>Ga0307982_1004591_pt1 | contig 10887 bp, 5 predicted proteins | sample OrgLakmetagen989_FD_201847 | JGI IMG/M metagenome (GOLD analysis project Ga0307982, IMG submission 201847) | Saline water microbial communities from Organic Lake, Antarctica - #989 | ecosystem: Environmental > Aquatic > Non-marine Saline and Alkaline > Saline | place: Antarctica: Organic Lake... | reverse complement strand
TTTCGTTTCTCGAAACATGAAACGCCCAGGGAAATGCGCTGGTCTGTTTCGAGAAACGAAACGCCGGCGAAAATCGTGTTTCGTTTCTGTTGTTTCATTCCCGACGTGTTTCAACTCTGGCCCTAGTTGTAGGTACGTAGCGTAGCTTCCTTCCTACAAATCGCAATGATGGTATCTTTTGGTCTCGATTTTTACCGGGGTCAGGTCTTGAGTCTCGAGTATGCGATCAGCCAATGAACAGCGTGAAGCAGCCAATTCTCGTGTTTTGTCGAGAAGCTATAAGACACTTGGCTAATTAGCCTGTTGAAGAGCTTTACGAGCGCTGCAGTATTTCTAGATTTGCAGTATTTCTAGATTGGCGAAGCTGAATAACAAAGCAGCTTGAAAGGAGATACGTCGACTATCAGTAGCCAAGTGTCAAACAACTACTTAGAAGTAGCTACTGTAGTATTTATTTGCTCCAGCATCGACTCGGGTGATTTCCTTTACACCGAAGTACGCATGGACCCTTTACCAGAAGGCGTCTACTACACAGCTCACTATAACTGGGAGCCGTGGCTTAACCTGGCCCTCGTAGGAGCTACGCAAATGCAGCGCGCGCGTGAGTTGCCGTCGCAGCGAGGTCTCAGTAAAGATGAGCGCGCGCCTCCGAGCTACGCTCTCTTTCGTGCTGAGGCGTTGGAACCTAAGGCAGGCAGAGAAGCCGCGCATGAGAGCACGGAAAGCGTGAAAAGTCCAGTTGACGCAGCCGATAGAACTTGTGATGAGAAAGAAACCGTTGGAAAGGGACCGCCCGTAAAGGTCAGTGGTACATTGCTGCGACGCGCGTGGGCTACAAGTCGATGTGCCGAGCAATTAGACCCGAAGGACAACTTGTTTCGCCTCGCAAGACAGGGTGGTGCTTCTCTGTGTTTCCCACCGACTCGCCTTTTACCCTACGACTTTGACTTGACTTGTGGCTCTTCGAAAAGCAACTCGGCTAGTAGTCGTGCGGCTAGCGCGAGTCACGACCACAGTAGCAACCCCAGTGGCACTCGTGCAAGTGCTAACGACAGTAGCGGCAACAACAACAAAAGCGACGGTAATCGCAGCAGCATGGTATCTGAACCCCCATTGGTGCCCTTGCACGGACCTCGGCAGCTGCTGAAAGCCCCCCTAGGGTCGGGTGGCAACGGCTTGTACTTCGTGGAGTCAGACCACGAGGTTATTTTCGACGCAACTTATCCTTTATCAAGACACTCCAGTTTGATTTTTCTTGTTTTTTTCAACAACAAAAACAAGAGCAACAGCTATTGCTCGGTCGATTGCTCACGCCTTCCTTTTATCATATTCGTGTACACGCACATTCTCCAAATCCCCCACAGGTGCTCTGCGTGGTGAAAGGGCATCGCATGCGGGCAGAGCGGGAGCCCCACTTTTTGGCCCGTCTCAAGAAAGAGCACGGGCGAGTGCCGGAATGGTCCTTGCAGGTAACGGAAAAATAGTCTGCGAGTGGTGAAGGGGGTAGGCGGGCATACTACTTGATGAAAGGTCATATTTTTACTTGGTCCACGTTTGGCACACACTTTGTCTCATTACCTGGGGCTTCAGTATTACATTTCTGTGATTGTGGGAATGTTACATGTGCGTACGCAAATTTAAATTACTACATGCACGAACGTGGCATTACCAAATATCAACTCATTCATTCGTTCATTCATCCCTTGATCACTCATTCCATCTCTACAGCACCTGGTCGATCCTGTGCGGGTGTCTCGAGGAGACGGCGTCCTTCGTAAGAGCCAGGTACTGCACTGCACCGTTGTAGTGTGTGTGTGCTTGTGCGTGCATTCATCAGCACAGACATGCACTAATACCCATTCTTCTCATGATGAGGTTTCTTCACTTTTCTCCATGACTTTGTCGCATTGTCGCAGTCTCGTTACGCTGAATCCTCTTTGACTCTTTCTCTCTCTCTTTCTTATTTTGGTGTTCCATCCACATTCTCACCTCATTCCACCCCCCAACCCCCCTTCAAGCTGAGCATTTTTTTTCGTTTCACCTCCTGATATCTCATCCGCCAATACAAACGAACGCATGTATTTTCTGATCCAAGGTCCGCGCGTATGTGGCAGTGCGCGGCTCTCGCCTCTATGCTTACACTGGCTACGAAGTGCGCCTGCCTCATTGGGATGACGTAGAAACGCCTTCGACTGGTACTAAAAAAAGTGAAGGAGCGTTACAAGCAGTTTTCGTCTTATTCCGTTCTCATTTAATTTTGATGCATCATTTTTTTTTTTGCTTGACTTGTTGGCCTTGTCATCATCTTCTCTTTTGGCCTTTGCCATCACTTCGATTCTTTGCGTAGCACTTTTAACAATAACAATGAAAAGCGTCAACATTGTTCTTTCTTTGCGGGCTCTCCAAGCACTACTGCTTCTAGTAACCTTCCTCTACAACCTTACCTTCTCAGGATCAACCACTTCCGCTAGCACCAGCACCGAGACGTCCAATGAACCTGAGGCCGCTGCTGCTGCTGCAGAGGCCGCTACTGTTATCGACCCCTTAGCCCATGAAGTGGAACTGTGCGGTGGTGGGAGCGCGCGCCCTTACAATCGGGGGAGGAGCAAGCCCCGCACCGAGCGCCTCGTCCTCGGTATTACTTTTCTTTGTTGCTGTACATGTATAGTCTCTTAGAACGCACAATTCTGCAATGAACCACTTTGACCTCACCTTTGTTCGTGGTGCATCTTTTGCTGAAGCTCAACTTGAGTCAATTAATACTTTCAATCAATTCTACCTTATTTTCCGTTTTGCGTCTTCTGCTTCTTCTTCTTCTGCTTGATGATCCGTTGCTGCTTCCCTCTCAATGTAAATTTTCTTTTATCTCCAGACGAATGCCCAGAACTCCGAGGAAGCGAATCGGCTGTGCGCACCTGCTTGGTGCAAACGTTTGCTGCGCTCGCGCCTGCGATTGCTCGAGCTTCGAAAGCAAAACCGAATGGGAATAGGAAGGTGAGCGCAGGCTGCTTTAAACCTTTTCTTCAATGGGTGTTTTCATGTTAGGTCTGCACGAAGGGGCGCAGTTGGAACACTCACATTTAAGTCTTTTGATTCCTTTTTTTTTTACATGAAAACATGTAGCTGCTGCGTGACATTTCAATAAGAACTTCTCCATTGGAATGATCATGCCCTCTTGACAACATGCTCGACTGTTTTAACTCTCTCTCAGGGAGCTGTCTCAGGAGATCAACAAGGCGATAGTAACGAAGGCAAAGACAACGACAACCATGATTTGAGCTGCACCATGGCAGTGTGCGGAGTGGATTTGATGGTCACGCACACGAACCCTCACGAAGCCAGCGTTGAAATCGACAACAGTGGCGCTGCAGGGAGAGACTGTGGTATCTCTGCTACTCTCTGCAGTGCTGGTAGGGGTCCAGTTAGCGCCCCCTCTTTTCATTGCGTGTTGCTGGAAGTGAACAACAACCCCGCCCTCCCAGTGCCCGGCAAGCTGATGACGTCAGCCTACTCGCAGCACGTGGTGCACATGGTGAGTGCAAATGACGCTTACTCTGCTGTTTTGCTAAGCGAAATTTACCGGAGCGATTAGAAAGGGGAGAGCATGAGTATGAAGAGGGAAAGAGAAGCAGGGACAGCGCGTGGGGCGTGCATGTTTTCCTTTTTGAGTGCAACCAACAAATCAATCGTTTTTTTTGTTCAGCCTAAGCTTAGGGCCGGCATCGCCTCTTCTTCTTTCAGTGGGTATGACACAACCTTACACTCTATTCGTCCGCCAAACAGGTGTATTCTCTGGTTGATCTCGGGTTGCACGGAGATGCAAGCTCCTTTGTGACTCCACCGCTGCAAGAAAGCAACATACAAGAGGCTCTCGGTAGGAAGACGGATGCACATGTTTGGGAACGCATTGATGCACCTCCGGAATGAACAAATCAGCAGCTGCAGTTTCGCAAATGGCCCTGCCTTTCTCCTTAAGCACAATTTTCCGTATTGCTCTACGAAACCCATAGATAAATGTTACACATTTTTTAAAGAACAAAAATGTGGAATTGTCTTTAAGACTTATAGATTTCTAGACTTGAGAGTACACCCCAGTCGCGCTTAAAATAAATTAAGTACGTACCTGATTTAAGCCACATACATGTCGTCGGATTTAGGCATAAATAAAAACAGACCTTAACCCTAACCCTGCCCTGCAAACACGCTCTAAACCAGTTTTAGTTCGACTGAAATGTGGTATTCTAGACTTTGCTTCGAATGACGCAGGCCTCTATCTATATAGGACCAAGGAAAAAAACACACAGGCCAAAAGAAGTTACAGAATATATTTAAAAAACGAAAGCAAAAGCCCAAAGCCCAGCACTGAACTCAGTTGCAGTTACAGTTGCGTCATAGGTTTTGCGGTTCCGGTCGCATTGAATACCGTAAGTAAGCTCAAATTAATTATTCACGCAAAAAGGAGAACTCACAGACGAGCTTCCGGGGTTAGAAATAGATCCAACCGGCAGCTGCGGCTACACGCGAAGCGTAGACACACACGCACATATACACACACACCCACGACGGAGAATCTTATCAATGGCGCTCGTGGCTATGCCCTTTTACTAGAGGGCGGGCTGCAGATCCTTGCCGTACACATTCAGCCAGCCAGTTGATACGGTAGCTTAACGTGCTTTCGCTTGAAACTGCTTCAGCAGTGCTGCTGCTCTCATTTGGATGTTCTACAAGGGCTCCAGAAGTTGCCGCGGCAATTGTGTTGGTGGCGGTGTTCTGACTCGAAGCATTCCCCACCGAGAAAAAAGCCGACGATCTCAAGCTCGCAGTCGCTTCAGCTCGGAAAAGACGAACACTTCCGGAAGAATAGTAACGATGGACATCAACCATGTTTGGATACTATAACGTGTGTAGAAATTCAGTACAAGAAGCAAAGAAACATCAAGAGGCGACAAAATAGTTTAAGGAAACTTTAGGAAAATTGAAAGTTTCACAGATTTGTGAGAGGATTAAAAAAAAAAGAGAAAGAGAAAGAATTTTTGCATGGTTGTGCATTTGATTCATGTATTTAATAACCATGGTAATCCATTTCGCCTCTTTACACTTCTCTTCCATCTTCATTGCCCATACTTTCTTTATAATCCTCTTTCATATTCTTTCCTTATCTTCAGCGTACAATTTGACATGACACACACCTCCTTGACGCCTCGTACGCGATGCAACAGCGCCGCAGTGTGAACCGGTGACGAGGCAGCACTGTTTGATGACGTCATCTTTTCTTTTGACCCCATCAAAGCTGGCCAGCGAGACGGGTCTAAGCCGTGCAGCTGAGCATGATAGAAATGTGAGGGCATTTGAGTGAATTGAACTCCGTGCAACCTGAAGGTGTTAAGGAAAGGAAGAGGAAGGAAATGATGGAAACGACTATAATGGCGCATGGGAATGAGCGAAAGAAGAGGAAGGAAAAGAATAGGGGTGAGTAACGGGGCCAGGACAATGTCACTGCAATTATTTGAATATCGGCAGAAGGTGCATGTATACGAGTATGGTTTGGAGTGGGGATCGGGAACTACAGAAAGGAACGGGGCTTAAAGATTTGACTTTGGTAATGGATGTGCCATACCACGCCCATATGCCGAGTCCATCGTCATGAGAGAGGCCAAAATCGCTGCAAATTCCTTGTGCGAGTAGACACCCCCCCCCCGGCGCACAAAAATTAGTGGCATAAGAATAGATCGGAATGAGAGCATAGTTAACTACTGTTTTAAAACCCCAATAAACCATATAGGAAGAAAAGTAGGATTTAGTAGTGGTTTGAATGGTGGATATACAACGACAGATAAACAACAAAAATAGGAATAATTTACGACGACTGCGGGAAGAGAAAAGAATGGGATGTGCGAAAGACTGAGAGAACGAGCACGTACATTTTGGAGTTAATCTTACCTGTAAAGCTGCGCGGGTGCATGGGCTTACTGGAATATTTACTTGTGTTTACTTGAGGATCCTCAGCAGCATTGTGTAAAGGTGAAGGTGGCTGCGACGACTGAGGAGAAGAGTCTGTCAATTGACGGGGTTGTGACAGCACCAGACGCCGGTGCTTGGAAGTACTTTCGGACGAGCTCCCGGCATTTTTGGCATCCACAGCACGATGATGCTTCAGATGGTGGTTGGTGTAGGGAGCGAGCACAGAGATGGCAGCCGCTGAAAAGACTGCGGGGTGAGCGCGAGCCACCTGTGATAGGCCGCATAAAAACACCATTGCACACTTGAGAAGTGTGCCACCACTTCAAAATTCATGCATAAGGTAGATTAGCGTGTAGCCCGTCTTGTTCCTCGCAACGAATATCAGAAAAGAAGAGAAAGATGAATCCACACGACCTGAATTGCGGGGAGATCAGGGCATGATCGTCCCTTGGAACCATGCCACTCGTGGGTGGATCGAGTGACCTAATATGATACAAAATACGGGTAGACACGAGTTTACATGTGCAAATGGATTCTAATTAGTAGTTGTGAGTACGCTTGTAAAAGAAAGCAACCAAAGGGAGGAAGAACAAAAGATGAAGGAAAACCGCGTGAAAGGCTAAAAGATTGCACGCGATATGACATGGGTCAAAATAAGCAGAACTAAAGCACAGTGACAACATCAACGAAACGGTTGATCACCAGCAAAGAAGGGATCGTGGAGTCGTAAGCGGAGAAAGAGTCGAGAAAGGGCACCCAGCGAACATAAACGTCATCGTCCAGAAAAGCAAACCACTGTACAACGACAAAAGGACACGTAAATGAATAAATACATTTTCAACACAAGTCCAAGCGTAGCGCGAACGATAAGAGGTGTGACGAATGGAAGACAACGCCATAATCTGCCTAGAAATGAAAGAACAACGTGCGAAAGAACTAAAATAACATACTTAGGTACGCAATCAATCACATGTGCTAGTTACATGTACGAATAGCACACACTTTGAGGCTTGGAAGCCTGTAGTGGGCAAAGGACACTGCATAAGCACATTTACAGCAGGGGCCGGGGCCGTGATATTCGCCGGTGCACCTTAAAAAAAGACGCTTAAAATACAGAAACTGAAACATCAACGAAGGCCACCTTTCAAAAAATGATTTGGATATGTGCAGACTATCGCACGGTGCTACCGCTTTCTTATTTTCCCTCTTTCTTTTCCTCTGTACCATAATCAAATTGCATCGTAGTGAGAACAGTCAAGAGAAATTCACTAACCCGGGTGCGACCATTCCAACTGCTTCGAAGTTGCCACCGCATTCGATCATTTTACTTGAGTTGACAACGTCTTCTTCTTTATCTTCTATATACCCAGTGACGCCGTCTGATGAGTTCTGACCCCAATGGTTGAACCCATTACGCCTTGTAAAATTGATTTGATTTTTTCTTGATGAATGATAAACATCGGTTGAGTTCGCGAAATGTCCAGCTTCTGCACTAACCCCCACTCCGCCTGCGCCACTGCACGCATACAGAACTGTCTCTGCATCATGACGGCGTTTACCGTGGTGGCTCAAAGTGCTGGAAGTTTCATTTGAAGTGGTTGCGCTGGTATTACGACTGCTTCGCTTTAGACTCCTGGTGTCGATGTTCATGGTATTGGGGCTAACGCTGGCGCCAGCATTTTCACGATGGAGGGAATGCCCAGCACGCATCACTTTACAAGTATGTTCAAGAATGTAGCGAGCAGAATCCGTATCCTCTAGTACCAAGTAAGTAGGTAGGTCTCGACCCCATGTCGTTGCCTAATTGATGTTGAAAGACGAACAATGTGAAATTACCATGTAGAAGATACCTACTTCAGACATTTGAAGTAAAGATTAGGAGCTCTTCAGAAACGCCAAATAATGTGGTGCGTGAGGCTAGAGTTCACTCATGCGAAATTCTTACCGAGGGGAGAGCGCGCTCACGCCAATTTCTACTATTCGCTGTGGCAAGCACAAAGACCGCCACCTCTGCTGCACGTAACATTTCAACGCGGCCTCGACAATAACTTCGACAAGTTCCCTTAGAATGGTCCTCGATCAATTATAAGAAGCTATGAATAAGTGGTCAGAGCTCTTTCCATTCGGTAAGTGGCCCAAGCCGGTTTTCGAACCCTAGCTAAGCAGGAAGCGCAGCTACTTATCGTGGCGCTTGAGTAAATTCCTTGCAAAGACCATGTTTCGCAACCGCAAACTGAAGTAGGCAAGAATTAAGCCCTTTGTACCTCGCACTTCACCCTCTAGGTTCTTAAGACCTAAATGGACATACCGCTGGAACTATTCCCTCATAAGCATCTGTATCGGCATCAGAGATAATTGTGCAGGTTCCATAACTAGACTAGACTAGACTAGACTCGACTAGACTGGACGAAACTAGACTAGACTAGACTAGAAATAAAGCCGCTTAAGGAAGGCTCATCGGCTCATCGCTGAACGAATCGTATGTCTCCGCAATATATCTACATGCCCTTGTGGCTGTGGCTGTGATGGGGTTGCTATGCTGGTTGCTGGATCGTTATGCAGTTAGTTATGCACACCTATCTCTGTAGTAGTGTGTATTGTGTGTATAGAAGCTTGGCTGGGAATGGAGGTTTTACGTAAACTCAAAATTTACGGTTACTTACGTTTTACCAAGAACTATTTACGTTAATCCGCGTCAATTTGCGTATTATCGAGATGACTCCTTCATCATTTCCAGCCAAGCCTAGAAGACCTAACAACGCCCATCACCGAGATCAACGAACGCAGCACTGTAGGTTCGTCTATCGAAAAGAAAAGTTGATCGCAATAGCAGCCGACAGCTCTGAAACTTTCCACGATTGTCAATCAAAGTGTTTCAAAAGCGCATAGCGCATGCAAAAGGCCAGGGTCTGGGACGTCGAAGAACCCTTCGAAAAGCGAACTCGAAGTTAAGTGGCACAGCGCACCAGAAAAATCGATCTGGAGGGTAGGAAACAAAACTTTCGGAACCTGTAACTTTTGATGATAAGCACCAATCAACGCGCGGATTTTCACTCGCAGAAAAGGGAGATGCACCAATCTGCGAGTTGTTTTTTTTGAATCTGCAACAATCTTGTACTTGGCTGGTGTTCTAGTCTAGTCTAGTCTAGTTGATACTCGTCCAAAAACAAAGAAAGGCAAGTACACAGCAGTCACAGAGGCACATAAAGAAGGGAAAAAAAAATGCAACTCGCAAAGAACCCCTTTACGGAAAATATCGAATGTGTAGAAGTAAGGCTACTTGCGGGATCTGCCACCTCCGTAGGCAATACATTGGCAGCCTGCACCCACGCCACACTTCTTGCATCCAGCCCTATTTCAGCGCCGCCCCCCTCCCCCTATTACCCTATAATGGCGAAGCATTTGCAGTCCAAACCCTCGCTCGACTAGTAATTGCAACCCGCCTTCTAGTAACAACGGCCACCTCCGTAAGCAAGATACTCACATCATGCACAGAAGCGAAATTGCAGCATCGCCGGCTGCCAATATAAAATTCGCATGAATCACCTACCACCAGGCTCAACTTCTCGCATTCCAGCTCATCACAGCGCCGGCCTCCCCAATGAGCTGTGCACTTGCCATTAGCACACTGGCTCAACTTCTCACAGGTTGGCTCGTCGCAGCGTTAGCCACTCTTCTGAGTCATACACTTTTCGCTTAAAACACTGCTGGCCGCTTTATTCCAGGCGCATCGCAGCACCGCCGCCGCCATGAACTTTGCACTTACCACCCGCACCCTGGCTCAACTGATTACAACCTTCCTTAGAACAGCGCCGGCCACCTCCGTGAGCTATGCACTTACCAACTGCACCTTTGCTCAACTTCTCACAACCTTCCTCAGAACAGCGCCGGCCGCCTCCGTGGTCATAGCACTTGCCACCTGCACCCTGGCTCAACTTCTCATAACCTTCCTCAGAACAGCGCCGGCCACCTCCGTGAGCTATGCACTTGCCACCTGCACCCTTATTCAACTTATCACAACCTTCCACAGAACAGCGCCGGCCGCCTCCGTGAGCTATGCACTTACCAACTGCACCTTTGCTCAACTTCTCACAACCTTCCTCAGAACAACGCCGGCCGCCTCCGTGGTCATAGCACTTGCCACCCGCACCCTGGCTCAACTTCTCGCATCCTTCCTCAGAACAGCGCCGGCCACCTCCGTGAGCTATGCACTTACCAACTGCACCTTTGCTCAACTTATCACAACCTTCCTCAGAACAGCGCCGGCCGCCTCCGTGAGCTACGCAACTGCCAACCGCACCCTGGCTCAACTGATCACAACCTTCCTCAGAACAGCGCCGGCCACCTCCGTGAGCTATGCACTTGCCGCCTGCACCCTTATTCAACTTATCACAACCTTCCACAGAACAACGCCGGCCGCCTCCGTGAGCTATGCACTTACCAACTGCACCTTTGCTCAACTTCCCACAACCTTCCTCAGAACAGCGCCGGCCGCCTCCGTGGTCATAGCACTTGCCACCCGCACCCTGGCTCAACTTCTCACAGCCTTCCTCAGAACAACGCCGGCCGCCTCCGTGAGCTATGCACTTGCCGCCTGCACCCTTATTCAACTTATCACAACCTTCCTCAGAACAGCGCAGGCCGCCTCCGTGGGCAGAGCATTTGCCACCTGCACCCTGGCTCAACTTATCACAACTTTCCTCAGAACAGCGCCGGCCACCTCCGTGAGCTATGCACTTGCCGCTTGCACTCTTGCTCAACTTATCACAACCTTCCACAGAACAGCGCCGGCCGCCTCCGTGGGCACAGCATTTGCCACCGGCACCCTTGCTCAACTTATCACAACCTTCCTCAGAACAGCGCCGGCTGCCGCCTCCATGTGCTACACAATTGCCACCTGCACCGACTCTCCACTTCTCACAACCT
>Ga0307982_1004589_pt1 | contig 10891 bp, 10 predicted proteins | sample OrgLakmetagen989_FD_201847 | JGI IMG/M metagenome (GOLD analysis project Ga0307982, IMG submission 201847) | Saline water microbial communities from Organic Lake, Antarctica - #989 | ecosystem: Environmental > Aquatic > Non-marine Saline and Alkaline > Saline | place: Antarctica: Organic Lake... | reverse complement strand
CCTGCATTTCGATTGGAGGGGAAGAGAGAGGTACGGATAGAAAAAGAGAACAGAGAGCGAGGCGAGCAAAAGTAGCGCGAATTATTGTGGAAGCACAAACAGTCACAGTTAAAGATATGACACTTTCGCGCTTCTTTTCGAAATTCAAGATGAGACGGACCTTCTCTAACGCAGCTCCAAAGATTGCCCGTAAATGATTCGTGCCATTGTGATGTCGGCCATGGAAATGGCTCCTTGAACTTCCAGCGACAGATGGTGCGAATGTTGGTGGGGTGAGGGACTTCACAAACGAATACTGCGATTTCAGATCATTGTTATTGCTGCTGATAATTTCCAGTGAGGAGGCTCCGTTTTGAGAAGCGAGAGCAGCATTAGCAGTGGTCTCAATACTCGCAGGAGTTGCAAGAGGAGTAGCATCAGGAAGCGCAGTACCACTCATGAAGTTTTGGTTGCTATTGCGAAGGCGGCGACGCATCTCAAACCATTTCTGTTGCTTATTTTTGCTGGAGCGCTTTGGCAGCTGTTTGTTCCTTTGCGCCCAATATTCACCCTGATTCTCAAGCCACATCTGCTGGACGCTGTCACTTAAGGGCACATTATATTCTAACCATTCTCCTTGCACACGTTTTCGGGTGTTCATAGATGGAGACGAAATCACCTCAGGTAGTACTTGAAAGTTGGATGGTTGGCGCTGCGACGATGCTTCGTTACTTTCCGCAATACCGTTGTCAATAGCACTTGCGATGCTGGCATCGTTTAAGTTATTCAGAGCAAGCGTGCCGTTGCAAAAGGACGATTGAAGACGCCAAGGATCCAGGGGGTCTGCAAAATGGGTTGAGTCTGCCGTCGGATTCAACCAGGTATTGAACTGGCGTGTACCAATATGAGGAGAGAAAATGAATTTCAAGCATATGGGAAGATGAAGCTTACTCAAATGCGGATGCATTTATATAATGAGTTAAAAAAAAAACAAAAATGTGAAACGGATCGGGGAGGGGGGAGGGCATCAAGGGTTTGAATAAAAACCAAGCGAGTTCAAGAAGGGGCTAAGGCAATATTCAACGTGAGAACATATTAGTACTGCGCACGCCACCTTTCGTCGCCAAGCTGACTGGTTGAGAGCTTCCACTGCTTCAGGAAACGATGCATTGCTATGCCCGAAAACGACTTCGCAGACTCCCTTCTGTACTCTCTGGCGGTTATAGTCTCTGCTGTCGGCAGAAAATGTACTGCTTCTACGGCTGCGGTGGCTGCGCTGACCACCGCCGTCGTACTGAAATGAAGTAGAGCTATGCCTAGTGAAGTCACTCTTCATAGAACTACCACCTATAAGATTACCACTGTCCGCACTGCGAACATCGCTCCACTGCAGCAACTGCCTCTGGTTTGCTCGTGGCGGCCTACTGCTACTGCGAGTACTGCGAGGGTTCCTGTGATCCGTCGAGCGGATTGGACAAACAGTCTGCCATAAAGAAAAAGCAGTGAAAGGCGCACAAAAACGAAGGCCAGCTTAATAATGTTCAAATTCTGGCTTTATTGAAACCAACAGTTGAGAATAAAACCACCACAATCAAGATAGCTCAGCAGAGTATATAACTCACGGACTAGTCACAATTCAATGAACCTTTTCAACTCAACAATGCATTTCTACCTGCCAAGCTGCTAAAAAACGGTCTAAAGGATCTCGAAAGAGCACAGCTCGAGTCCAACGGTCGTCTTTGAAAATGGCTTGAAGATCCCTTTCGTCCGAGACACCCTTCAATCGTAGGTGAGGACACATATGAAGTAAGAAAAGAGAACACAACGGCTACTTTTCTCAACTCGTCCACACAAGCATGCACCAAAACACACCTGTGCCAGAGGTGCAGCAGAGCGTTGAGAACATCCTTTCTCAAAACCACTTTGACGCCCACGTTCTACTCGTGCGTTGAGTGGGTGCTGCTTGCTAAGCAACATCAAAGTAGGGAAGCAACTTTAAGTGGGCTCCTGAATAGTATTTAACTTCGAATCAGCACCATACACAAAACAAAATAAAACTCAACAAATTCGCTGTAGACCCCCAAAAAGGTGAAACTCGATAATTAGTTGGTGACTCTAGCACAACCTCAGCGAGCAGAGCAAGTCGGCCCACACGCTCGCACCGTTGCCAGGAATAGCGCACACTAAGAGCCGCTGCTCTGGAAGCACCTTTACAGCCAACGCCGAATTTGGTTCAATAAGTTCATGGTAAGTCTAGCCAAGGCTTGATGATAGAAAATTAACGTTTATAAAAGACATAGACTAGAGCTGATCGCCGAATCGCGTTCGCGTATCCTGTTCATGAAATCTAGCTAGTCTAGATGTGACTACTGAAGGGAGTCGCTTCGAAGGACACACCAAAAAGTCGCGATCCCAAAGTGGCCCTCCTGCTGTTCCGCCAGCTGCCGACCCAGCGCTTCCATAATCTGCTGTTAATAATGACTCCTCACTCCATTTTGCTGCTTCGTAACGGCGTAAGGTGCTTGTCAATGCAGTGTCCGTGCTATTTCCAGGATTAGTATCTGAAGGGTCCGAATCGGCACTTCCCTGGCTAGTCGAAGATCTAATAGTATCTCGCAGCGCCCTTGAATCAATCGAGACACTTTCGCCACTTAGCAAGATATATAAAACGAAATAGATTGTTTGCTTTCCTAGCCAGTTTCTCATGGTGTGGTTTCAAACTTAACACCATTCACCATTATTTTACCATTTTTACCGAACAAGTACAGGTACCCGCGCGATGCGCGGTTCAGGCGCAGTTCATTTGCTGCGGAACGCAGTAGGTCTGTATTCGTACAGATCTGTAGCACCTTTGATGGCGACCTCAAGGTGCTCGTGGATGAGTGTTCTTTCTTTTGCCCGTGATGCGTGTCCCTTCTTGTGCCCGTGCTCCGCTTTCTAGCTGGCCCTGTACTGCACATGTACAACAGAACTGCACTGCAGTACAGCAAAAAAAAGGGCGGACACCGGCGGACACGAATGAACCACGTACGAACGAACGAAACATCAATCAATAAAGACGATGTATGTCTGTAGGCTTACAGTACAGGGATAAGGTCAGTTGCAATACCGATCGCAAATAACGCACTTACGAATTGACGTTTAAGATGACTATCAACACCCCAGGCGAAAAAAATGGTACGGCTAGTGCGACTTTTGGCTGTGTCTTGCCTCCCTTTTCGAGATCTGAATAAGTCTAGAGGCGAATTTACGAACGTTGACGTAGTATCGACGACGAGCACACAAACAGACCGGAAATGGTCATGTCTCCGCAAGTCGAAAATACTTCTGAAATAACTTTCCGCATTGGCTTCCATGAAGCATCGGCACCTGGCAATTAACATAAGGCTTTTATTTATCGCATTGCAAATCGCCTTTGCGTGTAGTTGAGGAGAAGAGGGGGTTTTCTGTGGAACCAGGGATCCGAATGGGCCGTATCTTTCCGCGAAGAAACTCCGAGGCCGGAGCACTGCTTTTCTGTGGTGAGATTCTGCCTTCCAGGGGCGGCGCATCAGGGGGAATTTGCCCCCTCCGTGAAGTGGAAATACCCCCCTGTAGAAGTGTACCCCCTGTAATATGAATTTCCTCAAATGGATATAAAATTACTGCATTCGGTGCATATCACCGAGTTGAGCCTGGAGGTATATGGCGCCTGTCAGTCTAGTCTAGTCTATTTAATACCCTCCCAAAAACAAAGAAAGGCAAGTACACAGCACACAGCAGTCACAGAGGCACATAAAGAATGCACTTGAGCTGCAAATGCGCTAGCAAACTAAGGCTCCAACTGGCGCCTTTCCTCCGAACAAGTCGGCGGGACTGCTCAAACGCGTTACTCTAAGCCCAGATTTTGCTCGCTTAGTTTTTCTTGATATTTCGTGAGCCGTATCTTCGTTGCAGAATTGACCGTAGCTCGAGAACGCGACATTGTAATGGCCTCAAACGTTTACATCTTCGAAAGCATGCAAGCATTTTAACATTTTTATGTCATAACTCCTCAAAGTTCCATCGTTAATATTTACGGTAAGTCTACCTTCTGGCCATACCAGGTATATTGGGTCCTATCTCAGTGTGTTCCAAAGCGGTATCACCACGCTTATTATCAGTGATGCGCCTCTCGAAGAGCTGAGAAGTTCAATGGTTGTGACTTGAGAGACACACGATCACATTTTTGTTTCGCTACGTGCACAACGGCGCTATCTCAACAACATGTCACAGAACAGGTCTCAAACTTTCATAACTTCAATAATATGCCATTATCTAACGCATGTCAACGCCATAGCTCCTCAAAGTAAATTTATCAAACCTTTCGCAAGTGTCTGAACTTGACGAAAAAGTGCATAGAAATGTAGTATTTAACTGTTTCCATTCCCTGTAGCCTTTTGAATGAAAACACGTGAAGTACCTACTACTTAAAGCATTTATATCTGATATATTTTCCTGTTGTAAATGATATTTCGTTTTCGTTATGTTGCTATATGTGCAACGCTGGTGCACTTCCGCTGTTCCTAATGGCCGTGCGAAGGACCAACCAGCAGCTAAAGGGGGGTGGGGGGGCGCTTCTGGAAAATCGCCCTTGTGGGCTATAGTATACGCAAGTCGCAACGGGATTCCCCCAAACCGAGCTCACAGGGCTAGCCAGGCCCCGGAATTTAGCCGGATTGAGGGGGGGGCACTCCGAAGAACCTAGTCTAGTCTAGTCTAGTTAATACTCTCCCAAATACAAAGAAAGACAAGTACACAGCAGTCACAGAGGCACATAAAGAATGCACTTGAGCTGCAAATGCGCTAGCGAATTCGCTCCAGAAGGCCAATTAAGGCTCCAACTGGCGCCTTTCCTCCGAACAAGTCGGCGGGGCTGAGTACCATGATACTCCAATGAGTTTAGACCCTAGAATTGGGCGAAATCGCTTAATAATACTAGTGCAGCAGAGCTGAATTTAATGCGTATAAGGAGCATAAATCGATTGATTTATATATAAGGAGAGATTTTCGTGAATTTGACACATGACCAAACCATTCATGGCACGTTGGTTTCGCGTATACGTTCTACGATGGTTGTGGCATGTTATACTTTGCGCTGCGAGTAAAAGCCGGAAAAGCCCAGAACTGCCGCTTTGCGAAAGGGGGGTCACTTTTCGTAAAAGCGGGAATTCTGGGCTTTTCTAGTGTTTTCGGCACAGGACTAACCGGCCGTCAAAGGGGGCCACAATTCGCAATAGCGGTAACTTTTTTCGGCTCTTATATGCAGCTAAAACATGTCGCAGCCACCCTATAAGACACATGCGCGATCCCCATATGCCATGCATGGTGTGGTCCTATGCCGAAAATCCACGAAAAATTATCCGATGGATACACATATTTAAATTTCAAGGCTCCTTTCACTCAGAACATTCAGCTCTGCTGCACTCGGGATTTCAATTTTTGCGCTCCTGCACTGGGCGCTGGGAAATTTTCAAGAGTGACACCCCTTTATTTGCCAGTAAGTTTGATGGCTATGTCCAATATCATTTCTACCGTCGAAAGTATCCACCCGAGGCAAATGCAAGAACGCCATAACAGCAACCCGATTCTGCTTATAGTTCGCACAGCTCGCTGTCCATGAGGAGTTCATATGCACAAAAACGAAAACAGAAACGTTGAAGACGCCCATTTCGTGAGCAGCATGGGCATTCCCTGCTTTTCTGTTCAAATTTCTGTGGCATTGGCCTTGTTACTTGTGATTGAAATCGTTTACAATAAGGAAAGCGGTGCACACTTGCTTCTTCCTGTCACTATACCTTTTTGCGCCCTTCGCGCTCCAGTGCTTCGAAGCGCGCCAACAGGGGGTCTGCTGACCGCCCCGGTGGAGGTTCCACGTAGGAATCGTAATCTTCAGCCACGAACGCACTTCCTTCTCCGCCGCCGCCTTGAGCAGCTGCGCTCGCCGCAGCACGGCGCACAATTGCGTCCACTTCGGCGATTTTCGCCTTGAGCACTTCGGCGCTCCTTCGCGATGACGACAGCCTTCCATTGGCTTGCTCCATTTCGGCTTCCAAAGCGGGCACGCGGGCGAGCAGAGCGTTCTTGGCTTCGAGGTTCTTGCGAGCGCCGTCGTCGTCGTTGGCCTCCAGGCACTCTTTCGCCGAAGCATACAAACGATCTGCGTCGTCGTTGGTCGCGCGCAGTCGCGCAGCCAGGCCATCGGCGGAGGTATGGGCTGCTTCCTCGGCTGCTAGCGCTTCTTCGAGCAAGCTCGCGAGCCGCTGCGCCTGATTGAAGTGCACACGGTACATGAAACAATATGTTACACACACACGCCATGAGAGATGTGGATTAAAAGAGGGACGAGGACATGGAGATTGAGGCGCCGAGGGAATGAGGGCTGGATAAAACCAGGCCAGATGAAGAAATCGAGAGCTAAAAAGACTCGCTTTTCAGGATATCTGCGAGAAATGCGTTACGTTTTGAGTGCAATACTAGCTCATAGCCACTACAACTCTTTCTAGCATGTAGTCAGGCCACGCGAAACATCATTGGAGAGTATCTTGCAAATAAAACAAAAAAGAATCTGTTCCTTTCAGTGAGCCTTCACTGCGTAGGAGAGGCGACAGCACTACCAATAATAGTGATTGAAATGGAGATCAGTAAATGGATATCTTTCGATAGATCCTTGCTCACCTCCACAACGAACTCTTTGTCGAGGCCTAGCTTCTTGAGCTCGTTCTCTGCGTCTTGGCGTTCTTTCGCGGCTGCTCCCATAGCGAGGCCACCGAGGAGCCCCAATGGGCCCAACAAGACGCCTCCCACCACAGCGCCACTAAATGCTGGATTTATCCCGCCTGAAAACTTGACGTCTTTCGCCCGGTTTGCGGCAATCTTCCCAAGTCGTCCGAGGGGGTCACTCTCGATTCGAACTCGGTTTCTGGGTCGTGAAAGTTTCAGAGTCGGGGCAATGGCAGAAAATGGAGCCACGGCGTCTAGAAGTGCGAGGAAAAGCACTAAGAGTGGCGCGCGAGCCATACTGGAAACTTCTCAATTGCAGGAGAACTTCTAGCGCTAGGATTCGTATGTGATGACAGTCTTGACCTTCGGATGGAGTACGTAAAAGGTGCCGGCGGGAGAGAAAAAGAAGCAGCGTGTGGAGGTCTCGAGCTTTCATCTTCTTTCAGAAGCCGCTCAGAAGCCTGCCTCCCAGAATGCCCAAAAAAATGTGACACGAAATTACAGGGGGATAATGCCTTCTTTTCACCGAAGGGATAGATGATAGATAGACGAATGTTTGTTTTGAGGTTTTAGGCGCGGCCCTGCGCCTTGCAGCAGAAACGGACCGCTCCCATGCACAACCTTAAATTTTTTTTAAAAGACATGGCCTCCCAGGTAAGCCACTTCGTTTTGTCTTATTGGCGATACCTAATTATAACGAGACGTCTAGTCTAGTCTAGTAAGTCCATGAATCCTATCTATATACTACAATTTGGGTTTCCATTCTATAGGACCAGTGATTTCTCACTTGACCACCTTCCTTTCTTCCCCTTGAGAATCAACTGGAGTTGGCTATACCGAATGAGTTCACCATTTCTCAGTCCTTCCCGTCGTTTAACCATGAACTGTGTTTGCTTGTGCGATACATTTAACCGCGTACAATTTCCTTATCATGTATCAGACTGGATGCCCAAGATCTACTATCGATTAAATCAATTTTTATTTCCACTTAGGGCACACATTCAATGAATCAGCCAATCAATCACAAATTAAGTTCATTTGTGTTGCTCATATAATATAAAAGTCGATGCTGCTGCGTCTGTACATTCCTTTACATCTTCGTGGATCTGCGGTATTTGGTCACCCCACGTACGGCGCCCCTCCTTGGGTTTCCGCGAGTCCGAAGCGCACATATGCGATGCGTAGGCGAAACTCCGTTCTATCTTCGCCAACGGATTCGTTCGGCTCACACGAAGAATCTAGGTAGCTCAGTGCGAACCCCATCTGAACCATTTTGCTGGGGTCGAGAGGAGTCTCGTCATCTCGGCCGAGGCGCCCCCCATAACTCGGCTTGAAATCGCACAAAGGCAAATTGATGCTCTCTTCTTGACCAGCACTGGTTTTAAAATCGTGAAAGTACGTTGGTGACTTAGCAAATGGACCACCGATTGTACCATCGCTCAACGAAGCTTTGTACTCTTTGCCATCCCCTTCAACCCGAATCAACATTGAAACAGCTCCAGAAGGTATCTTCACCGGTTTCGCATCTGGATTGGTGCGGCATGTAGCGAAGCCGCCACCATTTCTGTCAACCACACCGGAGAATACCAAACTGTCGTCTGGCATCGACTTAATACTGCTTTCACTCCTTCCGCCCATCACATTGTCGTTCACAATATAGAAATGGTATCCTCCAAGGCATTCAATAGAATTAGCTTTTGAATTAGACAGCATGAATGGTAGACGAATGGCAGCAGAGACGCCGGAAATAGCTTGCCCCATTCCAACTTAAAGTGTCAGTGTCAATAGATCCGAACTGGTTGATTGATTGATATCATAGAAGTAATAACCTGAGACCGTTTCCGACTCACTATGATGAGCACTCGCAGAAAAAGTTAAAACACGATACTTTTCGTATGTTGACAAGTCAATAAGCAGTGACAGTACACGACTTGTCAACTTCGTTAGGGCATAGTTATCATGGTTGTGCCACCTCGGAAGCCGAAGCCCTTCCTGGAATGGTTTCCCCGAGTGCAGTGTGGGCACCCTGCGATGACATCCCAGCGCTTATTTTTTGTCGGGAAGCACTGTCTTCTTGCTACGTTGCAGTTCGCATGCCTTTTGTATACTGCCATCTCAACACAAACATTTGATTCTTCGTTGGGATCTTCTCAATTCTTCGGACACCTTGGCCCTGGAGGTTTCTTAGTTTGGATGGGATGCTTGGAACTCTCGACTTTAAAAAATTCCTCAAATGAAATGAGCAGTGATGAGATTCAACTTTTGGAAGGGAAAGCAGCCATGGTAGGATCTACAACCTACATCGTTGCAAATACATTTCACATCTGGGACAGCACGCGCGGTTTCGACTTGCATTTTGGGAGTCGCGAGCAAGAGGTACTTGATAATTATTGAACCAAGCTACAACGCGTCTTAATTTCGTTCCATGTCTTTTGCTGTTGTGGTGTTATGTAAATTGGGTCGGTCTAAGCACATAACGATAATGCTCGTTATCTTCGTTTGCGGCGCTTTGGCTTTTCGTCTTGCCAAAGGCCCCTATGCGAGAGAGCAGCTGCCCATGGTTGTATTTGCTGTATCGTTTGGATTTTTCGTCGCTCAACATGGGCAACCGAACATGATCGGTATGTTGCGTTCAACGTCGTTATTGTTATTGGTGTTGTTCGTTGACGAAAAGTCCTCCAATCCGTTTCTTATAGGGTATTACATGCACTATGGATGTTGCGCCTTCTTGCTGCTTCATGCAGTGGCTAGAGTTTTTGGATATCGCCTTTCGGCAGCTGGGTTCATCTTAATTGCTGGGTATCTCTTCTTTTACGGGCAGAGTGGAATTGTGATGTACCTCAATGAACAAACTACTAACCCTACAGCAGTCCTGCTCGGGTCAACCGCATTTGCAATGATTTGGCTTGTTATATACACGCTGTTTTTTCCTCAGAACTTACAAGTTCCGCCACCGTCACCGCTGCTCCCAACACGGGAATCTCAAGGCGACGATGAAGCAGCTGGCCTCATGTCATACATCAAGATGGGGAACGGCCCTGCTGTGGCTGATTCCTCTCCTGAAGTCAGCTGCTAATTTTAAGATTCTTGCTTCTTAAAAAGGATTTTATCTCTGGTCTAACTGCCCAGTCTTGTCATTTGTGGCCTGTGCCTATGGGCGCTCCAGGACACGGGGGAAATTAAAAAAATCATAAATATCTGCTTGGTTGTGCCGTAAATGCGAGATATGCTGCGCGTGTCGCATTCATTTTTATGAAGATTTTGGTTAGAAGGAAGAGATGTACCCTGTATAGTTCACGCAATATAGAACATTGGAGGCTTTGACGGATGACTGAAATCTCAAAATGCCTTTGAAATTTGAGACAGGCCCCGAAGGGCCGAAATTAGAGAGCTATCAGGTAGGGACGATGGAAAAGCTAAGCAGTACAAACTAAACCTATGAAGCTAATCAGGCGCACACGCCCGAGTGGCCACGGAAATGATGGTAGCGGTCCAAAGCGGCACTAGCACGCTCCTCCGTGCTCTGGGAGTGTAGCTCATGAGGAGTGTTTACGCCCGCAAAGGAGGGGACTACAACGAAGTCCCTTAGGCGATCCAGAAAAAGAGTCGCCCATCCCCGAGCAATTGCGTGGCCCTATTTGTAATTTCAGTAACGAATTCACGGAATGGTCTTACCACAAGAACCAAATTTGATCGGCACTGAAGTGCGATGCTGCAGTACGAACAATGAAGAGATTCTTATGGTGAGGTCAGTCCACGAATTTCTTACTATGAGTACGGAGCTCACACTGATAGTGAGATGTCAGAACCGTGTGGGAGCCTCTATTGTGTGTGCACTTCGCATTTTCCACATTCCACATTCCACGTTCCCACGTTCACACTAGTGGGGGGGAATTCCCAAACCAGGAATTCCCGAGGTCGGGAATCGATGGGAATTCCCTGGGAATTCCCTTTTCTAAAATGGCGTTTTCTGGGAATTCCTCGGAATTCCAATACAGGGAAGGTATATTGGCTTTACAGGGGGTATTTCTATTTGCAGGGGGGTATTTTTATTTACAGGGAGGTGACTCTTCATTGCGCCACTAAAATATCCTTATTTACGGCTTCAAAACCAGAAGAGAACGGGTGCTGGAAGCGGCCATTCGGGGCCGGTATGAAGATTATAGGAGAG
>Ga0307982_1004588_pt1 | contig 10892 bp, 9 predicted proteins | sample OrgLakmetagen989_FD_201847 | JGI IMG/M metagenome (GOLD analysis project Ga0307982, IMG submission 201847) | Saline water microbial communities from Organic Lake, Antarctica - #989 | ecosystem: Environmental > Aquatic > Non-marine Saline and Alkaline > Saline | place: Antarctica: Organic Lake... | reverse complement strand
TGGTTGCTGGTGCAGCCTGCCCATGGCCTATCACCGATACCGAAGTCATGGCCGAGTACGAGACCCGACGCGAACAACGCGAAAGGCGCGAAGCCGCCGCTCGGGCTGCTGCTGAGGCAAATGCTGCTGCAGTTGCTGCCGGAGCTAGTGATTCTGATAGCGACTGAAGAGTTTTAAGCAGGCCCATATTGGCCACATGGCCGCTACCAGAGTGCCCTGGTGTAATTTGAATTGGCATTCGTGAATCAGAAAAAAAGGACAGGCAGGAGGATTATTTCTGTCCTAAAAACTAGATCGATTTTTTTGTGCTGGTTTTAGACGAACTTAGGAGCCTTTGAAAAATAAGGGAATACCAGGTTCCATGGACCTTTCAACCTGAACCTCCAGGTTTTTCCAGCCGAATTAAGGATAAACCTGAACCTAACCTAACCTGGTGCCTCTTGACTACTGGTCCAGACGGTCCAGACCTGGACCTAACCTAACCTGGGGCAACTAAAATAATGGCCAAGACCTAACCTAACCTAAACCTACCCAGCAAATAGAAATGGAACAGCCAGGTTCAGGTTTGGGACCTGGCGCTGTCCTTATCCTGCGAGGCCGCGGCGTAGTGCAAAGCAGTGCAGAGGCGACATGTTGGTTGAAAAAGGCAGCTGATCAAGGCGATCTTCAAGCGAAGAAATTACTAGATCTCATCTTGGATAAATCGGTTTGTTCTTGAACTAAGTCCAACGCCATACTCCGCCACCAAGTAGTGTGACTTCCTGGCTTCTGTGCTTTCAATGCTCACGACGCGTGTGAACTCCAGGATCCCATATGAAGTTGCGCTTGAACGGCTAACTCAATCAAAAAGACGTTGCATATAGAGGAGCGCCCAAGAGACGGTTTCCTTTTTACTATTTTGACTTGCTTGTATCGCATACGAGTACACTACTGCCCGCAGCATTGGCTTCTGTATCATTTGGGTTTGTATTAGATCGAGTTCGCAGGCACAAGAAATCGCATGCAGGTCAAAATGAAATGCTACATGCACATGTTTGCGCTCTCAGTTAACACTGCGGCGGGAATAAGTGCCCATGGGCTTAGCCTGCGAGTAAAGAAGGGGCCGAAAAGCTAAAAGGGCCACCTAGTTGCGTCTAAATAGAAATGGTCCCTGGGGCCGGAATGGAACATGGTACATGGAAGCCAGGCGCAGGGTTCATATATCATATGCGAGACCGGAGACCGGATGTCTTTTGCTCATATTTTAGTCCTCTTTATTTACATGCGGTATCAAGAGAGGGGGAGTTCTGAAGGTTATATGCTTCTAGCAAAAGAGAGGGAAGTTTCTAACTCGAACTCGAACTAATACAAACCCAAATGGCACAGAAGCCAATGCTGCGGGCAGAAGTGTACGCGCATGCGATGCGCGCAAGTCAAAATCGTAGAAAGGAAGTGCGTAGAGAGAAGGAAGTATAGTACTTTCAACCCTCTCTAAAGTGAAAACTGTTCATGAATAAATTCCGGCTTTGCGCTTGCGATATAGACCAGTGGCACTGAGCGTCTGTCGACATCAGCTATGTCCCCGGCCTCCCTCTCGGGTGTCGCACTGATGGGGCGCAGTCTGGTTCTGCACGTGCCTCTGTCCTCTCCTGTGGCGCGGTCACCTGCCTTGCTTGTCTTCACTTGTTCTCCGTGGAAACGAGCCGCTAAAGATCCACTCGCTTTACGGCAAAAACGACGGTTTCGAGCGAAACCCAAATTTTTGCTCCCTGTTGCTCCTCGGATCATTGTTTTTTCTGGCGTATTAGAGCATACGATTTCCAAAGAGTGATACGGCCCAGACCGGCCCTCTTGTGAGCGCCGAGCAGAAGCAGCCAGAGCGCGTCCGATGCCGGGGCTACTGTTGCGGTGGTGCCGGTGGCGCTGCTAATGGTGGAGCAGGCCACGCTCGAGCTGAAAAGCTCAAGCGCTTCGGATGGCGCCGCATATGTCGCGGTGGCGTTGATGGTGGAGCAGGCCACTCTCGAGCTGAAAAGCTCAAGCGCATCGGATGGCGTCGCATCTGTCGGGCCACACTCGAGCTGAAAAGCCCAAGCGCTTCGGATGGCGTCGCATCTGTCGCGATGGCGCTGTGGGTGGAGCAGGCCACACTCGAGCTGAAAAGCTGTCAGTGAATACAAAGCAGCTCCTATAAGAAGGCTAAAGCTTCCATGAAAACCATAATGGTAATCTGAAATGGCCCGCTCGTCCACGTCCTTAATTTTTTCTCATGAAATCTACAAAAAGTGAAAAGAAGAGTTCCCGCCGCCGCGCCACCCACCACCCACAGCGGAGGGGCCAAAGGCCAAGGCGAAGTCCCTTAGGCGATCTTAATCCACCGGATTCTTGCTTTTAATTCACTGTTTTCTGAAAAACCCCTCTGGACGAATCACCGGGATTGCGATAGACACCTGCGTCTACAAACCACTCTACACAATCATAACACATAATAAGTGCCTTACGTGAGTACCCAAATCAAGCGCCCATCATACATCATAACCCATTGCTTTGTACTTTTGTCGCCGCATCTCCTTGAGCTCCTTCCGGGAGGTACGGTGTGCTCCGGCTGTGATTGCAAGAGAACCATTTCCTCCATCTCCATCTTCCTCTCTTGGAGCCCCAGTGCCAGTGTGTTCTGAGGCTTCGCTTTCACTTTGCCTCTTCTTGCCTCCTGCAGGAACTGTTTGGTCGCGGTGCCGCTGATACCAGGTCTCTCGGCGCCAACATGCACATGTGCCGGGTGATTTTGCTGATAGCGATTGCGCCGAGGAAGGTAGCATCTCATCCTTGAGCACGCGCGAGAGGTTACACGACTTGCACAAGTGTAGCACATTAGAGCTCCGACGGCGCATATAAGAGTCCAGTGCGTGCACACTAGCCTCGAGCTCCACTTCATTAGTTGCGGCGAGGAGTGAAGCTTGTATAGCACCCGCTGCTGATGCTGTGTTTGGTGCTGCGTTGGCATCCAACTTTGACTCCTCCAAGTTTGCAATTGGCGTTGTCGTTGTCATGGCTGGTGTCGCCGAGGCAGACGCTGCTGAGGAAGTAGACTCGTTCACGCCGTGGCCTTCCTGGCTCAGACTAGCAGCGTCAGTTCGCGCGAGGCGCAATGGCCGGTGCACGAGTTTGAGCACATGGGCTTTCACGCACTTGTAGAAATCAGACGGGGGAAATGCGCGCGCCCAGCGGAGGTACTCGAGGGCAAACTCAGTGGGGGTGTGGCTCTCGGCGTGTGGCGTTGCTGAGGCCTTCGCACAATTCAAAGGAAAGCTACGAATAGAATCAGCCGGTCCTGGTTCTAGGCTGGTGTAATTACATTCATTGCGCATCGCGTATCGGTAGTCGTAGTCGTAAATCGCGCTCTCCACGAACAGGGCAGGGTCTTCGAGCAGAGCTTCAGCAGACATGACCGCGTCGCAACCAGTGCTCTCAAGGCATGCCGATACTTGTGAATAGCATTCAATGCCCCTGTAGAAAAGATCTCAATCAAATGCACAGCTGAGGTGGCATGATTCCTATTGAAAAATGCTGTTACTTACAAGTACGCATAACAGCCACTTTAGTAGTAGTCGATGACGCACCCGTTCGCAATTACTGGAATGGAAACCGCGCGTTTTACTGCAGCAATGGCCGTCCAGTCTGAAGCATCCACTTTGAAGCCCTTTTGCTCGCGGGTTCGGCCGTGCACGCATATCGCCGACGCGCCTGCTGCTTCGAGGGCGCGGCAGAAGTTCAGCGTGCCCTGCAGCCCTCGCTCTTCGGCGCGAGGGGACTTGCCATCGAACAAACGCACTTTGCAGGTGGTTGGCACCACCAAACCCTCGGCCCAAGTGCGCACGATGCTCAAGACCGTGTCTTGCTGGCGCAACAAGTAGCTCCCGTAGTTTCCCTTTTGAGCAATGTTCTGAGGGCATCCCAGATTCAAGTCTACTGCGTCAACCTCGTTCTCCAATAGGCGGGCAGCAGTCAGCAACACTGTCGGATCATTTCCACAAAACTGCGCAATCAGACCACCGGGATACGCACGCTCCGCGGCACATGTACTGAAGCGCTGCCGGCGGTAAGTAGCATCTCTGGCAAACATTTCAGCGTGGAGCATTGGCGTGTAACAGAGAAGTCCTCGTGGTGCCGCAGTATTATTGGCGCTGGCCTGGCCTTGTGCGTAGAGCTCGCGTAGAAGCATGCGGTAGGCAAGCTCGCTCTGGTCAACCTACGTGGAATAGAGTAGAGATTAATTCAAGAGTACTCAAAACGCTTCTAGAAGAAGTGATGTTATCAAAGTTTTACCATGGGGCTGCAAACGTGTAATGGGCTCCCCAGTGTGTCTCTCCACCAGCTCCACGGATCATTTTTTGGAGCAGGCATGTACTCGAAACCTAGTATGCCTGATCAGCTACGCTTGAGGCGCTCCAACTCAGCAGATTTCGCCCGCAATTCGTGTCCTCTAGATCTTCCTATACGACGTTCTCCCGAGTCCAAGAATAGTCGAGCGAAAAGCCAGGTGAGGATAGAAACTATAGCTAGTGGGATGAGGAAGATTTCGATGTGATGAGCCTCGGTTGACATTCAAAGCGATAATCTATAAACGTTGGCTAGCCTCCAATATGAACGATACAAACAGGTCGATACGAGAGAAGTTCGGCTAGATTTGAGTAGCTAGTGGTATTATTGCCAGGTATAGCTTCTAACTTAGTAGCTAGTCGTCTAAAAGCGACTCCAAAGCCAGCCTGCCTCCACTCGAGCAGCAGTCGAAAACTCATTCAAACGCATGTACCACATTAGGACAAGCAAGTTCGCTGTTCGCTGGCTCTACACAGCACAGAGGGAGTGCTAGCTAGCTATCTGTAGCTACTGTAGCTTGCTAATTTAGCTCTAACTTAGCTAGATTAGGCTCTCTATGGCTCTACAGAGCTACATCAGCTACTTCGGAAGTTGGCCAGCTAGATTGTGCGAACCTTCTTGCTTTAAGAGCTGGCTAGCTTTGATATAATTTTAACATCTTTGGCTTATTAGTTTTCTACTTAATAATGCCCTTTATCATGCGAGACCAGCATCGGCGAGTCGACAGATAAGATGAGTGGTTAAGTGGAGGTCGAATAATTGTGTGTGTATCGAGAATTTCAGTGAGCATACTCCTAGGCCCGAGTTGTATAGTTTGGGAACACTATGAACCGGATATTCATACAGTCGCAAGTAAGGCCCATGGTGCCGCACAAGCTATCACGCTCCTTCGCTAAGTCAGCGTTTCAGCTTCCAGCTCCGCATGAATGGTATGCTAGCGCAAGAGCTGTAAAGCGACGTGTCATCTTTCACTGTGGCCCCACTAATTCTGGAAAGACGTACTCGGCTTTGGAAGCACTTCGCAAGAGTCCGTCAGGTATCTACTGTGGCCCTTTACGCCTCATGGCAAGCGAAGTATCGGAGCGCTTAAATGGCCTCGGGCTACCAACGAACTTGCTCACCGGCCAAGAGGTGGTCTCTATCCCAAAAGCGCGCCACATCGCATGCACCGTGGAGATGGCACCCTTGAGCGAAGCTGTACACTGCGCTGTTGTAGACGAAGCGCAGTTGTTGGGCGATTCGCAGCGTGGCTGGGCTTTCACCCGGGCCTTCCTAGGCTTGCCCGCCGCTGAACTGCACGTGTGCGGCTCGCCCAGCCTCTTGCCGCTGTGCTTGCGCCTTGCCGAAGCTTGCGGCGACGACGTTGAGACGCGCGAATACGACCGCCTGGCTCCGCTCGAAGTAGGTGGTACAGGCCGGGACGCACCCCGTTTTGTCGACGGCCGGTGGCGTGGCTTGAGGCGCGGCGACTGCCTCATTGCGTTCAGCCGGCGGCGCCTCTTCGAGCTCAAGCGAGAGATCGACTCGACTACAAAACACCGCGCGAGCATTATTTATGGAGGTTTGCCGCCAGATGCTCGGAGGGAGCAAGCGCGGCTCTTCAACCAGAGCCAAGGAGCTGACGAAGCCAAGTTAGTGAAAGAAGTAGAAGAAGAGTTCGACGAGGGGTTGCCGGTAGTCCATATTCCCGAAGCCAACGATTATAGCGTGCTGGTGGCTTCAGACGCAGTGGGGATGGGGCTGAATTTGAGCATTGGCCGGGTGATTTTCACGAGCCTCCACAAATTCGACGGCGAGCAGCAGCGCACCTTGACGACCGCCGAAGCCAAACAGGTAGCGGGCCGCGCAGGCCGGTTCGGCTCGCCTCACCCCATTGGTTATGCGACCGCCACCAGCAAGCGAGATTTGTCCATCCTCAAGACACTCCTGGGAACGCAGGACCTACCACAGCAGCGCGCTGGGCTTTTTCCTACCCTAGACCAGCTGAAACGCTTCCACCACCAACAGCAGCAGCAGCAGCAGCAAGAGAAGCAGCGGCGCATTAGGCGTCAACGTGGGCACGGGCGTGATGAACTGGTGCTTTCGGAGCTATTCGAAGCCTTTGAAGCCGCGGCTCAGGTCGAAAGCCGCGACTACTTCATGTGCGACCTGGAAGATGCCGCAGCTGCGGCTGCCCTCATTGATCACGTTAACTTGAGCTTGAAAGACCGCTACACGCACTGCTTAGCGCCGCTGAATCCTGATGACCCAGTGCAAGCGTCGTGGTTCGTGCATTACGCCACTCAACTCGCCCGAGTTCACGCACACGCTTTTCAAGAAGAAGAAGAATATGACAATGACGACAAGGACGACGAAGAATATGACGATGGTGACGAGGCCGACGATGATCGTGGCTATAGCGAATTTGATGGTAGTGAAAGAGGCGAAACCCAAGACGGCGAAGTGGTGTCCTCAAGCAGACCGGCCTCGCGTTACTTCGTGGCCCTCGGCTTCCACGACGCGCCACCACCCGGCGAAGCTGTACAGCTGCGCGTGCCCCGCACCCCCAAGCATGTGGCCAGCCTCGAGTCGAAGCACGCGGTGGTGGACCTGTGGCTGTGGCTGGCCCAGCGCTTCCCGCACGCGTACCGCGACGACGACGTGACGAAAGCGCGAGAGCTGCAGGCGCACTTGAGCCACATGGTGGAGAAGGGCCTGCAAGCCATCACCGTGCGGGACAACGAAGGCGTGAAGCAGGCGGCGCGCAACGTAGGCGAGCTGGTGGACGCATCGCAAGCAAGGAGGAAGGGTGCGACGGATAGCTGGCACGAGGAAAGAAAAGGGGCACGAAGAGAGCACCGCAGCGGATCTCGAGGGAAATTGTTGAGAAAGAAAAGAAGATAATAAATTTTGTTGTCAGTGGCGTCGAGGGCCTGAGGGCCTCTTTTGCTTTGCCATGGCAGCCTAGTGCAAGCCAAGATCGCGATAGTCCTTTAAGAAGGCAATTCGTTTCGAAATCATTTCTTATTGCGGAATTTCAGTTGCATTTGGAATACCGAGTTATAGCAGAATACACGATTCACGGGCTACGGGCTTCTCATTTCCCAAAAACGTATGATAGGACTATAAGTTCCATGCCCATTCCCATTTATTAGCTCCAAAATTGAAGTTCGATGTAAGTAATAAAATTGTATACGAAGTAATACGAATGAGGAGTGGTGTTCATAAGGCTGCCGTCTTGATTGATTAATAACCCAGAGCACGAGAGCAACGAAGCAACAGGCAAAGTGCGTCTTAATCCGTTTCAATCCGTTTTGTTGCCGCCCGCCTCTACCGCCAGCAGCTGTTTCAGCACCCGTATCGCTTCTGCCCGCCTCGCGGCCGCTGCTCGCGTGGCACCCCGCGCTTCCCCCGCCAACTCAGGTGCTGCGGCTTCCATCTCCGCGTTGTCGTCGCCATCGGCTGTAGCCTCGCGACTGACGAGTGCTTCTTCGCTTGGTGCAAGCGCTGACGGTGGAGAAGGTGTAGCTTCGGCAGCTTCTAGAAGGCTGGGCGAGGTATCGGCTATGGGTGTTATTGGGCCAGCCTCACAAGCTCCAGTTGCAGCAGTTGTCTTCTTCTTCTTGGGTGCTTCCAGTAATTGAGCTTGAAGGGCCTTCAGCCATGGAATGACCCACGAACCCGCAGGTTTCTTGGCCCACGCTCGCACCTGCACCACCACTCGAGGGCCTAGGGCGCCCAAGCTAGCCACTAACGACACCACTCCGCCCAGGTCGTTTTCGTCTCTGACGCTAGTGCTACAGCCACTGCTTGAAATAGAGCTTCCTTCTTGCATTGATAAAGGCAGCAGTGCTGTGGCTGCATCTCGAGCCAAGCCATGCACGGAAGCCGCAAATCCAGTAGCTCCTCCAGGAAGAGGTGACGTCGCACCAGCACTGGTGCTCGAAATTCCCATTGAAAGCACCATCGCCAATAACACAGCACCTGGCTCGGACGCTGCCACTGGAGTAGCCGTAGTGTACGCCGTTGACAGATGCAGAGCACTCAAGGCTTTGGGGGTTGAAGGGCTGCGCACAACGAAGTCGACGAGGGTGCTTTGGCCTTGCGCGCACCAGCACGCCAAGAGCGCCCTGGCTAGCCTCGCAACTTCTAGCACCTGTGGCGGAGGCATCAACGGTGGTGTTGTGGCCTCCGATGCAGAGCTGGTGGTAGTAGTTGACGATGACGACGGAGGAGCAGCACTGAGTGTGGCTAAAAGCTTCAGCACAGCGCGGAGGCAACCACTGCTGAGCAGTAAAGCTGCGGGCGCTGGAGCACCAAAAGGACATGCCGTGAGCGCTCGCCCGCTGCCTCCTCCTCCTCCACTGCTATTGCTGTTACTGCTAGTGTTGCTGTTGCGGGAGCCAGCAGCGCCGTTGCTCGTGGCCAGAGCCACGCCACTGCCAAAAGCAGCACAGCCGAGGAGCACGCGAGCTTGCTCGAGCGCAACCGCAGCGGAGCCGCTCAATTCACTTTCAGGTGAAGGCATACCAGGAGATGAGAAACCTGTTGTCGGGATGGTCGCTGCAGCTGCTACCTCTGTTGTTGTTTCTTTGCTGGCTCTATTCACAGCTGGTGCAGCGAAAGCTGCCACTAGAACTTCCGTGGCCGCATCCAAGCCTTGGGTAAGCAAAGGTAACCTAGCACAGAGCCCCCGCCTCAGGCTGTCGGCTAGAGCGGACAACTCCGTGTGTTGTGGTGTAGCACCTCCCGAGGAGGAACTTCCACTGCCACCGCCAGACGGCGCAAAGCTGTTTAGCCGGTGGGAATTCAGGGAGGTTGCCAGCGAATGGCACAAGAGCAACGCCATCGAGGGGCCTGGCCCGAGGCCGGTGTCTTCCTCGCTGCGGCTGCTGCTGCCTCCAAGCGCCATCCGCGAGGCCGCTGCTGCCAGTTTAGTTGCAGCATGGCTTTCGTTTGGCGCACTGCCTTCGTTGTCGTCATTATCATCAAAGAGTTCCAGCACCACGGCAAGCACTGTGTCAGTCTGTGATGCTGGCAGAGGGCGGCAAATGAGGAAGTCCCGAAGCGCGCATGCATAGCGCACCCAAGCTTCTTCTTCCGCGTTGCTTGCAGCTTGAACTCCAGCGGGGATGTCAGTGCCCTCAGCAGTCCCTGCCTCTCGAGCAGCAGCAGCAGCCACTGAGCCAGTCGTTTGGCCGTCGTGAGAGCGTTGCTTGCGGAGGGCGCGAATGATCACGAGGATGTCTTGGGCCACTTCCAGTTTCGCCCAGGTCTTGGGTGGGAGCGCAAGCAGCATCGACGACGAAAAGGACTTGAGCACGTAAGCGCGGCGCTTGCGCAGGCTGGCAGCCACTGCTAGCGGATCACTGCGAGCCCACGCCAGCTTCGTAATTCCATTGCCACTGCCGTAGCTGCTGCTGCTGCTACCGTAGCTGCTGCTACTGCTCCCGTAGGCGGATACCATTCCATGCGGCAGTGCTGCCGGCGGAGCGTCGAGGTCTTTGAACGCTTTGGCCACTGCCGCTGGGTCCGCACCCTCGTAAACCACGTCATCGTCGTCCGACTCCGCGGCCCACACTTCGCCGTCCTCGTCCACGGCCTGAGCGCCACTGACCGCTGCTTCCTGCGCCGCCACCGCGCTGGAGCTGCCGCTTTCGCTGCTGCCACTTTCGACACCCCCTCCTCCCCCTCCTGCAGCGCTGTTGCCTTTCCCAGCGAGTGCCTGCGCGACCATTTCATCGTCTGTCATGTCAGCCATCGACCTGCTGCTTCCAGCTCCTGCACCTGATATACCAGCCGTGCTAACGCCAGTCATAGCGCCATTTTCTGGTACCTCTCGTAATCTTGCCTCTTCATCCAGCTCCATCGCCCACGTTTCTAAGGCATCATCTGCTAGGAGCTGCTCGCTCGTGCCAGCACGAATGCCTGAGCGTGCGTCGCCCTCCGAGAGCACCATTTTGACGAGCTTCACGAAGACGAGCGCGGACAACTCTGCGACCAAGGCCGCGGACAGGCCATTGCTGCTACTGTTGGAACCTACTAGATTAGGAGTGTTACCATTGAGTGAGGCCGCCATATCATCAGCTGCCACCGCTGCTGCTGCTGCTTCCCCAGCGCTGGCTGCAGCAGGAGGTGGGGCAGCTCTTGAAGCGCAGTATACAAGCCCATCTGCGAGAAGAATACAGTTCCACCGAATAAATTGCACGAATAGAAAACTACAGCATACTTGGAAGAGCCATATTTCTCAAGAGAATAGGGCTTTGTACGGTGGATCGAACGCCTAGGTAGGTGGACCATCTCACCGATGAAGCTCTTGGAGACAGCAAACTCGCGCGCGAAGAGCGACTGGCGCGGGCCGCCACCAGCAAAGTAGCTCAAGGCTGTCACCAGCGACTGGGTGTCTGCGAACAACGACAAATGCATATTCATCGATTGAGGTGTGCTATAGGATTCAACAGAATATCTAAGTTATAAGCTAAGAAATCCATGAGTACGAAACGATGCAAGTATTTGGCTGGTTTACTATCGAAGTAGCTTAGAGATGCGAATAA
>Ga0307982_1004586_pt1 | contig 10895 bp, 4 predicted proteins | sample OrgLakmetagen989_FD_201847 | JGI IMG/M metagenome (GOLD analysis project Ga0307982, IMG submission 201847) | Saline water microbial communities from Organic Lake, Antarctica - #989 | ecosystem: Environmental > Aquatic > Non-marine Saline and Alkaline > Saline | place: Antarctica: Organic Lake... | reverse complement strand
CAGGACGCGCACACAGTAGGATTAAACTCGTTAAAGCTTGCGAAAGCCACCTCCTAGATAAAACACGGCCCATTGTATGTATAATATTTGATTTGACTTGAATTCAAACCTGTGCCTTCACTCGCACGTTTTCACATCGAGTTCGCACGTTCGCACGATCACGACTTGCAGTGGTCTTCAAGAACTAGGAGCACCAACGAAGGCGCACGACTGACATGGTCAAACAAATCGCTCTTTATGCCGTAAGCGTTTCTTTGTTGACTTCAAGAGTCTCGCCGCTCGTGGTTGAAGGGCTAGTGCCTTTCAAAACCCGACGAACAAACTGGACACCACATGCAGAACACTCTCCGAACAGTCCAGGAAGGGTTGTCGATGAGCAGCATGGTTTGTTGATGGGTGCTGCACCACGTCGCCGGCTCATTGACCAAGTCCTAAACGACAGGACTGAGCGAAACATGATTAAAAGCTCTACTACAGCCCAGGAAAGCGCAAAAGCTCAAGTTCAAGTGCAAAGTTATGGCGCAGCTATGAGAACTGATCACACTCAGCTTATGCCCGGAATTGATGCTTATAAGGACGCCTTGAATAAAGCTACTGTAGATATGTCACAATCTCAAGCATGGGCTCAAAGAGAAGTGGCAGCAGCAGAAGCTGACATACTTATGGAAAAGGCGCGGGCAGAGGAAGCATCTGCCAAGGTTTCGGCACTTGAAAGTAAGTTAAAGATAGCTCAAGAGGCAGCTGCTTTCTCGATGTCAAACCCTACAGCTCATACTTCTGCAGAACCTCGCCCAGAAACGCTGCGAGCGCCTATTGATAGTCTTCAGGCTGAGTCGACTTCCAGTTCAAGATTTGCTGATGAGACTGAATCCGACGGAGTCATTCAATCCCTCCGAGATAAACTTTCGGCTCAATCCGCGGAAAGTGCGAAAGTCATTGCTGCTCAAGCAGTCAAATTAATTTCAATGGAGACCCAGATGCAAGAAGTTGAGATTGCTCTGAATCGAGCCCGAGAGCAGGGTAAATCTCAAGCTGCTAGGCTCGAAGAACAGACGTCTGAGAATGGTCAGCGTATTTTTTTCGAGAAAAAGAGCCAGCTACTTCAGATTGAAGTTGAGGACTTAAAGAAAAGACTTACTACGTATTTGTCCAGAGAGGAAGAGGTAAAATCTACATTTTCCAAAGAAGTTGATGAAGCTATGAAAGCTCGAGCAAGGGCTGAGAATGAGGCTGCCGTTGTTCATGCTCAAGCGAAGGCCGCTGGAGCTGAAGTAGAAAGACTAAAGATAGAGCTCGCATCCAGAGGTCAAAATGAAGCAAGAGCATTTGATGAAGTTGCACAAGCACGAACGTGGGCTCAAAATGAGGTCGCTGCTGCTGAGGCACTGACAAGTGCCGCCAGAGACGAAATTGAACATTTAAAAGCACAGCGTCTTGCAGATTCCACTAGCGGAACTAAAGCACTTCACGATGCCGTTGAAGCACGGTCAAGGGCTTTACAGGAAGTTGCTGCTGCTGAGGCCCGAGTGAAGGCCATTGAATCCGAAAACGAAAGTTTGAGGGAAAAACTTGCTTCTCAAGAACCTAGAAACGTAAAAACTCTTGAAGAAGCTGTGACTGCACGCTTAAAGCTTGAAAAGGAGGCCGCCACTGCGGAAATGCAGGCTAAAGCTGCCAAAATCGAAATTGAGAACTTGAAATCAGAGCTCAATTCTCGAGAGCCTAGGGAGACCAAAGCTCAGGCTGAAATCGCTGAGGCGCGAAAATGGGCTGAAGAGAAAGTGAAGAGCTCTGAAGCTCAGGTGAAAGCTGCTCAGGCTGAAACAGAAAGCTTGAAGAAGAAAATTGCTTCTCAAGCGTCTAGTGAGGCCAAAGCACTAGCTGAGGCCACTGAGAAGTCACGCGCGTGGGCTGAAAAAGAAGTTGCTGCTGCCAAAGCTGAAGCCAAGGCTGCATCAGAAGCGTCTGCAAAATTACTGAAAGAGGTCGAGGCGAAAGTAGCTGCGAATACATCTGGAACTACCGAAGACTACAGCGCTATGGAGGCGCAGGTGACTGCCAAGGCAGAAAAAGTTGCAAAGCTATGCATGACGCTTCAGTCAGAGGTCCAGCGTTTAAAGGCAGAACTCGCCTCTGAACGCGATGAAAAGGGCTCGAGCTAATGATATCGATGACGCTAATGGACATAGACATAGACATCCATACCAAGCCAAGCCAACCCAACCCACCCCGTAACCTGGATGTTCGGATGTCAGTTAAGAATTATAAATACCAACAATACCCTGGAAATGCCAGGGGAATTTTATTCATAAAATACTGCGCGTAAACAACTGGGAAGTATAATAAGTAGGATTTAACAAAACAGCGCGTATATATTTGTACGTCATAGATGACAATTGCTATCCATTGTAACTCTATGAATGAGATTTCCTCGTAGCTCCTAGCTCTAAAGGCAGAAGTATAAGTAATTCGCATCACGCCGAAGCCCGCGGGATTTCAGTATTCGTGTAGCAACCATGTACCTCATAACTGCTCTAAGGAAGCAGCGTGTAGTGACCATGTCTCGTCTGCTTATAACTGAGCCCGCCTTTTCTGCAGTCCGAAGTAATTCGTAGTTCGTAGTTCACTTTCTTTGGGATTACGACAGGAATCCTCTTGCTCAAGTTTCCCTCGAGTTTTAACCCGCTTCTCTCATCATCAAGGGCATACATTTACCACTTGTGTCGCATTTTAAACCTCAGGTATAAATGTGCACAAGTTTCAAGCGTTCTTTGTACCTCCGTTGAACCATTAGTCCGAATCGCCTACTTCGAACTAATTATGGCGCTTAGACGATGCCTGTATCAATGAGTTGATAGCATCGTAAACCACCAAGGTTATATCTGATATCTCGCATCAATATTCATGCATTGGTGTTGCTTCAATTATTACAGACTTTTTTCGAGTTTAAGTGTCATAGGTCCAAGCTATTGGCACACCACATTCGGCAATGCACCCTTCTTGAAGTGATTGGACAACATAGTCAGAAGTATTCCTCACCTCTTTTATCAAATATGATTGCAGATCACTTTGAAGGGGGGAGGCAAGAACCATATCCATCAAAGCAGTACGAAGTGTTCGATCTGCCCATTTCTTGTTTGAACCAGAAAAGTATTCTAATTTCAAGTTTCCCTTCACCGGCATACCGTCCTCTCGAAACCATGTTTGGGGCAGTGCCCAGCCTGGTACCGGGTCAACACAACGATCCCATGAGAATCGTGCGTTGATGACATTTTCACCTGGTTCAATGACCGACATATGGACAAGCATTTTGGCTACAAGTCGATCCTCGCGTTCACGTAGGTCAAGTGCGTAACTGAGCTCAGAACGATGGGGATTGAAAATGTTCAGCCATCCAAGCCGATGTACGACGTGCGCCCTCGCGGGTGCCGATAAATCGCCCAGCAAAAGGTCAAAGAAGTACAAGTCATAGATGCGCGAGAAGAGAGTTACAACGAGCTCAACTTTTAAGTCTTCATTATCGACCATTCCATTGGCAGGTGCACCAGTATTTGAGCTTTCGCCGTCATCAAGCCAATCATTGCTTGTTATCACAGGACAGTTGTTTAAGATCCACTGAGCCTGACGACAACTAAACCATCTTGTGTAAATTATGTCCCTCACTTTAAGCATCTCGTTTTGCCTACTAGAGCCTACACGCTGACGCCTAATTACTTCAGTTGCTCGTTGTTTCAAACTAGTATGAGATGGCATCATGGACAAACGGTGAGCCATTCTTGATATTCGCAGTGACCGTTCTATCGTGCCGCCCGTAAACCCAGATGATGGTTCCATTGCATTCACCTCAAACGAGTTTTGAGACAATTGTGAGTCATTATCAATGAATCCATTGAGGGATCGTGTTGCAGGCTCAGATCCCAGCAATGTGTCTCCAGGAACGTCTTTGTTTCCCCGGAGCAACGCGATTTGGCGATCAAACAGGAAGATTTCATCGGCAGACAAAATCTTGGGTTCTGGATGCTCTCTTTCTAAGTATTCAAAAATAGTTAAGTCTCTTGAATCATCAGAAAGTGGCCACCCAAGACTTTCCATCAGCCCAATAAAGCGTTTGTTGCTCATTGCGGACGTAGTATTTTTCGGGCGGGCTACAGAAACGTAATCAAACTCCACGACACCGGTGTCTGGAAGCGGATCGAAGAATGATGGTCGTAATTCAATGGGCTTGCCGCAAAATTTTTCGTTCCGGAAATTCACGCGGTTTCCTCGCTGAGAAGTGTCCCGCGCACGATCAACTCGCCGCTGCTTGGATTCAAGACTGCTATTCTCAGCGATCTTTAGCAGTGCTGCGCGATGCGCGGGCTTCGAGATATCCAGTGTGTAGTGATCCGTATAATAACCCATCAGAGGGCGGTACAGTGGCCCGAGTTCTTTCTCTAATCGCCTACGCTCCTCAGCATTGTCTTTGAGGTATAAATTTACAAGAATCTGTGCATGGCTTGCGCTCGACATAGAAGGAAGGATTTTTGCTAGTACTTTAACAACATCGGCCACGTCCCTCAACAAAGCATTCACGAGTTGCTGCGCTTCTTCGATATGCAGCTTCATTTGCCCGCAGGCTAAATGCAGAGCTTCTACTCTATTATTTGTCTTTTCTGCAAGATCGATCACTCCTAAAAGCTCGCCTAATGAGGTACTTCGCGCGACGTCAATATCAATATCAGGTTTGAATAAGACTTGAATTGATAGGATTCCCGAAAGAGGGAGTTTGAAAGCAATATTTGGGTTTGAAGCGACGACCACCACTGGCTTTGGCTTGGCGCACTGATAAGCTGCATGCTTTGCTGCGTTAAGGAACTCCTTGAGCTCATCTTTCTCTAATAAACCAGAGCTATTGCAATCGTAGGTTCTAAGTATACGCTCAAGGGTCTCAGGGGACGAATCAAGCTTTAAGTCTGCAAGCAAACGTTGCAGTTCTTTGGCACTCAAGTGGCCAGACATATCGGCATCGTACTCCTTCCAAGTGCTTTCAAAATGATCAAGTGCCTGCTCTAACAAATCATGGTAACTCGTACCTTTTGAGTCAGCATTACTACCAGTTGTTGGGAGTACTCTTCGGTCTAGTGAGAGATCGTGCCCATTGAGTGTGCACGCCGATATTCTGCATCCAGGTGAGGCAGCCACTATCCTCAATACCTCAAGCCCCACCGCGCGTCGGTGAGGCTTTGACAAGTCCAATGTATATCGATTGTTCACGTCGAGAGGTTCATGTGGGAGCTGTGTCGTCCGGTCATATTCAAAAGCTGAATCAACTATAGACATATTGCAGCATTCAAGCTGCAGTTGTAGTCGGTCACCTCGCATGGCGGGAACGCTTAAGAAAGCGCGGCCTCCAGCCTGGCCAATCGGATTACTCCTCAAGTCCAGGACTTCCAAAGAAGAATTCTCACGACATCCAACAGCAATAGTAAAAGCCGCGCGTCCTTGGATGTTGTTGTTCGATAAAATCAAGGTGCGTAATGTTTTATTTGTAAATAGTGCACCTCCAATTGCCAAACCTCCTTCATCTCCAAAAGCATTGAAAGACAAATCTAAATGAAGTAACATACAATTCATTGCCAGTGATTCTCCGAGGCTCTTGGCAGAATTCTTGCAAATACTGTTCCAAGAAAGCTTTATAGATTTGATATTTCCGCGTTGCTGCATAAGCATCCGTGCAATTGCTTCGACTCCTTCAGTTGGTACATTTGAGTCTACTACCATACCTTTGCTATTACCACCAATCATATTGTGTGACAAATCGAGGGCAGTGAGATTTTGATTCAGCTCGAGTTGACTAACTAATTCGCAGCATTCATTGTCGTCTATGTCTGCCCTGCTCATACCAAGGTCAAGAAGTGAACACTCAGGAAGAGCCAAAAGATTTCCCATTGTTGCCGATGCCTCAGAGTCTATCTTGTTACTTCCTATATCTAGACTTGTAAGGTTGGTGCACTGATGCACAGCTAATAATATCGGCGCCAAGGAAATGTCTGTCAACCGATTGTCACGAATATTCAGACTACGAAGGTTCGGAAGGTCACTTAGGCAGCTCGCCAAAGCATTCCCGAGGCGGTCACCAATGCCCTGATAACACAAATTGATTTCGTCGTCGTTGACAGATCGCCTTATTATTATAGAGGATATGTGAGGAAGGTGCTCATTTACGCGAGAATCTGGGTCGATTTCGTGACTGCTCATTAACTGTTTGATAAAGCGCGATCGTGGCGATATTGAAGAGCACTGCATTGTCCCTTCCACACAACTGGTCTCGGCTTTCATTAGCACTTCTGAATCCAGAGAGGACGTTTTCGGTGTCGGTTTTGATGGATTTAATGGCCGTCTACACCACTCAGTTGTTGCTGCTTGTTCACCACTACTTCTAAATTTCAAGTGTCTATGAAAATTCGCACTTTCGAATAAACTTGCCTTAGCATTTGCACCGAAGTAGACATCCTGTTCATGCATTGTACAATTGCTGCTTGGAGGTACTTGCATCTGAAAATTTTCAGGTGAATCGGTGCAATTCTTATTCCATGATTGCTGCGCTTTTATCATGCTTGAAATTTTTGTTGTGGTACCAGAGACAAGAGCATCTTCGATGGTATTTTTTACACTTAGCTCGTTTGCCCGGCCGAATCGAGGCTGAAGCCTCCCTTTTGGCTCAGATAGTGTTGAGTACGTCTTTTCTTTTTCTAAAGATGTCTTAAGATCAGGTAGGAATGTTGGCTTTGTTCGATCTGTTATCGCAACGTCACTTCTTCTGCCATTGCCGTCAAAATCACGGGCGAAGCGAAGCTGCTTTGTTCCTGTTGAATTCTGATAGGAATCTCTGCAAATCAAACCAATTCTATGCTCCATTCAAATGTGCTTGTGGAAGATTATATGGAAAGTGGGCATATAGACAGAACTCTCAAAGGAACGTACCTAGGAACGTACAGCGCGAACAATTTGCATGTGGCATTTGAAATGTACGTATGACAGACATGTAAGTCATGTAAGCACTAATTACAGATCTGTAGTACAAGTTCAGGTGCCCGCGCGGTGCGCGGCTTCGGAGCAATGTGTTTGCTGCGGAGGAGTAGGTGCGTGTTCTTAGCACCTCAGTGCACGGCCTTGAGATGCCCGTGGGTGAGTGCCCTTGTATTGCCCGTGGGGCGTGTCCCTTCTTGTGCCTGTGGTCCGTTTGGTGTTTTGTTTACTGCGCATCTGCACATGTACAACAAATCTGTACTACAGTACTGTATAGCTACAAAAAAACGACGACCACCACGAACCACAGTCGAAATTCCATTTAATATAAAGGATTAGTGCAAATGATGGCGGCAGCAGCAATTGAATAGTTCGTTAAAGCATGCGAAAAGCATGACCTTGATAAAGATGGGGGCCACTCAAAGCGACTTAATTACGAAACTGACAATATTTTATTCACGAGACGTCTTGAATACAGCATCACTATAAGGTAAGCATCCATATCGATTATCGATCTACTTTTTAGACAGCAGAAATGTTCCTATTTTCTGCTCGCAAAAAAGGTATCGTGCGAATGATTGATATGATTTCATCCCTTCTACAGCAGGTGGTACTTTTTTGGGGTTCTCAATCATCTCGTTCTGATCAGCTTTATGTCTACTTAGGGATTTATGGCTCTCGACAGTTTGATAAATGCATGAAATTTCTGCCGATTGCACACACAAAACATACCAAGGGTATCTACAAAACCCCTTGAAACATATACTGCAATAGTTAGGGAGATCGAACCAGAAACTTGGAAAATCCTAAATATAATGAATGGCATTCAAGTCATCATCACACTTAATTAGCAACCACACAACAGAAAAAATAAAAGAATGCATTGATTTTAGATAACTTTGAGAATTATTCATGAAGAAATAATGAAGCATTCAATCGATTTTGATCTCAAAATCAAAACGTGACATGAAATCATCTCGTGTAGAACTACACAAAACTGGACTGGTAATATGCGAGCACATCGCACTGAATCAGATGTTGTGGTTATTATAAATGTGGTCAGTCGGCGCTTCATGCATTTGAATTACGACATGATGTAGTCTATTGCGAGACACCAATCCTCAGAAGGGCATTGCAGTAGCCTAAAGTCCTCCATTCAATTCAGGCCTCGCCAAAGAGTATCCGCTTTAACAGAAGCATCCTGAAGATTATATTCTGCAGCTCTTCCAGTCAAATAGCATGAATCATTGCGTGCTCTTGCGCCAACTTCTGCACCTGAGCTCCATTGAGCGAGCTCCCATTGCAAGTCGTCTTGCTGTGCTCGCCAGCGAAGGAGGCCGACTAGAAGTATGTTTTGAGTTTCTTGATAACTCGAGTCCCCAAAAAGGTCACGACGTTCGCATGGATCATTGCCCCTATCGAATAGCCGGCCTTCACCTTGCTCTGGAAAATAGAGTAATTTCCACTTGTCGGTCACAACCCCATAGCCTTTATACTGAGTGGCTGTTACAGCAGTACGAGGTACCATAATCGAGGTACCATCAAAGTCTTTGATATTGCCAAGGCGCTGATTCGTGTAAGTATCGTTGTTGGTCCTTGATGAGGAGGACATTTGTGCTTCTCGTAAAGGCGTCAAAATATCTAACCCAGCCATAAACATGGTGTTGTTCGACAAACTTGCGTCCGAAAACGTAGTAGCGTAGCGATTCGAGGGACCTTCCCAATCAACTCCTCCTGCGACCAAGATAGCAGCTGTTACGTCGACCGTGGAAGCAAAGCCAGCAGTCGCATTTTTCGGCAGACTGCCAGGCCATCGAAAGATCAAAGGTACGTGCCATACCTCATCATAGAATGAATGCTTCTCATTATTTCCACCATGTGAATAGAGCAAGCTTCCATGGTCTGAAGTGAAAATAATGAAGGTGGAAGTTGTAAGATTTCGTACGTCAATAAAGTCCACTGCACGCCCCACTTGCTCATCGACATATGCACACAGGCCATAATACAACAAGCGCTCGACGTTGATGTTCGTCATATTTGGGCTGCCATCGGGCAATATCCAGGTGGGAGGAGTTCGGGCAATATCTCGTGGCAAAAGATTCAGCAGCATTTGTGTCTGGTAAGGCATCATAGCAATGTCGCCATTAGCATAATTCAAAGATGGAAGATCGCTTGACGAGTATAATTCTGCAAAATTCTTTGGGTCAATTGGTGGGGTCGACGGAGGATGAGGTGAAACGAATGAAAGATGCACAAATACGGGAGTTTGACTGTCGGAATCCAAAAATGCCCCAACGTGCTTCTCGAAAGAATCCACCAAATAGGATTCAAGGAAGTCAGATTCGTGGTAATACTTGCAAGTTCCATCAGCGTACGGTTCATCGTCGCATCTCTTGTCTGTGTTGCCCGTGTGTATATCTGTGAAAGTGAAGGATTCAGGCACTGGAACAAAGTGCGATTTGCCTATCAAGAAGCACTTATATCCGCGTTCTTGAAGAACGTCAGGATAGACAGTTAGACCGCTTTTATGAGGCTTTACGGTGTTCTCAATAACTCCATGGACGGGAACGTGAACTCCTGTCAATAGACCTGATCAAAGTGCACTGCTGGAGTCAAGAGTTTGTGGACTTTTGTAGGTACAGTACTCTTGGTTCTTGGTCGGATTAACGACAAATGTACATACCTACTTAACTTACATGAGAAACATAATTACAGTTTCGATTGATTTGATGCAGCCCAAACTTACTCGTGCGGCAAGGGGAGCACACGGGCGATGTAGCGTGTGCTTGCAAGAATTTGACGCCTTCACTTGCGAGTTTATCGATGTGCGGACTTTTGATGCCAGTCGATGATTCGATATAATTGTTGTAGGCTGAAAGTGCATCAAGCCGATGCTGATCCGTGGTGATCAAGAGAATATGAGGTAAATCATTCGTTGCAACACAAGTCAACAAAGTGCAGACCCGAGCGAATACTCGAAGCCAGCTATGCATTTGCCCCATCGCTTGTTTTCAGTTTAGATTGAAAGAACGCGACGTCTGGTTCTGTTTATTTCACCATTTTTTGTGGGAACAAAAGAAATGAGAGATCATAAAGAACGTGTGCATACAGTAATCTAATCAAAATCATATCAATTCACAAGTCAGTTTGTCTTTCGTTGCGAGTCACTTCTGTCGATGATCAATACATAATGTTTTTGGAGTAGTTGGAGTTGGGCTTCTCCGTTTCGTTTGGTGTCTTTCTCTTCGATCAAGGGGGCTTCGTTTGGTGTCTCATGTGGGTCTCCAGTCTCCAGTCTCCAGTGTCTAAAGTCGAAATGACTTAGCGGCGTATTGTAACTGTTTCGGCTATATTACTACCCCTTAATCTTATCAAAACAATTTTCTTTATGTCAGTATTCGAATCGGAGCGCACAGCCCAACCCTTCGTCGTTGGTTTTCTTGGGTAGTTCGCACTTTAATTTTAGAAGACCACAAGACCACACGCCTCTGTATCTGGATTGAATTACAATTACAACCCAAGGTATCTTTGGGGCTCTAAATCCCCAGATGCCAGCCTCATGGGGCCCGGATTTCATCCGGGCTTGTGCGTTGTGCCTTACGCTAGTCTAGTCTAGTTAATACTCTCCCAAAAACAAAGAAAGGCAAGTACACAGCAGCCACAGAGGCACATTAAGAATGCACTTGAGCTGCAAATGCGCTAGCGAATTCGCTCCAGAAGGCCAATGAAGGCTCCAACTGGCGCCTTTCCTCCGAACAAGTCGGCGGGACTGAGTGCTCGTTCGTGTGTCACGTCCCAGGTCCACGAGGCAATTCTCTGGGCTATTTTTAGTCTAGTCTAGTTAATACTCTCCCAAAAACAAAGAAAGACAAGCACACAGCAGTCAC
>Ga0307982_1004584_pt1 | contig 10896 bp, 12 predicted proteins | sample OrgLakmetagen989_FD_201847 | JGI IMG/M metagenome (GOLD analysis project Ga0307982, IMG submission 201847) | Saline water microbial communities from Organic Lake, Antarctica - #989 | ecosystem: Environmental > Aquatic > Non-marine Saline and Alkaline > Saline | place: Antarctica: Organic Lake... | reverse complement strand
GAGAAGCATTTTGCACTACTTTTCAGCGCTGGTAACAGCTATACGGTCTATATACGGCCGTCCAAAATTCCAGGAAATTCCCGTATTTTTTTTGCAGCGCTTTTTGGGAGCCGGCATCCCACGCACTTCTCCTAGGGACCGACTTTGTTTTCTAAGAAATTTCTTATGAATTCCCCTTCCCAACTCCCCCTCGCCCCTAGATTAGATTGGATTATAGTATACTCTCCAATTATTGCAAAGAAACAATACAAATAGCATGAAGCTGCGTTTTGATGAATCCTCCAGAAAAAAATGTGACTGGGCTGGGTCTTCTTTCGCGTAATGCAATGTTCATCTTTGCTCTCATGAACCCTGTAGGATCAATTCTCGGAAGAAGGCATAGGTTTCGAGTACGTCCGCGATCTCCACTCCGACTTATCCTGTGCTATGGCACGCCATTCCTTGAAGTTGGCACTTTAGAGTTTTCTTTAATGTCCGACCCCATGTCATCTTAGGGCACCCATTCGGCCTTGAGTGTGCTACCCAACCAGTATGCAACTGCCGCGGCGCCCGAGTCATAGGCATCCGAGCAACGTGGCCAGCCCAACGAAGAATCCGATTGTGATAGCAGCTATCGAAGTCGACGACATTGAGCCTTTTTTGAAAAAGAGTGGCGGAACTAATGTAATGATAAAAGGCATGATAAAGGCTGACACGGCACATGCTACGGACACAGCGATTATGGAAAAGCTTTAGGTTAGGATTCCCGTGGGCAATTCCGCGGAATTCCCGCGGAAAGGCAAAATTTTACCAATCAGACGTGATTTCCGCGATGGGAATTTAGCAGTGCCTTTACGACCACGGCACGGAATACCTGCGGAAAACCCGCGGAATTGCCAAAACACTTCTAGCCATCGCGCGAGAATCTCGCGGAAACGGGGAATCGTAGCCCTGTGGAACTGTGGAAGCTTCGGAGTCGGTTGAAAATGCCCTCTGGTAAGCACCAATACACACACCCACAGAGCGAAGTAGACAGATTTCTCCTTCGAGGTGATTAGAAACGTGCTTATTTTGAAGCAAAAATTAAAGCGCCAAAAGCTGCCGAGGCTTTGGAGGTCCGATAGTCGACGTCAGCATCCGATGTGGGCTAGTATTGGATAATTAGATAACTAAAGTAGCACTGCGTTTCTGCGCTGTGAGCTACGGTTCTTAATCCCCTAGTTCCTGTCCTTCAGGGTTCGTGTCAGGCAGCTGCGAAATGAGAACCCGAACCTGAGGTGCTGATATCAATGATTCCAATTTCAAATCCTATAACACTATGCCCTTTTGAGGTGGCACCTGAGATAGCATACGTGTGTGGGGTGCGTCTGTCGTCTGTCCGTCTTGATGCAGTTTAGTTAGGTTTCAAGACTTTTGAGCATTCTGTTTGTGGAGTGCATGATTGCTGCATGGCGCCATTACAGCGTAATTTCACGGGTGTTGCTATCAAGGCCGCTCCTGTCTGACAACTCGACGTCTTTGCCGCAGCCTTTTGTAGCTGCAGGCGTGGAAAGTCTTACTTCTTGGCCATTTTCTTTCGTTTTGGGCAACGAAGCTTGATAATAAGGCCCTTCAAGTTGATGGGGGTGCTGCCCTTCTTCTTGCCCCCCTTCGTCCTCGTCGAGTAAAGGAATTAGACCTTCTTGAATTTGACGGAGGCTCCGCTCCGCTTCTTGGCCACCTTCGACGTCACGCAATGGAAGCAGGCCACGCAGCTCTTCAAGTTGACTTGGGAACTGCTCCGCTTCGCGCCAAGCCAGAAGCTTGATCTCTTGCGCGACTTCAATGAGAAGCAGTGTTGAATTTTGTTGAGATCTCATCAAGAAGTGCTCTTGAAGTGCACGTTTCGCTGCTTGAGAAGAAGCACTCAGAGGGTCCTTTACCTTAGCCTCCTTGACGCGCGCCTCGAGCTCTAAAAGCCAGATCGAGGCCGCCCTGCTCGATGTCCAGTTGCGCTCCCCGAAGAGGTGAGGCAATCTCGTTGCAGTCAGTGTTGATGTGTTCTACTTCAATCACGACATGTGCCGCTGTAGATGCATCATACGGCTGAGTATTGAAGTTCGGCAAAGAAGGGTGAAACAATGCCTCGAGATCAGATTCATTGATCATATCCTGGCAACCTGCAGACAGAGGCGCACCATGAAATGAGGTCACGCGAAGTGGCAAATCCGTCCGAGTCAGCGTCCAACTTCTGGAAAAGGCTCTGATATTCCGTCGCATCCAGCACGAGCCCTTCTTCATCATCAATATCGATCACCTGTACCTTGTAAGCCGTTCCATTCAGCACAGCAGTAGTCGTGGCGACAGCGCCGTCTTGTTCTTCGAACTCCGCGACTGCTTTCGGTTGGCGGCCGGCATTTTTCTACTGCACTCGAACGAAACGATGCAGCAACCTCGCAAAGTCTCGATGGGCTGGTCGCTTCAAAAGTGCTCGCAGCGTTTCCTTATTGAATACTTGCCCGAGCTCAGTATCACCATCAGCAATAAAGTCGCTGGTGGTAATTGCTCGAGCATATCCATCTTGTTGCTCTTCTCGTGGCTGCTGCTCTTGATGGTGGATTGATCGTCATCCAGCAAGCAACGGCTGACGTCATCAATGCTCAAACACTTCAAGTTCGCATGCTGCTGCAAGTATTCTTGTACGTCGTGTGCGCGAACGTAGCCGCGACCTGTGGTGTCAGCAGCAACGAGCACAAGCGCAGCCCTTGACTCTTCTTGGGCGTAAATATCACGATAGGCGCACGCCAAGCGGCACAGTTTGAGCTTCGCCACACACACAAAGGCTTTCATCTTGCTGTCAGAGGGCATAACAATTGGTGACGCATTGACTTTTTCGTCGAGCTCGATGCCTGTGTCCATTGTTTCGTTGTCGCTGTCTTTTGGATACGCAGTGCTGTCAGCCCCGAAGTCAAGTACAGCTGCTTGTGTGCACATTTCTGCTGCCAGCATAGGATCGTCTTGAAGCACAGCGTGAAAGTCCAGAAGCTGCAATCCAGCCAACTCCTTGCCAGTTTCCGCAGCAAAAGCATTTATGCCCTTGATTGCAAAGTCACTTAGTACGAGGACGTCTTCAGATCTACCCAGCGGGAGCATTCGTCGCCACGCGCGCAAGTCTGCTGCAGTGACCCACCCATCAGAGTCTGCATCCAAGCGCTTGAACAAGATTGCCAAGTATTTCTGATGAAGTACTGTTCAAAAGTTCGAAAGCTGCACCTTTGATGATTCCTTATCAGTGGCTTCAATGACGTCAACGCCTTTGCTTGCGAGAAAACTCTGCACGCAAACGTCCTCGGATTGACCCGGTGGGAGCATTTGCCGCCACATTTGCAAGTCGGCTGCCGTAACCCACCCGGTAGAGTCAGATGAGCTGAAGTGTTCGAACATTTTTTTAGCGCTTTCGCGGTCCAACGAAGGTTCATTGCGTACGCCGAAGAGAACAGTACTGTTTGTCACCTCCCGAAGAAATCGGAAAATGCCAGTCGAAAGCGAGAGTAGGAAACTGGGCAAGGCAATTGACAAGGCCTTCTTCATTGAGCTCGCCGCTCTTTGTATTCTTAGATTTGGCCGGCATCTCGAGTTCAAATGAGTCGTCCTTATTGTTGCCACTGCTGCTTGAATCGTTGGATACTGACGAGGCAGCGGCGCCCGTGCGCAGAAAAGCGGAAGCCTCTTCAAACGTGGGTTTGTATAATGCCACGTGTGAGCGCGGCAATTGGCAGCTCTTGGTTCGTCCACACCCTCTAGTCTCGAGCAGCGTTCACGAATATCGCGATCATTAATAGAACCGTCGCCGTTCATGTCAAGGGCTTGAAACATGGCGTGGGTCATTTCCGGGCTGAAAGTTGCAGGAGCTGTTTCAGTATTGCCGTGAGGAATGACACTGATACAGGAAAAAGAAGACATAAGACATGAGTTAGAAAAAATATTCATTATGTTTGAAATGTGTGGCGAAGGAAAACGAACCTTGTCACATAACTGAAGTGCGCGACCATCATATCAAAACAGCCGATCGAATCAGAACTTCCCATTCCATACAAATCGCCAGCCTTGGCCTTGTAAAGCTTACGCTTTATCGCAAAACCCAACAGGCACACGGCCACGATTGCGCACGCCAGCCCAATAATCCCAGCTGACGCTGACGACAAAGTGACCTACACAAGCAGCAGTATAAAATTGAGAGGAAGTCTCCCCTTTGATGTACATAACATAGGAGCCAGTAGAAAAGATACTCAAGTAGGATCCTTAGAAGGTATTTTACATCGATTTGAAACTTACACTTGATTCGGGCTGCTGTGTCGGCGCAGATGATGGAACCAGCGATGGCGACTAAGATGGCACTAACGATGGTGCTTGCGACTGAGATGGCACCAGCGTAGGCACTGCAGTGGGTAATGTAGTGGGAGCTAGCAATGGTAACATCGTAGGTGCTGGGATAGGCAATTCGGTGGGAATTGGCGATGGCACCAGCGTAGGTGCCATTGTGAGCAGTGCAGAGGGAACAGGCGTTGGCTTCGAAGGTGCCGGAGTGGGCGGTACAGTAGGAAGTGGCGATGGCACCAGCGTTGGTTTTGATGGTAATTGAGTCGGAACCGGCGTTGGTTTGGAAGGCACCAATGTAGGCACTACCGTTGGAAGTGGCGATGGCAAAAGCGTAGGTGCTGGAGTGGGTGGCATAGTCGGCGTTTCTGTGGGAAGTGGCGAAGGCACCAGCGTGGGTGCTGGAGTGGGTGGTAGAGAGGGCTGTCCGGTAGGAAGTGGCAAAGGCAACAGCGTTGGTTCTGGAGTGGGTGGCACAGAAGGCGACCCGGTGGGAAGTAGCGAAGGCAGCAGTGTAGGTGACCGCGTGCACTTCACAGGTATAGACAGTGACTGGTTCGCGTAGCACGCCTCCGTCTTGCCGATGGAGATTTCGCCTGCGGGGCACGCCACACAAGCTGACCCATCGTGGAATTCACTTCAGCTTGTACAGGCACACTTGGCAGCATACGGGTTGGTTGAGCCCGAAGACAAATAGAACATAGTAGTAGTAGTAGCGCTGGCCGTATTCCAACACAAGACTTGGTTGAAAGTATCGGCTACATTGCTGTAAAACATTCCATTGATTTTGTCACCTTCCCGACGTTCCACCCGCTGATGTCTTGGTAAAATTTGATTGCGCCATTGAACATGTTGTCCATGTTAAGTACTTCACCTGGAACCCACAACTGCTGGTCTTGGTTGAAGGCTGTCCCTTTGTAAAACGCAGAGTGCATTAGAGCCACCTTTCCAGTGCCCCATAAGCCGATATCTCGGTTGAAACCATCATTGTAAGCGAAAACAGCTAACATGTCTGTAACTGCACTTGTGTCCCATGCGCTAATGTCTCCGTTGAAGTTATCCGCATTGTTGAATGTGTTTTTCAAAGTGGTCTCTCTAGAAGTGTCCCATTCGTTGATGTCTTGATTGAATGATGAACTGGCGAATGTTCGAAACATATCAGTCACTGCTGAAGTGTCCCAACCAGCGATGCAGTCGTTGAATGCTGCCCCCGTAAAGGTATCGTACAGAGACGTCACTGCTGAAGTGTCCCAGAACGAGATGTGCCCATAGTCGGCAGCAGCACTAGCTGAATTAGTGACCCATTCATCAACTACGCCGGCCCTTGTTAGTGTCTTCGGCAGCAGCCAGGTTTGGAACCAAAACCACTGCCCAAATGGACCAGTTTCCCCTGTAAAAAGTTGTTGCAGAATCGGGGTTGAATTGAATGCAAGATAAGAGGAGACTATTAGACACAAACTGAAGTCTTTGGAAGCAAACGGAAGAGAATTCGGCACGCAGAGGTGCTCGAGACGTCCGAGAGTGCTGGAGCTCACTAAAACATGAGCTTCTCCGAAGATGAAGCGTGTTAAATAAAGGTAAAATGACAGGCAAGAGGAAGAAGGCACATGCCAGTAAAGACGAAAAGGGCAGGAAAAAAAACGACCGAGCGACTGAAAGATCCAAGAGTGTCAAAGTATGAAAATACATCATGGGAGAGCGGCAGAAGAGAATAAAAGAAAGGTGACTACTGAGGAGTAGAAAAAAACAAGTATTCGAGAATAAAAAGAAAAAGAGAAAATTCACGAAATAGATAAGAATAAATATTGGACTAAGTTAAATGCAAGAATGCCTATTCGATTATAGTCGAAATGACTGAACAAAGTAAGTCGCCAAATGCATTCTCTTCGCTGTCCTTAGGTATAAGTTAAATTCAGCACGAAGAGGTCCTCGAGGCTTTCGTTGTCACGAATGCTTGAAATCCGCCACGCGTACTAGGAGATGGGAAAAGATGCAAAGGCGTGCATGTGAGGTCTGGCTTGAATTTCAATTGGGCAATTGATTACTGAGCGCCAAGCTCTGCAGAATCAGTGCAACGTTATCGTTACATCAAAAAATTTAAATATAAACTCAATGATGAACTTGACAGTGTGCTTCTAGAAATTGGGAACAATCAAAGCGTTCAGGGAGTAATGCATGACACATATGGTATGCGGGCGGAGAGTTGAGCGCTTAGAAGCACCAAAATTTCTACATCCACGTGCGTCTTAACAAGGAAGATCAGGTCGATAATTGTCCCGAAGCTCTCCCAAATTGTTACATCTCTACCATCGCTTAATACATAAAAACAAATGAATCATGGGACAGGGTCTCTCCTTGACTCGGGCTCTGCTTGTGCGGAGCTTACGTGGTTGGCACTGCTGACAAAGAGGCCCGAAGTGCGTAAGCGAGGATGTGAAAATTTTGTGCAGGCATCTGCCAGCTAGACAGCCAAAAGGTGCAACATTGGGATCGGAAGTTTTCGGAATTCTGCAGAATCCGATAACTTCCGAAAATCCTTCAAAGAACCGAAGCGCCGAACAACATACAAGTCACTCCTAATCATTCGCAAACCTGCGTCCCAGAGTCCTTCGGTACAGCCAGTTGCGGGTGAAAAGAAACACTCGTAAGGAAATTGAGGGGTTAAAAAGAAACTGAGGGGTATTCGCCCCAGTTTCTAGGAACGAGGGCTTTTCTGCCCTGCCTGTCTGCTGGTCGCCTAGGAAACTGAGGGGGGCTCACGCGAGGATCTAAGAATTAGTTCTAAGAGACGAGGGGGTTGGCCGTTTTCCTGCTTTCTTATCACCCGCAACTGGCTGTAGGACCCTGCGACGTAGGTTTGCGAATGATTAGGAGTGCAAACAAGTAACTTACTTTTTGGAAAGACAACATTCCGGCGTTGTTCGTTGTTCGTTCGTGTCTTGAAAGGCTGGACGGCAACAGTTGGTTGTTTGATTGACGACTACGGTACTACGGTATAGAAGCTCCACGCGTTTCGTAACTGCCTCTGAGCAATCCATCTAAGGCACTGCAACGCAGCCCTGGGCGGTGTTTTGCTTGGCTATGGTGGCCCGCGCTCTAGGCTCCATCGTTTTTATGTGTACATCTTCACCAGCGGGAGGCCTGTTGTCTCTGCCGCCACCTTATGTCGCACGGGGCTCCACGACTACGAAGCCCCGTCACCAGACTGCTCCGTTTGCGCCGAAAGCGGCTTTAGAATCTTGGGGGGTGCTCGAGACTATTGTTCACGCTAGCCGGAGTGCTCACGCGCTGGTGACGCGGCGTCGGCGTCGCAGAATGGCAGAGGCTGGAGACGAAGGATCCTTGGCGGTTGAGCAAGCCCTCGCTTGGGCCCAAGAGCGCCAATTATGGATTGAGCCGCGCACAGGCGATTCTGACGAGTCACCAGATTGTGAATTAGAGCAATCACAATCATCAATACCGGCTGTGGAAGATTGGAGGCTACAGGAAGACTACCTTGCTTCGCAAATCGAAGCACTGGAAGAACTTCGACGAGAACTATCCGCTGAAGCCGCCGACAAAGCGAAAGAAGAGCAGGAAGCCCGTGCAGCAGCTGCAGAAGCCGAAGTTGATGCAGCCATTGAAGCTGAGCGCGCTCAAGCTGAGGGGGTATCACAGGCGGAGCTTGCCTCACAGCGTCGTTTGTACCGGCAGCAAGAGCTAGAGCTTCGAGAACAAGTGCACATGGCACAGCTTGGAGCCATTGAAGCTCGGCGACGCGAAGCCACCGCAACACTGGCACTCGAAAAGGCCAAATCAGAGTGGTCTGTTGGTCGAAGCACTACTCGAATGGCTGCGCAGGCAGCTGTTGTGGACGCTCCAAGTGCGCTAGCAGGAGCTGACGAGTCAGCCGCATGGCATATTTCTCAAGGGTTACTCGTGGATGACCAAGAGCAACGATTCGACAGTGCTGCGACTAGTACCGACACTGCTTCGCGCAAGGCACAACTCTTACTTGCTAGTGGTCGCCAGAAGCTGTCGGCACTTCAAAATGATGGAAAAGCAGACCAAGAGAAAGTCCTCCGAGCGGAGCTGCGGGCTGCACAAGTGTCCGCTCGAGAAGCGCGAAGACGGCAGCACCTCGCAGAAGCATCCGCCGCCGCCACCAAGCGAGAGACCGAACGCGAAATAGCACAAGCCCGTGCTGCAGCGGAAGCGGCGAAAGTACTTGCCGTGGCGGAAGCGGCAACTTGGCAACGCGCGGCCGATGACTCCGCAGCAGCTGCAGCTTCTGCGCTGGCCGATGCTAGAGCCGAGAAGACAGCTCGAACCGCTGCTGAAGCAGCTGCGCAGCATGGGTCACAAGCAGCTTTAGATGCACAGCGCATGGAACTGCAAAAGCAAGAACAACAGCTACAGGAAGAAATTCGCGCCGCGCGAGCGTCAGCAGAGGAAGCAAGAATGCGGCAGCAGGCAGCGGAGGAGTCTTCAGCGAGGTTGGCTCAGCGAGAAATAAGAGCAGCAGAAGTGACAGCTGCTACTGCGAGCGTGCACACGACGATTGACAAAAACAACGTGGCGCTAGACCTTGGTCAAACACGCGGCGAAGCAGCACTGCGAGAGCAGGCGCTCAAAAATGAAGTCGCTGCCGCGCGCACGGCTGCTTCCGAAGCCAATCAGCGTGAGACTGCAGCAGAGAGTGCCGCGGCCGCGGCGGCGTGGTCGCTTCAAGTTGCTTTACGGGAAAAAGAAGAGGAGGTTGCCGAGGCTCGCGCTGCTGCGGAACAAGCTTCCATGGAGATGCAGGCTGCGGTGGCGGCCGCTGAAAAGGCTTCGATAGCCGCAGCCTCTGCACGAAGAGAAGCGCAAGAAGAAAAAGAAGCGCGCGCAGCAGCGACCCTCGTCGCAGAATCAGCTCAAAGCAAGTCGGAAGCTGCACAGCAGATGCAGCGCGAGCAGTGGCAGCGGCGAGAAGAGTCGACAGTGCAAGCTTTGCAGCGTGAAGTTGCCCAATTGAAGGCCCGCGTAGCAGAGACAGAACAACGCGAAGTGCAGTCTGCACAAGCTCTGCAGCGGGCACAGTCAGCCACCGCAGTCGAAGCAGCTGCCACTCAAGAAGCCGTCGCCAGTCGTGTCGCAGCCGAGCAACGAGCAATCCAAGCTTTAGCGGAATTGGCTGATCACACACGGGCAAGATCCCGTGCTGAAGCAGCAGCTGCCAGCGCTACCGCAGCCTTGGAGCGTGAACGAGCAGATCGTAAGCGAGATGCGGCTGCTAGTCGCACTGCCTCAGAGAAAGATGCCAAGGCAGCGCTAGAGGTAGCCGTGGCCGCCGCGAAGAAACAGGTGAGAGCTGAAGCCAAATTAGAGTTGGACGCGGCGGTGAAAGCGGCCATCGCCAAAGCGGACGCGGAAAAAGCGGCGGCGGTGCGGGCGGCGGTGGCCGAGGCGACCAAGGCAGCAGAGGCTGCTCTGACAGCAGTCCGTAAAGCAGTGCAACACAATGCGCAATACTCGTCGTCTCCTCCACCGAGCCCTCCGTCGCCAACTTCATCGCCGCCACCTGTTTCTGTTTCTGCGGCAGTGGGAAGGCCCTCTGCTGCCAAAAGCGCAGTGCAGCGGTTTACGAAAATGGCCGCTAAGGCGGTCACCTTTGCTGTAGCAGACCCGCGCGAGCCATCTTCGTCGCCCTCTTCGTTGTCGCCGTCGTCACCCCGAAATGCTGCAACCATGACGTCCTCAACCAATGCAAAAGCCCCACCCGTCTCGAACCCAGTAGAAGTAGAAGTGGAAGTCGTGCCAAGAAGTCCAAAGGCAGACCTCATAGACTCTTACAGTAGTGATGCACGTGCTACTACATGGACACGCGAAGAAGTTTCGTCGCCATCGACGCAGCCATCACAGCAGCAACAGCAATACTGGAGCCAAGAACAGCAGCAGCAGCAGTTCTGGAGTCGCCCTGGGCTGCGCGTGAACAACTACGTTGACTCTTCAACAAATTCTCATGACAGGAGAAACGTGATGGAGGGTTCAAACTTAATGCCTGAAGTTGTTTTAGACGACGACGAGCACACCGGCTACCCAACCTCGGCCAACGATCGAGTCGATGGCAAGTCCAACTTTCCGAAAAGCTGGTCCAAAGGACTCAGCGGCGCCATGGCCCGAACTCTAGACCACTAAACAACCTTCAGTTGGTGTCAATGCCCAATGTATTTGTAGATGTAAAGAATTCAATTGACCCCCGATTCAAGGTGTTTCAAAGAAAGTTATATGACATCACTAGCATTATAAATGCGAGCGGGTTCTTCTGACGTAACTCACGTCTGGTTGGTGAGAATTACCAACCCGGAACCCGCGTAATTTACCAATGAATATGGCGCAAATCGCATCCTAGTCTGGCTCATTGATCTTTGAGTTGAGAGTAGGGGGAATTCAAAGATTTTTTTAGTTATCTGAAATGGCGATCCTGAGCCCAAATCTAAGACCGGATTTTGGCTTCTTGCTGCTCCCTTAAGACGACTATTTACTTTTAAGATTTCGTTTTGGAGTTAAAAAAAAAAAAAATTCAACTTCTTTTTAGTG
>Ga0307982_1004583_pt1 | contig 10897 bp, 10 predicted proteins | sample OrgLakmetagen989_FD_201847 | JGI IMG/M metagenome (GOLD analysis project Ga0307982, IMG submission 201847) | Saline water microbial communities from Organic Lake, Antarctica - #989 | ecosystem: Environmental > Aquatic > Non-marine Saline and Alkaline > Saline | place: Antarctica: Organic Lake... | reverse complement strand
TTTGGCGGTGGAATGGGGGGTTTTGGGGGCATGGGAGGCATGGGCAGACGCGGCTGGTAGTAGGAGTAGTGTAGGATGAACCGGCGATGCGGGGAGCACCGCCCGATTCCTTACCCCTCTTTAAAATACACGTATATTTGCGGCTCTTAACTCTTAGCCTTAACATGGATAATCTATATTTAGGATAAGGCCAATCTGTATATTATATCTATATAGAGAATCGTTGTTTGGCGCTTAGTGTTTAGCTCCAAAAAACTGGAGTATTACAAATGGCAAATAACAGCACAAGGCAAATGCCAAATTCCGAAGTATTCAATGAGAAGAAAGGAAATTGTTCCTGCATGTGTACACGCTGCCATCTCCGAAGTATAACTTTCGTAGGTTTCCTCTTTTTTGGAATCAGTTGGCCTCTTCTTGTGTAGTTTCTTTGCCAAATCGCCGCTGTCGCTCGGAAAACCTCTGCAGCGATTCTCGGAGTTTTTTCGGACTGAATTCTGGCCATGGCTTTGTCGTAGAAGGAAAGAAAATGCAAAAAGAGATTGACGAAAGAGCAAAGGGAGAAGATTGTGCGTTACTGAAAGGTAAGAAAACAAGAACGAAAGAGTCGGTGTACACAATAAATTACCTATTTCATCAACATGCTTTTTGCCGACTACCAAAGCATCTTCATTGTTTCAAATGCTACAAACTATAATACCTATGTATATCTTTGACAGTTCTCGGTAACATTTCCTGACGCTGGCTCAAGCACACATTTTTAATTGAATACCTCATCCACGAAGTCAAGCTCGGCATAGGCCATTTCGTAGAGTAAGAAATTAGAAAGCCGCCGCTCTCCGCCTGTGCGCAAGCACCTGTTAGTACAAGACGCAGAAGAAGCATACAGTAGCACGAACTTGACGGTGAGATGAGAGAAGCGGGGGGGGGTGAGAAGAAGAGTTACATGTGTGGGAGTGCATTTTGACAGACACCACATTAGTAAGTGTTGCGATAAGGCAAAAGAAGGAAGGAGGTACAAATACTAGAGCACATTATCCGATGAAACGCACAAGTCCACTGATGACGATGCTGTTTCTGCTCTTTCTCTTCTTCTAACAGCTCCAAAACCAAAGCTGTCACCATCTTCTTCGTCCTCGGTTGTGCCTAAAGCGGCAGCAAAGACTTGTTCGTCAATGTCAGCTGGGTTGAGGTTGCCTTCTTGCACATGTAGAGCCAGTCGTTGGGCCGCCGTGGCGCAGGCGCTCCTGCCCCCGTAAGAGAGGGCCAAAGCAAGGGTGAACTCCCACGGGTATTCTTGGAGCTTCTGCTCCTCCTTTTGAGGTGATAGGAAGGCAGAAGCGGCAGCATCAATGTCACAATTCTGCTCTGCCGCAGCTGATTTTGTACTTCTTCTTGAATTAAAGTTCGTGAACGACGACTCCATGTCGGCATTGTCTTTGTCAATGTCACGGAGTAAGGTCCGCAAAGATGGAGGCAAACGTGACCGTTGCCCAAACACAAGCACTCTGATGTTTTGGTCCTTGAAACTGGCTCGCAGATCGCGCAATTGCTGTTCGACCAACGACAAAATGGTTTCGACCTAGTTTTTTTTTAAGAAATCCAATTAGCATAAAGGACAAGGAGTAATGTTGATATGACATGACATGTGAAAATTATGAGTCAGTGTGAACAATTGACGTATCCTATGAAGGGTAGCAGAAGAGTTCTACCACTGTACCTCTCGAGGTTTTCTTTCCCAATTTTCTGTGGAGAAGGCAAAGAGAGAAAGGCGCTCGACCCCCGCTTCTTTGCACACGTTCACCGCCTAGTTGGCCACATGTGCACACGCAGAAATGCGCGGGATGATACACGCACGCACAAGATTCGATTAATACGAGTAAGTGTCTCACGACAGAAGATTACACAAGTAGAGCCAATGAGGAAGGCTGAAAATTAAATTTTGCTTTGAAGATAGCAAGGCGAGAAACAAAATTCAATACCAGAGCTTAGCATAGATTTATGCGTAGGCTACACATCCAACTGCACATTCGCAGTCATAAATACCTCAATGACTCGCTTCACCCCCGCCGCATGGCCCGCGCTGCGAGGTAGTCCACGCGCTTGAGCCCATCGACCGTTGCCGTCGGGGATGATGGCCACATGCCGCGGCACTGCTAGCGGTGAAGAAGAAGGAGAAGGAGAAGGAGAAGAAGGAAGCTTGATGCGATGCGGAGAGGCAACCCCTTTTGATGGGCCACTACTGCTAGATTTGACATCGTCGTCAAGGTGCTCTCTATGGGTGACGGCTACTATCAACGATACAGGCTGTCGGTTCGACCGCCCTCGTCGATGCCACACTGCATTAGGATAACGTTGATAAGCTAGCACGGGATCCTTTGAAATAAATATGTTGTGCTGCTGGTGCCTATGAAGATTGCCTCCAGTTGAGGAACGACTAGGCGTGAAGGCTAAAGGAAGAGCGGAGCGTGTGGATGGATCTGAAAATATAGCGCTTGAGGGAGCGATCGATGTGCTCACGACAGTCAAGGCTAGCTGCAGTAGTAGCTGCATAGTAAAGACACTGCGACAACTAAACAAATGTCAATTGATGTCGTGAGCAAGTTTTACAGTTGTTGCTAAGATATACCTACCAAATGGCTTACTTATATGCAAAATACGACGTTAACTGTTGATCGCAACTAACTCGCGTTCTGGATAGGATGACTAAATCGCTGATTTACTGCTCACATTCCTCTCAATTAGACCATAAGTGATTTGATCAAACTCAACGAAGGCCACTCTGAGAGTGTTTGATGCACACCAGCTTTAGGCAAGAGCAAGCGCTATAAGATGTCAACAGTTGTGCTTTGCATGCATGGGAAAGCAAAAAGCAAAAAAGCACGCTGAGGGATCTAGCTAGCGTAACCTAATATGGTATTTTTGAGGTTGTGGAATTGGCAGATTTCTTTTTAGCATTTTCAACGTTATCTGTTGTATATTTGTTACTATTTTTCATGATGTAGTCAGAGACTAGTTAAAGGTGCAGTTGAGTGTGCCAATGCGACTACCATTCCAACACGCAAGGGAATTTTAAGCATATCTTTGCGCCTCCGAGATCTACATGTTTTCCAAATGAACACTGTCAGCAAAACGATAGTATGGGTTTTTGCCACTCTCCACGCGTGCGTTTACGAGGCGACTCTCGTGCCTGGCCAGCCCTACTTGTGCTCCTTTCAAGTGCAAGTTCACGTCCTTCGGTAACCCCTCGACTCCGGATACCACATTAGGGGCGTAGTGCACTTCCCCGCTGACCCAAGCTTTCAGACAACAGGTGGTGGGCGAAGGAGGTGGCGCCACAGTCCAGCCCACGCAACGGCGATGTGAAGCTGAGTGGCACAAATAAGCACAGCGCGGGAGATCTCGGAGAAAAATGGCGTCGCCAAAACAGCGAAGGTCCTATTCACAAGAACAGTGCGAAAGGGAGAAAGGTAAACGGAGAATAGACAGATAGTTTCAAAACATTGAGGAAGGAAGAAGAGAAGAAGATGGTACCAAAGTGTGAAGAATTTATCACGATGCAAAGCATCCCAATCAACGATTCCTCCCTTTAATTCCCAAACCCCAACCTCTCTTATTCAACAACTCCCCCCCACCCCCCCCTCGGTATACCTGGCTGTGAGCAAAGGAGGCATCGTTCATGGTCGCAGTCTTCTGAAACGCTAGCCATGCACTGCTGCTGTCTGCGGACGTTTCCGTGAAGTCCATAGGAGTCGAAGAAGAAGAAGTGGCAGTAGCGGTGGTAGAAAGGGCAGATGAAGCCATCGAAGCAACACAACGGTAGCAGCTGTGGCCTGAGTACGGCAAAACCCCACCTCGATCCACAGCATCGAAACGAACCTGATGACAACAGGAGTCAGAGGAGAAGGAGAAAAAAATGTTAAGAGAACCCGAAGTAGAAGGAGCCAAATTGAGTTTCGCGAAATTACAAAACCTTGATGAGAAAGAACCAAACTAGACGACAACCACAAACACAAGAACGACCACAGAGGCACAGCAGCAACGATGCCATTCCACGCAGCAACACCACACACCGCATACCTTTTGGCCATCGCCGTACGCGTCCGCATGGCAGCCCACTTTCCCTAGGCATTGTGCGAAGTACGCTCGGAAGAAGTTGCCCGGGATGGCCACCAAAGTATCGGCCACGCAGCGCCACTGAGTCCACGCAGACGACTCGCAGCGGTGCGGCCACGCGAAAGTGTTGCGATGACGACTCTGGTCGTCGCCGCTGCCTTGGTTGTTGGTGGTGACCTTGTCGACAAAAAGAATAATAAAAAACGAAGAAAGTGTTACGAAGGCAGCACGAGATAATAATCCTCCTACGAGGCTATAGCATAGAAAGTCGTAAGGAGGGGGGGGTGCACACGCCAACAAGCAGCAATCACAATGTGTACTTTTGGTGCTTACCATGTCCCTGATCAGATCTGGCCCCTGTTTCCCCAGCACTAAATCTGGCCTTGACATGATCACAAAAGCATAAGGAAACTCCTCGGACCGGCGTGATGCTTGTGACAGGTCTTGCTCGCTGTAATCATTGCTGGCTTGCGTCGCTCTCGCAGTCGCCCATACATGTAGTTGTGCTCGAGCAGCAGCGCTTAGGTGGGCGCGCTTGGCTTCGATCTTCGACTCTTTTCGAGCGGCAAGCTTATCGGACTCCGATAACCATGGAGGCGTCTTATTCTAAGGAAGGTGAGGAAGAACGAATGAGACAATGAAAGTGTGCCCAAAAATAAATGACCTAAAAGTAGGGACTAGTCGTCGCATGTAAAGGAAAATATAACTTAAGCAAAGATAACGCTTGATGCACGCATAATTGCATTACAAAGTCCAGATTATACTATGGCCCATTCTAATTGATGAGATGTAAACTATATATCTTTTACCGGAGTATCCACTGCGGCCTCATTTGGCTCCTTTGCCATGCTTGGACGCTCATCATCGCGTATCGTGCCACCTTCAGCTGCCCCTCTTCCTTTCGTGCCGTCGTTCCGTTCATCATTGATATCACCGATCCTAGCTTCTTCTTCTTCCTCTCCAAGTGCCGCCGTCGCGTCCTCGTGATTGTTCACCTCTGAGGGCTTTACATGTGCCAGCCACTCCGATGCATCCCAACTGTTTGGATCACCGCGACCATTGTTCCACCCAAAGTCCTCGCCTCCTCGTAATGCAAGCTCCTCCTGCTGCTGAGGCCTGCTCCTTCCTTTTCCATTACCACGGCCGCCGTTACCACTATTAATACCATTGTCATTGCTTTGAAAGTAGTTCAGTGGTTTCCCAGCGCCCTCTGTCACTGACCACTCGTTCATGCCAGAAGAAGATGATGATGAATCCCAGCTTGAGGACGAACGAGAAAACGACGAAAAAGATGAAGTTGAAGAAGTTCCAACAGTGCCAATGTTGTCAGTGTCATAGTGACTCGGCCCGCGATCTGCCCATTCCCAACCGTTAATCAACTGACGACGACGATGACGACGACGAGGACTGCCATCCTCGTGCTGCTGCTGCTGCTGTGGCTGCTCGTATGCCCCTTGCCGTGTTGTGCTGTTGTGTAACGACGAACTCAGCTGTCGTTGCCGCTGTGTTTGCAATTGTGATTGTGTTCGTTGCCCTCCTTGACGTGCTTTATTCGCCGCTGTTCTAGCGGCAGCCACCAAAGGATTGAGTGATTGCTTCGGCTCGTATTCGCCTCCACTCATCCAGGCATGATTCCTGCCGCTTTCGCTGCTGCTACTGCTGCTTTCTCTCCCCTTGTTTTGACTCTTGTGTCTACCTTTACCACCATTGCTATTGCTACCCGCACTATTGCTGCTGCTAGTACCGCGAATGAAATCAGGCATGCCTACATGTTGCGCCAATAAGGCGAGCGCACGGTGCAAATGGCAACGTTGGTTGGGGTAGGTACTGCAGTCGTCGATTGAGATTCCTCTCAGCCAAGGTGCATACACGCGACGCAGCGCCGTTCCCCACACGCTTTCTGGAATTTCGGAGGTTGCTCCTTTGTCCTTTGACGCTGGCGTTGTTTATAAAAACAAAGGAAAGTTTATTCATCTGAGGTAATGGCACGCCCTGCATATTTTATTGCATATTCAATCACTCTTTCTTCGAACAAGAAAAAACAAACTCAACAAAGTAATTCTAAGTGTGCTTTGAGATGCGTGAAGGAACTACGGGCGCGTGTGCTCACCAGTAGGAGTGGAAGGTTGGGCAGCGGAGTCCGTTAACACTTGAGGGCAATCATTGGTCGCCAGAAAGACGTCCACAGCATATCCGAGGGCCTGCATGGCAAGCGGACAGACGGAGGTTTGTCGAGGAGGAAGAGAGGAAAAGGAAGAAAGAGATTGGAAGTAATGCGCACATGATCGCATGAAAAACATATGTGCAAAGTATGTAACCTTTAACACGGCGAAAAACTTGAGCTTTTGGCTTTCGATGGCCACCAGCTGTTGCGCTCGCCCTCGCGTGGAACACCGCTCTCCCTGAAGGAGATTACATCAACAAACATACATCCAACAGTATGACCAGTCATGCACAATAGCACAAATGACACGATAAAGACAAAAACAGAAATACAGTCATATGGTAGAAGCACTAGCAAAAGAGTTCAACATTCTTTTCGAAAATGTTGCATTACCTGAGGGCTTCGGTGTTTTCCGTGCGGGTTCGTTTCCCTTGCCGACTCCCCAAAGAGCAACACAGCGATGCGCTTTCTCGGCTTCGAGGATTGCTCATTGGTTCGGAGCAGTTGTTCGGCTTCTCTCAAAACATGCTCTTGGTCTAAGCTTTCGGTGTTGGTTCTTTGGTCGTCATGATTGGCACAGACTGCAGGGTGAACATCAGCACAGCACACTGGACTGGCCTCAGCCTGCGAAATTAAGGAAAGAAAGCAAAAATACTTAACCGCAAGCGCAGTATACGCACCAAAGTGCAGGCAGAAATGCGTGGAAGAGAATACACACAGAAAGGCAAAGTAAAAATAGCGCGCTCACTTCTAGGTTGGCTGGAAGGCATCGTGTCAAACCGAATTTTCCCGTGAATCCACGCTCTGCGTCGGCATTTATGGGAACATCTTTGTTGTTGTCGTTTCCACCTCCTGAAGCTCCATTTTGTTGCCCCTTTTTCTTCTCTTGTCCCTGCTTCTGGGCTTCTTTCTGTTGCCAAATCGCTTCTTTCTTGGCTTCTAAGCGAGCTTCTTTGGCTCTTTGAGCTTTGACTCGCGCGGTTGCTTCTAAAGTTTGCTGCATGTATCCATCACGTTTGATTGACTCCAATCCTTTAAAGCCATTTTGATAATCTTCATCATGAGTCCACTCATCACCAAGTGCTTGATCTGGCACTAACAAAATCTTGTCTTTGTTGGTACTGCTGCTGAGACTCTTTACACTGCTACTTGAAATGACATTGTTGCCCATCCAACCTCCTTTTCCACTCCGACTACCCTTCCTTCCACGTGTATTATCCGTACTATCGCGTGGTCTTCGAGGCTGCGGTAAGAGGTCTACGAGGCTGCTGTGAATCCTGGGAACTTGGTCACCATTGCTTCGCATCGCATCCTTTTGATGTTAAAAAAGAAGAAACAAACAACAATTGCTTCAACGATAATTTGAGTGAAATCACGCAAGAAAAGAACTTCGTGCGAGCGGTGTGAAGAACAGTCACGCAAAAATGCTTCGAGTGACGATCACGGCTACTAGTGGGTTTCATAGGTAATTATGGATGAGAGATTAAGCGATGAAATCGGGGGACGACACGAACCTCAACAGAGTCTCGTTCGGAGGCCACCACTGCTTGAAGGTCTGCTTCTCTCACAATGATATCACTGTCGGAGAACCCTGTGTTCCTTGAGCGCATCATGTCTTCGGCAGATCTCAGTTTTCGCGGAGATGTTGATGCTTGAAATCGTCTTCTACTGCTTCTTGCACTGCTATCAACACTACCATCATTACTACTGTCACTATCATTACTGCTATTGCGCCTGCTGTCACTGCCGTTGTGCGACCTTTCTACCAGAATGCGACGATCTGAATCTCCGTCTCGGTCTCCAACATTTGATCTCGGCTGCAAGCCACTCTGTTCCACCTGCAGAAACCAGCCTACTTTACCGTTGGGGTCACAGCTGTCGGAGGTCCATTTGTAGGCGCCCTTTTAGAAGGGTGAAAAACAATAAGAAGAGAAAAGAAATGAATAAAGCAAGAAAATCATGCACCGTAGTTCGCGCTGAATTTGTCACAATTAAGCGAATGGTGCTGTTCCGTGTTTAGATCTCTAATGAGCCTCTGGTATCAAGTATGCGCACGCTTAAAGCGTATACTCGCACCGCTCGTTGGTTAGAAGCCGTACACGACGTTGACGAAGGAAAAGGGCCTGAGGTAGCCCCCAAACCTCGTCGCAGTTCGGATGCAGTGCACAGTCTGGCGCCGACGCTCTCGCAGTAATCGCGCGCACCCCACCTGCAAGAAGGTCAAAAACATACGAGTTAACAACCGAGCACTAAAAATATGTCCTACTAGAACCCAACTGCATGAAACACACGAGTCACCTCAACATCAGAATAAAGACCTAGAGTAGACAGAGTGTAAGCATGTTTGGCAATCCCGAAGAATCTTAAAACAGACTTATAGTAATCTCCAAGTCAATGCATCCTCTTCTCTTAGCCACAAGAAACACTCACCAGGTCAAGTCGTATGTGGGGCACTGCCCGTCAAGCGGACCGTCAAAAGCTGACGCACACGCAGACACCGATGGAGGGCCGTCGTAACTACCACCTCCAGCGCCACCTTTGGTCGGATTCCTTCTTTTACTGCTGCTGCTGCTGCTACTACTACTACTACTAGACCGGCTGCTGCTAGCCTCTGCGGTGCCGTAGTTTGTTATAGCCGTTGAAGAAATCCATCCGAGAGTAGCAGCCCACACAGCACTGGTGCGAGGGGGAAAACTGTTGAAAGAGAATGGACGCAGCACGAAAATATACAAGGTAAATGAGGTGAGAACACAAAAATAAGGGAAGGAAGGTATTCTTTTCGAAAAGAAACTCTACGTGAAGCCTGAGGATGAAGAGGCACTATAAATTATCATGTACAGCAGTGGAAGCATCACTAACCTCGTTGATGTGCAAGCGCGGCGGGAGCAACGATTGTGCTCGTAGCCCCGGTGTGCTCCAGGCAGTTCACTAGTGGATGTCGAAGACGCAGGCAAAGTGCCACTGCTAGACGAAGTAGTAACGTAAGCTTTGTTGGTGGTTTCCTTAGCGTCTGAGGTACGGCTTTCTCTTAACGAGGCGCTTTCTGTCGTATCGACATCGCTATTGCTGCTGCTGTGGCTGATCAACGCGCCGTTACCACTGTAGCCACTGCTTTTCCCGTGTACATTGTGCTGCTCTTTGTGACCGATACTTTTACTGCTAGATGCACCGCCATAGTTGTTCCCACTGTTTGTGCGCGTGCGCACCTTGGTTGCCCATACGCGGTTCGGTGCCGCTGCGTTCCCGTGCACGTTGCGTAGCGCTGTGACCGAGGGCGGTTCAATGAGAGGCACCGGTCTTCCGAGGCGCACGTCCAAAGGAGTATTGGCATCAGCTGCAGCGTCGTGCACGAGAGCCAAGGACTTTTGAAAGGGGTTGTTATTGTCGTTTCTATTGAGGCTGCTGGTACTGCTGTAACTACTGCTACCACTGCCGCTGATTCCGCTGCGAATACTACGATCGCCGAAGTTGCCATCGCTGAAAGCACCGTCGCTGCTCCCTATATAATTGCGACTCCAATCGCTGAAACTACTGCCACTGCTCATGCGACTACTCTCACCTTCTTTAACTTCACCCGTTTCCTGATTCAATGAGCCTGTAGCAATTTCATTGGTGTGACTAGGAGCGACATTTGCTTCTTTGATTTTAGCCCAAGTAGGAGCAACGGCCACTGGGCGCGTCATAAGAGGCATGTCATTCACCTGCTTTTTAAAAGATTCAACAATGGGTATTAGATGAGCTGAGAGAATGCCAAAAGACAGAGATGTGGACACACAATTTAGCAGACACTCGTGTTTAAGCTTATCTGCGTCAGTCAATGTGTGCAACATTAAGAAAAGGTGTAAAACGATAGAAATTTATTGCTTTGGTAAGTGCATTTTGAAAACGCATTACCTTGGTGTGTTTTCGCCGCCAGAAATCTGTTAGTCCGAGCCGGCGGTGCTCCGGCATCTTAACGCTTGCGTTGTGCATTGAGCAAGCAGGCAATTTGACTTCGTCCTCGTGAAGAAAATGGCATCCTAGCCATTGGGCTTTAGTCGATACACCCAGCCAGCCTACGAGGATTGCGCCACCTCCGAGCACAGTGAAGACCAGCACTGTCACTTTCAGCAGAGCCATCTCGGCCACTAGCTTGCTCGTTTACAACCCCAGTCTTAGTTGCTCGGGGGAGCGAAGCTAATCAATCTGAAAGAGAGACACGCTACTCGTAATCGCTGTGGCGAATTCAACTACTTACTTCCTTATCTTTGAAAGAGACCTTCTGATTTAGTTTCAATTTGTCTTTAAGACGCTGGAAACGCCCACGCGTGGACTAGCTATCTAATATATCGAGACAGGCTCATGCTAGGCAGAGTACTTCTGCGGAATCTGTTTCTAAGCTAGGACGTTATGTTAGAAGATACACCCAACCATTTCTAGTTAGCCATTAGCGTCTGCTATACATGAGGACATGAGGACTCTGTGTGTGTGCTTTCCTTCACGTGCTAGCTACAGGGTTGTATTGACTTACACTCGTGTTATACAAGAACCAAGTGACGGAAAAAAGTTGATAAAAGTGAAGGTGAAGTTTTTCCTATCCGCTACTTTTTGTCACTTTTCGCCTGATCAAATTATACAGAA
>Ga0307982_1004578_pt1 | contig 10909 bp, 11 predicted proteins | sample OrgLakmetagen989_FD_201847 | JGI IMG/M metagenome (GOLD analysis project Ga0307982, IMG submission 201847) | Saline water microbial communities from Organic Lake, Antarctica - #989 | ecosystem: Environmental > Aquatic > Non-marine Saline and Alkaline > Saline | place: Antarctica: Organic Lake... | reverse complement strand
CGCCTTCGTTGTCAGCGAGTTCATCCAACGGCGAACCGCTGTCGCCCACTCGACCGGCGCACAGCAGCAGCGGGATCGGGAGCAGCAGCGTCACCAACCTCGGGAGCGCGGGCGTAGACATGAGTGCGAGCTTAGACGAAGAAAACACCGGCGAAGGGTCTGTGAAATCGAGCTTAGAGCGACGGGCGCCGGTAGCTTCCATTGTGGACCTCCTCCAAACCGTAGCGGCGTTCGATTGGACCGTGGCACGACCTCCTGAACGCCCACAAGGCTGGGTGGATGAGGTGTGTTATTCTCTAGAACGGCGAGGCTTCTTGAATAGATGAACAAGGTTTCGAGACAAAAGGTTGTGTATCGAATCGATCGCTCATATACTTATCACTTCGCTTTTGTGCCTCATGTTTTTTTTGTGTAAAATCAAACTTCTTCTTCTTCATGCGATGCGCAGGTGATGGACTTGCTGCGGCGCTTCGTGCCTCGTCTCCTTGACGACGACCACAGCGACGTTCGTTTGGCCGCTGCCGCGAGCTGCTGTGCCTGCTTGACCCGGGTGATCGCGCCTCGCCTAGCGTCGCAATCGGTGGCGTGGCCGGGCTTGGCCTCGTCTCAGCGCGACTCTGGCCATAGTGGTGGAAGTGGCAAAGGAGGCTACCTCGCGACGCCGCAGCAGCCGCAGGGTACGAAAGGCAGTCGAGGGAGCCAGCTGTCAAACGCAGCTGCTTCAAAACTGTCAACTTCGTCCACGTCAGGAACCGCAGGAGGAGGAGGAGGAGGAGGAGTTGGAGGAGGTCGTTTGCGGAAGGCAAGCTCTCTGGTTGGGATCGCAGAGGAACCACCCAGCAGCCGCAAGAATTCGGTGTCCAAGTCGCCGCATACGTCGAAGGCCGCTCTGAAGGCCGCTGCTGCGTGCGCGGAGCTCTTTACCGCCGCAGGGGCCTTGCTTGATCGAGTGGTTGTGGTGAGTAACAACTGAACGAAAGCTCGTTATTACTTGAATTATGTGCTCGCCTTTGTTTTTTCTTGTGCTCCCTTGCGGCCTAGACCCTTTTTTAAAGCAGATACTGCAGTTTTGTGTCGAGCTCGTTTCATTTCTTGTCTCCTTTCCTTTACATTCTGTGCTATTTTCCGACGCGTTCACTGTGTGTCTAGGTAGGAGTAGCCGACTCGGATCGCGGCGTCCGGCAGCGCGTGCTCAACTCTTTCACGCCTGCTTTGGACCCTCTGTTGCTGGCCAGCCCCTCGAGCTTGCTGTTACTCTCACAAACTGGCACCCACGATGAAGCAGCTCATGTGCGGGAGGTGAGATGAGTGCTCGTTCATGAGTTGAGTGCACGAATCAACCCGATTTCAATCCACTTCTTTTGTTTTTGTTTTCTTCGCATTCTATTTTGGCTCTCTCGCTTTCACCATCTATACTCCTCTTCACTTCCCTTTGACTGGGGTAACTCTGTCGCTCTGCTTGCTCTCTTCCATTCTATTCCAGTCCGCCATGGTCTGCGTGAGCCGCCTCGCCCACCGAGCTCCCCTCGCGTGCATGCCAGCCGTGCGCGAGTGTGTCGCTACCCAGCTACAACTGTTGGCAGCTGCAGACGATCCTCGCATTCTCGAAGAAGCCGTGAATTTACTGCGTTGCGTGGCGCAGAGCGCGGGAGCTCTCGTGGAGTCCTATGTGCCGACGGTGGCCGCGCACCTAGTGAAGCAGCTCCTGGCCCCCAGCGCGCCGCCCAAACTAGTGCGAGCGGCGATGGCAGCCGTAGGTGAACTGAGCTTGGTGAGTGGTTGTTAGGATGGGCTTTCGCGTGCAACCGAGAGGGAAAAACGATACAAGATGGGGAAGGAATAATTGCTTACTATACGAAGAAATGCGAAAATGTTACTGGTGTGTAGGGGATTGAATTTTGATGTTTAGATCCCACTACTTCCGTCTCTCTGCAAAAATAAAAAATGCATCTTTTATTGTTATGACCCTGAAACTTGCACGCCTCACTAACCTAGCGCTCGCACTAGGTGAGTCATGTCGCGGTGCGGCCCTATTTCGAGGCCCTGATGCCCGAAATCGTCAAAGCGCTGCAGGACCGGAGCGTGCTTACCATGACCGCGGTGGCCATGCGAGCCCTCGGCCAGCTGATCAGCGCCACCGGTGACGTGGTGGCGCCGTACGCCAAGTACGTCCTAATATATATATATATATGTGTGTATTGTGTACACACACATACTCACATTCATGAGAAGGAGACGACTCAGAAGAAGAAGAAATGTGCCAATAGTTGTCTCATCTCATCTTTGATCTTTTCATCGGAAGTGTCTCTATATTACGACATAGATTGATTCACACGCTGGACACATTATATCGTTTGAACAGGTATCCCCAGCTGCTGGACGCTATCTTGGTAGCGTTGCGCTCTCGAGACAAAGGGGCTCCATCGCGGCACTTGCAGCTAGAAGCCATCCGCACTGTCGGCATTTTGGGCGCTCTAGCGCCGAACAAACTGGAAGTGCTGCGGCGGGGTGGCTCGCCTTTCTTGCTGGCTGCTCGGCAATCAACTACGGCCTCGAAAAGCACTTCATGCGGATATAGCCACAACGGCAGCAGTGCAACGAAAGCTCCTTCTCATGACAACGAGGAGCTTCTCGAGGACGAAGGTGACAGTGACGACGAAGCAGATGAGGATGGAGGCATCGGCCCAAATTACGTCCCGCAGGGAGGCGCGGATGGTGCAGGATTGGGCAACTACGATGCAACGACGAACGACGTGGACACAGACGCTGCCATATCCGCCGCTGCGGAGCTGGCCATGCCCGAGCCTTCGAACGGCGATTTGGAGCCGCTCGAAGCGTACTATCCCCGAGTGAGTTTAACGGCTCTGGTGAAGCTCTTGAAGTACTCCAACGAAGTGAAGTACGCCGTGAAAGCCACCATGCACATTTGCAGCTGTTTCGACCAATCGCTGTTGGACGTGTATTTGGCTCCGGCGATGTGCGGCTACATGGACGCCATTCGACGCACCGATTTGGGCAGCGACACGGTATGCACCGTGCTAAGAAAGAGATGTGTTAGGAGACATGTGTAGGGCAGTGCACACACCAAACTTGAATACTTTCACAGTGGAGTGGGTTGTGACTGTCGAAGCAGAAAGATGCATTGATACAGGAAGTAATTGAGCACTTGAATGTATTTGATTTTTTTTTGATTTTTCCTCTTTTATTTTTACGCTCAAAACTTGTGTGTCTCGATCGCAGTTGGAGATGTTGTTCGCCCAGCTCGCAGAGCTCATTCGCCTCGGAGGCGGCGGCCCTCCACTCCGTAAACTCATGCAGCCGCTGATTGGCTTGCTCGATGAGCACTGGCACGGCGAACACTTGAAGCGTTGCCTCGGGGTGCTGCAATCCCTGGAGGAAGGCAAGAGAATAGCCAAAGAAGAACTCTTCATAGATGCCCGAGAGCGCTTCTTTGTGCCCTCTTTACTATGCTTCAAACTTCTAGAATATAGAGGGCTTAATTATGCTTTCACATGTATTAATCATGCGTTCGTTTTTATTTTATTTTTACTGTTGTCATTTCCAGTGCTCACGACGGCGGAGTTCCATTACCATGCCGCCGCGTTGCTTGGCCTATTGCTGCGCACTACCAAACAAGACCGCACCAAAGACCGCAGCTACACTCAACTGGCACTGGCCTCGCTGCACCGCATGGCGAAACGAGAAGCGTCAGAAAACGTGGTGATTCCCGACCAACAGCTCCGGCTGGTGCTGCCGGACTTGCTACGAGTGGCAGAGCTGCGGCCAGCAGCCGCGCACCTCGCTCGGCTTCGCGCGCTCGCAGTGCTCCGGGACTTGCTCGATCGAATGCCGGCGATTGGCCTGAACGATTTGGCGGCGCCTCTTGTGCTGTCTTTGCTGCGCATTCTTCAAGCGTCCTGCCGCCCTAACAGCAGTAACAGCAGCGGTGGCAACAATAGCAGTGCGAGTGCGGGGTTCGGCAGTAGCAGCAGCGCCGGCGGTAGCGGCAGTAGCAACAGTCTCTTGCCTCCACCGTTGCCGCCGATGCCGTCTCACCTCGCTTCCATGAACCTCAGCAGCCCGAACAGCGGCAACAGCAGCGGTGGTTTCGAGGCTGCAGGCAACGGCTCTTCATCAGCGTCGAGCTTCTCTTTCGGCAGCAGTACCAGTGGGAATCATCTGTCTGATGCACCTACCGAACAAGAAGGCATTGAATTGCGGTCCGCGGCGCTACGCACCTTGACGAAGGCGGCCAAACGCCTCGGGGCCCATTACCACCCTTACCTTGCAGCTGCCCGCTTGCAGCTGATGCCTCTGAGGCGCTACCTCGAGAAGCAGGCGTCGACGAAAGGTGGAGTCGCAGCGGCCGCAGCGGCAGCGGCAGCAGCCGCCGCCGCGTCGTCTCAAGCAGCGGCCTCACAAGGCTCAGAAAAGAGCGATTTGCCCGGCGTGGTAGGTGGCGATGACGTGTTGTTCGATTCGTCGCAGCACGTCACTGACCGCGCTGCCCTTGAGCTTTATGACTTCGTTGCGACAGCGGTATGTACGAACTTCATCATATATGCGCAACAATGTGTTGATAGCTATGATCAAACTACAATCTGTGCGCTAGTAATACACCAGTTTGAACGCGTGTATGTGAAACCTTACACAATTTTGCTCGTTCTTTTGCCGACATGCACCACCATGCTAGGTGTGGCACGGCCGGCAAGCGTTCGAAGCAGGCGATGTCGTCGAAGTGCGCCCCAACGGTCGGCCCGATGCTTGGGCGCCTGCCGTGGTGGCGCGGGTGCTTCCGTCCGCGGGCACGTACGACGTGAAGTGGCTCGACAACGAACCACCATCTTCGTCCAAGCAGGGTGCAACGGCGCCTTCATCTTCCGGCAGTGCTGCTGCGAACGGCAATAGCGGCAGCAGCGCCAGTGGTGTTGCAAACGGCAAAGGAGAAACGGGAGTGGACAAGTCGCACGTGCGCACGCCAGAGCTGCACCGCACGCTAGCTTGTGAGTACGCTGCAGCCGTAGGGATGGGCGCAGATGCCGATGCCCTCGCCCTTCGCCTCGGCGGCCAGAAGCGGTTCGGGTCCGCCTCGTCTTCTTCCACCTCTTCCTCCTCCTCCTTGCTGGGGGGTAGCATGAAAAAGGGATCCCGGCGGGACTCGGCCTCCCGCCGGACGCAAGCCGAGTGGACCGCGGTGTCTCGGGATTGGGCCAGTGGGGGGCTGCGGCGGGCCTGCGACTGTGAGAAGCTCACCACGGCCGAGGATTGGGCGGATTGGATGCGGCGGCTCTCGGTGGAGCTCCTGCGCCACTCCCCATGCCCGTACGTGCAACCGTGCGCCGCCATTGCTGAGGTGTACGAGCCCCTAGCGGTGGACTTGTTCAACGCGGCGTTCATTTCGGTGTGGAACGGCCTGTACACTGACGAACGCGATAACGGCGACCGTGATCTAGCCCTAGAGGACATCCCACTGGTGTCTGCTCTGGAAGCTGCTTTGAAGAGTCCTGCGCTACCGGGCCCCATCTTGACCACCATTTTGAACTTGGCGGAGTTCATGGAAATGCAGGGGGTGCCGTTGCCGGTGGACATCACTTTACTTGGCGCCGCGGCTCAGAAGGTGCACGCCTTTGCGAAAGCCCTGCATTACAAAGAGATGGCTTATGAAGGCATGCGCCGGCTCCAGCCTCCTAAGAATATGACTTCTACTGCTTCGTCTGGCAAAGTTAAAGCCCTCAGCTTGCAGGAAGTTGGTTTGGAGAACTGCGTCGAAGCGCTCATTTCGGTCAACAACGACCTGGAACTGCCCGAGTCAGCGGCCGGAATCTTAGCGTCCTCGGGCGTGCGGCAAAAGCCAGCTTTGCTCGAGAAGCTTGGCAGGTGGGAAGATGCTGCGGCACTGTACGCGAAAACCATCGCAGACCTCACGGCGCATCCTGTGCCTGACCCGTCGAAACGCCGCAAGGTCGCCGCTGACGGCGCTGATGGCAACGCCGACGCTGGTTCCGAATCGGGAAGCTCAGAAGAAGACGACGACGACGATGGTTCGACGAACAACAAGACAGGAAGCCGTTCGGGGTCTTCTGGCACGAAATCTTCCACCAGCGCTACTTCCGGTGCCGCTCCTAAACCTGCTGAACCGTTGTCACCCGAGCTGATTGCAAAGGCTGTGAAGTACCGCTCGTGGCGCGCCTCGGTCGTGGAGGCGAAGCTCGGCGCCCTTCGGTGTTTTGACGCGCTCGGGAATTTGGACGGAGAGCTCGCCGCTGCCGAAGAGGTGAAGAGTTACGTGATTGAGACTACCCCGCGCCGCGCGAAGCTTCGCGCGGCCGTTGCTGCTTCTTCTTCGTCTTCAGCCACGCAGCAGTTGTTCCCAGGCTTGGCCGAGGCCAACGAAGCCTGGAGCAACGAAGCGCACGCACTGGGCGCCTCGGCAGCGTGCTCGCTGCAGCGCTGGGACTTGATGAAAGACGACCCCGACCTGCTCAAGCTTCTCCACGAGCACCGCCAACACAACAGCGCGTCCAACAGCGGTGGTGCAGTCAGTGCCGACGATGGTCACAACGGCAGCAGCAGCAGCAATCGCAATAATAGCGGCAGCGGTGAGACCCGCAGCGACGACTTCAGCGATAGCAACGGCCTCGCGATGGGTGACCGAGATCGCGGCATTCAAAACTTGATGTACGCTGCGATGCTTGCTTTGCGAGAAACCGATTTCGAGACGGCGGAGCGGTGCATTGGATCCGCGCGCAAGCAAGTCGCCCCTTTTTTGGCGGCACAGCTCGAGGAGGCTTATGGCCGCGCTTACCCAAATATGGTGTCCCTGCAACAATTCGCGGAGCTCGAAGAAATCGTGGCGTTCCGCCGCAAAGAAGCCGAGTTGCGGCGGCTCCACACCCCGGTGGTGGCTGAGCCCCTAGTGGCGGCGGCGCAGAGCCGATTGGCGGGCAAGTGGCAGCAGCGGCTGCGCCATCTGGTGGCACCGGACATCAGCAGCTGGCGCCGGCTCGTGCAGGTGCGGTCCCTCGTGCTAAACCCCACGGAAGACGAGGCCACGTGGTTGAGGCTAGCGGCCCTCTGTAGGCGCTCGGGCAGTTTAGCCCTCTGTGGCCACACCCTGCGGCGCTTACATGTGACCCCCGAGTCCCCGCCCTCGTTCGTGCGAGGAGCGGACGGGGTGGTGCGGCTGCTTGCCTCTTCGGGCGGCGATGCGCAGAGCACCGAAGATGGCAGCAACAGTGGCGGCGTTGACGTTGAGGCACGGCCGTCGGCTCGAGCGACCCTGGCGCTCTTCGAGTACATGTGGGCGCTGGGCCGCCGCACGGCTGCCCTCACGCACTTGAGCTCGTTCACCGAAGACCTCGACAAACAGTGGCAACAGCAAGAAAAGCTCCGGAGCGCAACTTTGCGCCATTCCAATATGTCCTCGTCGTCGTCGTCGGCAGCCATGAGCGGCAGCAACAGTGGAGTAGGAGGTGGAAGCTTGACGGGAGCTGCACCGGTGGATCCCAAGCTTCTGGTGAAGTGCTTGCTCAAGGTGGCTGAATGGAAGCGCGATGACATTGCTCACGGCCGCACCGCAGTGAGTGCTGCTTTCACCACAACGGCAATCAGCGCTGTCAACGAAAGCGACCGTGGCGGCGGCGGCGGTCGCAGGAGCAACAGCGTGAGCGCGCCTCCGAGCAGTGGCATTGGCAGTGGCACTGGTGCGGCGCCCGTGACCTCCGCGCTGGGGGAAGTGTTGAACTTGCTCGCGCGCGCCAAAGCGTGCCGGCCGCACATGTACGCAGCGTGGCACGCCTGGGCGTTGACCAATCACGAAGCGGTAAAACTGGCCCAGCGCGCCCACACCGACTCCACTTCCGCGACCGCCAAACACGCCACCGGCAATAGCAACGAGAACATGAGTAGTGGTGGTGACAATAGCGCTGACGACAGTAGCATTGTGATGGCACCGCTAGGATCTTCTTCTTCACCTGGAGCAGGCACCAGCTTTACTTACGAGTCAGTGGTCGCGCACGTGACTTCTGCCATCAGCGGCTTTGTGCGGGCTATTGCATTAGGGCAAGCCCACTCGGTGGCCAATGTCCTGCAGGTACGTTGAATGAAAGCGTCTATGCTAACTAGTGGTGAATCTTCATAGTCGTTCGATTTTGTTTCACTGTTGATGCAAACAGCTGCATTTAGAAGTTCTGCTTTGTTGCGTTCGCCCCCTGCCTTGGGAGACCTGCATGCCTGCCTAACATACGTACGCATCTTTGCGCACAGGACACCCTCCGGCTCTTGACGCTTTGGTTTGCGTACGGCCACGACGAGCGCGTGCACGCAGTGGCAGTGGCGTCGCTGCAAGAAGTACGCGTGGAGGTCTGGCTGGAAGTGGTGCCGCAGCTCATTGCCCGCATCGACCACCCGTCTTCCCTGGTGAAGTCAGCCTTGCAAGGCCTGCTCCTGCGAGTGGCCAAAGCGCACCCCCAAGCGCTCATTTACCCCATGGCAGTAGCCAGCAACACCACCTCGGGCTCGTCTGCTCGTGCTGACGCGGCAGCTCAAATCATCCACGCTACTGCCGTCACCAACCATCGCCTGGTCGATGAAGCAACGATGGTAAGAGATGAGAACCAACTGCCTCTATTTCCTTTTGTCTGAGCAGGATGCTTGCTAGAGTCTTTGCATACATTTTTTTTTTGACACTCACCTAACAAGAATTTTTCTCTTTTCGTTTTTCTCACTTCATCGATATCATAACAATAATAGGTGAGCCGCGAAATGATGGATGTGGCTATCACCTGGCACGAGTTCTGGTACCAGGGCCTTGAGGATGCTGCGAACGCGTATTTCACTGACAAGGACGAGGTCAGCATGCTCGAGAAGTTGCGGGAATGCCACGGCCACTGGCACGCGCAGCTCTGCAACATGGGCTATCCTGTGACGGCTGCGGCGGCGGCGATCAACCCCGAGAGCTCCTCTGCGAATGGCAGCAGCAGTGGTGCAGATGCCGCTGCTGGCGGGAGGAACAACAACAGCAGCAGTAGCCGAGAAGGCAATGGGCACGAGAAGTCACCCGGTAACGGCCCTGCCACGGTGCGAGTGGTGGCGTTCGTGCATGCGTTTGGGCGCGAGCTGTCCGAAGCGGCCGAGTGGGTAGCGGCCTACCATCACAGCCATTGCAGCGACCAAGCAGCCATCAACCACGCCTGGGAGCTCTACAGCGGGGTGTTCCGGCGCCTCAAGAAGCAAATCAACAACGTGGACGCGCTGGAAATGCAGCACGTGAGCCCTGCTCTTTTGGCAGCCAGGAACCTGTCCTTAGCGGTACCCGGCACATACACCCACCGATCAGCGCCCGTGCGGATCGCGCATTTCTCGACCACCGTAAAGGTGATTACCTCGAAGCAACGGCCGCGGCACATGACGATCTTTGGCAGCGATGGGCGGGCGTACCCGTTCTTGCTCAAGGGCCATGAAGATTTGCGTCAGGTTGGTATAGAGGAGGTTTTGTCTGACAAGGAAAAAAAAACTGAACGCACATCTATGGCATGTTAGGTATCTGAACTACAGTGCACTCCTTACCCCCTGCCCCTTCGTCTTTCCTCTTCTTTATTTACGTTTTTGCATCGCTGCCTACTTAAATCTCTTCTATTTCGCCATACCATAATAGGACGAGCGGGTCATGCAGCTGTTCCGTTTGATTAACGCTTTGCTTGCGAACGATCCTGCGACCCAGCGCAATTACCTCAACATCAAGCGGTACTGTTATGTCACTTGCCCTCCTTCTATTTGAACTATCAAAATTGGGCAGTCTTTCTTCGAAATATGCTCGTGCTATAGACTGCCCTCTCATGCGTACTTTTTCGTCTCCTTCCTTGCCTCTCTCTATCAAATACCCCGCAGGTACTCGGTGATGCCTCTCTCCAACAACAGTGGCGTGATTGGCTGGGTCAACCATTGCGACACTTTGCAGAAGCTGATCAAGGACTACCGGACCTCGCGGCACGTAGCGATTGATTTGGAAAAGCGGCTGATTTGGGGCAAGCCCGTCCACGACGAGCACGGCAACACGGTGGGGCGAGTGGATTTCGACAAGCTCTCGATGCTCCAACAGGTGGGCGGGGCATTCGGGTGCTTTGGGGTTGAGGCGTGAACCACGAGAATGATTGCTTCAAAGTGAACATGCATTGTGACTAGCTTTGCCTTGTCTTTTTCTCTTTTTTTTTCTTCTTTTGCTCCCAGCCTCTTGATCTGCGAATGTGGGTTCGAAGTAACTTCTTATGCTCGCACTCTCATGTCTTCTTTCAGCTACCACGTGCATTTCGAATCCCGACCTTACTGCTGCTATATTAGGTGGAAGTGTTCGAGGATGCTCTTGCCCACACCCAAGGCCAAGACTTGGCCCAAATGCTGTGGCTAAGGTCTCCCTCCGCGGAAGTGTGGCTCGCCAAGAGGACGGAGTTCACGCGGTCGCTCGCCACCAATTCGATGGCGGGCTACGTGCTCGGGCTCGGGGACCGGCACCCGAGCAACATCATGGTGGAGCGGCTCACCGGACGGGTAATGACCACGAGGGATGAGATGGACTAGTTATCCTTATATACTGAGGCATGTGGCAGAGCAGAGTAAAAGATAGACATGGCAATCCTTGTTTGATTCTTTTGTTTTCTTCGGCACTGGGATGGTGTCTCAAACCTTTCTGACCCTATTTCCTCTGATTTACATTCTTGCGACGTTCTCTTGCATTCCGAAAGGTTGTGCACATCGATTTCGGGGACTGTTTCGAAGTGGCGATGGAGCGCAGCAAGTACCCCGAAAAAGTACCCTTCCGCCTCACCCGGATGCTCGTGAATGCCATGGAGGTAATTACTCACATGTGGCCGCATTTATGCTTGGAAAACACCAGTAAGAATGTTGAGATTAT
>Ga0307982_1004577_pt1 | contig 10909 bp, 3 predicted proteins | sample OrgLakmetagen989_FD_201847 | JGI IMG/M metagenome (GOLD analysis project Ga0307982, IMG submission 201847) | Saline water microbial communities from Organic Lake, Antarctica - #989 | ecosystem: Environmental > Aquatic > Non-marine Saline and Alkaline > Saline | place: Antarctica: Organic Lake... | reverse complement strand
CGTCAACGAAGTGTTCACTTGAAGCGCCGTGGACAGTCTCTTGGCCGAGGTGGACAAAAGGCGGTTGTGAGGCAAGAGCAAGGTCCGGAGCACGCAGGGGCGCCACACGGGCGCTGCCATGACCACCGGTCGCATGTCTCCACTGGCCTGTCGCAGCACCTCTTCTTCGTGCTTCTTGGCTTGCCACGCGGCAACCGCATCTTCCTTTGGGTCAAGCACTTTCCCAAACAAAGCGGCCACGTCATCCCCGAGCACCATCTGCCCGATCGACAGCATCTCCAGAGGCGGCTTGTGCTCTCGCAGCGCCGACGCTAATTGCTTCACTTCCGTCGATCCCAAGCCAGAATTGTGGCTCAGTTCCAGAGCAGCCAGTACAGGGTTTTCCTTCGCCATGATTGCGAGCTGAGCGGTGGCTTTTTGGCCTAGGTCGTTCGAGCACAGGTTGAGGTGCGTTAAGCTTCGGTTCCGGCGGTGTTGCCTCAAAAACGCTGTTGCAGCTTTCTCGCCTGCTTTTTTGGCTTTGTTCGCACTCGCGCGGGAGGTCGCGGCTGCTGCATGCACTGCAGCTTGCTCATAGATCTCTTCACTCGGCTCACACAAGGCTAAAGCTAGCACTTCGCCGCCATCGTCTCCTAAAGCGTTGGAATTGAGGGCTAGCGTGGCCAAACTCTCATTAGTGTGCAGGCAACCGGCGAGAGCAGTGGCACCTTCAAACCCAATGGCATTGAAGCCCAAGTCCAAAAATGCCAACGGGTGTTCGGCGCCGCCCGCATCCACCCCCGATAACAACCGAGCCAAAGCTTTCGCAGCCGCATCGCCTAAATGATTGTACTGCAACACCAGCACTGTAACACCTCCGGCAGGCGGTTGTTGATGATACCCTCCGCTGCCTCCACTCGTGTGATGCTGAGAAGAGGAGGTGCTGGCAGCCCCTTGATGAGCGAGGCCACGGCACAAGGCGTCACAGCCGACATCGCCAAGACCACACCCGCTTAAGTTCACCCGCCAAAGTGGGGAAAAGGTGTGACCAATGGCATCGGCGAGCGCACTCACTGCCGCTACGAAAGCAGCCCCGTCTGCTGAGGAAGGCACTTGCCCGCTCATTTGCTGTTGCTGCTGTTGGCTGAGCGGCTCTCCTTTCAGTTCAATGGCTGTGAGCTGCGGATCGCTTCTCTTCAACCGCTGCACGATCGAATCGGCTCGCAGTGCCAACGCAGCATCTTCTTCCCCGAATCGGTACTCGTCGAAGCACTCGTCGCAGAAGCATAAACCCACGGAATACGCGTCTTCGTAGTACTTCAACGCGTCCACCGCTCCGCGTGGGATCAGTCCCGAGGACCTCAGCGGGTTCTCACCTTTTGCCACGGCTCCTAGAGCCTCCGAGGCCTGCGCCAATGCGACCACTAAACTATCCGACGCGCCCTCCGTAGCAGGGCACTGCTGGCACAAGTAGTTCAAAGCTTCGGACACGCGTAGACCGAACTTGCGAATCAAGTAAGCGGCAGCCACCCAGTTCGCTCGCTGTTGGCCTCGGCTGGCGTGGATCAAGACGCGCGTGGCCACCCCTTCGAGCCGCTCGGCCATCTCAATGAAGTCCCAGGCATCGTTGAAGACCTTCAACCAAACCCCCACGGTAGGGCCTGCTTCCTGGCGTGCGTCCCGTAGCGCCTCCCACGCCAGTCTCGCCTTCCGCTCGTCCTCATCCTCGTCCTCGGGTCGCGGCGACGCTTCTCCCGCGAATTCACCGAACGGATCGTCGGTGCGTGCATCCTGCCAACTGCCTTCGCCGTGCTCTGTCTCAAAGGCGCCCATGAAGTCTGGCAAGGGAGATCGGCAATAGACGATGGAGTCGCCGTCACGGTCGCCTAACAAGTCACGCGCCTCCATGGCATTCTCCAGTTCCTAAGACAGAGGGAGATTCGGAAAAGACGATGGCAATGTTAGACGCAAAACAAAGTATCATATACGTCGGAATAAGGCAGTAAGGCTATTCCTTCGTACGCGCAAAAGACACTGAAAAATAACGAACAAGAAGATAGATATTTCATATACCTCAGTCACGTTCAGCACGTGCGAAATAGGCGACCGCTTGATGTATCTCCGTCGACTAGAAGCTGCCGTGCCCACCCACAAGAAATCTGGCAGCACTTCTCGGCCAATGTCGTTGGAGTTGCGCACTGGCTTTCGGCCGGACGGCGGCACTGAACGCATCGGACGCAGCGATGAAGCACCACCTGCTGCTCCTCCTTTGGACTTGCTAGCAAGTGCATTGCTTGCTGCTGCTGCTGTTCCACCATTCGGCGAAGCCGGAGGAGGAGGACGAGGCGCTTGCGCACTGCTGTTGTTGTCTTCTTGGAGCGAGTCGAGCCCTAGCGCATCCAATGAATGCAAGGTGGCCACACTGCCGCACTTGCAGCACTCCGCCCCCAGCCCAAACCGCGCCTCGTTCAACGGCATCCCCTTCTGCTCGCGTCGCGGCTTCCATCCGGCCGCTCGCCCAATGCCCAACTCGGACCCCACCACCGCGCCGAGCTTCACCCACTCTTCTAGGCCTTCCCGCCACGCCAGCGTGCCATCGTCTACCCGAGCCGCGCCCACGCCACTGCCAGGTGCCTCTGGGTCGCCCTCAAAACGAGCCCGAAGCGACTCGGCAGACTCCGGCCCTACGATCTCGCGCTTCCCCGGCCCGCCGCCCGGCCCTTCTCCCAAGTGTTCGTCCACGAAAAACCACCGCTGATTGGCTGCAATGGACTGCGCCGACAAAGCTTCGTTGTCGTCGCCGTGTTGGCTGGCTTCAGGTACCACGCTTAAATGATGGGCTCCTCTCGGAGGCTCGGGGTAAGCCCACAGCTTGCGCTTGAGATCCGGTAAGTCATTGACCCGCATCCACGCCGGCATCCCTTCCGTCCACAGTCGAGTCCAATTGTGCACCGCTTTCGAATCCCACAGCTCTTTCAAGCCTTTCTCGTTGTACGGCCCATGTGGAGCGGCATCGCTTGCAGACGCGTTATCAAGAGGGAATCGGCCGCCTGCAGCTCCTAGCGAGTCCTCCTCCAAACCATCACCACCGCCACTGCTGAAGCCGTTGTCGTCCTCCGATAAACCCCGAGGCGACTCGAGGAAAAACCAGCGTGCCACTTCGACCCCCAAACTCCTGCCGCCGCCGCTGCTCTCGTAGCTGACGTAAGCCTGGGTGCCCACGCCGGTTCCATCAACATCATCCTCATCGGAGTCCACGTCATCGCCGATGGCGGCGGCGCGCGCCTCCAAGAGGGCATTCAACTCCGGCAAGTCCGTCGAAGTGCTAGTAGCCATGTCGGCCAGCATTGGCGCTTCCACGTAAGTCGGGTCATACGCAGGGTTGTACGCATACCGAAGCCACACTTCCAAGCGACCGAAGTCCGGCGTGGACGCTAATTGCTCCGTGAAACCAGACGACTCGTCGGCAACAGCATTGTCACCGTTGGCTGCAGCACCACTCGCTGCTGCATCTGATAGACCACCTCTGCTGACTGGCCGGCTGTCTCCTTCTTCGGTCTCCGCTTGAGCAGCGTAAGCAGTAGCAGCAATCTTGGCACCGCGAGCGTCACTCAGCCGCCACCACGAGCGCTGCGGAAGACGGTTCACCAGATCGACCAAGGGAATTTCAGCGGTGCCCACGAGGTCATCAGAGCTGAGCACCTCAGAAGTAGGCACACCGTTGGCATCCCGGTCGAAGCACTGCAGCCTCAGCACATGGTGGGTGCTGTACGGCAAGGGCCCATGCACGAATCGCTCGACCCAGACGGGGTCAACGCTGCCAGGGACCACACATGTGCTGCCAAGCACTTTGGGGGCGCGGTGGCCGTGCGGCAGGGAAATGCGGCAAAACGCGTCAGTGGTCCCCTTGTGCTCGCCGTTCTGTTTCTGAGCGCGCGAAGGAGCATCCATAGCTGGCAAGGAGGTGGCGCGCAACACGCACACGTGAATTTCATTCGGTAACCGATTGCCAAACCGCCGCAGGTCCATCACAGTGACTTCTTCCAACCCTGCCGGCGTTTCTTCCGGCTCCAGCACAAGAGGAGGAGGCTCCAAAGCGGGGTTGTGGCGCCACCGCGCGATGATTTCCACCCGCCCTAGGGGGGCTTTGCCCGGTCGAGTGCCACGTGGCAGCACCCCCGTCTTGGGCTCGCCCAAATCGTACCAATCCCGCACAGCTTCGCGATTGGCTAGAGGCCCCAGAGGCAGCGACACACGCCCCAAAAGCACACGTTTGGCGGTGGGGTCTACTGGTAACAGCTTCGTTGAGTTGGCTGCTGCTGCTGCTGCTTTCGGTTTTCCCTTGGGTTCCACTTGATCGAAGACACGCACGTCCAGACTCGTCGCATATTGGTCGGCTGGTAGCGTAAAGCGCTCGTTCCAACTCGGTTCCAGCTCTTTAGGCTTCACTTTCGAGCACACCGACGCTGTGCCCGCGCCCAACTCCACAAAGAGGTCCGAAGCGCCCGATCTCAAGAAATAGTTGGGGGCGCGCACGTTGATGCCCGTTGAACCAAGCACGGCCAGCACCAGTTCGTTACAGGGGCACTTGCGGTATTCGTCGTGGGCACTGATGTACGGCTCTTCTAAATCGCTGAAGTCAAGAGCTGGATTGTACGCCCATTTCAAAAGCAACTCTACTTCACCGCAGCTCTTTGAGTCAGGCTTGAGTTTGAGCCCACTTGCTTGCGCTGCCAGGGGGAACCATTTCCGCACTGCTTTCTTGTCTTTGAGAGCTTCCAATGAAGCAATCGGCACCACACAGCGACCCATGAACTCGCGCTTCGATCCCGCATCGTCGTCTTCAATGACCACTTCTAAATGGCACGCTCTGTCGATCCCACTGAAACGAATGAAGCCCGCGGCAGCATCAGCCTCTGCCTGCGCTGCGATTCGCGCTGCTTCCTTCGCTTTTTCTCGTTCCTTTTGCTTGTTGACCTTCTTCTTGGGTGGCGATGCTCCGCTACTTGTCACTTCCCCTGAAGCAGCAGCGCCAGTAGGAGACAAAGGGCTAATGGGCTCTGAAGGACTCAACGGGCTCATTGGACTCAATGGGCTTGTCGGCTCGGACCCATCAGCGAAGAGCGCGCCATCTTCGGGGCGGGTCAGTGGCACGCAGCACCGCCAATTCCACCGTGGGTTCAAAGTCTTCTTCTTCAAAGGGCTCTGAAAGGTCCGGCCTCCAGCTTTGAAAGTCGCAACTGGGTCTGAAGTGCCGCCGTCCGGGCCCTTGTCCATCGCTGGTAGCCTGCGCGCTCGAATCAACCCCACGCGCAGCTCATTCGGTGGCTTGTCGGGGAAAAGGTCACCGTCGGCTTCCTCCAACGGGTCCCCTTCCGCATAATCAGGATTGTGCCGCCACCGCAGCACCAGCTCCACAGACCCACGAGTGGTGTGCCCGTCCGGTAAACCCGTTTTCTGGCTGCCAAAAACATACCATGCGCGGTGCGGGTGGCCTCCTGCTAATGCCTCCAGTTTGATGCTGAACTTCCCCATGAATTGCTTGGTGCTTCGCCCATCCCAGTCGTCGCATTGCACTTCGAGGCACGCGTCGGGGTCTTGAGGGCACGACAACTTGAAGGTTTCCTTGTAGATGGGGTTCAAGTCTTTCTTCTTCACGGAGGTAGACGCTTTGTCGCCGCCATCCGCCACACGCATGGTGATGACTGGATCGGAGGTGCCCCCACCTCGCAGCCTTGTGTCCATCGGAGCCAAGTTCTTCGCTCGCACCACGGTGATGAGAAGCTCGTTGCGCGGCTTGTCCTTGTGCAGCTGCCGCTCTCCTTTCGGTGGCCTCAAGCTCGCGCCGTCGTCGAGTGGCAGCGGAGGCTCCACCAGCGCAGGATCGTGCACCCACCGCAGTTGCAAGTCTAAGTCGCCTCGAGCCACGCCTGAACGCTTGCCGTTGGCGTCGCAGAGCGCGTACCAGCGCCTCGTGGAGCGACGGTGCCGGAGCTTGGCCAGCGGAATCCTCACTTTGCCCATGAAATCGTTGCGACCCATCGCATCGTAGTCCTCTAAGGTAACGTCCAAAAAGCCGTCGGGTGCATCGCAAGCAAACGTGAAATGTTCTTCCCAGTCAGGATCCAGCGACTTCTTCTTCGTGGTCGAAGTGGCTTCCGGGGCACTGCACACTTTGAGTCGCACTGTCGGGTCCGACGAGCCACCCCCACTCCGAGTGAACATCGACTTGTCCATGATTTGAAAGCGCCGCCCTCGCCAAAGCGTCACGCACACTTTGTTTGGAGGAAGCTCATCGTAGCCCTCAGGCTCTGGCTCCATGGTATCCACCTCGGTGGGCACCGGCTGCAAAGGCGGCTCTAATATAGCAGGATTGTGCCGCACACGAAGCCTCACTTCTACGGCACCCAATTGGCCAGCAGACTCGGGGTCACCTTTTTCGTCTAGTAATTCTAACCATTGAGGTGGACCCCACCGCAAGCCAAGTCCTTTGAGGGATACCGCAGCGCTGCGACCCATAAAATCGTTGTCCCCAATGACATCCACGTCCTCAATGGACACGTGGAAGGTCGTGGCTTCCTCGTCGTCCCTTGCTATTAACCCTTCTGTGGCCTCAGGATTGCTGGCTTCATTACTAACGCCTCCAAAAGCTTCTCCACCGAAGACACTAAGAGGCAAAGGCAGCCGATATATCTCTTTCCAAATGGGGTTTAAATCGCTCTTCTTTGGTGTCGATTTGACACTGAACCCGTCTACTTCCAGTGTTGCTTGTGGGTCCGAGCTGCCTGGGCCACTCCCGAAGGACGATTTATCGACTGCTGGGAGACCGCGTGCGCGCACCAATGCCACGCACAACTCGTTTGGGACCCGCAGCCGCGCCGCTCGCTCCATGTCGTCCTCTTCTTCCTCGTCCTCTTCTTCGTCGTCGTCACCTTCGTCATCGGCCCGGACTACTTCCGATGCACCTTCAGTAACAGCTACAGCTGAGCTTTCAGCAGCAGCAACACCCTCATCGTAGTCTTCGTCCTCAGCAGCAGCGTCAGCTTTATTCGCTAGTCTCTGTTCCGCTCGAACCAATTCGAGCACTTCCTCGGCTTCAGCCTTTGGCCTTCTGGAGCGGTACTGAGCCAAAAAATGTTCCGCGGTCATTTCGCTGGGCACGTTGAGCTTCTTGAGGTTCCCCGCGAGCTCCGCCAACAACAATTGTTCGCACCAGGCCTCAAAAGATATGGTCACCAAAGCCTCGGATGCATCACCGGCCGCAGATTCTCCCATGGCCTCCTCTTGTGCAAGGCGCATTTCGTCCTCGTACTGCTGTCGCTTCGCTGCTCGCGCCGATGCTTTGCGTTCCTCTTCGGCCGCTGCTGCCTGCTCCGCCCGCCGCTCCTCTTTCTTCCGCGCAGCATCTGCCTGAGCCTGCTCTTGAAACGCTACTTCAGCCATTTCGTCCTCAACGTCATCGACGAGTTTCATCGCCAGCTGCTCCGCCCGCTCCGGTGAATGCTGCCACCACAAGCTCAACTCCACTGCGGCATCATTCTCTAACGGCACGCCACTTTCGTCCGTTAACGGATACCAGCTCACGTGCCGAAGCTTGTCCCAGCACGGCTTTAGAATCACTTCCGCGCGGCACATGAAATCGCTGTCGCCAATGAGGTCAAAGTCGAACACCTCGCATTTGAGTACTGCCGTAATGTCATCAACGAACGCCACGAAGGTCTCATTCCACTCTGGGGAAAGATTCTTCTTCTTCACGGTCGTCTTCCCTATAGGGCCGTAACAAGATAGCTTCATGAATGGGTCGCTGCTTCCTTTCCCCATAAGCATTGCAGTGTCCACGGCAGGCAAATTCCTTGCCCGCAGCACAGTCGCGTGCAGTTCGTTCGGATCGACGTCGGCAAATTTCTGCGCGTGAACGATGTCTTCGCCCGCTTCCTCGCGTGCATCCTTCATTCCTACTGGGTCTGCTAGTAAAGCTGCTTCACCTTTCAGTTCAGCATACACGGCAGCTACATCGCCTACTAGTGTGCAGCGAAGGCGCACTTCGCCCGTCATCGGTCCACCTTGAAGTGTTTTCAGCAAGGCTGCATTGTCGTTGCATTCGAGAGGAAACCATGCGTCACATCGGAGCTTGTTTTTCTTCGCGAGCCACTTCAGTGGAAATGAAAAGCTTCCTAAGAGCTTTTGAGAACTGCCGACAACGCCTTGGTCTTCGTCGAATACGCGTACCTCAAGGCGCGCCATCGCTAGCACGGAAGGCAGTGTGTCGTCACCAACCCGAAATTTTTCGCGCCATTGAGGCGATAGCGTTTTCATCCATGTCTTCGTGCGGTGGCTCTCCTTAAGGACTTCTTTTCCCTCAGCGTCAACAAGTACCACCATCGCGAAAGGGTCCGAGGTACCGCCCTTGTCGTCCGCGATCAAATGCCGCGCCTCAACCACCTCCACGTCCACTCCTTCTAACGAAAGTGAAGCCATGCCGACGATAGCGCTGACTTCAACACGCTAATCTAGCAAAACCCAACTAGAATTGACAAAGTAACAACCTACTGACAGCCTATGCAATGATACCTCATAACTTTTACCGCAAATGTTTTGGAATTAGACATGTTGGGCCGTTATACAAAAGCCAACATCAGCGCAGCATACAACCCTGTGGAATGCCAGCCAGAGAGAAAATATTTTGAAGAATCCAAGAACCCGTCGGTGTTCGCTTCGGAATAAAAAGTAGCTGGCCTTTGGGTGGGGCTAGGCTACACGTAGCCTGCATCATCCCACATCATAGCATCATAGCACAACTGATCCATAGCACCCTTAGCAGCCAAGGTTCACAATCTCCTTCGATGTCATTCAGCACCATTAAATAAGCTGCTAAAGGCTCGTTGAGCTGACCTAATTGGTCAACTCTAAGCACTGTATTGTGATCCACTTACTCCATGGATTCACCACCTCCGACTCCATTGCCAGTAATTGTCTACAACAACAATGACCTACTTGCTGGGATGTCTGGTATAGCAGCATTCGCTTTTATTATATTGGCGGTGCGAATAGCTCATGTTTACATGGCGAGGAAGTCAATGCATCGTAACAATTACCACTCTAAGAGACAGTGGATCGCTAGTTTGTCTCTGAATTTCCTGAGCATCTCTACTGGCTTTTTCACATTTGCCACTATCATATTAAATATTGTGAGATTCAAACTCGGCAGTGGTAACAACGAATCAGATGCTTTAGCAGACTCTTTCGACGTGCTTTTCTTTTTCTTTTATGCGCTACAAAATCTCAGCGTAAGTCGATTTCGCGTCGTGCAAGATACTTGACTAGATAACTTGTGTAAAGCGTGCGTCTAGATCGAGTTTTCTTTACCTCATGTTATGGGGGACCTCGGGATCATAAGCCTCAGCCACCTATTTTTCAATTTTCTCCTTCATTTGTATCATCGTGTTCTCTTAATGACCTTTTGATGTGCTTTTATTTGTGTCTCTTAATTTGAGCAGTATAACTTCTGGCTCATAGCGCGTGATCGAGCTCTTCAATCAATGTACTTCCAGACGAACGTTATCTTCGTCTACATCGCTGCCATTCTCTCCCTCTTATCCGCGTTTTGCAACTTTACTTTATTTAGTGGGTTCATTGAGGTTGAAAGAGCTTACGCCCAAATTCTTGGCCAGATCTTACAACTACTTATTCTATGTACGATGACATTGCTTTTCACGCGACCTTTGCTGAAGTATGCACTGGGCTCTTGGAGCCAAACAAACGAAAATATTAGAGCGGTAGTAAAACGGACGGCCGTTGGAGCGGTCATCCATGTAACTATGACTTTGGCATTTGTCGCACTTATCCTTGCTGGCGTTACCATTATTGAAGCGATTGGATTTGTTTACTGGTACATGCTTCTGAATGTTTGTGCGGTAATTCCACTGATGATGCACATTTCGATCAGCCACCGCGATGACAAACCCGTGCTTTTAACAATTGAATCGTTCCGGAGCACGTCCAACACTCGCAGTGTCAACTCAAAATCAATTTTTCAGGCGTACATGTCTAAAGCGATTGAAACATTGCACACTGAGAGTGCTGAGGTTCAGTCCCTTCATGGAAATATTATTGGTGGTTCATCAGCTAGTACGGACGCAGTCTCGTTCATTTCCTCGCCCGAGCTTGAAATGTCCGCGGATGGCGCACAACCTGTTAATACGCATTCATCTTTGACTTTTGACGCCACCACCGATGCTGGTGACTCCTCAACTCGCCCCGATCAAATTGTCGTTACTGAAACATATGATGACACGGCCTAAATCAATTACCTTCGCACAGACGCGAAGGCAGTACTGTAAATCTTGTTTATATTTCTCTTCCGATCGGATTCGTCCTTTCAAGTTAGTGTACTTACGAAAGAAACGAATGGTGCCCACCAAGTTCAAGTTGTTCCATGTCGCTCTGTCCCAAGTCTCTGCCCCTCTGCTTATTTCGGATGCTTCGCAGAACTACACTCACTGATCTAAAGAGCTCAAAAGTATGTAAATATGTTACTTCAAAAAAAACGAATACCCCATTTCCCCCTTCTAATTCCCATGGCCTTCTATTCTACTTTTGAATCGAAGAATAAAATGTAAGTAGTCCACATTTACAGCTGGATACTACAAATCTGTGGAGATAGCACATAGAAGGTTATTCCTGTCTGCTAGTTCCTAAATCCAGTCCCCCCTCGGGGGAGGGGCTCAGAAAAATGTCTTTCAGAAGCAAAAGGCGTGTTTAAACCAGAGTTTACACGCAAGTGCATGGGGCGAGTTTAGCCCCCCCCCCCTCCTCCTCCTCCTCCTCTGTAGGTGGGAACACTCCCCTTCTTTGCGAGATCTTCAGAGCGTGTTCGAGCGGGCCATTTTGGGCCGTTCATTGGTTCCTCTGGGCTCATCTGGCCTGTGCG
>Ga0307982_1004576_pt1 | contig 10910 bp, 5 predicted proteins | sample OrgLakmetagen989_FD_201847 | JGI IMG/M metagenome (GOLD analysis project Ga0307982, IMG submission 201847) | Saline water microbial communities from Organic Lake, Antarctica - #989 | ecosystem: Environmental > Aquatic > Non-marine Saline and Alkaline > Saline | place: Antarctica: Organic Lake... | reverse complement strand
CCCCCCTCTCCCTGTATCCCTCATTCTCGGAGCCAGGGGCCTCATCTGCAACTGTGTTCTGCGAAGCCCACGGAACACCTGTTCATATGTGCGATGGTCAGTACCGCAGAAGACCCCCCCCCCGACTGTGGTAAGCTCAAGCTCAGCATCGCATCACGGGGGCATGAGAAGCTCAAACGCAAAAAGAAAGTGAACAGCAGTACCGAGGATTCCCGCGTGGTCCCCCACCGCAGTACTAACTCGGCTCGACCCAGCTTAGCATCAGAGTGCTGAAGAGATCTGGCGTGGCCTGAGTGATGTGACCGCTGCTGAGAAGATGGTCACCACACACATACATATACTCCCAGCCGTGTACACTACACCACACACAACACAGTGGGAAACACACACACCCGTTTACACCCACTCACGCGCACATACCCCAACATGAGTACCAAATACTGTACTTGATACAAATACACGCACAAGGAACTTTCGGCAATATTCTGTAGAGAGTCATGTGCGCATGCACTTTGGCTTTACCTGGCGGCAAGAGATTTTTGCTTGCTCTCCTTGTTGTCCACAGCAGCTGGCGCCTTGCCAAGCAAAGGCTATGAGCACATTTGTATTGCATGTTGACGTAGACTGCTTCTTTGCTGCTGTTGAACGGGCTCACGCTCCAGCATTGAAAGGGTGTGAGTTACACGAAGCTGCTGGACACTCCGAAAGCATGAAGTCAAAGAAATTGCTGTGCGTCACCTTCACAGTGCCACTAGTTGTGCAACAGCATGCCGACATAATTTGTGTCTCATACGAAGCAAGGCGAATGGGTGTCAAGAAGCACATGCTGCCAAGTGATGTGCGCAAGCAGTGGGCCGGGGCCGTGCGCCTGGTGCATTGCGAGACGCTTCAAACTGGCAAAGTCACTTATCGGCGTTACCGGGCCGCGTCACGTCGCCTGTTCAAAGCCATCGGGGCATTCTTGCCCGAAATGGACATCCCCATGCAGACAATGTCCTTTGATGAGTGCTTTTTAGATGTGTCTGGTGTTATTCGGCAGCGCATTCACAGCCAGCAGGCGTGCCTGGCAGCTCCCAGTGGCGCCCTCTCCCTCAGCGACGCCAGCGACGCGTCCATGCAGGACACTGGCCGTCCAGCCACACCCAGCAGCGCTCACAGCCACCCTCCCATCCCTTGGTCTGCTGCCCATGGTGCGCTGTTGCGTCTGGCCCAGCAGCTGAAGGCTTGGGTGACGGCACACACGGGGCTGCCGGTGAGCGTGGGGGGCGGCAGCAGCAAGCTGCTCGCCAAGCTGGCCTCCAAAGCTGACAAGCCCAACGGCAGCAGGGTGCTGGGGCGCAAGCAGGCCCTGCAGGAGCTGTGGCAGCAGCTGCCTGTGCAAGACCTGCCCTCCTGCGGGGGGCTGGTAGGAGACCTCGCAGTGCACGCCCAAGTGCACACGGCCGCACAGCTGCGCGCCGCCCTGGAGCAGCCTGGCCACCCACTGGCACAGGCCATAGCAGAAAGATGTGGATCAAGTGTTCTTGCTACTGTTCGGGAATTGAGCGCGTGTTCCGACCCCTCCCCGGTGCAGCCCACCGGCGCCCCCGCCACCATCCAGAGCCAATGCTCCTTCACGGCCACTGAGCTCACCAGTGCCCCCGTGCCGATTCCCCTATGGGACCTTACTCAAGTGCAGGTGCATGTGCGGGTGCTCGTGTGTGATGTCTTGGCACGGTGTGTTCTGCACTTGGCCGAACACAACGAGATCCCCACCAAGCTCAACCTATCTCTGGTGGCGAACAAAAAAAGAAACAGTCTTGACAGGGGGCGGGCAGGTGATGTACAGCAGCCTACTCGCCTGATCGCAGGTGCACATGTGTGTGCAGGGGGGGCATCAGATTCAGCAGCAGCTGTATCAAGGGGGGCTAGCTGGATGCTGCAGCCAGCCCTGCCTCTTCCTGGTGAACAGGTGAGAACAGATACATCCATTTCAAAGGTGTTCCCTGTGCCCACTGCAGCAGCTCGGTGGCTGTCGCAGCAGGGGGGTGTAGGGGGGGTCCCCACGTGGCTGCACGCCCTGGAGGGGGGTGACACATCTGCGGCACCCCCCCCCGCACAAGCAGCAGCAGACTGCATGCTGGCTCAAGTCATGGCCGCATACAAGCAGCTACTTCCCGAAGCTGCCTTGCGGTTGGGCTGGCAATTGCTGCCTGGGGTCACCAGCCCGCCTGGGGGCCCAGTCGTGGCGGGGGGGGGGGCAGGAAACTCAACGGGGGGCGCCGCGCCGCTGGTGCTCACGAAGCTGAACGTGGCTGCATCCGCCTTCAGTCCCACTCGGAACACGCTGTTCGGCCTTAGGGCGGCGAGCCCAGTGCGGGCCCCCAAGCGGCAGAGGTCAGAGGCAGTGGGGGGGGCAGCGGCACCACAGACAGCATCCCCGCGCCGGCCCTCACAGCTGCCTCGTACTGCAGCGTCCACGCCACTTCAGAGCGGGCTGTCTGCTGTGCAGGAGCCAGCTGTGAGCAGCGCTGGCGCCAGTGCCGCTGGTAGCCCGCCGCCGAGCCCACAAGCTGGCAACGGGCGGGCACAGCTGGAGGCTGTGGCATTTCCGCTGTCGTGGAGACAATTCCGCTCCGTTGTGCAGGGCGGGGGCTCTGAGCTGCTGCTGGAAAGTATTGGTGTGGCGCCATCTGCATCACCCACTTGAAGTGACAGCTGCCACACTGGACAGCCGCGGGGACAGTACTACCTGCTGCTTGTGCCTGCGGCGATGCTGGACAGCTGCTGCAGGGTGTACACGCTGCTGCTGTGCCCGTCGCTCCACTTCACTGCAACTGCGTAGTTCCCCAGCTCACGCACCAGGGTGGGCTGAACGTCGCTCGGAACACGGGCTTGTTCCAACAAGGGCTCCCCTGTGAACTCGTCCACGCACGTGGCGCAGCGGCACTGCAGCCGCAGTTGGCGCGGGGGAAGCTTCACGTCTTTAGCGCCGCTGGCTGAGATCTCTCGGAACAGGAACACGCCCTTGTTCGGCTTCCACAGCAGCTTGTGCTGTGCCGCGGCGCCGTCGGCTACCCCCCCCTGACCAGCCTCAGCCCCTCCCCCCGAAACTGCCGCCACTGATGCCCGCATGCCCCGTGCCCTGCGCTCAGATGCCACAATGAGGGACTGCGCCAGGTGTCGATACGCCAGGGCAGTGGCCACTGCCCCCTCCTGTAGCACACCGGGAACGCCCCGGGCCGAAGCAGCAGCCAGGGACGCTTCAATGGGCATGGTGTGCACATATGGAATGCCCATGTCCTCTGCGGCGCAGCCCAGGGCGGGCGCAAGGGCGCTCAGGTCCACATCCAGGGCCGTGGAGGGCTGTGAGGGGGGGGTCGCGCTGTTGGAGGGGGGCCCAAACGGGAAGTACACCTTGCCGTCATCCCCCTTGAACCACGCCATGTTCTCCACCAGCGCCAGGCAGGGGATGTTCAGAACACGGAACATGTCCACGCCCTTGGCCACGTCAGAGGCTGCCAGTGCATGGGGCGTGGTGACGATGGCAGCGGCTGTCATGGGCAGCGCCTGGCCAAGTGTGATGGGGATGTCCCCCGTGCCGGGGGGAAAATCCACCACCAGGTAGTCCAGCTGTCCCCACCGCGTCTGCCGCACCAGGCGCTGCAGGAGGTCGCTGGCCATGGGGCCACGCATGACGGCGCCGGCACGCTCCCCCCGCTCATTCCGGGGGGCCACCCAGCCGTAGGACATGCACGCCATGCCGTGAGCATGCACTGCGTTGTGGCTACCGTCTGCTGCCTGGCGCACCTGCTCCTCGCCAGGGGGGGGGGTCACCAGAAGGGGGAGGGAGGGCCCGTGGATGTCCGCATCCAGCACGCCCACACGAGCGCCGGCCGCGGCGAGAGTGGCAGCAAGGTTCACTGCCACGGTGCTCTTGCCGACGCCGCCCTTTCCACTGGCCACTGCGATGATTTGTGCAACGTTTGAGAGATTGGGCGAGGACTTCACTGCTGAAGCAGGCACCAAACGCCGCACTTGGGGGCGCACTTGTAAATCTGCAGGCAAATCCACGCCTGCTGCTTGAGCTGCTTGGGATAGTGCTTCTAGAATAGCCGGCTCCATCTGCGTTTTCAGCTAGCAGTGCTTGCATGCGTGATGGCTGCCGTTACGACATCGTCGTACCTGCTTTGCTCCCGGCCACAACAGCGGAGGGTGCCACAATGCCTGGACTGCATCCGTTTGCAAGCGAATGCCCTGCAACAGCAAATAATGGATCTATGGGAAAGTCCTTTTCAGTAAGGCTTGAGCGACACGCACAGACAGCCAGCCAGATTCGGAAATTGTGGTCCCATCAAGATTTGGCACGCGAATGCTCCCCAAAACCTTGCGTACATGTTGCTCAATGTTCCCCTGCGTGCGAAGAGAAATACTTCGATGCCACACTGCGTGCACTCTGTGAAGCCTGTGAAGCATAAGGCTGGCCATTTGTGCGTGTATTCACTGAATGAAGGTGACGACAACTCCTCTACCCTGAGGAAGAGCCCACTGCCAGTCGACTAAGCGGCCTTTGCAGGAGCATGTGACTGGCACGAGGGAGCTCGTTGAAAATGAAAGCATGCTCTGGTGGTCTGTGCTCTTTGCAGCGCCTAGTGCAGGGAAGGGTCCTCCCTTGTATCTACTTCAATACGGGGTGCGTAGCAGATAGTTGGCCATAAAGACATGCATTTGGACAAACTCCTATTCTGCGTGTTCAGCGGAACAGGATCTGTCCACAGGGGTAATCTACTTGCCCCCAGTTTCCTCCACACCGGCGGGCTCCTCGGCATGCCCACTGGCGCAGCAGCCGCCGGAGTCAGCTACAGCCGCGGGGTGGTGGGTCACCAGGCGCACTGGCCCCAGCAGCGCCAGCAGGGCCGGCAGCACCACCATGGAGTGCAGCAGCCCCAGCACCAGCACAATTGCGTTCATGGCGGCGAAGGTGCGGAATATGAACGAGGAGCTGAACGCCACCGGCAGCAGCGCGATGAGGGTGCTGGCGCCGCCGTTCCACACAGGGCGCCCCAGATCGGTCAGTGCCTGCACAGCGCGCAGGCGGCGGGAGGGTCCCCCAATGTAGCCCTCAGCCCCTGAATCAAGGGCTGCGCCAGCGGGAATCAGCGACTGCTCGCTGTCCAGCATTTTGTTCGGTGTGTGCTGTTCCTCGTCGGCCTCCTCGGCCCAGTCGTTGTGTCCATCAGCAGCTCCCAGGATGGTGTACCCTGATGCATGCAGATGTGCGTGGCACACGTGCGCGGCAAAGTCCACACTGAACCCGATGGCCAGCACAGTGTTGATGAGCGTCACGCTGGACAGGGCGATACCGAACGCCCACATGCACATGAACAATCCAAGGTCAATGGTGATGACGCACAGCAGCACCAGAGATGCTGACTTGATGGACGGCAGCAGCAGCAACGCCACCACCACCATTGCAGCAGCGGCAGTGGCCAGAGTTTGCACAGCCTGCGGCAGAATGATCTCATACTGCTCAAAGAAAATGAACGCCGGGGAGTACGAAAAAAGCTTGCTTCCGATGCTACCTGCGTCTTTGATTTCTGCGGTGCGTTTCCGGGTTTCCACCATCGTTTCCGCCTGCAGCAGCGAGTCGTCGCCGAAGGGCTTGGAGCGGATGACAAAGCGACTGGCATCCACGCGCAGCATATCGCCAGCAGCGGCATCGGCAATTGGCCCTGCCACGTCGTCAGTGGTGTACCGCACACCTGAGTCCACGTTCACGATGCTGAGGTCTTCACGGAAGCGCTCGCCAGCTGGTGTGCTCAACCAAGCCGTGAGGTTTCCCTGCAGCTCACTGGCGCTCTGCGGCACGGCAGCAGCTCCAGCCCCAATGAATGACTCATATGACTCAGTCCAGATGGCGTCTCGTGACGCGATGATGTCAAGAGCGACCAAGTCCTCGGCAGCTGACACGATTGCGGCGCGCTGAACAGGTTGCCCATAGTCCAGCGGCGAGTGCATGATGATGTCAATGGGAAGGCCCACAACCGATGTGATGTGCTTGGCTTGCAGATCCCAATAGTCTCGCAGCTGGCTGTCGTCTGGGGACAACTGCTTTAGCTTCAAGCCCTGGGGCAGGTTGGCAGTGCCCACTGCTCCTACCGCAATGTACCCAATGTACAGCAGCAGCACCACAGCAATGACTGGAGCAGAGGTGATGAACGCGCCATACACGCGCCCAAACAGTGCATCCACCCACTTGCCCACGTATGGGTGCGTGGGCAGCAAGCGGCCAGCCACAAGGGCCCAGTCCGTGTCGGTTTTTACACTTGTGCACAACGCACTGGTTACGGGCTTGGGGTGCTCAGCTGAGCCAGTCTCCATCTGCATGGTGCCAACGGTACTCTTCTTCATGGGGTTGGATCCAGTGCTCACTTGCTCCGAGGATGCATGGGGGGGCATGGTGTGGGGCGCCTGGGCCCCCTCTACCTGGGGGCTGCTGGCGACCCCCTCGTCGGCAGTCTTGGCGGTGGCGGCATCGCGGCGCCTGCAGTTCCACGCAGAGATGCCTGCTTCCTCCCGCTGTCCATCCCACAGCAGGCACGGCACGAAAATAGTCAGCACCAGAACGTATGCAAGAAACAACGCCACTCCCGTATACGCGCAGAAGATCTGCACGGCAGGAAACTGGCTGGTTGCGCCAATGCCAAATGCCAACACATCAGTGGTGGTGGTCAGTGTGATGGCCACGCCGGACTCCGCCAGCGTTACCCCCATGCGCCGAGCGATAGGCCATGCAGGGGGGGTGCGGTTGAATGCCGACAGCAGGATGAACATGTTGTCCACGCCGATGGCCAGCACCAGGAACGGCATGAAGCCCACCAGGGCAATGTTGGGCACTCCAGCGTACCCCATCACTCCAAAGGCGGGCAGGATGGCCAGCCCGGCGGCTGACACTCCAGCCAGCGCAGGCAAGTGCTTCGTCTTGACGCCGTCAGACAGTGTGTTGATGAAAAGGGAGAAATTCACCAGCAGAATGAACGTGATCACTACCAGCAAGATGTCCCCGCCTTGAGAGGAGGTCAAGTCGTCGTCCAGGGTGCGCTCCAAGTTGAAACGCATGGTGATGCCAGCAGCACGGAGGCGGTCTGTCTCGCGCTCCAGCAGCTCGGTTACTGCCTCTTCCCAGGCAAGGGAGGCATCCACTTGGTCGTCGTTGTTGCTGAGGGTTTCGATGGAAAGCTCCACGGCTGCTGCGCCGGTGACAACGCGGCCAGTTTGCCCGGGAACTGCTGATGGCGCAGTGTTGGCTTGGTCTGCCGTGATGTCCACGCTGGCTCGCACAAAGAACCCCTCGCCAGTCGCAGTGATACATATGGGTGCAGTCATATTGCGACCCGATGCGATTGGTAGCAAGCAGTTGATGGCTGAGCTAATAAGGCAATCACCTGCCGCGTCGCGAGAAGCACAAACTGCATCGAAACTGGCGTTAGAGAAGCCTCCGCCCGAAAAATGCAGGCCCAAAATGCCGTTTCTAGTCTGCAAATTTTGTTGAGTTGGACTCTCTCGTGATTCTGGTGCACCAAAAGCATGAAGGCTGTGGCAAAACTTACAGCCTCAATCTCCTGGAGCAACGAGGGCGACAAAATGTTTTGCCCACTGCTGGCCGCAAAAAGAATTGCATGAGAGCGTGTTTGATTAAATGGGAAAAGTGCTTCACGCAAGGTTCGGTCGGGCTTCGCTGCAGAGCACAGGTACTGTTTTGGGTTGTGAGCTCACTCGTCACATGCAATTTCCGCATAATTCCGCAACATGTCACGACACTGTGGGCCTCATTGGCTGGTGCAAACGAAAATGAGAACATACCTGTAGATGTTCTTGGTGTAAAAAGATCTTCGGTGTCCAGCTCCTCTGCATCTCTGATCGCAGCCACCAGCATGCCAGGGGTCAAAATCAGCACAACCGCAATTCCGAGGGCTAGCATGTGCCACGGTCTTGACTTGTCCCCTGAGACCCATTCGCCATAGCGCTTGAATGAATTGCCCAGTTTCTTGACTGGAACTTGAAAGCATTCCATTTCTAGGTATCAGTTTGATTGCTCTGCGAAGAATTCTGAGCTTGACGCGGAGCGGAAGCACTTTCAGAGAATAGTCTTGACAATACCGCCTGCGCAGCATTGCCCCGCAGCAAAGAATGCAAACCAAAACCACACACCTTATGCACAGAAGTAGGAAAAAACACCAACAGTGTGCTGAAAGCGCTCCCAATTCGAGCAATCTTGAAGATGTGTATTGAGAATTGGCACGAGCAAGCATGAAGAAAATCTTGCTGCGGACAACCAAGGGGGGGGCGATTGGCGGGAGGCAACCCCCCTGTACACGGTGAGCTCCATGCAAGTTACTCGTTTATTTAGCATACAACCTGTACATTCTGCGCTTTGCCAGCGGCAAAATCCGTTATCTGGCCAGAGCTGCTTGAGCCGTGACGTCCTCCAGCAGCGCCCTGGCCGGCACCCGTGCACCCAGCTTCATGCAGGTGAGGAACGCCCCAGACAAAATGCGGTGCAGCGAGTACGCCTCACGCGGCGGGGGCGTCAGTGTGCCCTCTGCCAGCGCCTCCCCGTGTGCCGCAACTCGCAGGGTCATGTCTGTGGCCCCGAAGTCGAAGCAGTGCTCGGGGGCGTATCGCGTCGGGTCGTCACTGGCCAGGGCCGACCACCCCTTGGGGGCCGCAAAGGGCTCCCCCACAATCAGCCCCGCTGCCACACTGGCGTCCAGCATTGTGGGGCTCTCCAGCCCCGTCAGGAACCCAAGGCGGGTGCTGGCGGCCACCAGCGCCCCCTTGTCCCCTGCAGCTGCAGCCGTCACCAGGCGCAGGTAGTCCCCCACAAAGCCAGCGGGGTACTCCCGCAGCGCCCCAAAGTCAATCATGGTCAGCACATGTGCCACATCATCGTACAGGTAGTTCCCCCAGTTGGGGTCCGACTGCAAGCTGCGCATGACGAACAGCTGTTGCATGGTGCTGGCCAGCAGAGCAGTGCCTACACTGTCACGAATGGCCTGTGGCGCCGACTGCACCGCGTCGATGGCTCGCCCCGGTGCGAATGACGTGGTGATCACGCCTTGTGCGGAGCCTGGGCCCACCACCAGGGGCACGTGCACCAGGGGGAGGGATGACATGAGGGGGCTGCCCCCAGCACACTCGGCCCACTGGGCCGCTGCTGATGACACGCTGTCGTGGGGCTCGTCTGCGGGCAGTGCAAGTACAATGTGGAACAGGTTGTTCGGGGGGAACCTTTCCCCCAGGGCTTCGCTGCGCACGGCAAAGGGGCTCTCGCCTGGAGGGGCGTGCTGCCAATGCCCGGGGCCAGGTGCAACTGCCGCAGTGACATCTACATCAATGTCTGCGAGGGGTTCAACTGCCCAGCTGGGGGGCGTGTCCTTCAACTTGAAGTTAAAGGCGGCCATGTCCGCAGCAAAGCCCCGCTGCTTTTGGGCCTCCAAGTTGAAGTCGCACTCCTCCTCCAGCTCCTCCCGCAGGATCTCGATGGCGTGTTCCAAGAACAGGCCAGGCGGCAGGGCGGCAGCCATCTTGAGCAGCATGGTGAGGTTGCGGATGTCAGAGTCAATGCTGCCGGCCACTCCTGGGTATTGCACTTTGGTGACTGTGTGTGTTCCGTCTTCCAGCTGCCCTGCATGCACCTGTCCGATGGAGGCAGCTGCAAAAGGCTTCTTGTCGAAGTGTTGCCACACGCTGCGCCAGTGTGGGCCCAGTTCTGTGCGCAGGGCTGTCTGCAGCTGGTCGTCCGGCATGACATTGGCCGCCGCTCTCACCCGCTCCAGGGCAGCAATGAGCACGGGGGGCACCAAGCGCTGGTCTTGGATGCTGAGAACCTGGCCCAGCTTCAGTGCGGCGCCTCTCATTCTGCACAGGCCTTCAGCCAGGCGGTCTGCGTTGCCTTGTGATAGGAGGGCCGCCTGTGCCCCCGGCAGCAGCCAGGCGAGGGGGGAGGAGTCACCGCCCTGGAGTGGTGCAGGCTGTGCTGACTTGGGTGTGCCCTGCATCCACGCAGACACAGTGCCGCCAACCATGCCTGCAGCCATGCCGCCAAAGCCAGCGGCGCGTGAGAAACGATTTGATGGCACCCGCTGCTCCCGCAACGCGCGCTTGCTGGACAGATCCAGAGGGCTGGACGAAGCCGATGCAGCATTTACATGTGATACTGGAAGTGATTGCAGAGCAGCTGCGCTTCGTTGGGCAAGAGGCGGGCGGGTAGGCTGCCGCTGGACAGATGCGGCAGTTGACAGGGTGACGTCAGCGCTATTCACTGCTCCGTTGAAGTCGTTGACCCCAGGGCCAGCTAGTCCCACAGCAGGCAATAAACCCTTTGGTAAGAGGTGCTTTAGTACTTTAATGGCCCCGCGCCCAACACTTTGGGCGTCTTTGACGGAAGAGGCTGATATGCGCATCGTGATTCGTTCAGCGCAACTTCCGCAAGCACGGTCAATGAAGAGATTGATCAACAGCGTGTCACCTGCGATTCAACCATTCGAAGTCGAGGAAAAATTTTGTCGGCCTCTGCTCCATGAGATTGGTCAGAGAACAGTAACAGGTACGGGCTGACGTACCATCGTGGACAGTGAGGTCCCCCCGTATCGTAAGGCCCGTCGGGGCCCAGCGTCCAGAGACTCCGACACAACTGAAGAGTGCCGAGAGCCCTGTGCTCAAGGCATCGTCATGAGGCAGTACTTTCCATTGGGAGTGCTCCGTGGCCCACTCCCTCCTATCGTGATGGATGAGTTTTGCAATTACTGTCCGAATGCGTGTCTCACAGGTCAGCAGAGACCCCCCTTGTGGGTAGGGTCTTAGCGTAGTGAGGACCCCGACGAGGAGGGGCCGCAGACCGTCCATGAGGGGGGCCACATGTAGGGTCT
>Ga0307982_1004575_pt1 | contig 10910 bp, 10 predicted proteins | sample OrgLakmetagen989_FD_201847 | JGI IMG/M metagenome (GOLD analysis project Ga0307982, IMG submission 201847) | Saline water microbial communities from Organic Lake, Antarctica - #989 | ecosystem: Environmental > Aquatic > Non-marine Saline and Alkaline > Saline | place: Antarctica: Organic Lake... | reverse complement strand
ATCCGGCGCATCACTTGCTCAGCTGTCTTACGCGGCCCACGCCGCTACTCCAGCTGTGCGGCCAAGGTTGTCGTTCCGCACCTTACTGCTTGCTGGCATAGTACACTTTGGCGCACTCAGCAACAGAAGCACACTACGATGTGACTGCTTTGCTTTGTCTCTACTGAAGAGTCTAACTCAGGTTACCAACGAGCCTTGCTTGCATGATATAAATATTCTTTTTGTACTGCAGCACTAAACATGATTAATTAATAAGCACTAAGGATAAGGGTCGTTGGCCTTTTTGACACAGGCCCTAGCCCCGAAGGCCCCTTGGCTTGAGGATTACGCCCGTTTTTCGTAAACGATACGAGATTTCGTTTCGATTTTGCCAAAGGAGAGCACGCAATTACGCCGAAATAACGCGAAATCGGGCGTTATTTAGCGAAATAACGAAAAATACGGCAAATTTTGACGATACGTTTTATCGTAATACCCAGCCAAGAAGGCCCGAAGGGCCAGAATTAAACAAGAACAGAGGAATTAAATGATTTTGAGACAGGCCCCGAAGGGCCGGAATTAGAAGACTAACAGGTAGAGAAGAAAAGCAAAGCAGCGCAAACTAGACCTAAGAAGCTTATCATTTTATGCCTTGAGAAACGCTGAGGAGGATTTCCCTTTGTATTTTTCCTTTTTTGTGGTTTCCTTACGGCCAAAACCCCCTGTTTCCTGCTTCCTGTAATCTTTAATCCTGTACCTATACTTCTACTGTAAATACTAATAAAGTGAACATTGCATTACGCAAAAGGACACTCAGTCCAGTCAGACTTGTTCTGGGAGATTCAACAGCGTTGTGCTATTTGCTGTTGTTTCTTTGCAATTGGGGAGTATAACCTAAACTAATCCAATGAAGAGAGCCCTTCCTGAAATTCGATGACGAAGGTAAGACGGAACACCAGCCTGAATCCCAACGAAGTTCCCTTCTTGTTTGGAAAAAGAAGGCCCCTTCTTTTCCTCTGGCTCCCAAGTGCCTACCAACTACTGAGCCAGCTAATCGGCTTTCTGCTTCCAGTCTTTTTTAGTGTGCTCTGAAGTAAGTGGACTAATACCTTGAGTTATCAGTTATGCGTTCCAATTTTTTCAATTGGACTCTAGAGTTCGCAGTACTGCGTTGAAGCAGGTGCTAAAAGGGGCTGAAAGGCACCGAGCCATGAGAGGGCAACTGACCGTACAAAAGTGCAAATCGCAAAACATGCACCCCAACTTTGAGCGAGATTAATGGTCAGCCGAGTGGACGATCTTTCCAGGGTTGTGCTCGGTAGCCCGGCACGCGGTTGACGCCCATGCTCGCCCCCATTGAGTCTGGTGGAGGAAAATTGCGGGCCGAAGCCAAGTACTGCGACGCTGCGGCGCGCTGCTCTTTCACGTTGGCCTCAAAGTCCATGAAATGCGGTGGATTTGTGGGTGGTGGCGGCCGTGCAGAAGGCGCTGCGAAGACATGGGCTGTGGCGGCCTTCGTGAGGACTCCAGTGCTCGGTAGCGGAGCTTTCGTAGAGTAGCCAGCTTGCACGGAGTCCCACGTATCTCGTGGCATCGGCACCGCGTACTGCCCGTACCATCCGCGCATCTCTGCGCGCTCCCAAACGTCATAATCAATTTTGCTGTAGATCCTAATGTCATAATGTTGATCACTCGCTCGATTCTTAAGGTCTAGACTTTTTTGGATGTTGTACAAATTTCTCCACTTGCCGAGCTTGGAGAGTGTGCGCTCTGAATTTGTGCGTTCAATGTGTTTGGCGCGAAGCTTCTCCACATCACTTCGTTTCTCTAGAACGCGGACTTCCTGCTTCAAGATTTGAGAAAACCGACGGCTCAAGTCATGCGTTATGTCCTTTGGAGGCCCGTTGGTGGCGTTGGATGCAGCAGCCTGAACAACCATGTGCTTTAAAAGGTAGTAAGTACTCTGTAAGTATAAGTCCTTCCTCGTCCAATGATTTTAATTTGATAACGATAGGCTCAACTATTCACTACTAGCAGCACCAATATGATTACTGGGCCTAATTTTAAAAAAGTGAGCGTCTAGACAACGACGCGAATGGCACTGCAAAGATAAAGGTGATATGTGCCTTGTGCATGTAGGAAATCAGGCTTTATGCAACGCGCGAAAGTAGCTTGACAACACAACAACGCGACAACGCCAGCAGGAAGAAAGCGCAAAAGCGCTGAGGGAAGTGCTCGAGGCGAGACGCAAGAAAAAATTCACACCACTTCACAATCACACTCACATTTCACATTTCACACAAGTGGGATGGTCACACGCTTCACACGAATTCCGCATTTCTGCACTTCTGCTGCACTGCTTTGTAAGCAAACTTTCTTCGCAGCTTCACAGCTTCACAGTGCTTTTCCTAGCTGCTGGCTAGCGTTTGTGCGATCGAATAGCTTTAGTACCCATCTTATGAATACATATCATCTAAGCTTCACATTATAAACACGATGAAGGAGTCAGAAAAGAAATTATTTGCTTAAGCATCGGATTATATTGATTGAATGGACGACAGTTTTCACGTTGCTCCATCTCTTACGGACGAATGCGTGGCCGATGCTAGGGCTGCAGTATCTCAAGTGTTGCCCAATAATGCGATTTCGGATGAGGATTTGTCTGCACCAACCTTTGAGGTAGTCTTGACGCTATGAAGTGGAATATGGGATATTAATGGGCGGTTCAATAGTATTTCGTTAGGACTTGTATCCAGGTATCCTCCTGCCCCGCAAATCACACCCTTCTTTGGTGTATCGAACACGTGTCAATGGGTTCCGGAAGTGACATGCGCTTATCAATTTGCATTCATTTATTTTCTCAGGTACTGCACCGATTAGTGGCAGCAGTCATTGTGCGGACAGGCTTTGCGTCCACCCTGTACACCTCTTCAGAGCTCGCTGCCGCAACCTCGAGCGCCGCGGGTGCATCGGACTTTGTGGATCGGATTGTGGCTGTGCTCGGTGTTTGTGAGGGGGAACCCATCGACCTCCAGGTATCTTGCGACAATTGAATTTCAGAGTGCATTCGTCCGAGTGTGGGGGGTTTTCTTTCATTCCTCGCCCTTTTCCTAATGTCGCCGTTTTGTGTTGTTCCTGCCTCCTCGTCAAAACCAATCCCCAGCTTCGCGACATCGTCGTTGGGTACGGAGCTGACAGCGATGCGCCTCTGGGATTTTCCACGTTTTGCATGAAGCTCTGCGGTACCGCTGCCAACGCCACGGTAGACCACGCCGCCGCCGTGCAGCGCGCCCTCTCGGGGCAGCCTCCGGACCCGATGCGCCTGCCTCGCTTGACCCACCAGGCCGTGCTCTCCGTCACGGTGCTCGACGCCGCAGACTTGCCCTCGTCCACGGTGCGCGCGGCGAGGCGGCCGTCAACCTTGGCCTGGCTCTCGGGCGGCAGCGGAGACGGCAGTAAGTCGTCCGGTGGGCCGGTGGTGGAGGTTTGGGTGAGCTCCACGAAGAACCCATCGCGCCGCAAAGTCACGAAACCAGGCCAACGGTCGGCCAATCCGGAAAGCCAAGCAAATTCTAACGATGCTTCAGGACCTACGTTTGTCTTCGTTGGAACAGGCCAAGGGCCCGGTAGCGGCGCGAGTGGAACGTCGGTGTTTTCGTTTCCAGTGCCCAAGCCGCACGAAGAGCATTTGCTCCTTAGCGTGCACATGAGCCCCGACGCGGGAGGAGCAGCAGGTAGTGTGAAGCCAGGCAGCTTGCCGCTGGTAGGACGTGGGCAACTGCCGCTGAGCCACGTGTCGTCCGTGGCGCATGACCTGGAAGTGCCTCTGGTGACCAACCTCGGGGGGTACGGCGGCACGGTGCGGGTGCGTGCGTGCCTCCGCGCCCTCTCCGACCCTTCGGCTACTGACCGCGCAGTCTTCAACGATGGCGCGAACACTTTCATCAGCGAGCGCGAAGCCGCCCTCATAGAAGAAGCCAAGAGTGCGTCACTGAGGCCAACCAATCATCACTCTCCTCCTGCAGCAGCTCCACCGCAGTCGCTTGGCAGTCGGGCCATTCGGCCCAGCGTCAGCGGGAGCACCTCTGATGCGAACAGCGGCACGAGCAGCGGCAACGGCGGCACTGACGGCAATATCGCGGAAGATGATCCATCGCCCAAGTCTGGGGTCGTGCGTTTCTTCGGAGGTATGCGAAGCAAGTCGCTCAAGAGCCCCACCCGAGAAGACCCCACCGCTTCCTCAGCTGCAGCAGGCAGGCGCTCCTCGATGTCCTTCTTCGGCTCCTCTTCGAGCACCGCTACCAAGAATGACAAAAACGGCAGTGATCGAGGCCCTAGGCGCCGAAGTGACCAATTCGCTCCTGACTCCGACGACGAGATGTCCGCGGAGCTAACGGTAGCAGCCGATGACGTGGCACGCCGCGTGGCTGCGAGCGCGAAGCGCAAGCTCGCGCAAGGGATCGTGTCCCGCGAGGAGTACGAGTGCATCATGGCCCAAAACCAGGCCCTCTACGAGAGCGAGACTTCTGACGCAACGCTTGGGCTCGCTAGCAGCAACAGCGACGAAACGACTATGCCTCAATTTGCTGCTGAGAAAGGAAGCAGCTGCGAGAGTAAGGCTGGCGGTCGCACGAGAGCTACGTGCAGCAGCATCGACCGCACCCACTCCAGCCAAAGCAGTGACGTCAGCAAACTCGCTGTCAGCGACGCGTGGGAGGTATTCGGCGAAGGCAACGACAACGACGACGAAATGGGCATGTACCTGGCGCCTTCCGCTGTGGAGGTGCTCAGCCCGCGTGACATTTCTCGGCGGTATACGGGAGGCGATACTGCCAGCACCACCACGGCCAGCAGCTCTAATGTAGCTTTTGACAGCGCGTCACCTTACGAGACGTCAGGAGCGGCACGGGAGCAGAAAATGCCTGCCAATGAAATTGCACAGCTCAAAAGCATGGGCTTCGATCCCGTCGCCGTAGACGCTGCCGCTGAGGTACGCATGCTCTTGTCAGCCTCTGCACTCAAAAGACCCCTTGCACTATCGCTCTTCTCTCTCTTAAATGCGCGCCCCTACTCGTCTTTCTATCTTTTGGTTCATTTTGATTATGAATTGAGGCAATGCAGGTTTTTGATGATGATTTATACGCTAGCCTCCGTATTTATTCGTGCTGGTCTCAACCTGTGCTTCACGTGTACGCGTCATAAATTGAATAGGTGTACGCCCGAATGGATCTTGCTTTACCTTTCTTGGTGGACGTTGGCGCTGCGTCGCCGCCCACAAGCCCCGAATTGCGTGCGTCCCCAGCGCCGCCTCCTGCGCTTCCTCCTGCCATGCCCCCGCTGCCACCGACGGCAGTCGAAGCTGAAGCCGTGAAGGAAGCCCTGACGGCCATGGGCTTTGCGGCCAAGGTGGTGCAGGAGGCTCTGGCCAACGGGTGCCGAAGCGCCGAAGAAGCAGTAGCGTGGTGCCTGGAACAACCTCGGGACTCGCTGCATGAAGAGCCTCCGAAAGAGGCGCGAGGACCCGATGCCAGCACGAACATGACAGCAGGTCAAGAAGGAACCGCAGCTGCAACCCCAGCGGTTGTCATCACCTCGACGCTGCAGGATTTAGCCGTAGATGACGACGACGAAGATGATTTAGACGAGGAGGACGTGGGCGATTCGGTCATTGAAGTAGGGGATGATTTGAGCTACCTCAATCTCGACCCAAGTCTTCATCCTTCGTCATCGTTGCCACTTCCTACTGCTACTGCCACTGCCACGACGACAGCTGCTGCTACTGCGCCAGTCGTCAAGTTTACGAATGTCTTTGCGATGCAATTTGCGTGCTATTTGGGGCATCCGACCGCTGCGATCGAGCTGGCAAACCGTGCACAGGACGGTTTGGTGCACGTAACGAGCGTGAACGAAGAGGCATTGGCTTGTGGAGTTCAGACAGGAGATGTCCTGGTGGGGCTGTCCAAGAGACTGTTTGGAGCTGCGCCGCCGCCTCAAGCACCACAGGTAAAGCGTAAAAGAGGTGTTTTTCCTTGTCTTTGCGTTCAATGGATTCCTGTTGTCTGCAAGTAAGACATCTAAGATGTATACATGTATAAATTTTATCATATGTGCCACTTTTGATAAAACTTGTCGTTCGTTCGAGTCCATTCTTTTTCATCTTTTAAGAAGCTTTACTTGATCCTCTTGTCGTCCACAGGTGGCTAATGCTTTGGCTCAGTTGCCGAAACCTTGGGAGCTTCGCCTTTGGCGCGACAGCACTTCAGCACTTGCTGCTGCAGAGAGTGGCAAACAAGATGGTGGTAGCAGCGGCACCATTCTTCACCTTCAGTTTGGAAGCGGGGGGCTTGGGATGGAGCTTGAGGCGCAATCGGTCGCTCGCGTCCTGCCCGCATCATCAAGGATGAGCGATGACAGCAACGCAGTGTGCTTGGTGGTAACCAGCGTGAAAGCAGATGGCCAGGGACAAGCTCTCAAGATTCAGGTAACGATTGGTGTATGATGCAAGAAAGGACATGGCGCGATGTTTTGCAGCCCCAATTTTGTTTTTTAAATACCTGGGGAATTGAATTGAGAGACTTTGATCGTTACTTCGAGCTCTCTCCCAGCATTTTTTATTTCCTCATGCATGTGATTATAAAAAGGTAAATGACGTCATCGTTGGCCTCAACGGATCTCCTCTGCTCGCCACCATTACCCTGGCTGGTTTTGCGGCCAAGCTCAAGAAGTTGAAGGGCCCGCCTTGCCTTTCGGTCTGGCGCCCTCCGTTCACTTCTGCGCCCGTGCCCACTTCAGCGTCTTCAGTATCAGCGAATTCTGCTCTGATAGACACAGTTGAGAACCAAAGCGAACGAAAAGGTATAGTCAGCCATGCTACGGCCACCCCTCCTGCTGATGCATCAGCAAAACCTGTAATGTCAGCGATGGCGGCTGTAGAAGCTGTCATAGAAACTGCCGACTTGGATGAAGAAACAACGGCTAACGAAATAACGGATGATGCAACGTTTGAGGAATTGGCTTCTGAAGCGGACAATGGTAAAATTACTGGAACAGCAACGGATGGCGACGCCTCAGCTGAAGCGACAGCTGCGTTGGTGGGGATGGGGTTTACGCCAGCTCAAGCGGCGGAAAGTTTGAGCGCTGCCGGAGGTGACTTTGATCATGCTTTGGAAGCGTGCATTCTGGCCACACAATCTCCGCTCGCTGCTCCTCAGCCCACGGTGCCCTCGTCTTCAACCTCGTCGCTTTCGCCACCTCCGAAATTCGCACTAGAGCCCGTGGCTGCCACTCTTGATCCTGCAGCTGCGGTACCGCCACAGGAGGCAACCGCAGCACTGGCTGCGTCAGGAATGAGTCAGGACCCCGCGCCCGCGGGCGGGTTAGTGCGAGCTGCATCCGCGTTCGCATTCGAGTCGGGCGGCGGTGGCGTCACCTTCACCGTCTCCCTCGACGCCCCTCTGGGATTGACCCTCACGGCCCGTCTCACAGTGACCCACGCCATGGCTGACAGCGCAGCCGCCCTCAGCGGTTGTGGGGTCGGCTGCGTGGTGGTGGCTGTGGGCGGGGCAGCGGTCAGCAATCCCATTGACCTTCGCCGAGAACTCGACGCTGCAGCGACAGCCGGTCGGAACGCCGTGGAAATTACCTTTGCGCGCAACTCGGTCGACCTGGACACAGCTCGCGAAAGCATCGCTGCCATTTTGAACACCTCCGCAACTTCTTCAACTGCTAGCGCCGGGCCGGGCCTTACCTCTGCAGCGGCTCCAATTACTGCCTCGAAATCAGTGTCTTTCTTTGCGGCTACCGATTCGTCTGCTGCTCCTGCTGCCATGAGCTACAACCGCAACGGTGGCGAAGATGGCGGCAATGGCGAATACTTGAAGCCTCGGCGTGAGGTGGCGGAAAATTTGCAACGGCACGACAAGAGGAACCCCGTGTTGGCATCGAATTACGGGGTCAAGGTCCAAATATTCATAATGCACGCTATTCTATACTTCTCATACGCTCTGCCCTTTTGTTCATGATTTCTCTCCTTTTTTACACTACTTTTTGTAATTTTTGATTTCTCCTTTAAGTCCCATCTCACGTACACTGTGGTGCTATTTTACCTCTTCAATAGGTCGAAAAGTCAGACGCAGGCGATGCGCTCGCTCAGGCCAGAAGAAGAGCAGAAGCTGGCGTCAACGGTGAATACGACAGTGATGACGACGATGTTGTTGATGCTGAAGTCGAGTCAGACGAAGATGACGGCAGTGGCTACATACCTGCGCGTGCTCCAGGTGAGTCGTCTCGCGGATCGCTTGCGCCACCTCGTGCTGCCCATGGTCTCAATGGCAGTGGAGCTGGCGTGGCGACGGCCAGGGCAAATGCAGCAGCAGCCGCTGGGCTGGCGCCGGGCAGTCAAGCCCAGTATTACGCGCCACCGCAGCAGAAGCCTTGGGCGATAGTTGCGACACCTCCTGCAGCTTCTACGCCCCCAAAGCCTGCTGATGCAGCTGTACCCGTTGCAAAGAAGGGGGCCAAGCAGTCTGTGCTCTTATAGGCGTTTATGTTGGAGTACACGAGCAGGAGCTGCTTACTCTACGGGGGATGGCTTGATGTATTATGCATCCTCGTAAGCTGGTCATTCTCAATGATTCGTAATCGAGGCCATCAATGATATCTGCGATTCATATTCATCAATTTTAGTAAGCAGTCGAAGGGAAATTTCTTTTGTTGTACTTCTTTACTTACTTCTCAGAATGTTCTATTTCTATATACCAGGTTTGAAATTTGAGTGAGGAGGGCGCATGACCGACTTCCGTTATGGATAACGATAATAGACCATTGGTTTGTGGAAGTGGAACTAGCCGCGTCGCCGCGTGCGCCATTCCTCAAACCAAACACCAGCGAAATGAAATTACAACGGAACTTGTGTTGATCTCAGTATTATGAAAGACAACCGAGTTGCATCGAAGATAGCCTCGGTTCCCCGTAAAATGCGAGGGTGCCGCGCGGTGCCACATCGGGATAATGAGTAGATAAATCAGCGCGAGTTGCAAAATTATGAAATAGCGATACGCGATACATCTCTATCAATCAGCTGTTTGCGAAGAAATATCATAGATTGAAGTACGAATATAATTTCGTAACCTGCCTTGTGTTTGGCACAAATGAATTATGCCTCGAATAAAAGATTCGATGTGGCTGCCATTGACAGGAATATTGACCAGGCGAAGTCAAATACATTCGATACCGAAACCTAAAAACGATAAGAGATGATTGAGGAAAGCCGTGCTTCAATTCAGCAAGAGCGCAGATTTTGGAACACCTTTATCGTAAGAACGATATAAGTTTACCTGAAAGCGCAATGGTAATGTGTAAATGATAACGTTCGCAAGAGTCCAAAATTTGGCGCTTTCCCATAACAGCATCGGTAGATGTCGATGTACCTTTTGTAAGTTTCCAACAGGTTGCGGCCAAATTTGAAAGCGGATTAAATTATGCATCATAAATCACATGTGTGCATGGAATCACAATTTTTCGGTGCATTGAAAACACAGTGTGAGTATAAAGGAGAGAAAGAGGTAGACGAGAGGGAATGAATGTAATCGAGCTCAAGCAATTAAGGCGGCAAACACCTCGCTAGCGATAGTCGCCAACCCGCCTCCATTCAGAGCCGTGGTTAGAGGAATTATGTATAAGCCGTAGTTTATGGGCTGCATCACCACTTGTTCAAGTACGATTGCAGCTGTGGTGCGTGTCACACGCACAGCAAATGCGCTCCACCCACGGCGTATCAGATTGCTCGAAAAGGCCGCGCGCGTAAACGTATCAGATGCGTTGTACCTGGATGATAAAATTTCCGATTTGTTTTACTTGCAAGCATTCCATTTGAAAGCAACGCTGAAAGAATTGGCGAATGTTTAAAGCGCTGCAAGGAACAGGGAATGTGTAGAGGCTCTCACCAGTAAGACCAGATCACTCCATAGCCGACCCCAGTGAAAGAGTATTTCACAAGTCGCGAGAAATCAAGCATCAGTGGCCGCAACATCCAAGGAGTAGAGGATGTTCCTAAAAATCGTGATCCAGTTTCAATCTGCGCAACCACGTCACCAAGAGCGAATAGTAGGGCTGACGTAAGCGCGTTAGTGCGCAGCGGCCAAGATTTAAGGGCACTGCAGTACTCACACCCGAAGCTACGCACACTAGCAGGCAGCGCAATCCGCAAACCTAAATTGCTTTTAGATACTATCGTGTCGCTCACAAAATGTTCTGTCAATCCCACAACTGTGTTGGTTGAAGGCACGGTCGATATTTCAGAGGCGAAGCTGGACGCAAGACGCCTCGTCGCTGTTAAGACTCTAGGAGAAATGTGCACCGAAGTCAAGCTTCTGCTATATGCGCTATCAAGGCCTATATTTCGTTGCCTGAAGGCCGTATCGAAAGCATGTTGCGAGTGCGGCATCATGAATAGTGCACTCATCGCCATAGTTGAGAGCATTCTCGGCCTCGACTAGTAAGAGTCATCTTCTTGAAGTCCAGTCTGTAATTTTGCTTCGAGAAGACTAATTAAAAGCTGTAGTTGCACCCCCTGGTTGCACAACATCATTGATTCTTCCGAAGTGTATCCTGAGAAGAATAATAGAAGTAATTGGAGTGATTGAAGACGACTACTGGACTACTGGTGTAAGTAAAAATCGAATAGCATACTTAGCATGGTGCATGGTGCCGTCGCCGTCGACTCAGCATGATTGGGTCTCCACCGGGCAGTCCTGGAAGCCTGGCTCAAGGTTTACATCTACGAATTCGATACTTCGATACACTGCACTCTTCACCCTTATATCCAACACATGCGAGATGGAGATGGAGACAAGTAGAGTCCATGTCCTGCAGGAAATACACTAGCCACACAGCCACTATCACTTGACACCAAGGAAGTCGAATTCGACTAT
>Ga0307982_1004573_pt1 | contig 10911 bp, 4 predicted proteins | sample OrgLakmetagen989_FD_201847 | JGI IMG/M metagenome (GOLD analysis project Ga0307982, IMG submission 201847) | Saline water microbial communities from Organic Lake, Antarctica - #989 | ecosystem: Environmental > Aquatic > Non-marine Saline and Alkaline > Saline | place: Antarctica: Organic Lake... | reverse complement strand
AGAACAAATGTAAGAAACAGAAACCGCCATCGACACGTGCATTACTGTGTGTGGCTCGTTGGGATGTAATCAACGCCACTTGTCGTGAAATTCAAATACATGCATCAAAATATTTAAGAGTGCGTTGATTCACAAGAATTTTGGCCGCTGAGGAAACAGTCTAAGCTGAACCCTAAAGGGCGCTTGACAAGGGTCGACCATCGAATAGAAAGGCCAGGGTGAGTGGCAGTTCAGAGACAACACAAACCATCAAACGCAAGACAAACAAACATATTTTCTCGAAGAAGCCTTCAAATGTCTAAGATGTACCGTTTTGTCTTCAGCCTTTTTTGAGAAGACTGCGCTCCAATCCCATGCCGCTGCATTGTTGGCAAGTAATGCAAGGGCAGCAACCACTGCACTTTTTCGCACTCCCATCGTTGACATTGCGGTTGAAGCAAATTCCTGTCGTAAATAATCGAAAAGTTGTACACTTGAGGAAAATATGAGGCACAAAGCGTAATAGAGAAATGCGCCGGCGGTGGTGGGTAGGAGCGCATAGTTGTTTGGTTTGAGGGCATTGAAGGACCTACCTTGAACAACAATCAAGTTGTACAACTGACCTGCAGGATACTAGTCAAACCTGGACCCGTCCAACATGACAGCTGAAACCGCTTGCAGGGCTGTCCCAAAGACTTAAACTCAGTTGCATCTGCAGGTCACACATCTTCATCTGTTGAGTCGCAGCGTCAGGAATAGACTTGTCACCTTGTCACTTCATTTTTTTAAATTAAAAGACAGACACAATCCGCATTCCGTTTTTGTTCTTGTTGTTGTTTCTTCATGCTTGTAGTGAAATCCAGAACTAACACCACAATATTATTTGTTGTACTTATTAGAACAAGGAGAAGCCGTCGGAGTTCGAAGAACATTTTTCTCGCTCTCCGACCTGTGCACCATTCTTCGCAAAACCCCCAGGAAGGAGAAAACACTTTCTGGCTGTGTTCGTTTTGATCTGTGTGACTGACTGACGACAAGAAGTTCAAGGAGAGGCCCAGATAGTTTTAGTATCTCTTTGTGCTGTGCATAGAGCTGTAGCCTCAATCTATCTTCATAAGTAGCTTCGCTTAAAAGCGATGTTCAGCTCGGTACGCCTTCTCATCCTAGCTGCTTTTGCCGCAACTGTTACGGCATTCGTGCCGACTTCAGCGATTAATGGTCGACGATGGAGTGCAAGATCAGCGCCTTTACCTGCGCCGAAGCCTTCTGCCCCAGCTGCCCAGGTTAACTACAAACTAGTTTTGCTGCGATTTTGAATACGTTAGGAATCATACATAGATCGCAGGATTTATTTTTCTCCTCAAATGGGTTGATGGCTGCTTTTAGAGGAGGGGTAACTCGTTAAGGGCTTGAACTACACTACTATTTGCTGACACTCTACATAGTCGCAGGATTTATTCTTCTCCTCAAATGGGTTGATGGCTGCTTTTAGAGGAGGGGTAACTCGTTAAGGGCTTGAACTACACTACTATTTGCTGACACTCACTGCACTTATTACACACTTGAAACAACTATACCGACAAACTTTGTAATCACACGCTTGAACGCATCAACTTATGCTCGGCTGCACTTTTTGTTCGTGCACATGCCAGGGCATTGCACCTTATGCTCCCTCGGCTCTCCGAAGCAAAGTCGTGTGCCATGGCCTCTTCGGCCTCGGCGCGCCTGAAATTGCCGTCATCGTTGCCGTAGGTGCGTGCGCGCGTGCTTATGAATTTTGTACTGAATGAAAAGAGTAGCAATGCACATCACTAGCTGCTAGAATCCCTCCAGTCATTCAACACAAATTTGTGTGAAATCGTCATAAGCTTCCGAGCCAGTCTGACGAAACAATTATGTTCCTATCCTTGAGATCATCCACGCACACATCACCGTCTTTCCTCTTCACTCTCTCTACCTTTTCTTGTCACTCTCCCGTTGGTCATGCTGACAGCACGCTCACATTCCCTCTCCTTCTTCGTCTCACAACTCTTTACCTATTGCCCCCCCCCCCTCTCCGTTTTCCCTATCACTATAGCGGGCTTCGTGCTGGGGCCTCAAAAATTGGGGCAAATGGCGCGGGACTTGGGCGCAGTGGCGGGCGAACTCAAGGACGTGCCCAAGGAGTTCCAAGAGGTAAAGTCATGACAAAGATAACATAATGTCTAAAACTCTTTCTCTGCCTCTTTGACTCGAGCACGGACTCTTCTGTAGGCAAGATCTCATTGTTTTATATATATAAAGGGTTCTAGCTTTGTCTTGTTAGTCGACCTATACCTTTCACCATCTTCACTATATATATGTTCCCGTCAATGCCATTCGTGGGTGCTCATGTTAGGGCCTGGCGGAGGGCGAAGATCGAGCGGTCATCACGAAGGAGGCAGCCAAGGCCCCTGCTGACGAGAAGAAAGAAGAGACGAAAGCGTAGATTTGGGATGCCGATTGGAGTTTAATCGGTTTCTATTTCCGCTGATTCCACTCCCACGAAATTTGTATCTCCCATGGAAGCAGAATTCGCACGGCACTGGATTTTTATATAGCTCTCTGCACTAGACTAATCCAAATAACGTAATGGGGATTGGGGTTTTGAGTGTGGCCCTTAATTAAAGCTAAAGCCTACAGCCTAGTCTAGTCTAGTTAATACTCCCCAAAAACAAAGAAACACCCCTGTACAATACAGTAGCAGAAAAAGTGTAACCTTCAGAAGAAGTCTAACTGGGCTGAGTGTCCTTGTTGCATAATACATTTGTGACCACATACTCTCAAGTTGCCCATCAACCATCAGGCATCAGGAGGTTTTGGTTTAGAGTGAGTCTGCTGTCTCCACTTCGGCCTATCCTTCGCAATGGTAGATGGTAGCGTACAAAGTCCTTCGCAAATACCCAAATAGTAGTGAAGAGATATATGTTTGAGCTTCCAGATATATAGTATATAGGCAGGGCACAAGTTGGAAAACACAACAAGGTCCTATTCAGTTTACAAAAATTCAGTTCGAGGCGAATCGGCGCGCTCTGAAAATTAGATGGCACCATGTCTGCTATTTATTAGACCTAGTCCCCCTCGGGGGGGGGCTCAGAAAATTGGAATCGGCATCAGAAACCGCCGTCACTTGAGGCATTTGGCCAGCGTGACCACAGCTGCAGCACAGGTCCAATGGAGTTTCGAATTATAATCACAATGGAGCTTACCACATGAATACAAACGCGAACAACGGATATCTTTGTGCACCTAGCCTCTACCAGAGGCCGTGGTTCGTGGATTTCAATCCCTTGGAGTCAGGGCTCGAAAGGGGCGACGGCGAGTCTTCGACTGAGGAAGCACCAGGAAAGGCATTACCAGAAGCGCCGCTGATGTCCTCTTTCACCTCCTTTGCGTGCTTGGATGACGGAGAAGAAGTTGCCACGGTGTCAAAACTGGAGGCCGCCTGAGATTTCGGGACCTCGGTAGAAATGGCAGCGGAAAGTAGAGGTGCCGTGGGCGCAGCGTTTATGACATGCGCTGGCTGAGCCGAGCGCAACGATGACGACGATGACGACGACGGTCGGGGCGAGGAGGTAACGGAAGAGATAGGAGCAGGAGCGACGCGTTCTTCAAGGCGAGGAATATTGCGACCACTGCTGCTGGTGCTAATTCTGCTCACAGCGCTGTTGTTACTGTTGATGGTGTCGCTAGGTTTGACTTTGCTACCGCTGCTGTGGTCGTGATCAATGCATGGCACGCGAGGTGGTGTTGACTTCGGTGGGTGTTTAGCTTCTGTGGTCGCCGTTTCACCTTCACCTGCCTTTGGAACAGCGCTACCGCCGCGCTTCCGAAGGAGTACTTTGCGAGGCTCACGGACAGGACTGGCTGCAGGCTCAACCTTTTGAGGAGTGTCAATCACTGCATCGTTCTTAGCACGATCAGGAGCTTGTGCCACTGGTACTTCCGACCCTGGTCCTGTTCCTGTTCCTACCGTTGCAACCCCTTCTGGTAATGCCGACGAAGCGGAAGTGCCAAGTTTCGCCACCGCAGCGCTCACTGCCCGCCGGCGCAAAATTCGGGCCGACGTTGGAGGTTTGGCCGGCAATTGTGGCCGAGCCGATGATGTTGCCGACGGCTCTACGGCATCTGACGCTGACAAGTTCGCAGGACTGGCAGAGGTGATTGGCGAGGCTGCATTGGTCTGGCCAGCGGTAGCTGGATCACCTCGGTTTGGGGCAGCAGCAGCAGCAGCAGCGACAGGAGCAGTGGTAGCAGTAGCGGCACTGGCGAGCGCAGCTTGTGCTCTACCTTTTCGTGGCATCGGAACTTCCACGTTGGATGGTCTCTTGTTCGTCCCAGCACCCATTGAATCATCAGCAGCGACGGGACTTTCGTCTGCAAGGACGCCAGACTTCATCGAAATACCTGAGCTCAATGTAGCTACTGACACAGCGGCATCGTGAGACGCTGCTGAAGGAACAACAGCAGAACCAGGCAACGATTTAGAAGCATTAACGACAACAGTCAGCATAGCTGTCGCTGGCTCTGCTGGAGTGACTGCTGCTGAGATATTAGTTGGAGCTGCACCAATTCCCACACCAGCGGCTGGCTGCAAACGACGAAGAGTCCTCAACCTAGGGTTAGGGCAAGAAGCAAATGCATTCCGCCTGGTGTTGCTCTTGTTGGAGCTGCTGTAACTATTGTCGTTGCTGGTGCTGCTGCCACTAACTGAACTGCTAGTGTTGTTCGCATCAAGAACATCATCATCAGTGCTCATTATTGGGTGGTCCGACTCTGCATCTTCGATAACTTCGTCGCTAACTTTCGGAGAACTCGCACTCAGAAGATTGCTTTCGGTGCTAGGAGTATTCCCGGAGGTCTCAGCGTTACTGACCGTTGAGCTCTTAGGGTTCGCACTTTGCCCAGAAGAAGATGGACCTGGTAGCGATGAAGGCGGCAATGGAGCACCCGACAAATGCAGCAACGCAGACAAGAATGGTGACGGGGCTGCTGATGAAGATTCAGGCGTGTCATTTCTTGTTGGCACTTGGTGCTCTTCAATCTGATTTCGAATGTTGCTGTTGACAGCATCAACATGTAATTCGCCACCGTCAGAGTCGGGCGCATCCATCGAGAGTGTGGCATTTAAGGTTTCTGATGATTCAGGCAATGCTGAGGAGGGCAGCGATAGCGGTGAAGGCTGCGTAAATCCAGATCCCAATATTGCGCGATCTTCAGAGGGCCATCGAAGCGGAATAGACGAGCTCATGCTGCCAACGCGTGCACTGCCGCGGGCGTTTTCACTGCTACCGTTGCTGCCGCTATCACTGCTACAGCTGCTGCTACTGGTGCTGCTGCTGTCGTCATTGTTGGTGCAGTTATTGTGCTCAGCTGTAGTAGCGGTGGAGCTCGCATTGTCAAGAGGCGACGGCTGTTCTTGAGTGTCATTGCCTACCAAGATCTCACTCTTTTCTTTTCGAATTGTTTCGCTCTTCGTCGCTTCAACCTTCTTCTGAACCGCAGCGTCTTCATTGGTGTTGCCTCCTGTTTGGACTTCTTTGGCGACCACAGTGCTTACAAGTTGGCCAGAAGAAGAAGAAGAAGAAGAAGCACTTAACGGCGCAGCCACCGTTGATGCAGCAGCAGCAGCAGTACTGGCAGCTAGTGCAGGTGAAGAAATTTGTGGCTCTCCTGCCTCATTACTCGCGTCGTGTTGACCAGAAATGATGTGAATGTTGGAAGATGATAAAGGAACATGCCTTGGTGCCACTGTAAGCGCAGCTGCAAGAGTTAAGAGAAAAGGCGATGTTTCTGGTGAAACCTCCACCTTTTCAAAAGTAGTCTCTTCAGTCCATACCACAGGTTCCTTGGATGAATCTTCCCTTGAAGTAAGATCAGCCCTGGTAGTGACAGTTTTAGAGGCATTGCTATCGGTTGCAAGAACAGCTGCAGGAGCAGTGGCAGCCGCAGCAGTAGATATTTCAGCGTTGGCGTTTGTGGCAGCAGTACTGTCCTTTGAAGATATAAATGAAGTGGTTGTAAACAGCGCTGAATCTTCACTGGGCCATCTCAGGGGCTGCCGAGGCAAAGAACAGGTGTCACGGAGTCGAACTTCGACGTCATCGTCCACTGCTGCCACTGCAAGTATGTCTTCTGCTGAGCCTTGATTTGAATGAATTAGCGAGGTACTACCTGTTGTTGTTTCATCGTCTTCAGTTCTTTTTTTTGAGGCGACTGAGGCGCCCTGCAAGAGTGCAACTAGTTCAAGAGTTTCATTTCTTGTTAAAGGATAATCAGAAGATGCTGAATGAATTTTGACATCTTCTTCGCTTTCTTCTTCGTTGCTTCTACATATGCATTCTCCGGAGTTCGCAGGAATGGTTGTTGAATCTTTATATTTTAGAGGCGGCGGCTGCAGTGGCAGCAGCAGCGGAGTAGATGAGGAAGGCGCTTGACAGGCAACCGGCAGGGGAGGCGATTCTGGCTGGGGCGCCGCTGGCTCCGTGTCGACAGCCTCCTCTTCCGGCCACGGCATAGCAGTTTCACCGTCTGTATAGAGGGACGAGGCTGCTGGAACTGCAGCTGTGTTGGAGGACTGCGTAGGTGCGGAAGAGAACTCCACAGCGAGGCCAAGGCTTTTTGCTGCAGCAGCAGTGGCAGCGGCATCAGCAGCGGTAGATTTCGAGGAGTCGGCAGGCGAAGATGTACAGCTAGAACCACAACTGGGAAATGCGTTCAAATGCAACGGTGAACTAACAGGAAACCCCCCGTCAGAGGAGGACGAGGGTGATTTTCCCATGCGAGGCGATCGTGGCGCTGGCCGCGCGAGGGGCCGTCTAGAGATTTCGAGTTCTGATATTCTGGTGGCATTCTCAATGCTGCTGCTGCTGCTACTGCTGCTACAGCTACTGCTGTTGTGGCTAGTATGTGCGGCATCGTTGTAAGTACTAGAGCTGTCGCTTTTGACTGAATCAGCACTATCACTAGCACCATCGTGATTAGAAGTTGTGGTGGACTCGATATTCTTTGCGGCAGTAGTAGCAGCAGCAGCCGCAGCAGCTGAAGAAGAGGAATGGCGTGCTCGTGGCGGCGTTGACGTGCTAGATAGCGATGGTGCTGGGCGCGGAGGTGGGCGAGGAGGGTGCGGGCGTGGTGGTGGAGTAGGTGGTAGAGTTGGGTATGGTGGCACATGTAGCTGTTGGGCACTTCTTCTGAACTGACTCTTCTTCTTCTCTGCCTCTTTCGGTGTGTGGTGCTTGCTACCATCGGCACGCAATCGACGAGAGTATTCTACATCGTCTGGTGATGGCGGTGACAAAGCGTTGGCAGCTGTAGCTGCTGCGTGAGCGGCGAGAAAGGCTAGCATTGCCCCAAAACCCTGTATGTTGAGAGCACAGCACGAGAAAGAAAAATAGACAAGATGTTCAAACTACACCAAGTAAAATGTAAATTGTTGGTCGAGAAAGTGATAGTTGAACTTCGACACCAGGTGCAAATACTTGATCATTTCGATTGCTTCAGAGAAGCTAAGAAGTTTCTCGTGTGCTTAAATTATTTCATCTTTCTAATTGGATTGACCTGCTCTCGAAGCGCCCACGTCATCGCGTTGGCACCCCGACAGTCTACAGGGCCGTGTGGGTCGGCGCCCGCTCTCAGGAGCAGCGGCCACATGGACTGATGCAGGTGCGGCAGTGCTGAGGCCAGCATGAGAGCGGTTTCGCCCTCAGGGTTTGGCTGAATGGTATCAATAATGAAAAATCATGACAGAGGGAGAGAGAGAGAGGGAGAGAGAGAGAGAGAGAGAGAGGTAAGAAAAAAGAGAGAGAAAGAACAAAGAGCAAAATGAGAATGAGTAAAGCAAAACTTCTAAAACATACTTGAATGAAGAAGAGATGTGAACGATTAGCGATGGTAATGAACATAAGTATATCAACAAGGTGATGGTCATCTTCAACAACATAACCACCTTAAATTACCTGATCCACTTTTAGCTGAGGCAATTCCAGCAGCCGCTGCACGATGCGCACTTGATTGTTGCACACGGCTGCAACCAGAGGTGTGCCTACGAGGCGACCAAAGCCACAAAATGGGCCACTTTTATCTTTCATCCTCTGCTGCTGCTGTTGTTGTTGATGATGATGATGATGCCGATAGGAACGTGTCGTTTTTTGATTTGTTCCTCCATCTTCCTCGGGATCTCTATCGTCATCGTGCTGCTCTTGAGGAGGCATAACATGTGCGCTGCTTCTACTCGTATGTACTTGACTGATTGAATCGTCCACAGCAGCCCCTTCTGCTGCTTGGTCGATCTCTCCGCTGGCAATGACCGCTGTGTCACCTCTCCTATCGCCTCTGTAGCATCCCAATTCACCTACGTCATCGTCATCGTAATTATTGGCGTCGTCGTTGTCGTTGCCTTTGTCTCGATGTGATTTCACTCGGGCATTTGCGTCGTCTACATCGTCGTCGCCGGTATTTATAGCATCAAAATCGAAGAAGAAGCCTGGTGCATTAACCAAATTCGGATGGCGCAATTGCCGCAACAACCCTGTGAATGCAGAAGAAGAGGAAAAGAGTTCACACGAATGAGGACGATGAGAGGAAAGCTTAGTATTAAATGAAAGGCAGTTATTCACAACTAATAATATTAATAAAAAAAACGTATGAAAACATCACTACGTACGGAAATTATTTAAAGCAACATCGATAAAATGCGAAAAACTGGAGGAAACAGAAAAGGTATTTACAGAGGATAATTGAAGCGCAATCTATGCACACCTTCCACAATCGGGAGATCGCCTCGGTAACACGCTAAAGGCAACGAAATTCTTGAAGGATCTGCCGTCAGTACAGCATTGGCCAAAAACAAATGCCCATGCGATGTGGCCAAGGCACGCGCGTCCGTGAAGCTACTACTAACACCTCCACTTTTTCCTCCACCTGATCTTTGGTGCTGCTCCAGAGTGGCAAACCTGTGTTCACAAGCCATCAAAAGATCAAACTGTGAACATATTTGAGCATAATTTGCGTCATGGATAAGACATGTAATTGACTTGGTTCGACCACGGACGTATAAAAAATCATTACCGGTCAGCGCCCGCATTTAGCAGAGCAATCACCGATGCTTCTTGGCCGTAAGTTGACTAAATGATTGAAAGACAAAACAAACGCGAAAACAACGAAAGGAGTTAGAAACTTGAATGCCAGGCAGCATGCAGCAGAAAACAAATACAACAGGAGAAGAAAAAAACGCTTGGAAAGTGCTAAAGATGAACGTACAATTTGTTGGATGGTTCACATCGATATCTATATCTATGTATTGTTTAGCTTATGTTATCTCCGTATATTGTAAATAAATCAAAGTGACAACGCCAATGTACCGCCAGCATGAGAGGAGTGTAGCCCTGCGAGTCGCGCTGTTCTACGTTGCACTTGGGGTGGTCGAGCAACAGCTGCAGCGCTGCCAATGCAGCCACTTCAGATTGCACCGCGCTCGCAACGACCGCAGCTCTTGCAGTTTTAGTATTGGCAGTAGCAGTCGCACGCGGAGAAAGCGTCTTCCAATTACTGCTGTTCTTGCTGCTCTTGCCATTTTTTCTCCCGGCGAATTCGTCTCTTCCAGGCACTCCAATCCCTAAATCAGTGGTAGCACCACTACTAGGAGAGGTAGCACTTTTGTAGCCGCGGTTGTTGATTTTAGAGCTACTGCTTGAACCTTTTCTTGGGCTTCGAGAAGGGTTCCGCTGCTCTGATGTATCAGCCGTAGATGTCAAACGGCTATTGCTTTTACTATCACTACTGCTTTTGCTCCCTGCTGATGATCTACTTGGTGAAAACGACCCATCACCTGCCGATGAAACGTTACTGCTATTGGCAGTGCTAAGAGCGCCAGTAGTTCCTGATAAGCTCCTCGAGTGATTGGTAGGAATCAAAGCAAAAATGCCGAGGGCTGCGGCAGCAAGGGCCGTTTCAGCTCTCAAGCCTGGAGTGACGAGGTTGATGTTCACGCCCTGGCAAATCGAGAAGAGAAAGTATATTTTAGAGGTCAGTACACTTGCATCGCTCATAATTGATTCTCAATAAATCTGCCATACAAAGCGTAACCAATAAAGATGAAGATGTGATAGCGGTTAAAAAAAAAAAAGAGTAAAAGAAGTCGAAATGAAATCGTAATGGACTCATGGGACACGCAATGCCTTACCTGCTTCGCAAGCGCAACAAGAGCTCCTTGATCTCCGACGGCGGCTGCCCACTGCAGTTTATAAATATGCACATCAAACAACAATGAATCGAATTGACTTGCTTTAGGTACGCGCGAAAGAAGACAATGATATTTTACATGACTTAAGAATAATTTTGTACTATGTGTACCTGCAATGCTCCGTGCCCTTTCTCAGCAGTCATGACATTGTGGCTACTGCCCTTGCTGCTCTTATTGTTACCAGAAATTGTACTGATACTTTCGCGTTTGTCGCCAGCGGAAAGTCCGCCGCTATGATGGCGCATATGGCGAGGTGTGGCCTTCGTTAGAGCTAATGGCCCGCTGCCAGCTTGCGGGTCACTTCTCAACACGTCTATCACCCGCCAAAGCGCTTCGCAAGCTTCTACTTTCGCACTGCGAGCTTCGGACTCGCTTTCGACGTCATCGTTGTCGTCGTTTGCATCTTCGTCTTCATCATCGTGATTATTGCTGCCCTCGTTATCTTCATCGCCACCATCATCATCATCACCACCATCATTATCATCATTATCTTGCTCACGAAAATGACGTGTCGCTTGCGGTGGAGGTAGAGTAGGGGACGGAATGTACTCGGGCAGTAAAGAACCATTGAGGTCGCCGTTGGGTGATCCTCGTTGTGCCCTCAGTAATACATCCTCTAGTTCAGCAAATACTGCAGCGGCACCTCTATCTCCTCTCAGCGTTGTTGCATT
>Ga0307982_1004570_pt1 | contig 10915 bp, 2 predicted proteins | sample OrgLakmetagen989_FD_201847 | JGI IMG/M metagenome (GOLD analysis project Ga0307982, IMG submission 201847) | Saline water microbial communities from Organic Lake, Antarctica - #989 | ecosystem: Environmental > Aquatic > Non-marine Saline and Alkaline > Saline | place: Antarctica: Organic Lake... | reverse complement strand
TCCTTAAGGTGAGCCTAACGAGTGTCCTTCAACTATTTCGCTTGGTGGTTTGAGGACTTACGACAACTTCGCACAGGATGCCTGTCCAGGTTGCGAGCTTAACAATTTCATTGCGGTTCCTCGCAACTTACATTCTTTTCACGCCGGCAGTGAGCGTGGAAGCATCCTCTTTAGTGGGTGTGAGCGTTGCACCTCTAGGTTTCCACCCAACTACTGGCATCGATCACGGAGAGGCAAACACGCTTGTGTTCTTGGATTTATTCAAGCACGCCACCCCCTTCTCTAGATCTCAACCTGAGCGCGATTCTTATGACGACCAGTTTGTTTCAGAGTATACGCCGTCTCGCCTTCCAGTCTTTCAGGATGGCTACCCAACCAGTTTGTACAAGACTAGTAGCTACAGAATTACTGTGAAAGCCACAATTGGACAAGGAGGGGATGAGCTTCCACAAGGCCGTTACGTTCTGATGCACGATGGAAATGGTACCCTCAGTTTTGGTGGGGATGCTATTCTTGTGCTGCATCGCCCCAACACAAAACATTACGTCATAGATATTGTCCCATTTAATGGAGTAACTGTGCGCATTCTTTCAACGGATGAGAGCGATATGCTCCGGAATATTCAGCTATTACCGGAAGCATTCGTTGTCGATGGAGCTGCATCCACCACTGCGCCAACATTTCACCCTTCGTTTCTGGGTCGACTTCGCGGTTTCAATACAATTATTTTTGATGGCTGGCTTTTAGTGGACGACAACGATTACAATGTTTTTAATTCCGAACGCGCGTGGGGCGAGCGCCCATTGCCAAACCAGTCTACCTTTAATTGCTTCTATACGGGAGATGAGTGCAGGGCAGGAGTTCCCCTTGAGTTTGCCATAGAACTCTGCAATGAGATCAGTGCCACACCTTGGTTCACCATGCCAGATGTTGTGAGCAATGTAGACTCTTTTGCTCTCAACATGGCGAGGATGGTACACGAAGACCTTGATGCCTCACTCGGTGTGGCGGTGCAGCACCGATCTGGCAAAGGCCACGGTACTTTTGATCTCCAACGCAGAAACAGTTTGTTGTTGTGGGAGATTTTTGGTGGAGTGTTCAATGGGACCCGGCAATTAGTGAGAGTTGTCGCAGGTGACTACTCGACTGAAACTTTGAGCCGAATTGGAAATGACCTAATCACTGCACAGGAGAAGTCTCCCAATGACTTGGCAGTTGTTACAGTCCCGTTCAGGTTTGGAACTCAGTGTTCCATCGGATGTACCAAGTTTAATTCAATGAACGCAGCAGAGGCATACGAAAACCACACGGTTGCTGACCTGATACAAATTTTAAAGGAAGCTGCGCTTTTCTCTGAGGCAGAGTGGCTTGGGGATATTGCGCGCATTAGTAAGTTTACCAGCGGACAGGATGGTGTCGTGCCAGCTGGATTTTATAGCACTGCAATTTCTGCAGCATCATATGGATGGCGAAATCAGATCTATTTGGCAGAGCGCTGTATAGGTTACAGACGTGCGGCGACGAAGTTCACGAATTTGTACTCAGAGATGGAAAGTACGCTCACAGCAAGCGGGTTAGCTTTTTATCACCAGAAAGGAACGTATTGCGTAGACTGGTCACTTATTGGAGCTTCAGTACTTCCGGGCGAACACAATGCATCTACCTGCTTGGCAGCATGCGAGGCTGCTGGTAATTTTTCGACATGCGGCGGGGTAAGTTATGCAAATGAAAGTCGAACGTGTTCTCTCCTCCAACACCCTAATAAAGTTTGGGGGTTGGCCACCGGTCACAGTTGTTACGTCCGCTCAAGTTGGTTCAAGGATCAACTCACATCATTCACCCAGATGCCCTCTTTAAACCAGCTAGATGAAGTATTTCGATCGACGTCATTCTGTACTAGTCTTGAAAGAACGTACGCTGCATATTTTGATGACGATACTGTATGGACGTTTGATTACTTGGAATCGGAGTTGGTCCTTGGCAACTTGGAAAAACTTCGATCTCTTGAACAGTCTCTTGAAGACCGATTGATAGCTGCAACAGGAAGTGCTTCGTTTGAAGCTATTGCAACAGATCTCATGGTGCGCTGGCATCGATTATTTTCAAATGTGACCACAGTTATGGTTTCAGGACTACCTGATGTTGGGCCGTGGCAAAGGCTTGAGTTGGGTGGAAAAGGAGGCGGTGCGAGCTCGATGCTTGCTTCGCCCAATATTTCGAACAGCAATAATGTTGTCGCGAAAGCTTTAAATCGCTTTGGCGGTGCGTGGGCAGCAATTACAAATTTTAGAAACCAAAGAATCTCACAAGCCAACGCATATGATTTTCTTATGGCGTTGCCTGCCTCGGCTCGTATGCAAGCTTTCACTTCAGCAGATGATCCAGAAACTAAAACTCTTGGCGTATGCTTGAAGTGTATGAACGGTACGTGCGTCAATGGCAGGTGTGTGTGCTTTCGGGGATTTAAGGGAGAACAATGTAGCACACGTGCATCAACGCCAGGCAACAGCCCTCCTGGCGTTTGTTTGAACAAAAACTCAACTACATTTGGAGTCAATCCTAGTGGTATTAGTTATTGGCGTCGAGAACTCACATTCGTCGATGTCATGAAAACCAGTCAAACCACGTGGATTCCCCAGACCCACACCGACAGCACGTGGAATACAAATGATGAAGTTTTACTACGGAAAGATGGATACCCGGCGTCATTACTTGTAAATCAGGCCGTTGGAACTATGATGCTTCGAGATCTCGACGAAAATGCTGAAGACGGGGAGTACATGGTTCGATGGGATGGTGACGGGGTCCTCAGGTGTTCCTTGAATGTACTAAGCATAAGACGAGGCCCTGGCTGGATGAAATGTGACATGGACTTCACAACAGAATTCAACAACGGTCTCTTTCTTCGCATCGAGTGGACGAATCCTGTGAACCCTGTTACTAACGTGCGCGTGTACCTTCCAGGTTTTGACCCGGGCGTTGTGCGAGCAAGCAATACAACGAGTGTTTCTGGCCCGTGGAATATAATGCCCTTCCATCCACGCTTAGTGGTGAGATGTCAACGGAGAGATAACTTCCCGCGAAAGTCTTAGAATAGTGAAATGTATAAATTTGCGGACCATTTACAAGTCCTATTTTTCTTTTTCTTTTTGACAGGACTTTCTTCTGCCGTTTCCTGTTCTCCGATTCATGGACTGGAGTCAAGCAAACGTCTACGCTTCTGGGAAATGGTCCGATCGCCCAACTTTAAGCACGCGTGCATATACAGGAGAAGGTGGCGTTCCTCTCGAGCTCTTGATTCTGTTGAGCAATTTAGTCGGGAGTACTCCATATTTCAATCTCCCCGTTCGTGCAGACGATGACTTTGTTCGCAAATTTGCCAACATGATCTTGAGCGACCTGCGAAAGGACGTGGATATTATTGTTGAGTTAGCAAACGAAAATTGGCACACTGGATTCGACGGGGGTAAGTACGCCCAAGAGCAGGCTGACACGATGTCCAGTGAAACCTATGCTGGCTCTCGCTTTTGTTGGACTTCTCTTCGTACCCGCAACATTAGTTTCATTTTTCACGATGTATTCCCCATAGATGAGCATTCTCGACTCAAGTTTGTTCTGTCGTCTCAGTATTCGAATACCGATGCCACATCACAACTTCTTGCGTGCCCTGATACTTTGGCCAAGGACGAGTTTGGTTCAAATCTAATTCACGGCATCGCGGTTACATCATATTTTGATCCCACGGTCACAACTGGGACAGCTGGAGCAGTGCTCAGGTCGATGTGGGGTGCGCTTGATGGCGTAATTGACCAACTAATCGCACACAGTAGTCTGGTCCTCGCCAATAATATATCTTTTCTCATTTACGAAGCGGGTCCGAGTGGTGTAGGCAGCGGCGATAGCTCTAGTGGCAATCCAGTCATAGCAGCTCACTTGAATGCGTCCATGGAAGAGTTCGCCTTCCGTGCATACCAACGTGTGCGAGATGAAGTTAAACCTGAGTATGTTGTTCATTTTGGTACTGTTGGTGCTTCCTCCGTTTACGGATCTTATAACCTTCTCGAGTCCTATAAGCAAGATGAAAGCACCGCGCCAAAGTACCAAGCAATGATGCGGTTGCTTGATGAAGCTCGAATCCATAGTGACCCCGCTTGCCAAAGTCTTGTGCCCAATGTTTCGTGTGCCTCACTGGATGATTGCAACGGGGACGGCCATTGCTTAATACAGTCTAGCGAAGTACGAGGTGGCGCAGGAGATCTTTGCGTCTGCTTTTTGGGCTACTCCGGGATTTCGTGCTCTCAAGCTAATTACATAGAATACGACACATGCGGCTACCACTGCTCCTTCAACCGTGGCGAATGTGTGGTTGATCAAGTCAAGGAATTGGAGCGTTTCAGCACGTGCGAATGTGGGGCATCGTACTTTGGAGTCGATTGTGCACGCTTTCTATGTGAATCCGAATGCAACTTCAATGGCGATTGCATTGATTCGAACGTCTGCCATTGCTATCCTGGGTATTCTGGTGAGAATTGCGAAGTTGATTGTGGCTGCAACGGGCATGGCTATTGCAGCGATGCAAATACTTGCGTCTGTGATGATGGATATGTCTTTGATGATTCTCAAGGGAGTTGCATCTCGGACTGTTTCTGGGGGAGCGGGACGATGTGCAACTGCGGCGTCAAAAACGACTGCTCATTTGGAAGCTGCATCAGCGGTCGATGTGAATGTTGGGCTGGATACTCAGGAACTAAATGCGACGTGAAGAACTCGTGGCGGCCAAACAAATTATCTCCTCTCGGAATGAACATAGCAACAGCAGGCTACGGGTTGGAGAGTATTTATGTGGACGTAATGAAACACTCTTCCGCGATGGTATCGATACCAGGGAGTGGCCTCGCAGGCTCAGACCTTTACCCATTTGGAGACGACCAGTATGTGTGGGGAGATGGCCAGTTTATAGCTGCTGCGCCTAACGGAACTCTGTTAACTTTACAGACTACTTCTTGGCTTAATAAGTCGGTTCCTGTCCAAGAAGTTGTGGTATTGACACTGCGCGATTTGTGCTACCGTGGCACGAGCGGTGTTTATACGGTATTGTTTGATGGTGACGGCTGGCTTGACTTTGGCATGGACGCCAAAGTGTTGTCAAAGCGCAAAGGTCGGATTGAAATTCAAGTGGAGCTAACCTGCGATCCTACGTGCTGGTTTGACTCGATGGACTGGAATGCCTATTGTACCGACAATGGATTGTACGTGCGCTGGCGCTCTACCAACAAGCACAACCCACTCCGGAACATTCGTGTCATTATGCCTGGCATGGAGCGGCGTGCAGAGTCAGACAACGCCCCATTCCACCCACTCTGGATCAAACACCTGGAGCGCTTCAATATGTTTCGCTTCATGGACGCGATGCACACGAACAACAATGACGGCCTTGTCAATTGGGCTGACCGTGCTCTGCCTTTGGATCGGTCGTTTCAGTCGTCAGAGCGTGCTTCAGCTCTTGGAGCGATGCCGGTTGAGCATATGGTTCTCATTTCCAACATGGTTGGCGCCACTCCTTGGTTTTGCATTCCGCACGCTGCAAGCGATGATTTCGTTCGGCAGTTCGCTAAGCTTGTTTTTGAGGAGCTACAGTCTGACCAAGTTGTGTATGTAGAATATTCCAACGAAGTATGGAACCCTTTGTTTAGCCAGGCTGCCTACGCAGAGAAGCATGGCCGTAACCTCACAGATAGTGTGATATACGGCGAATGCGTGCTGCCGAGCTCTCTGTGTGCCCGGGCGCGGTTTCATGCCAAACGGACCAAAGAAATCGGCGAGATTTGGCGACAAGTATTCGCGCAATCCGGGAGCAGTGAGCGCATTAAGGTTGTGCTTGGCACATGGACGTCTTTCGGTGCCAAATATGTTGAAGAGATGCTCACTTTCAACAACACGCACAAGCATGTTGATTTGATAGGGATTACACTGTACTTCGGGGTGTCTGAAACTATAGACAGTTCTTTTGCTTCTGGCAAGACTGTTGACGATGTGTTTGACCTCTTGTGGGATAGTGTGAAAAGTTTTCCCAGCTCTACTTTGACAGCTGTCGTTGACACAGCCGCTGCATTTGGTCTTGGTCTTCAAAGTTACGAAGCTGGCCCGAGTCTCGTTCAAAGCGGAGTCATTGAGGGCGGTGGGGCAACTGGGGCCGTCACAGAGCTTTTAGCGGAAGTCCAACGCGACGCAAGAATGGCTGGCATCTACGCGGAGTATCTTCGCCGAGCGACTTCTCTGGGACTGGCCACGTCAGACACGCCCTGGATGGCATTTTCCAACACGGGCCCTCCTAGCAAGTACGGCGCGTGGGGCCACCTCGAGTTTACTGCTCAGCCGATCGGCACAGCACCCAAATTTGCTGCCCTGGTGCGTTACGCAGCCAATTACACCTCATCGGCTGGAGTGCTGCCTCCAGAAGAAGACTGCTTAAACCCGAGCTGCGGCCGCTGGGGCATGGGATACGGCGACGGCAGCACTGCGACTGGCACCTTTGCAGGACCACCGTACGTGTCCCAGCCTCAAGCAGGCGACGCATGGCGACCAGGTGGAACGTACAAGGTCGTATGGTCGGGCTCAGGCGGTGCCACAGACGTGTACTTGTGGAAAGGCGACGGCAATTGTGCGTCTGCGTCGGGTGTGAGGGTTGCAAAAGTTGCGCGGCGGAAGGTGACTACCGTGGGCGCGCCCTCGTCCGTAACCTACACGGTGCCTGCCGCTTTCACTGGCGACAAGTTTTTCCTGCAAGTCACCGACAGCCGAGGCATGAGCAACTTTTCGGACTATTTCCCCATTCAGAGCGCTCATGGGTGGCAGCCTGAGCCTTGGTCAAGTTGCCGTACGGATGCTTTCTTCAACAGAGACAATGGCGGGGTTAGTGAGGTATGCGATGGGCTCGGGCAGGGCACACAAGCCCGTGCGGTCGAGTGCACTTCGCGGCGGCTCAGCGACGACACCGCAGCTTTACGCGACGAAACCTGGTACGATGACGGCACCTTTGGCTGCACAGACGATTTGAGCAAGGTGGACGAGGCGTGGCGCTGGAATGAATGGCTGGAGGCATGGGAGACGCAATGGGTGAATGGGGTGCTCGGGCCCTGGTGGGCACTCAAAGAAAGCTTCCAACTGAGCAGCTGCTCTCTTGCCGCGGAGTCGGAGAATGTCGCTGGGTCTGAATGCCGCACATACCGCACGCATCGCACAGACGGCAGTGCTGCGGTGCTTTACGGGAACTTCTTACCCGTAGAAGATTGCGTTGCGCGCAATTCCACGAGCCCCTTACCAGCCAGCCACGCAGGTGCCAATGCAGTTCGTGTGGAAGGAAGTGGCCCAGCGCTCGAGGCTACGTGTGGCGCTGCACCACCTTCTACGCAGGAGTGCCTGGGCGCAGCTGCTGAGGCTTGCCACGAAGCAAAAGGGGTGAAATGGCTCGTGGGCTCTTGGAGCGCCTGCTCGCAGCGGTGCGGGGGGGGGCTGCGCGAGCGGGAGGTGGTTTGTGTGAACGCGTCTTCGTCGAGAAATGCAAGCACTTCTGCTGATTTCGTTGACGCCAGCTGGTGCCAAGCTGCGTTTCCTAGGGCCGGAAGACCCGCTTCGGCTGAAACCTGCAATGTCCTCCCCTGCCCAACCTACGCGTGGCAGGTGTTGAGCAACTGGAGTGCGTGTCCTGCGCCTGTGTGTAACGCGTCGAGGGAAGAAATGCGCGTGCAGACTCGTTCTGTGGGCTGCGTGGACACCTCTTTACAGGGAATTGTTGTTTCCGAACCCTCGAACTGCGCGCATTTAGAGCAAGCGCCCTCAACCAGCCAAAGATGCGCGAATGCGACTTTGATGGCTCCAGTGGCAGCGGCGTGGGCAGCGGGACCATGGAACGAATGCAGCGCTGGGTGCGGTGGTGGCCATCGCACGCGCTCTGTGACTTGCGTGCTGTGCAACGGTGAAACGAACTTGAGCAAGAGCAGCGAGAGCCTCGACGACGATGCGTGTGCCGCTCACCGCCCTCCAGCCTCAGAGCCCTGCAACAGCTTTGCCTGCGCTCCCGTGGCTTGGAGTGTGAGCAGCTGGAGTGCGTGCTTGGCTGGAGCTGCAGACAACCCATGCGCAGGGAGTGGCTCACGAACGCGGTCAGTTCTGTGCGTCGAACACGGCGTTTATGGAGCTAGCGTGGTCAACGACTCCACGTGCTTGATCAACAGTGCCCAGGCTGCAGTCAGCACGCGGCCGCGCTCCACTGAAGCCTGTTTGGTCGCTGGTTGTGAAAGTCCTGACATTTACAGGCCTTGCGCATACACCACCCCGCCGTGCTCTGGCCGTGGCGTGTGCAGCAGCAGTGGCGATGGCGGCGACCTCGCGATATCGAATGATGAAAGTGCGGACGTATGTGTGTGCGACGCTGGCTTCTCTGGGTCTCACTGCCAGTCAACAACGACGTGCTCGGTTCAAGCAGCAGACGGCGAGTGCTGCGACAGCGGTGGCGGCCTCACCACGTCTGGAGTCTGTTGCAGTGGTGCCACTAGCATTCTGAGCTGGGACGGCACTTCGTGCTGTGCTGCCCTTTCACCTTGTGGTGACTGTCTAGGAGCAAATGAAGTTACTGCCAGCAACAGTAGCTCTGGCAGCAGCTACCAAAACAATAGCTGGGTGCGGTCCCTGTCAGGTGCTTGCTGCAGTGGGGCAATCAGCAGTGACGGAGAATGCTGCGACGGTGTGGTGGATGCGTGTGGCGTGTGCGATGGCAAAGGCACTTCGTGTAGCAGTGTCTTTACCGTGTCGCTAAGTGGCGACGCTGGGGGATGCACACTTGACGCGAGCACCACAACCTGCGCGACCTTCCTGCAGGAACTTGAACTTGATGTCTGCAAGGCCCTTGCCCCCCTAGATTACTGTGCGTTGGACCTCGCGGACTCCTCTTACTCTACGACGAGCAGCCGCCGTCGCTTAGCCTCTGAGGAAGAGCTTTCAATACAAGTCAAGGTGGCGTCGGCTGACACCAGAAACTTGCGCTTAGAGCCCAGCGAGGTCGCTGCTGTAGTTCCCAACGCCACAAGCTTTGCTGCTCGCGCAACAGCCTCGGGAGCGTGCGGTAACGGCGTGTGCGAAGCGGGAGAGTTGTGTGCGCCTCACACCGGCCGCGCCTGCTGCCTTGCGGACTGCCCCGTTGAACTCAGGCAGTGCCCTGTGAGTGCTTCTCGAGTGGTCTTTGCGTCGACGGCTGCATTGCAAGCAGGTGCAAATACCTCTGCTGCAGTGGAGTGTGCAGGGCGAGGCCTGTGCGACCGTGTCACAGGTACCTGCGCCTGCCCCGCGGGTTATGTGGGAGACGGCTGCGCGCTCTGCGACTCTTCTAGTTCTTCTGTTGGGTGGTACCCAGCCGCCAACGGCCAATCTTGTGTGCCGCGGCTGCGCTCCCTGTCTGCGCCCACTCCAACGCCAACAGTTGCTATTGGTCTAGCCGTGACCGCTACAGGTGCTGTAGCGCTCTCAGGCTTTGCCAGCGTGGACGACTTCACGGCAGCTCATAGCGCAGCCCTGGCTACCGCCTTAGTTGAAATTGCAAGTGCGCTTACGTCGACAACGCAAGTGTCAGCTATAGAAGCTGCTCTTTTGGCGCAGCGGCGGCGGCGGTTGGAGACTGCTGCTAAAGGTGCAACAATTGAAGAGGCAACTAGCAGAATGCTCGGAGTCACCACTGTACTCCGCGTTGAGTTTTCTGTCACTCTTGACCTGGCTAAGAGTGGCTACTCGGGTGCCACCGACGACGCTACGGATTCAATCGCCGTTGCGTATGCTAGTAGCTTGATAGCAAGCGTTGAAGCGGATGCGACCACTGCCGCCAAGAGTGGAGCGCTGAAAAGTGCGTTTGTCACGGCGGCGTCTGCAGATTGGGGACTTGATGCATCCAGCTTAGGAATTGACTTGAACGCGACTCTAGCGCAGATGGCAGGCTTCGCAGAAAGTGCCACTGTGGCTCTAGTGAGTTACGGCAACTCTGCCAGCCCTTCACCAATGCCAGTGGCGGTCCCAACTGCGGTGCAATCCACCACCAATACTAGCAACAATGAACCTGGTGGCGGCGGTAATGGCAGCACTTTCCGTGCGGCAGGAGTGATCTTGGCAGGTGTGCTGGCGCTGGGACTTGTGATTGCGTTGAGCACCTGGCGTTTTATGCGGCCAATCAAAAAGGTGTGGCCCTGCTTCTCAGTGAACCCCAGCCCTGGAGCTGCGCCAATAGCCGACAACTTATTCAGCAAGCAAGTCAGCGGCAAGCGTCCCTTGAAACAGGTCTCGAGCAGCGATGTTTCCCTCGGCCAAAAGCCTAGCGGCGCTACGCTGAAAGACTCTGCAATAGAGGGCTTGCCAAACACGCCAAGCAAGCCCTTCGACTTCACCAAGGAGCAAAATCTAACAGAGGTGCGGCTGGGGATGACACTATAGTAAAGTAGCACGGCGGGCTTCACCCCGAAGACCGGGTTGGATTGAGCTCCCTACATCCCTGCTGTATCTAATGTTGTATGTAGAAACCCGGCCGTCGCCTCTCCGACTCTCCGAAAATTTATTCTGCAGGGTTTATGAGAGTAAAGTGTAGAGATAAACATTGCATTACGCAAAAGGACACTCAGCGGCAGAATGCGGGGTCATTTGATTTATTGATGTTCGCTCGATTGATCGATCGATTGCAGTCATCTGGTTGATTTGGTTAATTTTGAGACAAGCCCCGAAGGGCCGGAATTAGAAGACTAACAGGTAGAGAAGAAAAGGATTTTGATTGATTCCATGAATGTTAGAATTGGCACGTAAGCACTTTAGGAAATGGGAACTCGAACTAATAATACAAACCCAAATGACACAGAGAAGCCAGTGCTACGGGAAGAAGTTT
>Ga0307982_1004567_pt1 | contig 10918 bp, 6 predicted proteins | sample OrgLakmetagen989_FD_201847 | JGI IMG/M metagenome (GOLD analysis project Ga0307982, IMG submission 201847) | Saline water microbial communities from Organic Lake, Antarctica - #989 | ecosystem: Environmental > Aquatic > Non-marine Saline and Alkaline > Saline | place: Antarctica: Organic Lake... | reverse complement strand
GCTGTGCAACCCAAAGAGTTGAATTATCTGCATTCTTCGTAACTCTGTGGAAGGAATTGAAAGCACAAACCGTAGATGGTCTGGCCGTTCCGTTGTTTCTCGGCGCACGTATGCAGGTCCAGATGCCTCTGGACTGCTGCATGGACTGCTGTGGCTTTGATCAGCCTCCTCTGCCTCCTCAATTGGTTGGCTTTGATTCAGGTCATCCTCCGATCGTGACTCCAAATGCTTATCCGTTTCTTCAAGTACGCTAGTATCACCGGGAAGTGACGATTCATCAAAAGACTCGTTCATGGCACTGATATCACTTGCCGCAGGAGCAGCGCCATCACTGTTGTTCACAGTGGTAGTTGCATCGATCGCAGAACTAAAATCGGTTGCAATAGGGCTGCTAACTTTCTTTGAGAAGGAGCTATTACAAGCAGCTTCAACTTCAGGCTCAGAGGCACAATCAGCGCCGTCGCTTTCACCAACGGTGACATCAGCATGAGTAGCCAGGAAATCGTTCAAACGGTCAATAAGCTCTTGTTTACGGCCACCTACGGGTAATTTAGCAACCTTCAAGATGGCCTTCAGCTCGGTTACCTGCCATCAACAAGAAAGAGAACAAAGAAGTCACGCACACAGGCATTCACGAACAGGATAGTAACTATATCGATTAAGCAACAGAACAACACGTAGGGCACATAAGAGCGGGCTGTGTTGATACTGAAAGTCATGTGCATTCCTTATGGTGCCATGAGTCCAAACAACGTGGTACCTTGAGCGTTGATAAGTCACGGCCGTCCAGCATAGCCACAGCTGCTGCAGCATCCTCGCTGGCACTTCCCAAGTCGTCAGCCTCCGAAATTGCATTTCCTTTTGCTTTATTGCCATTCTTCTTGCCGGTGGTTTTGGGCGCGCTTGCCTTGGTATTGTCCGACCCTTCGTCTCCAAAGAGGTTTTCGTTGGCAATGTCAGCACCTGAGCTTTCATTGCTGCTACTGCTATGTGCAGCCAATGAGGCAAGGGCTTCTAAAGCAGCGTGGTCGTTCGAGCGGCTTGAGGAACGCTCAAAAGCGTCACAAGACTCGTTCAGCCAAGCTAAGCTGCCCAAAGCTACAGTGTTAGGTCTTGAGTCTGCAGTCGCTTCATCGGTGTCTCGAAGTAGCGATGCATCGGCAGCCGTGGGCAACGAATCCACCTGGTTCAGAATAGGCGACGCGGTCAAGACTCTCTCAGCAGCAGTGCGAGCACCTTTCGCCAGCTGGGCTAATGCATCGAGGACGGACAAAGGCCCCTGTGGCACCAGTGCTGAAGTTACAGATTCACACCCCTCAACCACCCTTTCTTGATGATGTGCGTGCACGCCACATTGTAGTTGACGTTGAGCGAATCGAAGGAAAGGTGCGAGGGCGTCCGAGACGCCCACAGTAGCACAGCCGTTCCACCCGAGCTTCGGATCGGCTAACACTGCAGGTACAACTCCACATTGCTCTCGCACGTCCCACACTGACCCACTTTGGTCTGCACCTTGACCATCTTCTTCTTCTTCGCTGCCCATGCCAGATTGCGCGGCTGCTCCCTCAGCCAAACACAAGGCAATTTGCACTGAGACCGAAGCAGCTGAATGAGTGAGACCTTTTGCTGAAGCGCAGGCGGTGATTGCGCAGTCCACTTGAAATTTGCCTTCTCCAACTCCCACAGTAGTCCTTGCTGCTGCCACATTGGGTCTTTGATTGAGGTCATGTTGCGGATCAATCGTTCCCGAAACAACAAGAGCTTTCTGCTCTAGCGCTGCCATCACTCGGTCTTTAGCCCAAGCACTCACTGCCAAGCGAGCACTTGTGAGGCCAGCGCTGTCGTTGCCACAGCCATACGCCACCTCCTCTGTCTCTGTCTCATCTGATAAACCTTCACTCAAAGCGTGTGCACCATCATCGCCGCTGCTGCTGTGGTTACCATGGTGATGCCCCCGAGAAGGAGGAGAAGGCTCGATAGTAGAGGGCACGAGGCGCTTGAAGCGCGCTGCGCAGGTGGCGCAGGGGCACAGGGGTGGGCGGTACTGCAGATAGCGTACCAGCCATCCGAAGGCTCGCTTGCCTGGCTTGGGGTCGTGTTCGGGCGGCGCTGGCATGCGCGGATGGAAGTACACCGACATGCGCCGCACCTATTAACCCATACAAAAAGAGGCAGGCAAAAGAGGGATCACAGAAACAAGCAACGGAAAAAAAAAAGAACTGCAATAAACCAATAATACAGGAGAACGCATCTTCTGGAAGAAAACTTTTAAAAGCACACTCTTTTGACTTTTATCAGGAGTCTAAACTTTGCCTACAATCTAATTAGCTTATTATCTACCCCTATTGAATTACCGCTCGAGTGAGGCCCACGTTGAGCAACCGTTCGCCGTGCGCGTGCGCGAGCGTAGAGTAACTGAGGCCCAAGGAGCGGGTACCACCTGAAGGCTGCTGCGGTGGGGACCGAGAACGGGACCGGGATCGGGGCCGCTGATGAGAAGCACTCAGGGTCTTTTTCTTGCTCTTCTTGGCTTTCGCAGCGGAAGATGGAACGGCCAGCCGCCGTCCAGAAGCTCCTACTGACGCTGAATTCATCTTGCCATCTTTCTCTTTGTTGCTTCTCGACGAGGCATCGTCGAAATCGTCTTCGTCGCTCGCTTCATCATCATCGTCATCTTCTTCCTCGCTGGTTTCTCCAGACTCTTCCAGTTTATCCAGCAAATCGTCGTCATCGTCGTCGTCGTCGTCGTCGCCTTCTTGATCACGGTCGTCGCTATCGTTGATTTCTTTCGAAGCTTCCACGGCTACTTCCTTGGTGGCCGTCTTGGGAGCCAGCAGGGTCGAGAACAGAATCACGTCGCGTTCTTCGCCCTGAATTTGATCGATGGACTGAATGAACAGCACCTCGTCGCCTGGTTGCTGCAAGAGAGGGTGCCGAACGAACCCGTTGAGAGAAGAAGACGAACTCCCGCCGCTGCCACCTCCTCCACTGGCTGCTGGTGCAGGAGCTCGGGGCGTGGTCAGCGAACCAGATGCGTTGCTCTGATTGGCCGTTGCACTTTTGCTGTTGGCCTGGCTGAGAGGAATCAGGCCCAAACGGTGACGAGCCGCCAGCACAAAGGCGTAAAGCAAAGCTCGCTGCGGCCGGTTCAGCGTGATCACACCAAGCGACAGTTTCGACATGGACTTGCCCTCAATATTGCTGCTGCTGCTGCTGCTGCTGCTGCCAGCCACCCCATTGATGCGGCACATGTAAGTCACCACGTCACGAAAGACCGCTTCTGCTTGCGCGACATTGATGTACCCCTGTTCGAGTCAAATGCAAGCGTACAACTTAAAGAAAAGTGCATGGCACACAAGAAGGCCAACAAGCATCGAACCAACAACCATAACCGATTTCCGTTACCTGAGGTGACGATGAATACTGCACGGGCACTCGAACGGAAGAACGGGTGCTGCTACTGCTGCTTCCCCATGCGTCATCGGGCCCACCATAAGCTACTTCTTGGGATGTTTCGTCATTATCGAGGCTTTGCATGTTATGCAAATTGGATGGACAGTAGCGCTCCACCGCCTAGAAATTTAGGACAACACAGAGCGAAAATACGTGAGAAACAACTACGGTAGCGTTTATAAAACATTATGCAGAAGTTCTCATGGCATTTAAAGAATACACGTGGAGAAAAGAATTATTCTTCGAAAGTTTACTGTAAAGACATATAGATGTGTACCTCTGCAATGGCGCTCTCCACTCGGTCCTTTCGCCCCGCATTCGACTCCATGCGCCCAGCGCGCACCACCACTCGCACGAGGCCGTGCTCGTCAACCATTGCACACTCACTTGCATCCTGTGGGGACGACCTGTGCTGTGCTTCTAGCTCAATTGGCGGTTGCGCCTCTTCAAGGGATACTTCACTCATGCCACCGCCACCACCTCCAAGATTGAGGTCTATTGGAATTTCAGCATCCGGTGGCTCCGTAAGCTTCAGAAGGGCACGAGGAATGCGTGGAAGAGCCAAATCGTGTGCGCTCGGGAAACTAGTGAGGGTGCCCCCGTAGAACAGCTCGTTGGAGACGGCGAGGAGCGACTGGTGCCCACTGCGGTAATGCACGGTCAACGGGACGAGGGGCAGACGGCGCCGCACGCTCCGGCCACCGACGACAACGCCACGACTTTCGTTACCTTCTCCTTCTCTACGGTCATCAGAATCGCTCCAAGGTGCAGCACCCTCAGGTAGGCTGCTTGTGTCATTGCTACGGGTATCACTTGCAGAATTGTTGCTTTTCTTTTTGCTGTCGGCGCCTCGAAGTGCGTCTTCCAAAAGGCCGGTCACCGAAGGATCGCGCGGCGGCAGCTGCTTGTCGTCGCCTACGACTACACACTGCAGTGCGCGCCCCACGCAGGGAAGCGCTTCCAGAGTGGGGAGCTGAGACGCTTCATCGAACAGCACCACGTCAAAAGGGCACTCTACAGGAGCTGAGGTGGGTGAAGCGGTCGAAGGAGGCGATGCAGACAGCACGGCAGGCAAATGATGCGCTGCTTCTTCGGGGGTCAGGCACACGACTGGAAAGAGCCGTTGTAGCAGCCCCAGGCTCGTGGCCGCCGCTCGTGCGGATGATAATGAAGTATTTGATGCTGATTGGTCGTCGGCGATATTGGCCTCTGTTGCAGCTAAGTTTGAACGGGCCTCAGCCTCGGTCTCCAGTAGCCGCCACAGCCCCTGTTGAGCAGCGAGCTTCGCTGAGCCTGCCGTACTAGAGCTGCTACTGTTGCTACTGCTGCCATTGCTGCTACCAGAGCTTTTCTTGCCTCGTGGTGTCTTGGCAGCCGCTGCAGCAAGGCTCGCCTGGCGAGGCATTAGTAAAGCAGGGTTCATCGCGGCCTCTAGCGCAGCTACCGCTGCTTCGCCTCCATTTGATGTACAGGTGGCAACAGAAGTGCTGCTGTCGTTAGAAATGCTCTTGGGATCCGCGAGGTAATTGTACAAGCGGCAGTCGTTTTTCGCGCGCAAGAGCTCAATTGAGACTGCCTGCCGCTCCACTTCCAAGGCACGCACCTGACATATTTCATACAAAGAGAAAGGCCAATGTGACCTCAAATTGAATCGCACAAATTGCATGAGAGCCTGCAAACGCCAACACTGCCCGGCAAAGGGAACGATAAAGTGATTATGTTACCTCAGACATCCAGCGTCGAAGAGCTGCCGTAATCTCAAGCCTTCCCTGGGGCAAAGGCATCTCAGGAGAGGGCACGTCACTATCATTGCTGCAGCTATTGAGTGCGGCCTCTCCGAGTAACCAGCGAACCTGGTCATGAAAGAAGGCATATTGCATAATCGTTAGCTGAGTACTGGGCGCAGTATAATGAGTGGAAGGCAAGAAGGGCCTTACAAAAGTATGTTATCAACGAACGAATCTTGTGTGGGAAAATATATGTTAATTTACCTCTAAAGCAAGGAGTGCTTGTCGGCATCGTGCCGTCAACACCTGTCGTTGGCTGAATCCATCGTCGCTGCTGGCGTCATCGCTGCTGTCGTCATTATCTTGGCGAGGCAACGTCGATACGAGCACGGCTACTAACTTGTCAGCGCAACCACAAGCACCGGTGGTAGCCTCGTTTATGCTTCCGAAGACTTCCACACTGCCTGTGAGGTTGCCTCCGTGACCAAGATCCATGTTTGGAGCAGGAGCAGTACCCGCAGTAAGCCGCAAGTCGCGTTGGAGGCGGAGCAGTAAGGTCGCTGCAGTTGCATGGCTCGGCCCTGAGGCAGCATCAGTGCTGTTGCTGCCGCTAGAAGAGGACGAATCTGAGGGCGAAGCAGCCGTTAAGAGGCGCAAGGTTTCAGCAATCATCGGGCCGTGGCGAGCAAAGCAGTGTGGACAGTCAGCGACTGGTGCACACATGTCTGCAAAAAATTGGCTTGATGCCTTGTTACCTTCAGCAGAGTGCTGACTGTGCTCATTCTGCTGCTCATCTTTCTCTTCTTGCTGCGGCTCCGGTAGAGATACCTTATGGAGCTGTTTGTGCGCTCCCTTTTCGTGCTTTTCCCACGCATGGGCCCCGTGCACTGCCGACGCCACTACAGCAAGCAGCGACTGCCCCTGGGAGACCACGCAACTGCTGCTGGAGGTCTTGTCCTTGCGTACCGCAGGCGCTCTCAGCAGAGCCCATGCCTGGCGAATGCGTGACTCCAGTGCCTGCAATTGCTCATCCAGCAGAGCCGCTTTAATATCCGCGGCAGTTTCTCGTTCCGCTGCTTGTGCGCCTAGCCAGGCAGACAAGTGTCGCGCACTAACGTTTTCAACTGTGGAACTGCTTGCCTTGTCAGCTGATGTGCCAGACCACTCCCCAGCAAAAACTTCTTCTTCTTCTACACCTTCGGCACATGCACCTGTTAGGGATGTAGTACTCGTGTGGTCGTATCCAGGCCGGCGAGATCGAAGCACGCGGGCATCGTAAACACCCGTTTCCCACAGCCGACCGTCGCAGTGCCTCTCCAAGTGCTTTAAAAAGGGAGCTTCCGTAGCGTTGTCAGCGCCGCACAGGCCACACACGAAGGTCGCTTTGCGCGCCAAGGGCACACTTCCTATAGACGCATCGGGGCCGTCACCAGCAGTGGCACGTCCTTTGGCAGGAGTCACGGTGCCCAGAGCATCTACTGCGGCCGCACCAACTGATTCAACAGTTCCTGAAGAGGCAGCTGCAGCAGCAGATGAAGCAGAAGAAGCAGACCCAGTGCGAACGAGGTAAGCACAAGGCAACCACTTGTGCGCGGCGGCAGCTCCTGGGCTGAGTTTTGCATGAGGTTGCACAATGGCCTTGAGGCAAACGTTTGGTTGAGGCTCGAGCAGCTTCCATTCGCCGCTTCGAAGCATGCCTCGGATTCGGCATTCCGGTGGTATAGGCAAAGGAGAAGCGCTGTCGTTCGCATGCTCCTTATTCTTGGCTGTGGTGCTGATGAGTGAGGAAGCTGAAGATGGAAGTCGTGGCGTCTGAGGAAGATTTGAATGCGCGCTGTCAACCTCGCCATCGCAAGCCAAGTTGTGGTCTGATGAATCCAGATCATCGCCGTGTACTTCTACTTCACCAAGCTCCCTAACGTCTTCGCAGCATTCGTTTAAGCACTCGTCTACGGGCAAAGAACTGCTGCTTGCAGTAGGAGACGGTTGGCTGTCCACCCAAAAGCACTCCATTGCGCGCCGTCGCCGCCACATTGCGAGGCGAGGCTCCGAAGTCACGCACTGAGCAGGATCTGCGGATGAGCGGAAGGTATTGCCCCCGCGCCGCAGGAAGCCGGCAGTGGTGAGGCACGCCAGCGCGGGAGTGCCGTCACCAGCGCCATTTTGCGCAACCGTGGTCATCCGGCGCACTTTGTCTTCGAAACACGACAACGCGATGGGCATTTTGGCGACCACAAGCACGCGTTTTCCAGCAGCTGCCAGTGCTCCCGCCTGTGAAAACGGGAAACACCGCGCAAGCGCGAAGGTAGTGAGGGTAATAAGTGCTCTAAAATCGGCAACATTCGTAGAGTTGTTGATAAATAATGACTAGCACATTTTACGTGAATATACAATAGAGCACATATCCACAAAGAAACAGCATATATATTTTCTTACCATAGCGGCAAGGGTGTTGGTTTTCCCACAGCCAGGAGGCCCACGCAACACGAAACTTTCGCCCTGAAGTGCCAGCGCCACCGCCCGCCGCTGAGACGCATCACAGGGCCCAATTTGCACCGGGTGCTGCTTTTGCCACGCAGCTAAGCTTGGGCTACGGCTGGTACTACGAGTAGCCATGGCTGAATCTTCACGACTCTGCTTTTGTTGCTGCAACCCTGCTTGACCTTCAAGTGATGGAGAAGTAGCGATGATTTTTGGACTGCTAGAGCAGCCCGTCACGAGAGCGTACGCAGGCGAAGAGCAAAGCCAAGTCGAGTGGTACATGAGCACGCTGAGCCTGGGAGCCAGCGGCCATGACGAGGGTGGGGTCGTGAACAGCACCGCCGAAGGTCGCACCAGACCGGACTGCATAAGAGCAGCTGCACCCGACAACTGCACTTGCCCAGGTGCTGCTCCCAGTGCAGCCTTAGCAGGAGCACTCGAAGCATGAGGTGGATGACGGGTGGTTTGACGCTTAGCAGCACGGGCGTTGCGAGCCGCTGCATTTCGAGTGTGCTTCTTGAACAGAGGAGCCATCAAGTGCGCTGCCCACTCCCGGAGCGGTAATTGGGCCCATGCATGGGAGCCATTACTAGTATGGTTTAGGCTAGGGCAAGCCACGTCCGATAGCAGTGGGTTGAAGAAAGGAGAGGCGCCGGGCTCAGGCACAAGGCCGAAGTGGCGCGCACCAGGGCTGGTCGCAGAGCCATTCATCGAAGGCTTGGCACGGACCTGAATGCGCAGAGGTTTAGGAAGATTGAATGGAGGGTAAATGCACGAGAATGGTGATAAGTAGCAAAGAATCAAAGTTTGGAGCGTAATATCTGCCTTTAGGGTGCCTTTTGCGCACTAATTACCGGTACGAAGATGAGTGGGGTAGTGTCAGTGTCTCCTGAATGAGCTGTATTCGAGTGACCATTCACCAATTCCAATGAGACCTAGAAGGGAGCATTGTATTCAAAGAACGGAGATGGTTAAAATAAACGAAGACCACGAGAAGGCAGGTGCGCAAATGAATTGTTTGAGACAAAACTGCAGTGGAAAATCAATGGACAATCGATATTAACTTTAGTCCTGATCGAGGCAGGACGTACCTCCCCAAGTCCGAGGTAAAAGACACCGCCGCCGCCTGTAGAAGACAGCAGCGGCCCCGTCGAGTAGTCGAAGGCGCTTTCCGATATCGCAAACGCCAGCATTCCTTGACTGGTGCCATGGTCGACAGAAGGGGCCTCTCTTTTCGCAACCGAAGCTGTAGTTCTCTTCGTAAGAGAATTATTGAATTTCACAGGAGTCTCAGATTGCACCCCCGAGGATTGAGCTTTTTCTTTATCGACATCGCTCATCGAACCGTTCAGCTCGTCCTTCGTCTCGTCTTCTGTATGGGCGTCGTCTTCATCTTCTTCTGCAACTTCACTGATGGGTTTGTTAGCCCAATTACTGCTGCTGCCACTGCCGTTATTGTTGCTTCCTCGAGTTCGCATGCATATAGTCACAGCAGACTTATTCGGCCCTTCGTTCAAGGCTCCTCCCATAAGTTCCGTAAGCAACCATGCACTTTCCTGGGACGCATTTCCACCCTCCATGCCGCCATAAGCCTCTACCTCTTGATTGCTTTTATCTGATTCACCGCCCAGGTCGATGGTAGCGCAAAGTTGCAGCTGCCGCAGCCAGCCTTTGCCCCATTGCGCGAGCCCAGCCGACACTGACGCAGGAAGTTCCCCGAACTGAGGCGTGGCTTTGCGCTGACTAACCTTACTAAGTCCACCTTTGACTTGGCCTCCTTCCTGTTCACTGGTAATATTCCGTTCAACCAACACTGGCAATTCGAGTGCTGCGGCTGCGTTGGCTGCAAAATCGCCGTGCACATCACGGTTGGTTGCGTAGAGGGTGTAGGCCACTGGCATTTGCAGCCGTTGTGCGATTGTGCCAAGTTCGCCAGTAGACGTGTTCATTCTAGAAGAAGGCGTCTCTTCTGCAAGTGCACGAATTGCCGCAATTAGTGCTGCCAGAGCCTCAGATGAAGAATTGTCGGGTGCAGCACCGGACCCCAATGGGCCAAATGCCATGGCTGCGCTCTCAACAGCTGCATCCAGAAGCCAGGCGGGTTCTTGACGGTGGTTAGTACTGCCAGACGCAGGTACATCAGACGAAGGCTGGAGCAAAAGTCCACGGCGCCTCAGGGCAGCTTCGAATGCAGGGCCTAGCACCATGGGTACTGCTGCCTGCACTGATGATTCCGAAACTGCCTTGCTATCTTCACTGGTCAACCCAGCGCCGTCTTTCATGCTGTTGCCCACCTCTTCGCCCTCCAAAAGAGGATGTTTCGACAACACGCTCAATGCATGTGCAGCAGCACAAGCGTCCGCCTCCACCATAGCCCCCGCGCAGCCAATCAGCAAGCGTTGCAAGTCCCAGCAAGTGCTGGGGTACCTCTGCAGAGCACCAGGAAGTTGCTTCTCCGGGGTCGGTTGATGGTTCTCATCAGCGATAGAAGGTCCCTCATTAGGAGCATTTCTACTGGACATTGGGTCTTCTTGAATTCCAGGCATAAATCCAGCACAACGAGCAACCAACCATTTGGCTGCCGCTTCCGCAAAAGGCGACACGCTGGCACCACTCGCAGTCTTGGTTGGCAATGATGCTATTCCCGTGGCGTTAATAGTGGTTTCAGCGGCTTCACTTGATGCTCGGATGGCGTCGGCTACATTGTGAGGTGGAGGCACAACGGCCTGCGGAGGTAACCGCAACGCGTGCGCTCCCAGCACACACCAAGGTCCAGCCACGGCTGAGGTGGCTGAGCCTTTCCTACTGTTGCGACCACTACTCCCAGTGCGAGTATCACTGCCGCCCTTGTTTTGACGGCGACCTCGGAGCAGCCGGCCCGACACTTCACAGAAGAGCTTCGCTTCGTTGGGCGCTTCACCTGTTCCATCCACCGTAGCATCACTCCTGCTTTCGCCCCAGGCGTTTTGCGCAGCGGCGAGGGCGCCAGCGATGGCATACCTCAGACCAACGGGTTGATCTTCCAAAGAGGGCAGCTTGAGCGCTATAGTTACAGGGGGACGATGCTCCGAGTCGACTTTCTCAACTTCATCAAAGTCGCCGACATCCATGTCACGCGTAGCAGGAACAAAAGTACGTTGAGCCTCCTGGTGTGAATTCGCCAGCACCAGCGGTACCTCTAGAGTCCATGCATCGCTGCCTTGATCTGAAGAAGGGCCAGTGAGGCAAACAAATGCGCGAATTTGCAGTTCCACTTC
>Ga0307982_1004566_pt1 | contig 10918 bp, 8 predicted proteins | sample OrgLakmetagen989_FD_201847 | JGI IMG/M metagenome (GOLD analysis project Ga0307982, IMG submission 201847) | Saline water microbial communities from Organic Lake, Antarctica - #989 | ecosystem: Environmental > Aquatic > Non-marine Saline and Alkaline > Saline | place: Antarctica: Organic Lake... | reverse complement strand
AGAAGAGAGGAAAGGCCAACCAGCAGAGAAGGAAAAAGCATGAGGGAGCGAGACACAAAGAAACTTGCCAAGAGCTACTCACTCAAGCTACTTGGCATCCAGGTATATTCAGAACAAAGAATATCACTGCCACTGCCACTTCAACCACAATTGCAAATAGAAAAACTCTCAATTGTTGAGTAATAAGCTAACCTCATTTGCGTCTTCGCAGAAAAAAGTCAAGAGTGTCTCGATGGGCGCGCAATCTGGCATGTCGCATTCGATTTCTTCGGCTTTGAGAAGGCCGTTGCCTTGACCTGCAAATGGTGAGAGTTGGTTTGGTAGAGGCAGTAAACAAAGTAGTAGTTGTAGGAGCAGGAGGAGTTAAGAGTTTTACGGTGAGAGCTAAATTCGTGCAGACATTGATCTAAAGATATCTGTTGTCACCACAACAATGGCACCATCACTAGCTCCACTGATAGATTCCAATTAAAAATCGTGCTCTAGTCCACATACTACACTAGACAACTTGAGTTCGACCTCAACTATAGACTAGCCAGTATACCTAGTTGCCTTACCTTGCGAGCGTACCCAAGATCCAGCTGAGCTGGCAGCATAAGCATCGAGCCAACCTTGGACCTGAACCACCACAAACAACATGTGCGTAAAAGTCATCGTACAACCGAAGTGGGCTCCTAGCTAGGATGCATTCGTTTTAAGTTCTGTGTAACTTCGATAGTTGTAGCAATAGAGCACCTTGCGAGTCGCAATTGCGGTTGCACTCCGAGGCTTCACTTGTTTTCCAAACGAAATGCCGTCCATGAAGGGTGTCAGAAAATCCTACCAGGAGGTAAAGATAGGCTGTTCGAAAGACTTACGCTAGACACTGCCTAGCGCCGATTGAGAGCCTCGCTAGTACGAAGATAATGAATTCACAGCTTCAAGGCGGAAGAATTGTAGAGAACACGGCGGTTTGAGCCTAGCTAGCTAGAGCTAATGAAGGAGGTGCCGGGCTACAACACACAAGAGAGAGGCTCTCTCTACAGTAGTACGTAGGAGATACTCTCTGCTGGTCTAAACTCTTCACGGACAACGGAGTTAGACTAGTAGAAGACTGTGATGAGATACTGTGATCATTCTGAAGTTAGACGGCTCGACTACAATACTAACATTAGAGAGTATCATGGCAAGAATACTACCCTTGAGTTGACCATAACGTGAAGCCGCCTTTAGAAAAGCTCAGCTCAGCTTTAGAAAGACACGCGCATCATATTCCAGGGGCTAATCGCCAACGTCTGTTTCAGATTTGAGCCTGGGGGGGTTCCATTTGGCTTCAAGTGAAATTTGAATCCTTATTTTGTCCCAGCAGCTTGGCATCAGCCTAAGAGCTTAACACTAGCTTCAGCCTTGTGCAGTCTTTAGTTGATTTAAGTTTTTCTCAGTAGCTGACCATATACCTGCTTTTGGTAATCTGTACGTAGTGCCTTCAGCTAGGCAGCGCATTATGAGACGCAACGACCTTTGTGATGTGAGAATAGCAGATATACATAAGAAGGGCCAATGCAATACACCTTCCTAAACTTCTTTGCTTGTGAATAGCTCACAGAACTTCCTTGTTCCTATTCGATATGCGTCTAACTTCAATGATTGCTGGTTCCCAACGATGTTGCGACAGTGCCCCTCGAGGCTTGATGTGGCGAAATCTTGCGCGAAAGCTATGCACCCTGGCGTCAAGAAATTTGCTAGCCTGCACACCATGCTGGCAGTTGGCTTGATCGCTTTCTTGGTTCATTCCAGTATTGTGTTGTACTTTCTGTATACGAGCTTCACGGCGAAATTGACGACTAAATTTCTATCCCTCGACAGCGGGGCTGGCGTGTGCAGTTCGATCACGATTTCACAGGGGGAGTCCCACCGGATTGATAAAAATGGCATGTGGGATGTAGAGCCTACTTATTTGTCTCAGGAATCGCTCTTCAACGTGGAATTTACGGAGTATCAGGGGAATACGTCGTCTTGGAATGCTGACATGGCCGCCTTGTATGGCGTGATTACCACTGAGCTGGACTATCTGAGATCTATCTCCGACCTGCCTACGAAAGTTCTTCACTTGTCCTCGTGGCGTAAGACTTTCAATGCAACGAAGTCGGGGTCCCTTTCCCTAATGTTCAACGCTGATCCAGCATTCATACTGGACAATTCTGGCAATTCCCTTGGCATAGCATTCGGGCCGACATCGGACAGTTGCCCAAAGGATTTCGACTTTTGGAACCTTAAAGACGGCATTCTCACGGTCAACTACGATGTCCAGTTCAACAATTCGGGCGCTCCCGAGCAGTTTTGCAGTGACAAGGATGAATTCGACATATTCGATTGCGGCTACGATGTAAAGTACAAATTAAATCGAAGTTTTTCATGATTGTCTAGTGCACTGCCATTCTTCTTCTTTTCTCAAACTGCGTTCACGTCTTACAGTCAGGTTCAGTCTTCAACTTGGAGGTAGATTTGCACTCCTCTATCACTGTCGCGGCTCTTAATGCCGGGGTTATTGATGTGTCTGACCTTGCAGACATGTCTACAATGTCGTACATATACCACCAATACGATGATGCAAACTGGGGCGATTCGGACGTCTTTGTGAATTATACCCTTTCCTTTGACCCCGAATTTCCAGACATGGCGGTTCTTTACGCTCGTAATTTTGGCCATCTGAACTCTGAAAATTACCTGCAACGTATTGGTGATACCCTTTGGGACGTAGATTTCAGCGGCTTTGCCTATTCTTGGTATGGAGAAGATGGCAATAATTGGGTGGACCCAACCTACACAGGGCCTTATTACTGCCCAAGCCAGTGCAGCGCTGGCGTGAACAACCCCTGTTCGATGCCCGATTTCGTATTCACATACACGCAAGAGGGTACAAACAGGACCTTCAAGGTTCGGTTGGAGGGCACTGAAATATCCACCATCAATGAAGGCAAAATGGACCCGGGCTTCATTGGCTGCGCGACCTCAACAGCAGGGTCGGGCGGAGACCTAGGTCTTCTCGAGCCAATCTCCAATGCTGCGTTTCAAACCCATCTAAAAAACGCCCCGTTTCGGCTGGAAGAAGACTACTTTCAGTGCACTCCTGAACCCATAACCGCTTTCTTCGACTCCCTTGGAGTTGCCATGGGCAATGCAGCGCTGTTCTTTGCGATATTCATGCTCTCGGTCATGTACCTCGGCAGCCGCTCTGGCTACATTGACACCTCCGTGAGCGACGACGACGTCGCTGCGGACTGCAAGACTTTGGTGCAGGCGCTTCGGTTTAGCGCGCAGGACGAGCACTTTCTCATGAGCGACAAACATCGGCAACTCCAGGCGGCGCTGCACACTTTTTACACCGTAGACCTTAGCTCAACTGCCACAAGCATGAACAACCCTATGGTAGACGTGGAGCTCAAGACGCAAATCAGCACTGCGTAAGAACGGCATACGTCTGTTTATAACGCGATATGCCCTAAGGCCGATCTAGAAATGGTTGAATCCCGACGACCTATAGCTATAGCCGAGTAAGCGAGTATATCATACACCGGGTTGGTGGCTAGCGGTACATTTATCGATCCTTCTGACTTCAACTTTTAGTTTTAGCCCCCCTCCCTCAAGCGACTCGGTTTAGCATAAGCAGGTCTTACTGACTAATACAGGCGTTCTGCTGACTGCTGACTAATTTCAACGGCTAGGGGTTCATGGGCCTATTGCAGTGTGTAGGCAATTATATTTCCTTTTGGGTAGAAAATTGCTGACAGCACCCTCGGCGCAATCAGGTGTAATATAATGGCAGCCTGCTCAAAGCCCAATGGACAATTACAGATTTGAGTCAGGGGAATAACCAATACGCCGAAACCCGTGCAAGTATACAAGCATAATGTTATTCTTAATGGGTTAAGAAGTCTTCGTGGCACGTGACTGAAGATATGGACTTGTTAGGCAGCAGCCAGGTGCCTTTCTTCACGTAATGCACCAAATCCACCGACATCACCTAAGTGTTAGAAGAGATAGAGACATTGCTTATTACAGTGAAGTGTGAATCCTGTATCCAAGCAGATGTGATAAGAGCTGAGGAAGAGATATGCCTTAGAATACCTCGCTCCTTTGCTCCCAACTACATAAAAAGAAAAATTTCAAAAGTCATTTTGGCACTTACCGAGCATTCGCCTCCAATGAGCTGAGGGTTCGGGCAGCGTCTACAGTACTTCCCACCAACCTGGCCAATAAAGATGTGCTGATGACTTACCTCAGACGCTCCTTAAAGAACTGACTAGATAAAAAGAGTCGGGAAAGAAAGCCAAAGCCCTTCCATTCCGTACTGTTACGCGAAATATTTCAATTTTCAATTCTACCCAACTCCATATTTAAGCAAAGAAATAACGTAAATGTATACAAGGAATACCACAAAAAAACGCACTTGCTGGTGAATGGTCAAGCGGTATTTCACCGATCGCAACCCTTTGTCGTGGCGCACATGTAACGCTCGTTTCTCGGCCGACGTGACGACCCATTGCACTTCCTATTGTCGCAGCATGTGCATACAAGACACCGTCAAGATAAGGGGGTGAGAAGATTTACGTATGTGGCATACGAGGCAGTAACAAAGGGGGCATCATCATATTTGACACACATCAAGGCATTACCATATGCACACATATTCGCGCCTATTCTCGTGTGCTTCACAATATCTCCGTTTTAAAATGTAAATCTCCTCCTAACCTCCGACTTCAGCTTCTTTTGGTGCACGAGTTTAAGAGCTTGGCGAGCCGCTGAGCTGATATCTGGCGACGACGGATCAATGGCCCATGGGTCGTGAGCTTTGTGCCATTCGTCTCCTGCGGGGGTGCGCATCTAATATGGGATATCGTAGTTTAGCAATGATCAAAGGAGTCAAAGCTAGGGTGGTTAGAAGGAAGGAACCGAAAAGGAAATGATATCCGATGGACAGAGGTTCAGGAGAGTCAAAAAGAGATTAGCAATTGAGAATAATATCCTCACCATGGTATCTGCATGTGCACTATCTAGCAAGCTTGTCGTAATGGTTGCCGCCAGCAACACCGCAAAGTTGTTAGCTCGAAGTCTGCTATAGTTGCTGACGTAACCATGCTGATCAAAATCTACACGACGCTTCAAAGCAGCACTTCTACATCGTTTACGGCCAATTCTATGTGAAGAGACGCGCTGGTGCAGCCGTTTATGTGCAGACAATCCATTGTCAAATCTCGAAGTATTCAGCGTGCCTTCAGGTGCTGCCGTAGTTGCCGCTGCTGCGGTAGTGGTCGTATTGAAAGGTGTGCCTCTAGAGACTCCGCCCGGTGGCCCTTTTTGCGCCATCTGTGCCCTAATGAAGACGTAAGCTTGCACCATTAGCAACAGAGCTGTAGCTACGGCGGCTGCCATCATTGCTACTGTCCAAGCTTCTGAAAATATTCTCGCACCAACCATGGCAGTTGTCACAAATGCTACTACGACTGCAAATAGTATTAAAAGCGTTGCCTTTGAACATAAGCTAACTTCTGATTTATTCGACTGCCAAAAAGGTGACTTTCTAAGATCGGGAGCCAACATTCGCAACCATTCTTGAGGCTGTTGCAGAAGTTCGCACAGTTGTGTTACAGCAGCAGTTGATGATGAATTCATGTAGGATTACGTAGCTCATGTAGCGTGTGAAGAGTTTCACCAGCACTGCAATTGGGTCTCTAGAGTTCAACTGCCTATAATTTCTTGACTGTAGTTTTGCGCAGAAAACAAGAATGAACTAATATCACCTTGGTTGTCTCAATAGACTCTATGCTCCTTCAATCAGAGTGCTAACAAAGGTCGGATATTGCACTGACAACAGCCTTCTCAATGATAAACAAGTTTTAATATTCAGCCTTTTAGTGGTTATGTAAATATATTTGATGATAGATCCTATCTGCCTGCAGGCATGTATCTTGCGCTAGCTAATCAGGAGCTGTCTGAGTAACAACGTGCAATGTACAATGTATCTATCGTCTGTAGAGAGAGCTAGCTACTTATTAACTAGTTAGCTAGGCACTGCTATGTTGTATGCTAATATCAAGGGTATCTACTATGCAGATACCCTTGCTCATATGCTAAAGATAAATTTAAAATTTGAGCTCATTGATTGGTCCATTTATGTTTCAGTGGATCGATTTTGAAAAGTTATATTTATAAGCAGAGATAACAACTTATTAGCCAGCTACGAAGCCTACGATGATGATGAGCTAGTCAGCCGCGCTAGCTTAGCTATTTTGAAGTATCGGCTATCGTTATGTCATCTTTAGTCTAGTGATCTCAACTCAGTCATCTCTTGGTTGCCAGCCTAGCTGTACCTTCAATTCTTAGAGGACCTCTACTGTAGTACTGTAAAAGTCATCATTAGCCTTGTCAACTGTCCCTCGACATTTAACTAGCCGGAAAAAAAAAAATATGCGAAGCCAAGGGATTTGGTCTTTAGCATACCTAACCCTATTATTGTTTCTAATCGCCCAAAAGGCTGGCAGTGTATCTGAAAGTGCCGCGGAATTTAACATCGCCCGTTCGCCGGCTCCATTATTCAATGGTGCGAAGATACGACGAGAAGTTATTCGGTGCTTCTCATCCATAGAAATGCACACATTTAGTCTAGGTAGCCTTTTTGTTCCATATGATGAGCGTTTAATTTTATCAGATGTCATGTGAATGCTGATATTTACGCTAATTCAATTAATCTTTCCTTTGGTTCTCTTGAAATTATCCTTTTGTGGGCGCACAGATCCTGTGTTCAAAGGTGCCGCTGACCCAACTGCTATGTTTGATCCAGAGCGCAACGCTTGGGTGAGTTTTTTGGTGCATGAGAAAAAGTGAAGGGTGAGTGATCTCGATATTTTTTCGTGAGTGTACGAGACGATGGACGAAGAATAGTGAAAATATCAATTTTGAAAATGTCGTTTGTTGTTCACTTCAAAAATGAGCCGACTTGAAGGTGAAGTGCCTTACTCGTCTCATTTTGATTCGACCTTCTCGTTTGCGCATACGTGTTAGATCATCTACTACACCCAGCGTCGCGCGTCTGAGTTGAGTTTACCAAACCGGTCGTGGTGCTTTGGGACGCAAATTGGCATGGCCATCTCAGAAAACCAAGGTGTGAGGCGTAGGTTTTTTTAGAGCGTGCTTTGTGTCTTGTTTTGATATTTATTCTTTGACAAACTAGTTAGTCACGATGCTTATGCCTTGTGGTGGTGTGCCTGAGTTTGACTTATAGTGCATCATTTCTCATCTTCTTCTTGTTCGTGCCTTCGTTCGCACAATAGGCGTCACCTGGCGCTACGGCGGGACAGCTCAAGGTACTAATTAATTTTGAGTGGTTTGCGTTCATAAAAACGGGCTTCTTTGACAGGATTCGTGAACCTCACGATATTGCCGGCTTTGTTCCTTGCTTCCTGTCGTTTATTCTCGTGCTGCTCACACAGAAACAAAACGTCTAAATCTTTCATGAACACAGGCCTTCATTTTGAGCCTGGCGAGAACACTTTTTGGGCTCCGGATTTGTTCCGCCGAAAAGACTCGAATTCAGTGACTGGGATTGGCGCCACTTACCATTTACATGTGACGTACATCAAGGTAAGTTTTATATGTGCCTGCATGCACTTTCTTTCTTTCTCCGCTGTTTCTTCGTGCATGCGTCTTTTGCATGATGTGCAATTAAATTAGCTCCTACTATAGTACCTATTTTGTTTGCTCACTTGTCACATTGCGAGTACTTTTTCATTTATCTTCTTTTCATTTGCTGCGAATTCCATTTGCACATTGGTGTGGTTGCTGCAACCACTTTACGTCTACTCGTATTTCCTATTATTATATTAGGCATCCGCCAACCAGCGGGCGATGCGACGAGCGTGGGGCGGCGACCAGCGGATCGCCCATTACACCACGCGAGACCTCTTAGGAGTGTGGCACTTTCAGGTGCACTGATTGGTGAAGCGATTGAGCGTAGCATTCGTGTGGGATAAAGCGAGCACGTGTGGAAGTTGTAGAAGTGTGGTGTAGTGGGCATATCTTATAGTGCATGCTATCCAAACTACGCGCATGAGTATGTGAGCACAATTGATATCAGACAATGTGAACGTGCACCGCCTTTCCTATTTCCTTCTAATGTTAGTGTTCTCGCCTTTTCTTTTTCGCCTTTTTCGATGTGCGCGCACTGTGCTGTACTCGATTGACACAATACAACATTAGGGCCTGTTGTCAGGTTTGGACAAGGTGTTAGACCCGGATTTGGTTGCGCTGCCCAGCGGTGACTTCAAACTCTTTTTCAAGGTACAGTAAGTGAGCGGGTGTCAAGGAAGTGCAATGTGCACTTTGCGTGCAGGCTATTCTATATGAGTAATTACATCACAATTCTGCTTCAAATCTCTTAACTGCTCCATCTCCCCACTCGCTTATTCCCTTTTTTTTTCTCCGTTCCTCTTCTTCTCACTAACGCCACACATCAATGTCTCTCCATGTGTGTATATATATATATATTAGGACATCAGGTTGCGCGGTCAGACTGCGGCTGCTCTCAGCACTGACCTCAAGCATTGGCGAAGGCTCAGCACCGTAGAGGTTCGTGGTATTTACGTTTGTGTATATATTAGGAATTACGTGCATGCGCGGAGAGAACGTGCAGAACTCAAGGGTTATAGCTTTCGTCAATTGAGGAGAGGACGCAAGGGAAAGAGAAGTAGAAAGGGTCTCTACTCCTGTTTTCTTCTTCTTCTTCTTCTTCTTCTTCTACTTCAGTCAACCATGTGCCATGCTGCGCATTACATGTGCAGGCCGCGGCGGCCCCGCACGAGGCCCCCAACGTGTTTTACTGGAAGTCCAAGTGGTGGCTGCTAGTGGACCCTCTGGACGAGCCCGGCATTTGGGCCTTCTCGTCGGCTACCGGCGCGGCACCGTGGGTAAGCGTATAGTACGAGGTGTACCTACGTAGTGGTCGCAGCAGTAGTAGTAGTAGTAGCAGCAGCAGCAGTAGTAGTAGTAGTAGTTGTAGTAGTAGCAACAGCAGCAGTAGTAGTAGTGGGAGTATGAATATCTGCAGTAATAGGTGTAGTGGTGGATGATGTTGTTGTTGTTGTTGTTGTCTTCGTGGTGTGACGTGGAGTGACGCGTTGCTTTCTCGCTCTTTTTTAATTTGCTTTTCTCTGTGAATTGTCTTTTCGCTGTGCCCTTCTTGGTGTTTGTAGAAATTATGAAATTTTTTATGTACCACTTTGATGTTGGTGCGTATATGTATCTTAGTTGTCGACTCTTGCCTTTTTCTGTTGGCGATTGTTTTTGAGTATGAGTATACTTAACGGTCCATGTCTGTCTCTCGCGTGTTGTGCACGCATGCTCGACGGCACGGCACATGTGTGCTCTAGGCGCGGCAAGAGGAGCCGATCTTGCACTGGGGTGGCTTACGCTCCCTCGACAGCACCGACGGCAAGCACGTGGACGTGGTGGTCGACGGCGGCCGTGCCCTAATATTTTATTTCGTGCACCCGGGCCGCCCCTGCCCCCAGCGCCAGTCGCTGCAGTTTCGGTACTCCGTCTTGCAGGTAGATCTGTAATTGTTATTCGCTTGTGGTGGCGGGGTGGTGGCGGTGGCATTTCTTTGTAGCTTTGAATTGAGATGAATTGGTCCATTTCATTTTCGTGCGACTGTACAACCCAAATTGGTCTCTTTTTCTGCTTCTTTTCCTTCTTCTTCATGTTCTCGCCGTCGTGCATGACTTCTACGCAAATACTACATTAGGTCGCCGAGCTCGACTACCAGGACGGGAAATTGAAATGCAAACGGGACAAGTACGTCGCGTGGAAGAAGGACAAGCGACAGGACGAAGACACGCGCGAGCAGAAAGCCCACGAGCTACGAGAGCGCCGGGAAGCAGCACGCACTGCTAAACTCGACTCCGAAGCTGCCGCAATTTTGGCGCGAAAAGAGAGCCGAGCTAATAGGAAACGACCGGACGGAACCTACCACGGGGCGCCTCGCGCGAGCAGTGCAGTTGCTGTGAATGGCTGATACATTGATGACTTGGGCGTATGAATTTCTTTTGTGGACTGAATATCTCTCATGCCCCCTAGCTAGAGGCAGCGGAATCGAAGCGGCGTATAACAATTAGTTTCCCGGAATTCCTAAAGCGGGAATTCCCGAGGTCGGGACTCGCCAGAATTCCCATTGGAATTCGCGGCTCGAAAGCGGCCCTTCCTTGGGAATTCCCTGGAATTCCCTTGCCTATACAGAGGGGTTTTGCGCATACAGGGCGGGTTCCCTTGAATACAGAGAGGGGTGTTTTGGTTCGGGCCCCAAGGGGCCGGAATTAGAAGGCTAACAGGCACACAGGAAATTTAAGGCAACCAATACTAGGCCCGACGGACCCAAAAAGTTGATTTTTCAATCGTCACCGATTCGATTTCTTTTTTCTGCCATGGTTTGTTTGAACCACGGAAAGAGGAAAATTAGCGAAGTTTCATTCAAATCGGCCCGTATAAGCACCCGAAAAGAGCTCACAAAGTTGAAAAATTTCTAGAGCCACTGTTTTAAAAGTATTAGCTCTAATATAGTTTATGTACACTACAAATAAAAATATATCGCATCATTTTCAAGGGATAGCTAGGCCTTCGTGTCCAAAAGTGGCGCGATAGCTCTCGACAAAGCCACTTCCTAGTGCTCTCATTATTCCAGAATGCGCCTGAAGACCAGCATGATCGATGGGGAGCAGCACTGCAGCCGAAAGTTTTAGAACCGTGGAGCCAGGGGGGCTCAGGTCCACGTCGCTTTTGTGTATATATTAGTGCTCTCTCTGGCGGCACTTCTGTGTGTAGAGTAATTATTCTCTTGGAACTTTCCGAAGTTCCTCTGATTGAGCTCGTTGCTCGATCTGTACGCATC
>Ga0307982_1004565_pt1 | contig 10929 bp, 9 predicted proteins | sample OrgLakmetagen989_FD_201847 | JGI IMG/M metagenome (GOLD analysis project Ga0307982, IMG submission 201847) | Saline water microbial communities from Organic Lake, Antarctica - #989 | ecosystem: Environmental > Aquatic > Non-marine Saline and Alkaline > Saline | place: Antarctica: Organic Lake... | reverse complement strand
GTCAGATATTTTATCTGGTAACCTAACCTATCTGTATTCGTGGCCTTGTTTTTCCTTTGGTCTTACATATGCTTCATTTCAAAACACAGAAGAATGCGGAAGAGGCCACGAAGAAGGAAGAAGCGGATAGATTGAGGGCTGAGGAGGTAGCATCCAAGCCTGGGGAAGAAGTGAAAGAAGCTGCACCCAGTGTCGCTGCTGCTGCTCCTGAGGCTGCTCCCGAAGCAGCACCGTCAGCAGCACCACCACCACCACCTCCTGCCGCCGCCTCTTCAGCTTCACCTCCTCCTGCAACACCGACAACCTACACCGGCAATTTCTACAAAGTCTTGGCGAACATGAACGTGCGCGAAGGGCCTGACGGCGGGGCTGATCCGGTCACAGACATCTCAAAGAACGATATCATTAACGTGGTGTCCGAAGAAGGGGACTGGTTTCGCATTTCGCTCAACGGGCGTGAGGACGTGTGGATCAAGAACAAAAACACCAAGAAAATCCTGGTGGAAAAAGTGGACGCCGCCGTGGGTGGGCCCATTTGGGACAAACAAGAAATCATCGCCCGCGGCGAAGCAGACCCGGACTACGAGAAGCACAAGGCCGAAGAGCAGGAAAAAGCCCGCCGAGCCGAAGAAGCCCATGCCTTGAAGCAGGCCGCCAAAGCAAAAGCGGAGGAAGACGCCAAATGGGCCCCCACGGAGAACTTCGTGCTGGCGGTGCAGGAGCCGCTGCCGGGGGGCACGTTTTGGGTCTCGTTGGCGGCGATCAAAGTCCGCAAGCAGCCGGACCCAGACGCCGAAATGGTGGTGACGGAAGGCGGCGTGGTGGGCGAAGTGCAAAACGGCGAATTCTTTCACGTGTTGGAAGCCCAAGAGCACTGGTGCCGGATTCAAAATGTGTGGTGCGCTGGGCATGCCTGGGTGATGCACAAGAACCAAAAGGGGAAAGTGATTGGGAAAGTGGCTCAAGACCCGGTGGCAGCAAAAGCGGCGTGGACTCAGGCCATGGTGCTCCTGGTGAACGGAGGCGTCGATCCTGCGGTGGTGGCGGCCAAAAAAGCAGAAGAAAGCAAACTGAAAGCCGAAGCCGAAGCGGTGGCGGCGGCGATCGAAGAGCAAAAGTTGAAGAGCCAAGCGAGGAAGGCGGCCAAAGAAGCAGCCATGCTGAACTTCAAGCACCAGGTCCAGCCTCCTCAACCGGGTGGAGCGTTTTGGGTCATCACCGCAGCTTCGGGAGTGAAAGTGCGCGACGAGCCCGACGCCAACGCCGAAATCGTGGGGGAGTTGGCCAAAGGCGAGTTTTGCTGGGTGGTCGCGCAAGAAGGCGACTGGTGCAGCATTCAGAACCAATGGGATGGGAAGCCCGAAGCGTGGTTCATGGTGGTGAACCAAAAGACGCGCAAGCCGCTGGCCGAAGTCGCCAAAGACGCTGCGGAGGCGCAAGCCAAGTGGACGGCGAAGTACGAAGCGTTAGTGAACGGGGTCGTGGAGCAGGTGGAAGACAATCTGGACAAGGGCATTGGTGGCCTCAGCGAGCCACCGCCTAAACCGCCTGCAGCACCGCCGCCGCGACCGCCACCGGCTCCTCCTCAAGCACCCAAGCCTGCTCCTACCGCGAACCCCCCTCCAGAACTGCCGCCCCCAGAAGACCCCAGCAACCGTGTGGTGCAAGATCCTGCACCGGGTGGAACCTTCTGGGCAGTGCTGGCGCCCATCAAAGTGCGCCTCGAATCGAATCCAGGCGGCGACGAGATCGGCAGTTTGAAGAAAGGCGATTTTGTGTACGTGTTGAGCCAAGAGGGTGATTGGTGCAAAGCGCAAAACATCTGGGACCCGTCTGTAACTGCGTACACGAAGTCCACCGTAGACGCCTGGTTCATGTATCAAAACAAGAAGGGCAAGCAAATGGCACAGCCTACCGAAGACGCCGGTGCTGCGCTTACCAAATGGCAGAAGCTGCAAGCGGACCTCATCAACCCTCCGAAGATCGAAGAAGAGCCCGTGGGAGGTGGGTCAGCGAGCAGCAGCGCAGGGGGGGGTCCACCAGAAGCTCCTCCGGGTCCAGCGGCAGAAGCTCCCTCGCAGCCCAAGGAACCAGCAGCCGCTCCTCCACCGCCAGAGCCAAAACCTGCACCAGCTGCAGCTCCTCCTGCATCATCAACTCCCGAAAGTGAAAGTGGGCCCAAAACCGTTCAACCTCCAACGCCGGGCGGTACCTTCTATACTGCGCTCTCGGCCATCAAAGTTCGCACGGAGTCCAACCCTGGTGGTGACGAAATCGGCAGTTTGAAGAAAGGGGACACATTGAACGTGCTGAAGACCGAGGGCGACTGGTGCCTGGTTCAGAACGTTTGGGGAGGTCAGCCCGAAGCTTGGTTTATGCTCCGCAACAAGAAGGGCAAAGAAATGGCCGAGCCATCCAAAGACGCAGCCGACGCCCAAACCAAGTTCACGCGCTTCCAAGGAGACCTGATCAACCCCCCTGCCCCGGTCGAAGAAGGGGGCGGCTTTGGGGCCAAGGCTGAGAAGTCTGACCAAGAGCTGGAGCTGCTGAAGCTGCTCAAAGGGTTCAGTCCAGAAGGTGACGCAAGTGCACCGCCTGCGGCTGCTGCTGCGGCTCCTTCTGCTGCTGCTGGGGCTCCCCCTGCTGCGGCGGCGGCTCCTTCTGCTGCTGCTCCTCCTGCGGCAGCTCCTCCTGCCGCTGCGGCTCCCGCTGCTGCTCCTGCTACGCCAGCTGCTGCTGCTGCTGCTCCAGCAGCACCCGCAGGCGACCCGTCAGGAGCCCCCCCTCCTGCGGCGCCACCGCGAGAAGTGAAGGCACCGACTCCAGGCGGCACATGGTGGACGGCCATTGCGGTCATGAAAGTGCGCAGTACCGCGTCTCCGGACGGCGATGACGTGGGCACGGTAAAGAAGGGAGACGCCATCAACGTGTTCAAGACCGACGGCGATTGGCACCAAATTCAGAACTATTGGGGCGACCAACCGGAGGCATGGGTGATGTTTCAGGACAAAAAGGGCAAGCAAAAAGCTGAAGTTGCGACCGATGCAGCAGCTGCCGAAGCACAGTTCAAGAAGCGCCAAGAAGACGACATCAAAGCAGCGGAGAAAGCCGCAGCTGCTGAAATGCCTACTGGCGGAGGCGGTGTGGGCGGTGGCGGTATGGGTGGCATGGAAGGAGGTATGGGCGGTGGAATGGGCGGTGGAATGGGTGGAGGGGCACCGCCTCCGCCACCTCCGCCGCCTCGAACGTTGCAGCAACCGTCGCCTGGAGGCACTTGGTGGAGTGCGCTCGGAGTTATGAAAGTGAAAGACAAGGCTGGTTTAGACGGCAACGATGTCGGTGTCCTGAAGAAGAATGACGCAATGAATGTGCTGAAGACCGAAGGCGATTGGCACCAAATTCAGAACTATTGGGGCGACCAACCGGAGGCATGGGTGATGTTTCAGGACAAAAAGGGCAAGCAAAAATCTGAGATTGCAGCCGATGCAGCAGCCGCAGCAGCTGCGTTCATCAAACGTCAAGAGGCCGACATAGCCGCCGCAGCCGCACAGGCCGCTGCTGAAGCCGAGATGGCAGCCGCGAGTCAAGGTGGAGGCATGGGCGGTGGAATGGGCGGTGGAATGGGTGGAGGGGCACCGCCTCCGCCCCCGCCCCCTACGCGTACGGTAAAACAGCCTGTGCCTGGAGGGACCTGGTGGACTGCTTTGGGAGTGGTGAAAGTGCTCAGCAAAGCCGACAAGAAAAGTGAATCCGTAGGGGTGCTGAAGAAGGGCAATGCTTACAACGTGCTGAAAACCGACGGGGACTGGCAGCAGATTCAAAACTATTGGGACGACAAGCCTGAAGCATGGGTAGAGTTTCAAGTGAAAGGAAAGCCCAAATGCGAAGCAGCTGCGGATCCAACCGCCGCTGCTGCCGCGTTCATCAAGCGCCAAGAAGACGACATCGCTGCTCTAGTAGCGCAATACGAAGCAGAAGCGGCGGCTGCAGCAGAGGCCGCTGGCGGCAGCGGAGGAGGCGGCGCCAAGACGGCAGCAGAAGAAGAAGCGGAACTGCTTGCGATGCTGAAAGGAGGCGGCGACCCCGGGGGTGGGCCCGCTGCAGCGCCTGGCTCTTTGGAAGAGCGGCTCGACGACAGCGACGTAAAAGTACGGTCGGCTGCGTACGAAGAGCTTATTAAGCTCTATGAAGCCGAACGAGACGGCGCAAGCGAAGTGTTCAGCTCGAAGCTTGCCCTCATGCCAGAGGTTGCCAAGGAGAAAAACGCAGCCGCTTTCGTGGGCGCCATTCAGCCTTGTTCCATCTTCATGGAACGTGCGAATGGCGCTGGCACCATCGCGGTTCCCGTGGCAGAGGCCATGATCAAGAGTGGCTTCAAAAACGGCAAGGTACTGGATCTATCTATTTCATTTATTAGGCTTGTCGGACTTCATTGAACGTGCATGCCAACATATTTGATGACATATGACGAATTCCTGTATTCACGTATTAATACATACAAACTTTAACCTGTATACAACACCTCTTAATACATACAAGCTTTAAGCACCTAAATACTTCATTACTTCAATCGTTTGTTCTCAGGTGGCTGTGGTGAAAGAATCCCGCGCCTGTGTCGTGCACTGCGTCGCTGCGGGTGGTCCCGATGTCCTCGCCGCGATATTCGCGGGCATGGATGACAGTGGGCCGAAAGTACCCGTGGAGTGCACCAAAGTATTGACCGAATGCATTGTCGCCTTTGGCGCGTTTTCGTTCAATGTGAAAGAAGTCTGTGGCAAGTTGGTCAGCCAGCTCGACAAGCCAGACAAGTCCGTGAAAGAAGCTTCTCAGAAGTTGTTGTTTGAGTTGTGCAAATGGTTAGGACAACCGTGCCTTGAGTTCCTCATCAATAAACTCAAGGACAAAGAAAAAGAAGAATTATTGAAGAAGTTGGCCGACGGAGGAGATGCCGTCAAGCCATCAGCCATGAAACCAAAGCGTGAGCTCAAAATCAAGGGCCCTGAAGTCAAGTACGAATTCGACAAAGATCAGAACTTGGTGCTGGACATGGTGGAAGCCGTTGACATGAACGAACTCCTCAAAAGCAAAGAATTGGCGGATTGGAAAACCAAGGTGACCGCCGAGAAATGGAACGAAAAAGTGGAAGGCATGGTGATGATTGTGAAAGCGTGTGGTTCTCCGCCAAAACTGATGGACAAGGACTACAGTGAAGTGATTGACGTCTTGAAGGAGCTGTGCAAGGACAAAATGATTGCCGTGGCCATCGCGGCGTTCAACACCATGGGGGTGGTGGCCGACGGGATGGGCGCCAACTTTGCCAAGTACACCAAGAACTTCGTGCCCATCATGATGCCTCGCATGAAAGACGCGAAGCTCGTCAGCCCGACGCAAGTGGCGTTTGGGAAAATGTACGGGCGCAGCCTCGCGATCAAAGACGTGTTCAACGGCGTGCAAGAATTCGTGATCCCCAGCAAGCCTGAGAACAAAATGCCGCCGCACACCTCGGTGGGTGGCGTGGCACTCTTGGCTGATTTCGTGTCCAAGGACAAAGTGGGCCTCTCAAAAGATGAATGGGGCGATCTGGGGACCTTTTCGTTTACCATCATTCAAAAAGTGTCCGACCCGAAAGTGAAGAAAGCGAACTTTGAGCTGATGGTGAACTTGCTAGCGCGCGAGAAGAAAGAGGGCAAAGATGCGGTGAAAAAGCTAGTGGCACCTTTGGCCGAGTCGAAAGCAGCCGCTGATAAAAAAATGTTCAAGCAGCTGTGGGCAGCGGCGGACCCAGAGGCAGCGGCAGCTGAAGAGGCAGCGAGGAAGGCCGCAGAAGAAGAGAAGACGAAAGCAGCGGAAGAGAAGAAAGCCGCTGGCAAGAAGAAGAAGGACACCGCAGGCGACGCAAAGCCGAAGAAAAAGAAGAAGAAAGGGCCCTCGGAAGAAGAGCTTGCGGCCAAAGCAGAGGAAGAAAGGCTTGCGAAGGAAGCAGAAGAAGCTGCAAAAGGGGGCCCACCTCTGGTGATGACTGAAGAGGAAGCAGTGGAGCTTCTCAAGCTGTGCTTTACCGAAGCCGAGGGTAGTTCGGCGGCCAGTGATGGAGATGCGTCAGGCGCAGGTGGCGCGCCTCCGCCACCACCACCTCACCCCTTGGCTCCAGCCGGTGGCGTGCTTTGGAAAGTAGCCAAGAAGGCCAAAGTGTACGACCGAGCCGGATCGAAAGGTGCAACACAGCAAATCGCCACGCTCGAAAAGGGGCAAATGTGTGTGGTGCTCAAGACCGAAGGCAACTGGCACCACATTCAAAACGTGTGGCCACCCTTGCCTAAGCCTAGCAGCAGCGATGAGGCTTCAGGCAAGGGCGATGGAAAAGAAGAAGGCAAGGAAACTAAGAAGGAGGGTGTAAAGGAAGTTGCTAAAGAAACTGCCAATGTAGACGGAGGAATAGGAGACAAGCTCGAAGGCAGGGAAGATAAGAAAGAAGATGCCAAAGAGAGTGCTGACGCTGTAGTAAGAAAAGAAGACAAAGAAGGCGAAAAAAATGGCACAAAAGAGGGAGGTGCGGCTGAAGGAGTTCAAGGAAAAGAAGGCGGCAAGGAGAGTGGAGACAAACTAAGTAAAGAAGGCGAGAACAAGGAAACTGCAAAGGAAGGATGTCCAGTGGCAGGAACAAAGGAAAGCGGAGAAGCATGGTTTCAATTCCAAAGCGAAGAGGGGAAGCCACCTGTCGCTGAAGTCGCTCCTGACCTTGCAGCGGCTGAAGCAGAGTGGACCAAACAACAAGTGGAGTACCTCGCCTCATTGCAAGCGGCAAGTGCTGCTGCTGCTCCCACCAATGAGCCTTCAGCGGCAGCCGTGGCAGGAGGTGAAGCACCAGGGCAGCCGGGCGCACAAGCACAGCCAGGGGAGCCTCCTGGCGCTCAGGCCTCCACTCCAGCTGCTGCTGAAGGAGCTCCCAATGAATCGGCGCCTGCAGAGCCTCTGCCGCCATCGCGTCCGCCTCAGAAACCTGCCGGTGGTGGCGCCTTTTGGATGCTGCTCAAGTCCAAAAAAGTGTACGACAAGGCCACCTCGAAAGAATCCACGGAAATTGTGGTCTTAAAAGGGCTGCAAATGGTGTACGTCCTGAAATCCGAGGGGAACTGGCACCAGATTCAGAACGTCTGGGCCAATCCTAGCAGTGGTGCTCCGGTCATTGAGTGCTGGTATCAATTCACCGACAAGAAAGGCTCCAAGTTCAGCGAATTGGCGTCGGATCCCGCAGATGCTGAAGTGAGCTGGACCAAGGCTCAGGAAGCGTTCATTGCAAAAGAAGATGCCGCACCTCCTGCTCCTGCTGCTGTTGCTCCAGGTGCTGGTGCTGGTGCAGGTGGTGCTCATGTTGGTGGAGCTGACGCTACCAGCGGCGCTGTGGATGGCGCAGTGGCCGTTAGTGGCGATGGAGCCCCCTTGGGAGATGTCGGGTCGATTGAGGACACGCCACCGGAGGAGGAGCGAGTGGTGCCAGTCTTTTCCAAACTCCTGAAGGACTTGAACGGCAGCGATGTGAAAGCAAAAGCGAAAGCCTGCGAGGCCCTAGGATGGGGGCATTTCAAGGGCAAGGTTGCTAGTCGAAGTGCAGCGGCCGTCACTTTGATGCGGGTGAAATGTGGCAACGGCGACTGGAAGAAAGAAAACAACGTGAACGTCCTGAAAGGTTGCTTTCTGGGGGTGCAAGCACTAGCGAGGCAGTCGAGACGAGCGGGGGGCGCGGCAGAAGCATTGAAAGCGCAACAAGAAAGGAACGCTCGCTTGGCTTTTCTGAAGGAACAACAAGAAATCTTCGTGGAGGAAGAGGTTAGTGTCTGTTTATCGTGTATTTTGCTCTCCAAGGTACAAATCGTCTGTCTGTCAACGCTATCATCTGGTATCCTCATAAACGATCAACTTTTGAAGGCCCTTCTATCAGTGTATTGTGTTTGTACACCCCCCGCATCTAACTTTTATAAAATACTACATTAGGACTACGAGCAAGCGTACACCGCGACTATGGAGCTGCACGCGCTGGAAGAAGAGATGGGGATTGCCCACTTGGACGCCGAGGCCTCGGAAGAAGAGCGGGCAGCGTGGCTGGAGCGAGAAAACGCGCTGAAAGAAGAAGCAGAAGCGAAGGTGCGCTTTCGTGTGTGTGTTTTGGCCTTTGTGTTTGCGTTTGCTTCGCCCTACTGTTTCCGTAACCGTGTGCTCTTCTCTTTTTTGGTCGTTTGTTTCTACTGAAAAAGTAGAATACGAATTGAATCCGATGGTTTTATTCTGTCTCCCTCTCCCCTCGCGTGAACCACTCTCAACAACAACAACAACTACCACAGGCAGAAGAGGAGCGTCAGGCGAGGCTGAAGCGAGAAGAAGAAGCCCAAAACGCCGAAGAGAGAGCCAAAAACGACCGACTGAACAAGATTGAAGACATGCAGGCCGAGAAGAAGAAAGCCGTTGGTATGTTTTTCTGCTCGCTGTGCATGCGTTTACACAGTCATGGGTGCAAAGACGTAGGATATGATGCATGTGCATGTCTTTCTTTCTGGAGAAATGAATAACCTTTCTCTTTTTCACCTCCTTCCCTCCTCTACTCATCTTTCGTCGTTGCTTACTTTATCTTGCAGGCCGAGAAGACTTCAAAAAAGCTGCCAAGCTCAAGTACGAGATCATGGTCCTGAAAGCCATTGATGCGCCCCCTCCGGAGCCTAAGGGGCCTTTGACTCTGAAAGAGAAGGCCAAACTTGCGAAAGAGAAAGCCGAAAAGGAGGCGGCCGAGGCCAAACCCGCGTTCGTAGGCTCGGTCATGGACGAAGACGCCGCCGATTTCTTCGACAAAGCAGCTGCGTGCGCGGTGATTGGGCTAGCCACCGAGAAGTTGGGCGACAAGAAGCTCGCGAGCTTCGTGCGGGACATGCTCTATGAGCTCGCTGCGTCGATCAACCCGGGTTTCATCATCAAGTATGCGTATTTTACAGGGAGATGAGTGTTCATTTTCGCAAAATATACTGTCTTTTCATTTTCATTCCTGTCTCTCCCATTCCGATCTCCTTCGCTTTCGTAGTCGCATTTTCACCTCTGCCAAGCTTCCCTTTATTTCTTACTTTTCATTGCAACTATCTTTCCCTCTTGTTAGGTACGTCGCTCACTTCATGAAAGAAGTGAAATCGGGCGCTGCCCACTTGGAATACGCGCAATGGCTGCTCGAAGTGACCAAGGCCTTTGGGGTGGAAGAGATCGGGCACAAGGTGGAGTGGAAAAATGACTCTCAATTTCTTCTTCTCTTGTTGTCGTTTCAAATGTCTTTAAAAAACAGCATTCCTATCTCAATGTGCTATTACCGCCTGCTCCGTCTCTTTTATCATTTATTATCTTCTCCTTGCTTTCTCCTTTGTACGTACTGTACAGGTGTTGATGCCTAACGTTCGGTCTGAATACGAAGCCATGACCAAGGAGCCCAAAGTAAAGGACACTTTACTGCTCCTGTTAGGGCAATGCTACAAGCAGAAAGGCCCCATTTGGGCCAAGAAACGAATCTTAAAAGGCTCCGAGAAAGCACTTCAAGATTCAGCGCAGAAGGCCTTTGAAACCGCAGGGTTCGACAAACAAACCGCTAAAGGCCTATCGAGTGCCTTCCGCAAGTGCTGTGGGTCCGAGCCTCGGGAGTCCGATCTGCGCGTGACCCTGGAGCTGCCGGAAGACGTGGTGAATGCGATGGGCGATTTGGACTCCAAAACCTGGAAAAAGCGGAAAGAAGCCATGGAGAAGATCGCGCTCGAGTGCGACGGCCTCGACGTGAAAATGAACGATAGCTTGATGAACATTGCCAAAGCGCTGAGCGAATGTTTGGCCGACAAAAACGTTGCCAATAAGCCCATCGCAGCCAACACTCTGCAGGTATGGAAATAGTTAAGTGGCTGGCTTTGAGAATACAGATGCGTCAAGTTCCGTTCTAGTTCACGAAGTGTTCACTGCATATCTTGGTAGTGTCACTTTTCACTATCTGTACGTTTATTCTCATGTTTGCCTATATTTGTTGGTGTATGCTTTTCCCTCTCGATTTTTCAGTACTTGTTCATGGCCTTGAGCAGCGACGATTGCAAGGAAGTGCTCAAGAAGATCATGAAGCCCCTCATGGACGCCACGGCCGACAAGAAACTGGCGCCCCCTGTAGTCCTGGCCCTGGACAGAGCGTGCACGTAAGAAAGGGGGGAGAAGAAAAGAAGTGAAGGGAGAGAACTCACGTGTATATTAATGCCCTCATCGATTGTTCTATTCATCTTTTGATGTTCTATATTTATCCTACTTTCAATTTTCTTGTAAAGACTTGTTCGTCTCCTGCGTTCATGGGATGTTTCCTTTTTTTTTCTCGGGCAAATCTCTTCACGTATACATCTACAGGTACGGCGATCCGGACATCATCACGGTGCAGGAGCTTGACCCCACAGACCGCAAGGGCAAGCGAATGATGGACGTGCAGTACTTAGACTTCGGCAACCAGGTCGACAGCGGCTGCGTGAAAGAGGTCCTGAAAGGGGTCTGTGGGAAAGAAGAAGGCCTGATCAAGGACACGAGTCGGCCATTCTTGCTGCCGTGGTGTGTGAAAAGGCTGCCTTTCTTGCCCGTGGGAGGTGCCGAACAGAAAGACATGCTTCCGCACTTGCTCAACTGCATGAAGGACAAGGGCAAGTCCGTGCGAGCTGCCGCAGACGAGTGCGTCACTACTCTTTGGGCGAAGCGTCTGCTGAAGCGCAAGACCATCGATCGCGCGCTGGACGATTTGAAAGCCGCTGACTTGAAAGCAATCAAGCCGAGGGTGGACAAAATCCTCGAAAGCACGGTATGAAGTGTTTGTGCACAGGTTACCGCTAGAGGCAGCTCTATACTGTGCAGTGTCTTCGTATTATCATTTATTTCTCATTCCTT
>Ga0307982_1004564_pt1 | contig 10930 bp, 7 predicted proteins | sample OrgLakmetagen989_FD_201847 | JGI IMG/M metagenome (GOLD analysis project Ga0307982, IMG submission 201847) | Saline water microbial communities from Organic Lake, Antarctica - #989 | ecosystem: Environmental > Aquatic > Non-marine Saline and Alkaline > Saline | place: Antarctica: Organic Lake... | reverse complement strand
GAGGGCACCAGTGACACAATACAGTCGCTTGCACTGTCCCGCTTGAGCGTTTTGCCCAAGCACGTTGACCGCGCCTTCATCATGCCGCCGAGGTTGAAGGCATCTGCAGGCAAACCAGCTTCCTCCGCTGCCTTGTTCATGGCAGCAACCACTGATGTGCGGTCTTTGTTGGGCAGTGCTCCGCCGCTGTTCTGCAGCGCCACAAGCAGTGCCGCCGCCGGTGAGGAACGTGCCAGCCCAGAGCTGAGGGCGCGTTGACACAGGCGCGCATACAGAGCCTGCTTCTGCACAGCCTTGGCGCTACGCTCCTCAGCTTCCGCCATGAGCCGCTGAGCCTTGGCTAGTTGTCGCTGGCAGTCTTTCTCGGCGTCCCCACGGGCATCCTTGGCTTCGTTTGAGGCGGTGACAGCTGCTGTCTTGGCTTGCACTGCCGCCAGCTCATCTGATAAGCGCTTATGCTCAGCCTGTAGAGTTAGGCGCTCGATGCTGGCACCACTGTGTGCGCTACTTGCAGATGCCTTGCTGCCTGCTGATATGCGGGGGGCTTTGCTGGTACTCGCACCATGCTCCACACCCCCCCCTGACACAGAAGCGCGTGCAGAGCGGCGTGATTCAAGCTGCGCCAGAACGGAGCTGATGTCAAGGACGTGCTGCTGGAGGCGGTCAATGGACTCTTCAAGGGCCAGGGTTGCCTCTTCTGCTGCCTCGTGGCGTTTCTTTGCCGTGATGAGTTTCTCGTGAACACCCAAGCTGTCGGCTGCGTCAGCCTCTGCATGGGACACCTGTGACTGCACGTCCGACAGACGCGCAGCACTGCGCTCCAGCTCCCGTTTCTCATCCACCAGCTGAGCCATTTGGCTAATGTGCTCCTCCTCCATGGTAGCCAGCTTGAGAGACTTCCTTTTCTCAACTGTTGCACCGCGGGCCTTGCCACTGTAGCTCGCAGCTGATGCCTTGATTGCTTTCACAGCTTTGCGCAGGCCAGCAGCTTTGGAACGCAGAGTTCGAGCCTGTGATATGAGTTCAAATGGAATGTTCAAAGAGCTCATCGCGTCAATCTCCCCGAGTGTGTCATCCAGGCCATTGTCCTGCCTGCAGAAATTGCGACCGTTACCAACCTCAGCTTCTGCATTCTGAGCGACTCTCTCTTACACTATTGAAGCTGCCCGCTGATGGTGCCTGCAATATAAATAACTTGTAAATATGTGGTTGTTTCGTGCCCATGCGATTTTCTTACTGGTAGTACAACTCCTTCTCCTCTTCGAAAGCCATGCGCAGAAGAGGCGGCCGCAGCTTGATCGGATCAAAGCGAGTGCTTGCAGCCTGTACACAAGTGTTTCCTACATGCATTCACACCAAGCATAATTGCTTACATTCTCTGCCAATTCACAAATGCCTCCCAGCTGGGTTGCGATATCGTCCCAGGATGCCATGTCTGCGCGTGAGTGCGCTGTCTATTCCAAGGGCCTGTGGCGTCCACAAATAACAACTGCAAAGGCTCCTTGCGCAGATATTGACACATGTGATTTTGGGCGAACTGTTCGTCTTGGGTGCAGTCTCGGGAGAGCTTGCGCAGAGCTGGGATGGAGAGGGGGGGCTCCCCCCAGCATGTAGTGCTCGCATTGGCCATACACGCGCTGAGAATTATGGAACTGGATGCCAGCTACAAGACATTTTGTCAGTTGACTTGGTGTGTAGTTCCTTTGGCCGACAGGATTGCCCGTTGCATATGACCGTTCTGTCGAGTGCAAATATCGTGCGTTGCTCGCTCATTGAGGCTCAGAGCACTGAGCGTCAGCACTACCACGTTGAACACAACGATAGGTCTGATATTAAGGGGGCTTAATTTGCACTTGGTGGCTCGTGCGTGATCTCGTCTGGGCGCAGTCTACATGGCTCTCACACATCGTGGTAAACGGAACCCACAGCTGACCGAGGCCTCCAACAACACAGTGCACACTCTTTCGGCTAAAGACAAGACAAATCGAATTAAAAGGTTACGAAGTTGTACATCTCCTGACAGAAATGGACAGCTGGGCTGCGTTGCACCTGACAGAAATGCGAAGGGCAGCTTCATTTTGAGCGTTCAAAGCCAAATTGCTTCAATTGACGACATCCTTTGCAGCCCTGCAGCAGCAGAGCCTGCGATATCTTTATCGAATCCAGTGGTATGCGAGCTTGATGATCTTGAGCAGCTATGTGTGAAGGCGAAGGCGAAGCTGACAAGTCTACTGGCTTCAATTTCAGAAGTGCGCCAATGTGTTGGAAGTACCTCCTGTGCATCAAACACTCATAGCTCGCTCAACCAACAATTTATCAGCGTCAAGCAAGCAGCTCGGTCTTTTCCGGGGGCTCTCTCTGACTGTGACGCTGATTCTGGACCACTAGAGGTCCTCAGCTGCAGCCGGTTTCATCAGCAGAAGGCCTTCATTGAAATTCCAGCACAAACCTACATTGCGTCTCCAGAACTACAGCGAAGCACTTCACTGGGAATTCCCGCAGATGTTCTCCAGCTAACCCGGGCCACAAACCACTCAACTGCAGTCTCTGCATCCACATCAGCTTCAAGTTCTCCTTCTCCAGGCCCTTCCGACAGCAGTCCAACTGCAGCTTTTAACAGTTCACAGCTGCGCGACCAAAGTCAACCACAGCCCACAGGTATACAAACAAAGCACCACGATATACTTCAGTCAGGCGGTCGCAAGCGTATCCGAGCTTCGTCGGCAAGTGCATGCCATAAACTACCCAGCCAAAAAGGTCAGTATGCAATGTTGAGATGCGTTGAGTGTTCTTCATGCTGGCAAGCCCATCGCAGATTTTAAAAAGCCCAGAGATTGTCTGGACGATAAAAAACCAGCCTGTGCTGTGTGCCTGCAGGCATGCAGTGCAACCAACGAAGGCGGGAAAAACAACATGGGCATGTTCAGCATGCCATGCTGCAATGGGCAATTTCACATCCTCTGCCTTGCCCAGTGTATTCAGATGCGATCCATTCGGAAGTGCTGCCCTGCATGCCAAACTTCTTTTGCAGACAGCACGCAAGAAGAAGTGCTTCGCCTCAAAGATTGTATCCAACACGAGACACTCAAACTGCGCTCTGATGTGATTGGCTCGCTTCTCGGCAAGTAACGCGGAGAGTGCAAATGGGGCTGGATAAAATTGTCACAATGAGGGCACAATTGTCCCATTGTGTCTTGGTATCAATCCCTCTTGGCGTGTCTGTTGTTCTGTGTTGCAGTGCAGACACAGAGGAGGTGGGCTAGACTGGACGACGTGCGCAAGAAATGACCAATGGATCGACCTTTAGCAGCACACGCAGTGCCACGACACCTGTTTTTTTCCACATCCTGCAGACAATCAGCCATGCTTGGCAGGTTGTTCAGGGCGAGGGCTTCGGCAGGGGGGTCACAAAACCGCACAGAAGCACCTCATCACTCATGGTGAGCCCGGCCATTTCACGGCAATTGCAGCCTCACACGAGCACAATTACGGCAGTGCATTCTTCTTTCTTTTTGTTGTGTTTCTTCGCTGTCATCAATTTTGTAGCGCCATACTGTGTTGCCACACACCGAGCCGAGCAGCCATGTCTGAAACAGAGGAGCTCCTGAAAGAGCGGATTTTCAGCTTACAGCGACACAAGGAGGAGGCCGAACAGGTGAAGTACGAGCTTCAAGTATCACTGCAGCGTCTTGCAGCGGAGAATGTTCGGTTGAAGGACCGCTTGGCCGGCTGCCGTGAAGGTGAGATGCGCACCTCCTGGCTCTCAAGCGCCGTTCTGGAAAATGCAACAAGTGCAGAAGAGGCCAAGCTGCACCGCACAGTCTGTGCAAAAGAAGATGAAATCAGTTCACTTCAGAAGCATGTTTCTGAGCTCGCATCTGTGAACGCACGGATTCAGCGGAAGACAGCGCTGAGCTCAGGCGAGATGCTTGCTGGGAGTGCCGTTACGAACCTGAAGCGGCTGATGGCCGACTGGTTCTATGATTTCAGGAAGCAAACTAGCGCACACCATGCAGACCCAAACGCCACAACAAGCCACTCAAAGTCAATTTCGTACTTGCAAGCATTGATTGCGGCCTTGCTATCAGTTCTACAAGTTGCGCAGAAGGATGTTGAGGATATGTCCCCACCGCTACCATACACGGAGCTGCTTCGACGAGCCATCTACGCCGCACAGTTAGAGGTTCCCGGCAAAACAGCATACACGACTGCGGATGAAAATATTGGCAGTGCCACTTTGGGCCCGTCTATTCCCCCTGCTGCTGCCGCTGCTGCTTCGCTGCTCCCCAGTGAATCAGGGTCAGCCGGCAGAAGTTCAGATCCCAGTGACGACACACCCTGGGAAAAAACTGCCCGCAAGACCAGTACAGCACCACCCCCACTGCTCCAGGCTCTTGGGGACAGGCCCCTGCCCCGCCGAGAGGACGGGGCAGACTCCCTGTGGGACTTCCTGTTTGGGGGGGGCAGTGGCGGCTTTGCCGTGTCTGGCATCAACAATTCCGAGTCAACGCACGTGCTGCCAGTGTAGACGCCTTCAAATGCATTCACCTGCGCCCCGCGTATTCTGCTGTGAGCTCCCCCTGTGCGCGCTCCGTCTCGAATAGATCATTGGTGCTTAAACTGGTGCGGCGAGTGCGCACAGTGGACAGATCCACAGGGGAATCTTCGCTTGATGACCCTTGCTCACTCACATGCTCCACACTGCGTGCGCGGGAAAAGCCAGCAGCAACAACGCGCTTTGCCTCAGGGGGGGAGGAGAGAATCACAGCTCGAGGGGGGCTCCCTTGGGAGCCGAACCCCCCCTGCAACAAGCTCCCTTGGCTGGACTTCGCCAAAAGTGCACTGGCAGCTAGGGGCGTATGGTGATGAGTGCCAGGTGTACCTGCGGTGGGGCTTGGGTCAGCATTTGAGGAATTTTGAGCGCCCATCCCGAGGCGGATGTTCATCAATGAGCCGGCGCTTTGTGTGCCAGTGCCCATTGAAGACAGGTGTTCTGGCATGCTGTGCGTGGGAGAAGCACTGCTCGCTGAGGCTGCTGATTGCTGGTGGCCATGCGGGTGCGATGGTGGCATCTCACTGATGGTCCGTGACCCAATGTCAAAATCCCGTGGGTCTCTTTTGGGCAGGCCAATTTGCACACGCTTGGTTGGAGAGGCATCCAGGGGTGTGAAAAAAACAGGTGATTCAACTAGCGTGTCAGGTGCATCCACTGCTGCATCGTCTGGCAGCTGCCTGCCACTCACTTGACCCAGGCGAGTGGTGAGTTTGGAGCTGTTGTGCTGCTTGTGCTGCTCTACGGACTCACGGCGAGCCGCGGTGCCCCCCACCAGCTGCTGAATGGATGTGAGCGCACTGGGCTCTCCGCTGCCTGAGGTATTGGAGCGGCGATGGGGGCGTCCGCCAGCGCTGCCAGGAGGCGACATACCCAGCGAGCCGCGACGACCAAGTGAGACGGGGCTGCCAATGCCGTGAACACCGTGGGACCGCGAGCGAGAATGCGACCGTGCGCGATGCATATTGGGCGTTTGAATGGGGGGCGCCTCGCTGTACTTTGACCCTTGAGTGGTGGACACCACTGCCGAGCTGGCTGCACTGCGCAGCCTGGGCACGTCGGAGTGCGAGCTCAGGTGGCTTGCGCCGCGCTCTGCCTGAGGCTGATCCTCGAGCTCATCTTCGTGCGACACATGCGCTGTACTGCCGGTCTCGATGTGCAACTCCGCGTACCCTCTTGGAAGGTCTAGGTTGTGGTGCGTGGCACCCATGGATACAGCCCTGGCTCGCGCCCCGCTTTGCACCTGTGCGCTGCCCAGAGACAGTGTTGGCAGCTCCATTGTGTGGCTGGCGCTCGGAGACTCGTTTTGCGTGGCGGCGAGGTCAGCACTAATCAGCGGCAAACTGGAGCGTTTAGGTCCGTACATGGGCGAGATCTGCTTGGCTTCCTCAGATGCTGCCCGCCCAGGGCCTGCAGAGGGCCTGCGGCCACGCTTGCTTGATTCATAAGCCCCCAGGGGGGACCCCCCCTTGGCAGGTGTAGCTCGTATGGAGCTGTGGTTAGAATCATCCAGCATCTCGCCGCCGAGTGCAGACACCATCCAGCCTGGATGCACTGCGCTGCTTGAGGCAGCGGAGCTTGCTGCTCCACTCGTGTCCAGGGTGGAGCTGCGCAGGTTAGGCGCAGGCTTAGGCAAGGGCCTGTCTTCAGCGATGTCCGGGACCCTGTGCGTCGGGGAGGCACGGCTGTGCAGAAACGGCGATAAGGATGTGCCCCGATTGGCTGGGACAGCTGAAAAGCCCCCTGCAGCGCCTGTAGCTTCCAGGCCTTGCGCACGAATCACAGATAGGCTCGGCGAGCTTGATGCACGGCTGCTGCGAGTGGGCTGTGTCCCGACCAGCACAGAGCTCTGTGAACCAGGAGCCATGCCTGCAGCCAGCAGCCCAATGGCCGAGGACACACCACTATTGGAGCCCGAACCATGCTGAGAGAACGATGCAAGGCTGCCCAGTGTGCTGGCCGCGGGGGGCTGCGCGTCGCTGGCGCTGGTGGTGCGGGGACCGTTTGCGAAGGGGGGGGTGTACACCCCCTCCTGCCACCCATTGGCAGCAGCAGAGGGGCTGCGAGGCTTGCTGCCATCGGCTTTTTCGGAGGCTATCGAGCTGCTGCGCTGGTACCTACCAGGTGTGCCTGCGCGCGTGCCGAGAGAGCTGCTCCTGTCCAGCTTCACGGGGCTGGCTCGCGCCGCGTCCAAAGCATACACCATGCTTGGGGCTTCAGCGTCGGTATCTGACACCGTGGTTGATTCTTCGTCATCATCGTGGATGTAAAAGCACGGCGCCACTTTGGCACAGCACCCTGTAAATAGGACCAGTGCTACTACGGCCACCACTACCACGGCACCAGCTGCTGCCGCCGGCCAGTACTGAGATTTTTGCGGCTTTCCAGTGGATATCTGCTTGGCAGCATGTCTGGATTCAGATTCGTCTTCATTCGTCGGCTTCAGCGGTCGCTTCAGGCTTCGTTGGAGTGATTCTTGCGCCATGAAACATTGGCTTCGGGAGATCGCAGTGCGACGTATGCAAACCCTCCAGCCAAACTCGGAAGCACGGCCTTCCAGGTGCTGCAAATGCCGGCAATACACAACCTTTCCAGTTGCATGCAAATCCACCAGTTTCGGAACTCTTTTCTCCTTGTTGAGCTTTGCGTTGGGAGTGCTCAGAGTGGCTTCCAGCGGTTTCAAGGCTGCCGCATCCTGTATGGAAGTCCGCGCAGTGCAGTCCTGGTCTGGGCCAAGCAGAGCTGCTTGCATATCCATGACTTCATTTGTGTGCAGCGAAAATTTCCCGAAACCTGTTTTGCAGAGCGACAACAAAGCTTGCGTTGCTGAGTGCACTGCGAATTTCAAAAGTTCAGGCACTGTTACTCAAGCAAATATTGATGCAGCATCCCAACACAGGTATAAACACACCATTATCATCCACATTGGTATTTTCTTCCAGGCCTGTCCGAGGGAAGGCCGCCAGTGCTGCACCATGCCGCAAGCCAGGGGAAGTTGACAGGTTTTCAGAAGCTTGTCCAGATGCAGCCGAGCTCAAGCGCACACACCATCTACCCCCCAACGAAACCTGTGATTTGCAGAAAAAAGTGGCACAGCTAAAATGAGTTATTCAGCAAGTCAGGACAGCAAATGCACAGGGCAGCGTTTTATGTGCACTGCATCACTTGCTGCATGTGCGTCAGCATACATAGCTGAAGTCAAGATTCAAACCAAGATTAAACTTACATCTTCAAATACTTGAATTTGATGAGGCAAGGTATTCTGGGGCAAAGTCGTCGTGCTTGCCGCGGATTGCAAGGCCAGTATTTTTGGCGTGTCGCTTCTGCCGAGGTGGACTGACAATGCCAGTAGCAGCCAAAAGACTTGCTGAGCCATCACCCAAATCCTTTGACCAAACGAGCCTGGTTGCAATCCACCGATTTGCGTTCGTTCTTGTTGCTGAAACGTGTTCGAACAGTACTTGCAAGTATGCAATTAGCGCGCCGGAGCAATTTCGGCACAAATTGGCCAAGGCTCAAACAAAGTTGTTGTAAAATTCACCAATCAAATCTAGAGCGTGAATATACCAATTCAGGCTTGGCCAGCTGCTATGTCGTAATTCATTCCATCCTGCAGGTGCCCTCAACACACAGGTCTGGGAGCCTGCCAGGAATCCGTTGGGAGCATCGAACTCCCAACGTCTAGACTAGATACCTCAGCCACCCGACGCTGCACCGGTCAGCCAATCACTGGCCTGCAGCTTGATGTTTGTCATCGAGTCCCCCCTTTTAGCTTTCGACACCATGCACAAGGGCTGTGTGCTGCTCAAGTAGTAGGCGTCGGTGGCAAATGCAGTGCCACCAACCCTTATGGATGCACACACAGCAGGCTTCAATGCAGCAGAATATACATGGCTTCACGGACTTGTGCAGCCTTCCAACCTCTGCTGTCTTGGGGTACAGCTCTGCAGCTTTGGGCCATGCATGCGAAGGCCCACCCCTGGGGGGCACATCACAGGAAAGCATGCAACTTGAAGAGCTGCAACGAGTGCAGAAGATAGACAGGGGCACCACTACAACTTGGACAACACTGCACATCTCTGCTAGCTCTTAGTCTGACTCCTCAGCAGGTTGGCGAGCTTGGGCGTGCCTCGCCGAGGCCGCCCGCCCAGAGGTGGAGTACTTCTCAGCAACCCATGCAGACGCGTCAGGGTCCTGTGAGAACAGCGACCTGCCCACCATGTGCCAATTGCCCTCGCTACCTTGGCGCCCAGGGGTCCCAGCAGCGGCCCCGCCCTGCGCTTCATTGGCCTGGTCGTCATCACCCAGAATCTCACCGGCCTCCTCAATGCCAGCAGCGCCCCCAGCAAGGATGTCTTGGAAGCTACGGGCACGCCTCATCTTGCTGGATGATGGAGAGGGTACGGAGATGGCCAGCCGTGCCCTAGCTGATTGTACAGTGGAGCCCGTGGAGATTGGGGGCGGCACGAAGCCAGGGCGGTCGCCACTGCTCGAGTCTGGCACATCGCTCGGCCCCGCACGAGTGGGCGGCCGCTCTGCTTCATCGTTGTCAAATGCTGCCAGCACTGTGTGCCAGCTATCGGCTAGGGACGATGACATGCTGCTGGCAAGTTCCTCCAGAAACACCCGTTGGTGGTGCAGTGCTTGCCCAACGGAATGCGTGCCCTGCTGCATTTGGCTGGCAAACAACGACCATAAATTGCCACCAGCAGCAGTCAGCGTGCCGTGGTCAGCCACCTGCCCCTTGACCTTGTTCACACCGCTTCTCAGCGCTGTGATGGCGGCTGCCTGCCGCGCCTGGTTGGCGGCGGAGGAGCGGTTGCGGGTCCCAGCGAGCATGTTGAACACAGGCTTCATGGCGGAGGTCGGCTGCTCTGGTTCTGGGGAGATTGATCCATCGTCGCTACCGTCTGCTGTGCTCAGTACATACCCGTCGTGGTGCATCTCCACGTCCCCATGACCAAGCCCTGCGGCTGCCGCCCCCTCGTTAATCTTTCGAAGCTCCCGAGACGACAGTTTTCTGAACCCCCATGCTTCGACTTCGGAAACAAGCATGCTGAGTGTTGGCTTCCAGATGCGCTGGTAGTTGACCTTCACATGCCAAGGCAGCTGCACGAGAACAGGAAGCAGCAAACATAGGAGCCATGCGCTCGGAGATTCAGCAATGTGCTGATAGCCAGAACTGTTGAGGTTATCTCCACTTAGAGCACCCAGCAGCATGCTGACTGGGATGATGATTAGAACGAATACTGCCGTGATGACTTGGAAAAACCAGAAATGCAGGTTCATCATGGAGCAAATGCGAATGGTGCACACAAGCACCATGGCGCAGAAAGCAATGAAACCCACCTGGAATATGTATGGAGTGGCGCCAGTTTCGCCCCCGAGGGTGTTTGTTGCAGTGATGGTAAAGAAGTACACTACAGCTGACTCAATGAGCGCGGTCATAAGCCAACCAGCAAACGTGAACAGATTCAAGAGTTTGCCGCGCTGCCCAGCGCTGTACAGCTCCGGGAAAATCAACGATGCTTCAGCAGACACATCTCGGTCAAGCACAGCCAGCATCAAAATCGGAAATTGGACAATCAGCAGCCCGAAGATCTGTGAGAATACTTCAACATACCATTTCTGGCCAGACCACCCGGTGGATGCTGAGAAGTAGTACTGAACCATGGTATTAATGATACTCTTGTACAGCTGGTAGCTGACTAGCAGTGACATGCGGCTGTAGTTCCAGCGGCCATGGACAAGAAGCAGTCTTTGTAAATGGCTGAACTGCCCCACAGCGAAATCGCACGCGTTGACAGCCTGGCTTCCTTCTTTCCCGGCAATTCCAACACCAACATGTGCTGATTGGATCATGTCCACATCGTTTGCACCGTCACCAATGGCCAGGACACGCGCAGTCTTGTCCCACGATCGCAGCAGCTGCACCAGCATTGCCTTCTGATCTGGGCGGCAGCGACAAGCGATCAGAGCGCGAGCTTGCATGAGCAGCTCCTGGAAATCTTGCAGCAGCGAGCTTTCAGCAGCTTCATCTTGTGCAGCCAGGGAGCTTTCAGCGGCTGCCTTGAATGCTGTCTCGTCAGCAATGTGCTGCAACGTCACATCATCCACAACAAGCACCAAAGGCTTCAAGTCTGCAGGCTCAGCAGAACGTCGCCGTTTTGCTTCCACCCTTAAAGCTGCAATACCCCGCAGCGTACCTGCATCATTTGAATGCCCATTTGTGGCAAAAATAAGTTCGCACCTTGTGTCCACGAGCCGTGTTGCAAATGCAATGTTCACTGCCGTCTCCTCCTTGTCACCAGTCAGCATGTGCACTGCAATGTTAGCCTCTTCCAGTAATTCAATTGTTTCAGGGACGCCATGCTGCAG
>Ga0307982_1004562_pt1 | contig 10932 bp, 3 predicted proteins | sample OrgLakmetagen989_FD_201847 | JGI IMG/M metagenome (GOLD analysis project Ga0307982, IMG submission 201847) | Saline water microbial communities from Organic Lake, Antarctica - #989 | ecosystem: Environmental > Aquatic > Non-marine Saline and Alkaline > Saline | place: Antarctica: Organic Lake... | reverse complement strand
TGGGAATGCGCGTGCGTTGCGCAAACAAAGCAAGTGCGGAGTGAATCATGAGGGGGAGGGGCATTGGCCAAAATTCTCGCAAAAATTGTAAAAAGCGAGGCATTTGAGGGTAGCGCGCACTCCGCAGAAATAATAATAAAGAGGAAGGCGTGCGAGCGTAGCTCGTGACGTGCGGAACACGAAGTTCCATTGGCAGAGGTCAAAATTTGCCTTTCAGCGCGCAGGGCGCACCCCAGTCGAACTATTAATAACGGCAAATTTTGTCTATACTCCTAGATAATGAGGCCTATATTTAGAACTAAATGTTAATTCGTACATCCGTTTATCCTTATCCTAGGTCTTATCAACTGATAATTCACTTGGATCTACATTCAAGTACACCATTCGGAAATGGCTGCGATTCGGCCTTTGATTGCATTTGCTTCCTTAGGTGCTTTCCCGCCGCTCTCGGTGCATTCCCCGTCTAGCACCACCACCAGGGCTTGTACCAGTGAAGATGCGTTGACATGGTCGGGGAAAGGGCAGTGCACCAGCCCTGCTTCCACCAACTGCAGCACTGGCAGCACTGCCGACCAGTCTAAACCGCCGAACGCTTGCTCACTGCTCGTGCTTGACCCTGCAGCAGCAGAAGGAGACACCTTGGCTGCGACGACTGCCGATGGAGGAGGCGGAGGAGCCAAAGCCCCAAACACTAGAGAAGACGCTAGAGTTGGCAAAGCGGAGTGAGATGCACTTGAGTTCGAAAAAACAGAAGCGCCGCCTGAGGATGGCTGCTGCGACGGCGACGATGCCCCACGGTGGTTGATCCGGTGCTGGAGCTCCAGCAGAGGGCGGTGCAAAACTTTCTCCCACGCCTGCGCCAGCTCTAGCTCGTGCTTTTCTGCCCATGGAGGGCGGCGCGCCATCAGCACCACTCCGAAGCGTGGCAAAAGCTCGAGCAAGTCTCGCCACAAGTTCTGTTCTTGCAGGGCACTCAACAGGCCGAGCCACAGGGTGCCGTCACTGATGGCCTGATTGCTGCCACTGCTGCATCCTTGCGCAGCGCCTCCTCCCTCAGCAGCGTCTGCTGCGAGGAGCATGTCTGCCAGCAGCGGCGCGAGGCGGGCGTGGGTGCGGCGGTGGTCGCGCCACAGCGACTGGGCGAGGCTCGCACCCAGGCCCTGCAGCAAGCCCGTGAACGGCAGCCGGAGCTCTTGCAGCCAAGCCGCGTGCGCCAAGCGAAGGCCCCACAGCGCCAATCCCCCCAGAGGTGGAGGAAGAGTCTCTCCATCTTCCTGCTTCTTGTTTGCTTGCGCTCGCAAGGCCTCGGCTACCAGACCAGGGGGTGCCACGAGAGCGAGCGCACGAAGGGCGCGAAGTTGGGTGCGGCTGCTGTGCTTGGCGCCTGCCAGCTTCCCGTGGGCCACTTCCAGCAGCAGGTACACGGCTTTGCCCTTGGGGCTCGTAGCATCATAGCCCAAGAGAGCGCTGGCTGCTGCAGTACTTGAGGAAGCAAGATCGCTATCAAGAGGAGCCTTAGGCGCAACTGCCGACGAAGTCGATGGCAGAGGTGCCAGGAGGCAAGCAATCTGAAGCGCCAGGTCCGAGTCTTGCTTCTCTGCCACCCAGCGAGCAGGCAGGCGAAACACCGAAGCGCGGTCGTCGAGCACAATCGAATTCGAGCCGCTGCTGTGGCCCCACCCACCAGAGCCGCTGCTAATGGAGGCACCTTTGCCAGCGACAGCTTTGGCACTTGAAGAAAGGGTAGGTGAGTGGTCTTCACCAGAATTAGCGGACGCAGGAGCCGCGTCAGCAGATGGCAGCGCCTCCGCTGACAGAGGCCTCTCCAGCCATTCTTGCACCAATTTCTGCCGGATAGCATGCACATTCAACGGGGGCATTGAGGCAGAGGTGTTATTTCCTTCTTCGTTGTTCATGGCATAAGCGCCGTACTCCGAGTGGCCTTGCACGATGTTTGCCACTGCTCCATCGACTTGGGCAGCAAAAGCGTGGAAGTCTGCCACGGTAAAGGTGGAGCTCGCAATGCCAACAGAATTGCTTCCTATGCCAAGAGTTTTCAGACCATTGTGGAGGCTGAACGCGGTCGTAGAATGCGCACCGTTTGCGCTACTGGTTGCTGCTGCGTGTGCTGCCGCAGATGCATACAGGGCTTCCACCAGTGCCATGGAATCTCCCAGCAAGTCCCTCAGCACCCGCTTGGTACCCTTGTTGTCGTTGGTCATTGCACTGCTCGAGGAAGCAGATGACGACGAAGGCCCAGCGAGTGCGTCGAGGAGGCTTGGGTGCACGCTTCGCACGGCTTCCTGATTGGTCAACACCACGAGTGCGCTCGCGCAGCGCTGCACAGTAGCGCTTGCTTCTGCAATGCTTCCATTGTCACTCTCGCAGCTCTTGCTCCGGCGCTGCCACTCGATGGCCAGCTTGAGCGCCCCCTGTAGGGCCGCTAACCTCTCCGCGGGCCTCGCGTGCAACTGGCTGCAGATCCACTCCGCCGTGCTGCACGCGAGCCCGAGGTCTGTCACTTCGCTCAACCACGCAAAGGCCTCCGAGCGCGTTGGTAAGCGCTGTAAGGCGGCAGTACTGTTGCCGGAGGCTGCGTTGCCGTACTGTGCGCGAAGCAAGAGCGCGTGGGCTTCACCATGGTCGAGGCCCAAAGCACCGCACAGGAGGCCCACTTTGTGCACGTTGTTGGGCTCGACCAGCTCCACCAGGCACTTGCGAGGGTCAGCTAGCAGCGCAAAGAGCGGCACGCGCGCACCCACCGCGCTGATGCTGGCTTCAGACTGACGCTTCTGCTCCGTATCCGCAACATTGTTGACGGGCATACGGAGGTTCAGGCCGCGCAACAAGCCGAGCACTTCAAGCGCGCGTTCGGCCGCTGCTCCTTCCGCATCGCTCGAAGCAGCTGATTCCGCTGCCGCTTCCTGCCCCTGCTGCTGTTGTTGTTGTTGCTCGATGTCAAGTGCCTTGAGCCAAGCTTCATAAACGGCTTCAATGCGCTCGTAATCGTCATCTCGCAACGCTCCTCCTGACACCACACCGCGCAACAGCCGCAAGACCAGGGCTAGAGGCGGCGCCTCTCGTGGGACGGTATCTGGCGCATCACACCCACTACTGGTGCTCTTGATGGTAGCAGTGGTGGCAGCCGAGTATCCAAACAGGGCAGCATCCAGCAGCTTTACTTCCTTGGGCTTGAGGGGGTATCGGCCGCGGCAACTACTGCCAGAAAGCCCACTGTCTCCTTGCCGTTCTCCGCCGCTGCCAGCACCCACTTGTGCTCCCACCACAGTGTCATTGGTGGGGCGGTTGCGAGTCAGGAGGTGTTCGGCAAAGAGCAAGTCTGGTACGAAGGATGCTACACCGAATTCTTCACTGAACTGCCGCGCCAACTGCAGCTTGCGAGTGGCTGAGCCTTTGCCGCACCGTTCCAAGAGCGCCGGCAACAAGCTCGACGCATATGTTGCACAGGCTTCGGCTTCAGGAGTACTCGAGGAGGATGCTTCCCCGGAACTGGCCGCTGCTGGCAAAGGCGGCGTGAGGGCGCGGTGGTCAAACGGCACTCCGTGCTGCTCCAGAGTGCGCCACCAGCCCGCTTGGCCCTGCCGCTTGGCGTAGGACTGGGCAAGCTTTGGCTGCCGCCACGCCAGCGCGACGGCCTGTGCCAGCTGCGCCAACACGGTCAAACGCTTGTAGTCGCGGTCTCCGTGGACCACGGCCGCAATCAGCTTGTTGCACGCCGTGACGCCTTGCCGTTGAGGCAGCGCCGCCAGGGAGCCAAAAGCGAGGCCAAAGTCGGGGAAACGGCGCGCAGCTGCCGCATCGGCCGCGGTGGCCAGGACCGGCGCCATCCGATCCGCTATGGCACCGTCCGTAGTGGCGGACAGGCTCCCTAACAAGAGCCGCATGGCAAGCTTGCTGGCGCCGTGCTGCACGAGCATCTCCGAGAGCTGCACCAATGCCCCTGATGGCGAAGCTGAAGATGCTGATGTCGCTCCACTTCCAGCACCGCCAGGTGTCAAGAGGTACTTCGCAGGCGTAGCAGAAGCAGCAGAGGAGCTCCTGCTGCCCGTCGCAGAGGTAGCACCGTACCTGTGGACCTGAGCCCGTTCCTTGAGTTCTTGAAAGGCGCAAGCCGCAGCGAGCTTCTGCGCTTCCACGGATGGCAACAACAGGCCGTCTCCACGGTCCCATGTATCGTGCAGTGGGGCGGCGTTACTTAGGTAGGCATCAGCCGCCGCCGCAGCTGTGGTTGCTGCTGTTGCGCGAAGCTTGCTGCCACTGCTGCCATGGCGGTTGCTGCTGCTGCTGTTCCAGTGCGTGATGCCTTGCTCGAACTTCTCACCGCCGGGCGTGCGTGCTAGCACAGCGGCTACCACTTCAGCCGCTCGCAAGAAGTCCATCGCGTGCGGCAGTTGCGAGGCATGGCAGAGCGCAGCCGACCGCTGCAGGAGCGTGAGGGCATGGCTAGCTGCCAATGGGGCTGGAAGCTTGGCGAGTGGAACGTCCATTGCACTGGCGCCAGCACCAGCCGTGGTGCTCGAGGCGCTACCTGCGGGAGCCGTTTGACCTTTGACGATGGCCACCGACAGCGCTTGCGCGACCTCCTTCAGTGCGGCTGCTGCGTTGCTCGCGTCTCGAGCGCCACTCGCCGCAGAAGAAGCAGTGCTCTTGCCTGCTGCACTGGCGGTGCACGCGCGGAGGGCAATGGCGCCGCTAGCCCAAATGTCATCGCAGAGCGCGAGCGCGTGACCTACACCTACTGCTACTGGTGGCGCTGCCTTGCTTTTGCTGCTGGTGGTAGTAGTAGTGCAATTGGCGGTAGTTGCAGCAGTAGCAGGGTCAGCAGTGAGGGCCCGCTTGGCGACAGCACCGGCCACTTGGCACCACGGCAGCGACAGCAACTCAGCAGCGTGGCGAAGCGACTCCAGAGTGAGGAAAACACCCGTTGCAGCACCTGCTTCCTGCCCGCCACGACTGCTGCTACCGTTGTTGTGCGTGGCTGTATTGGCACCCGCACCAGCTGTAACCTCTGCATTCGCCTCGAGGTCCAGGAGGGCTCGCAGGCGGTCCACCAGATTTGCTTTGAGGCCGCTGCTCTCCGCGCCTTTTGCTTCGAGCGCTTCTTTCAAGGCCGTCACTTTCATCTTACTGGGCGGTGTGGTGCTCGTTGAGATAGTGTTGGAAGCAGCACCAGTAGCATTCTTGTTCTTTGCGTGTGTTGGCGTGTTGAGTCGGGCACCTCGACGTCGCTCGCTGCCACCGCTGCCACTCGTAGTGTTGTTCTTGGCCGGAGTCGTCATGTTCGATTCCCCATATGCCCAACCAGGAGCGCTTGAACCACGGTTGCTGCTGCTCCTGCCATCACCGTTGCTCACGACAGCAGTGCTGTTGTTTGCATTCTCCTGCTGGCTGAGGTCAAGGTCGAGGAGGTACTTGAGGACTGCTTGTCGCTTCGCCGAGCACCGGAAAGACGACATGGTCAACTCCACTCCGAACTCTTTCGCCAGCGCTCGCAGCCGCGTGAGCTCAAGAGCTACGCTCACCGCTCCAGACCCTTCTTCTCCCGCTGATGACGTGGAAGTGGTTGCTTGCGATGATGGACCTCCTGCGCCAGACAGCACTGCAAAGGCAGCGCGCTCCGCCGCACTCACTCGTGCATCCCCGCTTGGGTCATCACTGCTGTAGTTGCTTGACTGGTGGTAGTGGCTCTGCGCCGCCCAAAACGAGGCCACGCTTAGAGCCGTTGCGGTGAGGCGGTGGTGTGTTGAGCTACTTTCCACAATCGCCGTGGCGGGGACAACCCCCGAGAAGGGGTTCACGACTTGGTCTTGAAGGCCGTCCACGCAGTAATGGAAGAGCTGGTCGGAAATTAGCAAGGCGTCGCCACGGCTGAGCTCGGGCCTCGTCAGCAAGCTCGCGAGCTCGTGGTCCGAAGGCGCGCGATGGCTGGCGAGGTGAAGCAGGTGCCGGCCAACCACTCGGCTGGGTGCCAAGTGCGCGTACGCGGAGCACAGCAACAACGCGTCCGAGAGGGCCGCGGCGCCCGACACGCACCCAGCGCCTTCTTCATCGTCGTCGTCATCAACTCCTCGGCTGGTGTTGGCACTTGCAGCAGTGGTAGCAGTGGTGGTGGGTTGGTCGTGAATGGTGGCCAGGTAGTCCACGAGCCGAGTGGCGTGCCGAGGGTCCATCACGTTGAAGTGCGCCACATGGTGCCTCGCTACAATTTCTTGAATGCGCAACAAGCGCGCAGCTTCCCCGAGTTCGTCGCTACCAGCAACCGTAGCGCTGCTGCTGCTGCTGCTCGAGTGCCGGTGCGTGCCCAGACCGTGGAAAGACGAAGACGAGGCGGCAGGAGCTTCTTCTCCACCCTCGTTGCTGGTATGAGTAGAGAGGCTAGTGGTCGCGTACCCAAGTCCCCAGTTTGCCCGCCCTTGAGCGGAGCCAGCGTCTTGCGCCAGCGCTCGTAGGCCAGGGGCCAGAGGGGGCACTGCCGCTCGCAGCAAGCAAAGCGCAGCGGTGTACGCCCGCTCCGCCGACAACGCTCGCGAGGTGACGTCACTGTTGTTTTCATCGCCATCACCTTGTTGTTGTTTCGTAATGCTGTCGCTGCTACCGTCAGTGCTTGCACCACCATTGGATGCACCCAGGGCGGCGTGCCCGAGGCAACGAAGGGCGGCCACCCCGCGCTCTGACAGCTGCATGTGCTCGTCGGTGAGCGCGAGCGCCGCTGCGGCTTCGGCCGCTACTTCCGCATCTTCCAACGGATCTAACCACGCCTCGGAACTGCTGCTACTAAGAGCCTCTGCTGCGGCAGCACCGTTTGCCAGAGGTGAAGCCGACATAACCCCATTGGGCGTTGCAGCACCACCAGTTCCATGCTCTTGTTGCTGTTGTTGTTGGCGGGTCTTTTGGCGGCGGCGGTGGTCGTCCAGCGCCATCTTCAGCTGCGCGCGAGCGACCCGGGTCGGAGGGCGGCGCGACATCGCAGCGCTTGCCGTGCGCACGTAGGCTAGCAGCAGAGCTCCTGGCTCCAAGCCTCGCAGCCGCGCATACGGGGTCACATGTGCTCGATAGGCTTGTGATATGGCGTCGTTGACTGCTGCGCTGACATCTGCGCCACAAGGGCTAGAATCGCCATCCAAGTCCGAAGAGTCCCCCCTCTTGTTTTTCGCCACCGCCTCATCGGCTGCTCGGTCAAGAAGCGCAAAGGCAATGGCGTCAGATGGCGCAGCTTCGTATTCCTCGAGCGTTAGGCACATGCCATGCTCATCCCACAGTGCCGCTAACTCCGCTAGGCGAGGGCATAGTCGAGACAAGCCGTCTGCTTCCCACACCATGCCATCGCCCTCAATGGCCCTACTGGTAGAGTTGCTGCCAGTCAGGAAATTGTCGGGTGTGCTGCGGTGTTCGGCTACTCCGGTAGGGCTGATCCTCGCCCCATCAGCTGCTGCAGCACTCGCAGGCCCAAACGGCGTTGGCCCTCCTGCTGCTAGTGGCGACTGGCCTTGCTCGACTTGGTTGAACTTGTCCGTTAGGGAACGCCGGGGAGTCGCGCCGTTCAGTGGAGTGCCAGCACCGCGGTCAGACCCATGCAAGATGCTGCTGTGAGCTTGCGAAGACAAAGCAAGAGGAGGCGCTTGCCACCGGCTGAATTGCACGTTGGTGGAGGCAGCAGCGCCGAAGAGGGTCACCGTTGCAGCCTCCACTTTCAGAGCTAAGTCGAGAGCAAACGCAGGGTGGCCTTCCTTCGTCCTGCTCCTTTCTGCCCGTGCCTTCGCCTCTGCGTCACGACTGCTACTGCTGCTATTCGAGGAGGAAGAGGCAGCAGCGAGGGCACGGCAGCGTTCTTCGGCCCATTGTCGCAAATGAGCCAACGCGTGCGGAGTGCAGCGTGCCACCACGTCACTGGCCACAAATTGCGCCAAAGCTTGCTCGAGCGCAGGGCCTAGACCAAGAGGCGCGCTGCGCAACAGGGCCACAACACCAATGCCGTCGTTCACGCGCAGCTCCGTGGCGCTCGTAGCAGTGTGGCCTTGAGCAGTGACGTCATCCTCCGCTGCCATCTTGGTAGAGTGGCAGTTGACGAGCTCAACCGCAGCGTGGCGGCGCCACAGTAGCGCTGCTGCAGCCACGTTGCCCGCCTTCAGGGCATCGGCGGCGAGACTGAGAGCACTGCGCTCCCCGCTCACCAGTGCCCATGCAGCCTTCGGTGCAGTTGTGGCCGACGCGCTTGCCTCATCGACCGATGGAGAGGTCAGCAAAAGAGAGGCCGTGCGCAATCGGCGGCGAGTCGAGCGAATTGCGACGAGTGCAGCCGCTGCTGTGAAAGCTAGCGTCCCTGGATGAATTTGAGTGCCACTCTCGTCGGCTGCTGATGTAACTGCTGCCAGGGATTCTGCCAGAGCATCCATCACTGGCAGCAGCAGCGGTTGAGGAGAAGGCGTCGGTGGTTTGGCAGACGTTGGGGCTGGATTGACACGATGCAACAGTTGTGCAGCTAGTCTCTCTTGATTGGTGCCACGAGTCAGACTACGGCAATTACTGGGCTTGTTGGCTTGCACTAATTGGGTAGGTAAAGAAGCAGGCAGGGGCACCACCGGCGCGAGAGCACGCAGGCCACGAGCTAAGACCAAAGGACAGCCGCGCGACACCAGGGAAGCGACACCGTCACGCACGGCTGTTGCGAAGGCAGCCACAGCGGTACTTTTCTCAAATTGAGCTGAACTACTTTCGTTCGTGTCTCCCATGGCAGCCAGAAAACTTGCACGGGCCGTGCGCATTGCCTGCACCGCCGGCTCGCTCTCTTCGTCCTCTCCTTCGTCGTTGTCGTCATCCCCAACTTCTGCGAGCGCTTCATGACCCGTGGCAACTAGCTCCTGACTAGCACCCGTCGTGGTATCATCAAACGAAGGAAGCCGCACGAGGCGAGGCGGCGCGTTGTCTTCGTCGTCGGTTTGGAGGCTGGCGCCCCACAGGAGGCCTGGGTGGTGCACCGACGCCGCCAGCCCAATGACAGCACCTCCAGGCAGCGAAATCCGGGCGCTGCGATGGCTACAGTGCATGGAGCGCTTTCTTCTTCGGACTTCACAGTAGCAGTAGCAGCTTGCAACTGTACGATTGTGGTGCCATCCAGAAGCGCTGCGACCACAGCGTTTTCAGAGACCACCGCGAGGCCAGAGATAACGGCACCATTTCCGTTTTCGTCATTCCAAGCTCCTGCAAGGGCCCAGGCCACCGGTGACTCAGATGACACTGCATCACCAGCTGCGCTGGCATCCAGCGGAGGAGCAGCCCACCATTCAACCGAAGTGCCTGCTACGCGCGCCACGGTGTCAAAAGGCAAAGAGGCTGTCGACTGAGGCACCAGAGCAAACGACGCAGAGTTCGTGCCTTCGTGCGATTGTGCCTCAATTGGAGGTAGCGTGCCACGGTGAGTGCAGCGAGGCGGCTGTGCTTGGCCAGCTCCACCGCTAGCATTGCCCTCAGAACGGTCCATACAAACTTCCCAGCTCTCCACCGTCGCTGCCCCGTCAATGGTGGCTGCTAGCACGACAACGCGCGTCAAGGTAGGCAGCCACTGCGCCACCAGCTGGATGCTTGCGCTCGCAGCTTCTTCAGTAGCTTCTTTCAGTAAATCGAGCTGTGCCGTTTGCGTGACCATGCGGCGCTTCAGAGAGGCGAGCAGAGTGGATTTCGGAGCGCCGCCGCCAGCTGAAGCCTCAGCGAGTAGGCGTGCCGAGAGGCGAGAAAAGTGAAACATGCGGCCGCTTGAATCAAGCACCACAAGCTCTTCGTCTTGATCGGAATTCAATGGGCCCGAGTTAGGCACAAATGACATGGCGCCGAATGCTTTTGCACCTAGAGTACATACGTGTTTTCCAGAAGGAAAAAAAAGAAAGTGAAAGGTGGAAATCGTAACCAGAGTAACGAGTTGCAACATCGATTAGACGTAGTCTGGTCTTTCACATATCGTCAGCCAAAGGTTCTTACACACCAGATTCGACTTTAACGAGCGCATGTCTGAAGAGAAGCTTGCCACTCTCCAGCACAAAGTTGAGGCCGCCGTTGGCATCCGCCACAACTGCGTATGTTCCAGTGGCAGACCACGCCACGTGTTCAACGGGCGCAGCAATTTGAACTGACGGGCCAGACGACATGTTCCTATCGCTAATATCATAGGTATTTAGCACAGCAGAGCCATCGACTATAGCCCCGAGGCGGGGCCCCAGAGAGATTGGAAGAGCCGCCATGTTCACAAACTCTTGCGACAGTTGTTTCTTCTCTTTTTGACAGTTGCTTTGTAAATTCTCTAACATAGTACATACAAATATTTTTCTTGATACCCTTGCCCGTCGCCCATCGTTTTTGTCTCATTTTTGTCATTTGACTTGCATTTAAGACTAGTTTTAGATTGATGCATCCAAGTACATGAGAGACGAGAGGCATCATGAATCGAAAATAGAGAGATCCAGCAAGAGCAACAACTGCAATTAACCCGGCGTCCTTGCAGTCCCAGCACGGCCTTATCACCCATCACCCCCATCTCAACCAAACAATCAGATAAACTTCATCAGCCCGGATATTACGGTATTTAACCCTTAGCTCTCTCCATGGGGCCTTTCATTGCGCCTGCTGCGCGGCGTGTGCAAACGCGGCGGTGAGTCGGTCGCGCTCCAAGAGCAGTGCTTTGTACTGGGCTTGCATCACTTCGTTTCGCTCGCTTTCTTGCTTGGTCAAGTCGTACAAGTCAGCAATCCGCTGCGGGCCCGCGATGGCTTCGGCACTCGCCAAGGTCGCAAAGCACTTCTCTTCGAGGCTTTTCTTGGACCAGGACGCGTGCGCCACGGCGCATTGCTCTCGGAGCGACGCGGCCTTGTCCTCGTAGCCCATGGTGCGCACTTGTAGCTTCTTCTCGAGCTTCGCGCACTT
>Ga0307982_1004560_pt1 | contig 10934 bp, 9 predicted proteins | sample OrgLakmetagen989_FD_201847 | JGI IMG/M metagenome (GOLD analysis project Ga0307982, IMG submission 201847) | Saline water microbial communities from Organic Lake, Antarctica - #989 | ecosystem: Environmental > Aquatic > Non-marine Saline and Alkaline > Saline | place: Antarctica: Organic Lake... | reverse complement strand
CTTGCGTATGTGATGGCGGATGGCGAGGTGCAGCCTGCACTGTGCCTTGTGGGGACAACGGTCCCCAGGCCAGGACCTATTCTCACTGGGCGTCACTGGTGGAGACACGTGGGGCGACCTGGCCACCGATGTGTTTGTCGACGTATCCTTTTCTAACACAGACGACGACGATGGCCGCCCAATGCCATACGAGATCTGGCGTGGGGAGTACAACGTGCCTGGAGAGGTGGGTTTCCGCCCCGTGTCTGCCGGCCAGGGACACAGGGCCAACAGTGAAGACAACTACGGCTGGCTCATCCCCATATTTTTTACTATTAACATCAGCAGCTTCCCCACCCCGTGGCCCTGGTCCTTCCAGACCCCAGGAGATGCGCTGTGCCAGCTGGTGTTCCACGCCTGGCTGACTGAAGCATATAACCAGGGCTCGCTGCCTGAGTCTGATTCCTCCTCGCGTGTTACCCCCCCCAAGATCTTCAATGGGGCAAAAGGCAATAGTAGGTGCTATCAGGCCTCTGGGGCAGGTGCCTCCAAGGTTGACCGGGCTGCCCGCCCGGTGCGGGACCCCCCCTACTCCTGCCTCCTCCGGCCCCTCGCTCAGATCGTACAGTAATCATTGACGCCACCGCCCATCAATTCATCAAACATCGAAACTAATTACCCTCTTCTTCTGACACTGGTTCATTGTTAATTAAACATCATCATGTTTTCCTCATGTCGATTGCTCATGATTGGTGCAGCAGTCGCTGCTGCCTGCTTTGTGCAGACTTGTGCGGCAAGCAAACAACCAAATTGGGTGAGTGATTTCGTTTTGTGACCAATATGAATTGTTTTATTTCTTGCGGGCCCAACGCAAGTATCTGCCTGCAAACTGCATTGCGCCGCGCAGTAGTGCTGAGCTCCCGCCCCTCGCCTCGCCCCTTTCACACCACGCCAATCATACCACGCCAACGCACACAGCCCGTTTCTTACAACAATCATATTCACAGGATGAAATTTCAACACCTCTTCCAATTCAAGGTGGACTTGGCTCCTTTTTTCCGCTACAAGCGCCTCCCAAGCTGACTGAGTTTCAAGCTGGATCTGTGGTCAACTTTACTTTCAACACGCCGCGGCGCGACCTGAGAGGAGCACCAGTGCCCGATCAAGCAACTGTGTCTGTTGGCGCTGGTATAAAAGGTTCTCGTGATGTGGCTATGTCTTACGACACCTCCACGTTTTCAAGCCAGTACTCCAGCCGTGTCGGCGGGAGTCTTGGTTTCCATTTCATCTCGGCAGGTGCCAGCTATAGCAGCTTCGTTGCCGATGTTTCATCGTCCACCAATGCCGCGTATCGCAGCGCAACACATTTGACAGTTTCCATACAGACTGTGCGAATCACACAGCCTGACCGTGTCCAATTCATCCCGGAGGTTGAAGCCGCTTTGACAGCGCTAAAGACAGCCTACACTGCCAAAGGAAATGCCTCAGCGCCAGATTTCTTCAATTTTTTCCACCAGTACAACGCCTATTTCGTGTCTGAGTACACATATGGCGGCTACGCTGACTTCAGCGTCACTTCAACCTCCTCCTCGTCCGAGCGCCTGGCAGCCCAAGCCCAGAGCTTCAGCGCAAGTGTCGGCATCGCATTCGCAAAGATTGGACTTTCCGTGAACACAAACCGTGCTGTATCTAGCGCGCAGTACACTGAGATGCTGCGGGCATCTGGGCATGTGGACATTGACTGCCAAGGAGGGCAAGTCGCGCTGTGTGCCTCTGCCCTGGCCCTGCCCCCCTTCAGCTCAACTCCCAACACAAGCATTCCCGTGGAAGAGTGGGCGATGTCTGTGACCAGCGACAATAGCAGCACCACTAGCTTTGTCACCGAGATCACTTCCGTGGCTGACGTGCTGCGGCAGCGTGAGGGCATGTTTGAGCTGGGTCAAGCCATGGACACCATGTTTGTGCAATACGCGTCTCAGTGCCCCATGGATGAAGACGAAACGAGTATCTGCGGTGGCCACGGCACGTGTATCATTTACCCAGACTCGGCTGCATGCGAATGCCTGGCCAACAGTGGAGGCACTCTGTACGTGGGCAGCCACTGCTCCTGTCCTGGCTCCACAGAGGAGGGTGCCTGCTATGGACATGGCACATGTGACACGGGAGCAGACACGAACGGCCCCGGGGAGTGCAAGTGTGACGCCGGTTTCTCTGGGGATGCCTGCGATAAGCACAGCTGCCCCTCGGACCCGTACTTCCAAGCGGCTGGGCCCTGCGGTGGTCATGGAACATGCACTGACGTCGGCACTTGCGTATGTGATGGCGGATGGCGAGGTGCAGCCTGCACTGTGCCTTGTGGGGACAACGGTCCCCAGGCCAGGACCTATTCTCACTGGGCGTCACTGGTGGAGACACGTGGGGCGACCTGGCCACCAATGTGAACGTCAATTTGATTTACGCCAACCAAGATGACGACGATGGCCGCCCAATGCCATACGAGATCTGGCGTGGGGAGTACAACGTGCCTGGAGAGGTGGGTTTCCGCCCCGTGTCTGCCGGCCAGGGACGCAGGGCCAACAGTGAAGACAACTACGGCTGGCTCATCCCCATGTTTTACACCACGCATAGCAGCAGCTTCCCCACCCCGTGGGACCGGAACTTCCAGACCCCAGGAGATGCGCTGTGCCAGCTGGTGTTCCACACCTGGCTGACTGAAGCATACAACCAGGGCTCGCTGTCCAATGGGCTTCCAGCGGTGGCAAGCATGTCTGTTTTCTCCTCGCGAGTGAGCCCACCCCAGATCTATGACAAGGATGAACGCGAGAACCACTACTCTGCTATGCCAAGCACGAGCTACGTGGACTCGCAATCGGCCAACCCGTTCCTGGCCGACCAGGGCAGCCAGCGCAGCTACCCTACATATGTGCACCACTTTGGCTGGAACCACTACCCTGGGAGCATCTACTGCTACACACAATGCCCACCATCTCCAGCCAACTACTGAGGCATACTGATTGCTGTGTCGGATTTACCTTTTGTGTCTGTGTCGAATGCAGCAGAGAATGTGTGCACTTCACTCCTTGTCTAGATATGTCATTGTTTACATCTGGCTGCCGCACACCCGAATGGCCGTTCAAGTGGATAAAGTGGCTGAACCATGCTTTTAAAGCCAGCCTTGCTGACTGTAGGCGGTTGTCTGCCCATGAGGCCTACACTGTCGTCGGCAGAAGTTTCGAGCACCCCCCTGAATCTACTTCTGGGCACACTCGCCACTGGAGTGGGCAGTAGCGAGTGTCAGCAAAATGTGCAAAAATGCCCAGCAGCACACAGTGGCGCATCTCACTCAACCATGCTACAATTTCCTGGTCGTGGCCTCGCCTGTGTCCATCACTCAGGTCCCAGTAGCCGGCTCAAAAACCGCGCACCCACAGCGTTGGCTTGAGCTTCCGCCATGGATGCAGATGACTTCTCCGGAGTCAAGCCAACTGCCAATGGCGGTAAAGGTTTTGTCGTCTGGTGGAAAGGCCGCCCAGTGACTGACTTCCCTGACAGCAATTCCGCTACGGTTGCTTTCGCATTTGCTCTTCGTCAGGTTGGTCTACAGCACGAGGGCCAGGCACTGCCCGACGACACATTCCAGTCAATGGCACCAAAACTTCAAAAATTGTATTCTGATCGTTTCCAGCAATTGGTGGCAGCAGTTGAGGCTTCTGCGGAAGCCAGCAGCGTCTCAGGAGGACCCACAACAAGTACTGTTGCGGCCAGCAGCAGTCAGGTATCACAGACGACAGCCAATGCTAGGCCAGCTGTGCAACAGCAAAACGATATTTCCCAGAATCATGGGTATTCAGTGCAAGAAATATGCCGGACGACCTTGGGCCACGCCATCGCTGAGTGGCAGACTCAGCAGCAAGCTGCTATTGCCGCAGGTGACACTGCCACAGCAACTGCGTTACAGCACCAGGGTTTGTCCGCCGAGGCCTTGCGTTGGGTTTGCTCAACCGTTGCAGATGCTGTTGTACCAGCAAGTGTCTCATTGGCGGAGATGCCCCTGCCATTTCCCAGGGCACCTACCGTTCGAGCTTTGGCCAGCGCCAGTGGCGTGCCGCTGCCACCCACCGAGGTGGACATGGCTGCCAACCCCACCCAGTTCGCATACTCTGTAGACGAGCTAGCCTTACCGCCGGCACTGCCTTTATCGGTTACATCCACCTTCATGGCCGGTGCATCGGGTGCCAGCAGTCGCGGGCACCTGGCCCAGCCTGCTGCCGACGCAGCGCTTCCCTTCGCCTTTGCGCAGCACAGGCAGGTGCGCACATGGGAAGAAGGCATCATCATGAATGGCCTGTGGAAGTCAAACAAGGACCCATTTACCAGCGCCCGTGCCCGTCTGCGCCTGCCGCAGCCGCGCCTCCTCACGTCATTCGCCGCGAACAGCTGCGGCACCCGCAGCAGCGCCGGCAAAGCAGCCGAGGGGCCCACTCTCACACAGCCAGTGATAAAAGACGGCTACACTCTTTGCCTGGGCTCTGCCTCGGTGAGTAATGTACAAGTGCAGTGGGACCCAGACACTGGCAAGGGCACCTTCCGTCTGAATCTCCCCAGCTCCGCGTCTAGTGCAGCTGCATCACACAGCACCAGCCCCGATGGCAGCTCCAGTAGCGCCCGTGGCATTAAGCGTCCCCGCAGCAGCGCCGCTAGCTGCCCCGTGAGCACCCCAGCGGAGGCCATGGCAGAGGGGCGTCGCCTGGCGGAGCAGCTGGCAGCAGCAGCGGCCCAGGAGGAGCCCGTGTCCGTCTCCAGGGACCAACGTGTGCTCAGGCGAGTGGTGGATGTGGGTCCGGTGGGCATCCTTGCGCAGCCAGTGCCGGGCGGCATCAGCCCCCTGGGCGCCGTGCAGCACGCCCGGCGCCAGGCAGCTGACTCCGCCAACGTGCACATGAGTCCTGAGCTGGCTGCCATTCTGCGCAAGTGGTACAACGTGCATGGACAGACCCGCCAGCAGGGAGAAGATGACAACGAGACGGAGTTTGCAGCAGACGAGGCTGGCGTGCCCTCCGCCAAGCGACGCCGCGCGGGGCAGCTGCCTGATGGGCGGGCCATGGCTCTGTCCACGCTTCACTCTGGGCTGCCCCTGGCGGACCTTCCCGAGTGGAGCTGGCCGCATGTGGAGCCAGTGCTGGGAGTGCGTGCACGAGAGGCAGCTGCTGCAGGGCACCACTGGAGCCAACTGCCCCCCTGGAGCGGTGCCCCGCTGGATGCACAGGGCACAGTGGCCGCAGCCTCGGCGCTGCTGCGCACAGCGGGCGCATCCTGGCGACAGCAGCTAGACACCATGCGCTCCACTGCCCAGCGCATGGTGATGGCGCAGTACCGCAGCCTGCTGCAGCAGCAGCAGCGCGCAGCCATGGCGGCGGCGCTGGCGGGGGGGCACAGGTAGTGCAGTACAATTAATTCACTCTCTGCCTGCCAAGCAACTCACCCCTCAGCCACTCCTGCAACTGCTCAGAGCTAGCTGTGGCTGCCCAGTGGGCGTCCACGCTCACGGAGCTCCACCCCGTGCTGCTCAGGGCGGCGGCAGCGGCAAGGGCCCCTTCGTCAGGCTCGAGGAGGGCTTCAGCAGCAGTACCACTGGCGCTCCTACTGGACTCCGCGGGTGAATATGGATGGATTGTGACCCGGTGCTGCGGCAGCGCCAGGGGCACAGTGGCGGTGCAGTCTGCCCTCTGCTCGTCGCCTGTGGCCAGGTGTAGCGGCCAGTTGGGCTTGTGGGGGGCGCCCAGCTGACGCAGCGCAGCACAGATGCTGTGCAGGGCAGCCTTGGCCAGCCGCGCCGAACGGGAGGATGCAGCTTGCTTGGCTTGTATCACCCGCAGGGCAGCTGGAGGCAGGGGCATGTCGGCGTTGGATGCGGGCACCTGTAGGCCCCGCAAGGTGCGCAGGGGGGTGCCTGCAGCCACAGAGGGCAAGGACAGGCGGGACAGGCACTCCTGCAAGAAGCAGGCATGCTGCACACCTATCGTATGCAGGTCAGTGGTGAGGCGACACAGGGCTACGGTGGGCAGCTGGATGGCGTCGCCTAAGGCCTGCCTGGCCCCAGATACCTCTTGCAGTGCAGGCGGGCACTCAACACCAGAGGTGGCACAGGCACGGGCAAGCACACACAACTGCCAGTCTGGCAGTATGCTGCCTAATGGCAGGTCATGCAGCAGCTGAGATGTGCCCTGCATGGCAAGAGCTGCACTGGGGAGGCCCATGGCACCCTGCGCCACCAGCGGCAGCAACACGCGCAGCTGGGCGGCACCCGGCACGGAGAAGGCCATGGCGTCGTCCAACCACGGCAGCATATGCTTGAGCACCTTGACATGGACGTGCAGCTCGTCCGCCGCTGCAGGTGCATGGGCCGCTGATTGGGGCTGGGCGGCCGGCTGGCTGCAGTCCCGCTGCAGGTAGGACACGAGCGCCGCACGGGGAGCACCCTGCACAGGTGTCTGGTACAGCGCAAACATACACAGTAGTTGGTGTACTTCGTCGGGCGACATGTGTGACAGGTAGGATGGCAGGCCGTGGGCAGCGCACTGCAGCAGCGGAGCCAAAGCAGCAGCGCCACTGCCCAAAAGGCCGTTCTCGAGTTGGAAAGCCAATACAACACGCAGCGCAGCCAAGCACACGGGGAGAGAATATAATTCTTCAAATGCTGCAAAGTGGGCCAGTACCTGGGGCGCTGTTTTCAGTTGGCTGACAACTTGCTGCGTATTGTGCAGGTCATGGCTTTGCACTAAACTCCAGTGTTGTGAATGACGTTCCGCAATCCAGGCGTCAACTGGTGATTGAGGCTTTGAACCCAACTTGGATTTTCCTGTAATAGGCAGTAACTCACCCAACACAACCGTACTGGCTGCAGTGGAGAGCTTCCGAACCAAGCCAGCACCGTGCAGCAAACGCTGCATGTTCACCAGTGTCTTTCTCGCACAGAACTCGTTACATTTACAGCAAATCTGATGGGCCCCTATCTATTGAATGTATTTCGAATATGGTTTTCCAGCGGCATGCAAATATTGACAAGAGAGACACCCCATTAGTCGGGGACAAGGAGGGCACATACACAAGAAACTTCTCATGCGAAGTGCGTTCGCTGCAAATAAAGGCTGTCAGCTTAAAGTGTTAAACACGACGCGTCTTGCATTCATACGGCTAAACAGATTCATGGGTGGGTTTCTGGTTTCAACTGTTCGATTTATGGCAAGCCTGCTGGCGGACAGTTCATGTGCGGCCACCACGGCGCAGACAGAGTCTGCAGCGTCTACGCAGGTTGAGGTTTGCTGTGACTCCATCGTGTCAGCACTCGTTGCCATGCAGAACGGCGCACACCGGATAGAGTTATGTGTAGCCTTGCCGGTTGGTGGCGTGACTCCATCCACTGGGCTAGTCTCCGAAGTGTTTCGTCAGCGTAGGCTGCTGGGCAGCAGCACCCAAGTCGGTGTCCTCGTTCGGCCCCGCAACGGCGACTTCGTGTACACCCCTGCTGAGCTTGATGTCATATACGCCGATATTTCTGTGATGGCTGGACTGGGTGTTGATTTCGTGGCTGTGGGTGCGTTGCTGGCGGACGGCAGCTTGGACAGTGGCGCCTTGCGTCTCATGGTGAAGGCAGCAGGCCCCAGCACCCAAGTAGTGTGTCATCGCTGCGTGGATGTGGCAGGTGATTTTCATGCTGCTGTTGCCCAAGCCTTGGCTGCGGGGGCGTGCCGCGTGCTCACCTCTGGGGGCAGCGCCACAGCGGTGGGGGGGCACGCCGCCCTGACAGGGCTGCTGGGGGACCCGCTCATCCACCCATCGCAGGTGTGTGCCGCCAGCGGCATCACTGGGGATACGCTGCCGAGCCTGCTTGCTGCTGTGCCCGGCTTGCGGCAGGTGCACGGCAGCTTCAGGGGTGCTGCCGCGCCCGACAGCCTCCGCAGGGCAGTGTTGCCCAGCGAGCAGCCTGGTTTGCGGGTATGCGACAAGGAGCAGCTGCTGCATGTATTAGCGATCATGGGTTCGGCTTGACATGGATGTTTCGCGGGGTTGCTTCTGTCTGCGGAGAGGGTCGTCAAGTGCTGCCCGCAGCCACTGCTTGCTCGCACAGAAAAAATGTCAGCAGGCTTCCAAGAGAGGAGCACGCAGGCATTACAGCCACTCATTTATAATCAGTCGCGCGGTATTGGGCCCATAGCTTTGCCTGGAATTCCTCTCCGCACGTGGACGCTTGGGCCCCGGTGGAGAGTTCATGAGGGGGCTTCAGCTGTCCGTTGAACATAGAGTAGGCACGGCCATGATTGGGCGTTCAATTCGCCACACAAACTGAGAAGCATGCTAATTGTACCTGGACACTTTGCAAGCCTCAACATTTTCAGCCATGCATGCCTTGAGGCTTGCTAGAAGCTGCACAATGACGTGGCAGCGCTCCGCCGCAGCTGGACTCCGCTGCTGTGCAACAAATATGTACACTTTCCGCATGTTTTCTTCCGAGGAGAAAGACATCATGGATGGGGCTCGTGAAATCGGAGGAGATTTTGGTTACAATCCTCAAAGCATTGAGAGTCGAATCCGCCACAGGCGCCGGGTACGACCTCCTGGAGGCAAGTTTATTTACGAGAGCTGACAAGCATGCCCACATTCGAAACTATTTGCAGCACCGGGCCGCACGAAGCCACCAAAAAGCGAAGAAGATTATTGGCTAGAAGCCGGCGCTCTTGACCACGCTACAACAAAATCCGCAGCTTCCACCAGAAGTGAACCCTCGGCAAAGGCATCCTCAGGAGTGTTCACCAACACTTCAGTCACAACTGTAAAGATTGAAGATCTTGATGCATTTTGCTCCAGCTACACCCGCGCCATGCAGGCTGTTGCTGGCTCTGCACAGAGCCTGGTCTCAGCCACAGTGGCCTCGTTCCCCTGCCCTGAAGAGCAGGGCCACGTGCGCGTCGTGAATCGCACGACGTGGACAACTCAGCCCCAAGCCACACTGATGGAAGAACTCAGTCGCAACCCCATAGCACAGGCTTACTTGAGTGACATGGCTGCCATGATGGTCGGCAGAGCGTCCACACAGACAGAGACGGTGCATGCCACTGTTGTTGGCAAGGCTGCTGCCACTCATAGCAAGTGATTCTGCTGCAAGCACGTGTGGTATGTACCGCATTTAGGTCGTTTGTGGGCCAGTTTGAAGACTGCTGTTTGCCATTGTGGAGGGGGGCCGTCTCACTTTCCAGATCTGTGGGTCTGTTGTCACATACTGTGGCTGCCTGACAACAAGAACTGTGGCTGCCTGACAACAAGATAGGAATCAAATTATTGCAATTGTATTGTCCACTTAGACAGATGCTGTGCCTTTTGCTCACATTCTGTCGCCGATAGTATTGCCACGGCTTCTGTCCCGCACCTTTTCTCCGATCAACAGCCATGCTGCAAGCCCGGTCTGTGCTTGCTACGCTTCGAACGTACGTTCCATCTGCAAGCCCGCGGCTATTGCGAGTGTATTATTGCTTGTATTTGCAGAGTGCGTGCAGAGTATTTCAAACTGAAGTGCCGAACTGGATTCGAACCACTCGATGACACGCTTTACTTTACTTCGCAGGTTCGATATGGATCTCTTCGCTGCTTCAGCAGCCTGCCTGCTCACGAACTGATCAGGATGCCAGCGTTATCCCCAGTACGTTGAAGTGCACAGATATTGGTGATTGTTGTGTTTGTATGCATCGTTCACTGCTCAGACAATGGAGAGCGGGACCTTGGCTCGGTGGGTTATGAGTGAGGGCTCCGAGATGGGACCCGGCGACGTGATTGCAGAAGTGCAGACCGACAAAGCATCAGTAGACTTCGAAAGCCAAGACGATGGGTACCTAGCCCGCATCCTAGTGGCCGATGGCACTGAGGGCATCGCCATCGGTGCAGTGCTGGGTGTGCGCGTGGAGGACGAGGCGGACGTGGCGGCCTTCAAGAATGCCACCCTGGAGCAGCTGCAGGCTGGAGACGAAGAAGCAGCACCAAAGGCTGCGGAAGCAGCTCCTGCACCGGCCCCTGCACCGGCCCCTGCACCGGCCCCTGCACCAGCCCCTGCACAGGCCCCTGCACAGGCCCCTGCACAGGCCCCTGCACCCAAAGCAGCAGCCCCAGCAAGTAGCACTGTACCAGCAGGAGACATGTCATATGTGCCCTTCCCTGAGTGGGGCAGCAGTGCGCTGACCGCCCCCCTGCACGAAGCAACAGTGGGGGCAGGGCTGAAGCGCTACCACGCAGCCTTTGGAAACACACTCACAGCTCCAGTCAAGAAGTAAATATATGTGCATTTACTGGAACTTAATTCGACTGCCAGGCGTCCACTTGAGACAGCCTAACAGTTTTTGGGCAATCAAGGCCCCTGTATCGCAGGGGCCCGTTGGGGCCCAGCGCCGAGAGGCCCAGCCAGCAGGAGGGGCTGAGAAGCAGCGGAGCGTGCCATTCTCGGCACATAGTGGAAAAGTGAAGACGAAATGTTCGTCTTTTGAGTGGCAATTGACCCATCCCGCCCACCCGGGTTTGGGGTGGCAACATTGACCCCAAATTTGATTGCCATTACTTCGACTGAGCTACTGCAGGACCCCTCAGTTGGTTAGGTGGATCAGACTAACCCCACCTCTTCATAGTCTTGGTTGGTTGCAAATTGAGTCGCCATGGAAGCATGCCCACTTCGTTCGGGACATGCTCCCCTCATGACCGACTTACCCTTCAAGACTAATAAACACTTCACAACACACATTGGTAGAATAGCCTTCTCGTAGCTGTTCTACAATTGGCCCCTCTTCTTCTCTTCTTCTCTTCTTCTCTTCTTCTCTTCTTCTCTTCTTCTCTTCTTCTCTTCTTCTCTTCTTCTCTTCTTCTCTTCTTCTCTTCTTCTCTTCTTCTCTTCTTCTCTTCTTCTCTTCTTCTCTTCT
>Ga0307982_1004557_pt1 | contig 10940 bp, 8 predicted proteins | sample OrgLakmetagen989_FD_201847 | JGI IMG/M metagenome (GOLD analysis project Ga0307982, IMG submission 201847) | Saline water microbial communities from Organic Lake, Antarctica - #989 | ecosystem: Environmental > Aquatic > Non-marine Saline and Alkaline > Saline | place: Antarctica: Organic Lake... | reverse complement strand
CATGGCCACTCCTAGGCACACTGCCTGCTGACAGGAGGGAGCCCGCTACAGCTGTTGGAGATGGAGACGATTCTGAATGAGTGGTTGTCGCTTTGCTGGCATGATTGGGCAGGCTGTTACCAAGATGTGACACCACCACATGCGGCCCCGCGTGCGATTTGGATTGCTTATAAGGATGATCGGCGCTGGCGTGGCCTCCAAATCTGCTCTCCACGTGTGGTTTTCCTCGTTCGTCAACAACATCCCAATCATCGTCGTCGTCTTTGGTGTTGCGGAAGCCATCATCGTCAGCAACGTGCCCCTGTGCGCGCCGCCCATGGTGATCAAGTGAAGAGAGCGTGCGAAATCTGAATGCGCTACCATGAGCATTTCCGACACTCCCGCCATTCAATTCCTGAGCACCGCTACTGCTACTGTTTCTGCTCTTACCACTGCTGGCGACACTACTCCTCATCCTTCTCCTGCTGCCACCAATGCCAGCACTACTGATATCTTTTTGATCGTCACCGATTGGTACGGCATCGTCCATTGTACTGTGTGAAGAGGCTGCAGCAGGTGGTCTGAACTCACGAAAAATGCACAAGATAGTGACTGCCACGCCAAAGAAAGCTCCAGCTACTAAGGCCTGATATTGTGGCACACACAGCATACGCGAGTGAAAGACAAGCAGGTGACAGAGAGCGTGAACGTAAGTAATTCATACACATGTAGCACCACTATGAATCTCCGTAGATAACAATTTGGGTGAAAGTAAGACTAGTTAGTACAGTAGTACCTGCATCGAGTCAGGTTTCCAGCCGTCACGCCGCTCAATGGCTAAGAAGTGCGCTCCAATGATTAAGCTGTGCACAATTGAGAGACCAATTAGCAAAGAAGGAAAGAAGGCGTCATCACGATATCGTGCTTATATGCATTTAAAATATGTTCGTATGCGCACAGATGCTTTTTATAGTTGGCTATTCATTTGCGTTCATAAACGGCTACTAATCAAATTTACCTGAGGCCCAATGCTACATGTTCGCCATCCTTCTCCAAACTCATTTGTGGGTGTGTCAAAAACACGAGCCCAGCAAAAGTCAAATTCATGGCCCACACTGTGTGTGCTTCAACCCTTGACGGCCAAGCTGCCCACCATGACCCACCATAACGCAATGCATAGCACGCAGTACCCCACACACTTCGAGGCTCGGAGCCTCTTCTGCTGTGGCTGTTGCGCCTGCTGCTCCTACATCTCCGTATAAGTTGAACGCTAGCCGCTTCATCGCCATCACCAACATCATCATCCTTGTTGTTATCGTCTTCGTCCTCAATATCATCGTCACTACCGATGCTATGAACTCTTGCTTCCTCTCTCGTATCCGCACCCTCGCGCCCTCGTGTGCTGCCCGTTTGCTTCGCTCTGTGGCCATGAAGAGATGCACTAATGGCTACGTCCGTCATGCCACACGCCACTAGGCTCAATGAAATTGCCACATGTTGCAACTACATTCAGCGCACCAAATTCATGAATAAGAAGAGGCAAACATTGTCCAGGTACCAAATAATTTTAAATTCCGGTGAAGGTAACAAAGTTCAACGAGATAGGAGGGAATGAACGAAAAACTGAGAAGCAGAAAGGCAAAGAACTAGTTGGTATACCTGAACGAGAGATTTCATTGCATACTTAGCTAGTGCAACTGGCTGTGAAGGCTGCAGGCGCATTTGCAAGCAAGAAAAAGAAAAATGGTAAGTAGATAGTTATAAATTCACAATAACACGAAGAGCCAGGGAGTGCGACATGTCGTCATTCATGTGAGCGCAATGCAATGATTATGGCCAGCAAAATTTCCTTCTTCAAATGCAGGTAATGCTTTGCTTCCACTGAAGCATAAGAACTTACTTCCAGCAAGTAGAAGACCCAGGCGAGGAGGAAACTACCTGACAGTGCTTCCAGGATCCCAGCTATCAAGTAAGCTTGTTTCAAGTTGAAGCCTGAAGGCACTTCAATAATGAACGCTCCCCAAACGAGCACGATGCACAGGAGCCCAACACCTATGTTTGCGAGACAGTAGGATAAGATAATGTTTTTGAAAGGTCGTTCTAATAAAGGTCAATGACAGCAAGCTGCGAGTGCCACTGCTGAGGACATGCTAACGAACATATTGTTAACTCTAAATTGACAACCTAGAACTTGATGTGCGAGCTCGGAGCGCTGCTCGTAGACACCCGGCAAGAATAAGTCCTCGTTCGTCATGAGTTGTGCCGCACAGTGTGGTACCATTTCATGGTCAGGTGTGTGTGCCATGCTTCTCTCGTGTCCAGGTTTGACACTATTATATGTAGCAACTTTTGAACTCCTAAGCGCTGGAGGCACGGCGAGGTTGCCCTTGAATTAGCTAACTCAAAGTGGGCACTATAGTGCACTCAAAACCCAACTTCGAGGAAGTCTTCGAGGAAGACGGTTTTCCTGAATTCTACCAGCTGTAGCGTCATCAACAGTTCGTAAAAATAGTTTTGGGCAATGTCTCTGCGTGATAGATTTTTAGACGTCCAAAAGAGTCTAGTGATCAGGCTCACAACTTAATAGAACAAGTAAGCGCCGCATTAAAGTGAAAAGTAGAGTCAATTTCAGCCTTAGAGGCTTGGTATAGTCGCGGCAGATCTTGCACTACAGACACAGCAACAGTAATACTTAGCTCTGCAGCTCTGCAGTTTCAGAAGCACGCTTTTCTTCTCATGTTTCTCGTCGACTCGTCAGCTCATCCATCAGCTCATCAGAGGTGAGAACACCCTGTAATTCGAATCGAAGGGTCGGTGAACGCTCAAATGCATGAGCACGATCACACGAGCACCATAGCTCTTAAGCACCACAACTTCAGAGCGCCGTCAGCAAACAATCCATTCGCCACCATCTTCCAATCAGTCAAAGCAAGCTTTGCTAACAGCTTATCAATCTATTGCTAGGGCTAGGAGGGAGGAAACCGTCCCTCGCTCGTCTTTTGTGGTGCAATTTAACTACGAGCCCACATCTCTTGACGTCACTAAAGCTTGCTACAGTACCGAAGTGGCATAGCTTTTCAGGACCCTAAATTAGGTACTACCCTGATAGAGTTCTCTATTACTCGAATTGTTTTAATCTAGATTGGTTGTTCTACACTAGTGAATCCATGGTTGACTATTCGAAATGGGCCAACCTAGCTGATGATTCAGACGAGGAACGTGAATCAGTCTTGGCTGAGCGAGTTCGCCGTGGGGCTGCACTTCCATCGCCACCGAGTGCTAGCCGTGGCTCGAGTGGCCAAAGCCTAGAGGTAGACCGGTCAGCGGCTGGGGCAGCGCGCTTGAAGGCGGAGCTGGAGTCGCAGCTTTCGTCTCTGAGCCTCGAAGAAGCCAACGAAGCACTGCGACAGGCAAGTGTATGCCTGCACACCTCAAAATCCACTCCGTGGGGATGAAGACAATAATAGCTATGCAGAGGACTAGGGAGAGACCAGAAGATGGACCTATAGTTTGTTTGCTTTTTTTCTTAACATTTCGCGACCCGTTTGCAACTTTCACGTTTGTTCGCTTGATCTTAAGCGCGAACCTACTATTTTTTTTCACCCCAACGCTTATTATTGCCTGCAATGCAGGCGGAAGCGACTCTAAATGCAGCCAAAAGTGATGGCAAGCCGCCATTAGTTACTGAGAAGAAGTTGCAGTCAACAAACTCGCAGACCGCAGCTGCAGCTGCTGTTCCCACGGCGGCGAAGCCTACGAGAACACCGGGCTCAAAAGCAGCAGCTGAGTTGCCACCAGATCCTTCACCCACCACCAAGGCACGCGGGAAAAAGAAAAGCGGCAAGAAAACCTTAGGTGGTGGTGGTAGTACTACCGGCAAGACACCAGCAGCTGCTGGAGCAGCAGCAGCAAGCGCAGGGAAGTTGGAAGCCATTCAGAAGGAAATGGCCGAGATGATGCAGACGCTGCAGCAGGTACGATATGGACTATTGTGTCATCGATCAGCAGTAGCCGGACTACTACTACATAAATCGCTGTATGTTTTTGGAAGTTATTCATATCCAGTTCTTACTTCTGCGCGTGATTTCGCGACACGTTTAGAGTGCAATTCATCCCAAATAATGATTCAAAGACTGAACGAGCCTTTGATTTCCGGATAAGGCTACCGTTTTTTTTGCTTCAAGAATTCGTTACCAATTGAATTGAGCCGCGTCAAATTGCATTCCTATTGCTTTGAAATTCTCAATTGCACAGGTCGAGAAGGCAGCCGCAGACGCCAAGAGCAATGCCAACGAAGTGTCTGCGTTGGTGGAAGTGAGGCGCAAAGAAGTTGCTGCAGCGGAGAGCGAGCAAGAGAGCAGCAAGCAAGAGTTGGACGCGTCCTTTGCTCGCATGAAAAGCGGCTTGCAGGCTGAAGCAGCTGCTGGAGGCTTAGACCCTCAGTCCGTGGCATTGCAGTCGCCCGAAGAGCTAGAATTGGCTGCGGCAAAGGCGCAGGCCATGGCGCCTTCGACGGAAAGTGGAACCGGAGCTGCCGGTGTGAACGCATTCAGTGATGCTTTGAAAAGCGGGGGCCAGCAGGGTGCAGACCTCGCATCTACTCTGGGCTCAGCCCACCCGCTGAACAGGGGTTTGTCTGGGTTCTTTGGGAATGGCATGAACGCGCGTCCTGCGGCACAGGCAACTCTTCCACAGCGGCAACGCGCAGTCACTCTGCACGCTTTTATGGCAGTGGAAAGCTTTGCAGAGACTGGTAAAGTGCGCGTGCAATATCAATTTAAGAACAATGCTGGTATTGGTAGTGGTGAAGCTACCTCCTCTCAAGAGAAGGATAATTGTGCGAGCGACCGTGACTTCGTTTCCGTGTTCGAAGAAAGCGCAGGGTCGATTGACAATGCTCAGAGCACAGAACAGAAGGTCCATGCTAGTGGGTGGGTGCCAAAGAATGCCAACGATTATTTGGACTTCAATTACGTCGACGACGCACAGGCGCTCAGCCAATCGTGCAGTGAGAACAACACATGGGAACAGGGCGGCAAGGTAAACTTGGCTATTGGATCCACGCACCGCAAAACAACGGCATCCTCCAATGGACAAGGCCGCAGGTTTATAGCGTGTTACTTTGGTGATGACGGAGACAGCGACGCTCCGCCGCTGCTCTTAGCATGTTGTCGTGTTCTCGTTGATGACAATGAAACCGAAAGCGAGGAGAGTTCTGCAGCGTCATCACTGCTTCCAGCAGTAAATGCTGCCACAGTAACAGTGCGAGTGGCCATTGAATCTGACGACGAAGACGACGAGGACATCGATACTGACACCAATGAATCACCTACAGTGACTGATGCATCGAGGAATATCCAGCGAAGGGGGCTTTTGAGCGACCAATACAGCGACTTCGAAGATACTGAATGCAGCAAGACAGTATACTTCGAGGGTGGAAAGGACGAGGATTCGACAGGCCCTGAGTTCGTGATCTTGGAGCAACTCCGAAATATCAAGTGTTTTCAGCTCTCGTTGCCGTCTTTGGCTACCAACACTGCACTCACAGCTCTTTCATCTCTGACTGCGTCAACGAAGTCCCTCAATGATGGTAACTCCGCTGGAGTGGCTACTTCTGCCCCTCCTTCACCTTCTGATGGTACTCCAGCATCAGCACGAGACTTTTCTCAGTCGACGTCGGCCGCGCCTAGCCTCGCCTCCGTGCTCGGGCTGGAATGCACGCCACAACAAGCATCGTTGCTCTGGCCAATAGGTATTGCCTCTGCTGCTACTGATGCGGCAGCAGCAGGAAAAGGAGAAGCAAAGGCAGCAGAAGCAGTAGTGGTACCGTCACAAGGTGCTGTGTTGAGCACCAGCGCTGATGCCACACCATTACAGCCAATGTCTGCACACCAACTGCGACAGCAACGCGTCGTTATTCTAGACGCTGATGCCGTGGGAGTTGGGGCACTTTTGCCTCAACAAGTGGTGGTGGCACAGCAGGGTTCTCGGCTCGTGATACGCTTGCCTTATGCCATTTCAGACTCAAAAAGTACCAATACCTCCTCATCGACCACCTCGTCATCGCCGAAGACGTCTATGAACGTTGGAAATGAAATCGAAGATTCGTCGTCATCGTCGTCGTCATCGTCGTCGTCAGCGGCTGCGCGCCGGCATGCCGCACTAGTGGCCAAACGGCGAGCTGAGCGGGTAAAGCGCAGTCGAGCCGCTCGAGCTGCTGCTGCAGGAGTAGGAGTAGGAGTGGGAGCAAGTAAAGAAAGAGGCCAGGCGGTGACTGGAGAAGCAGGAGAAGAAAGAGGTGGTGGTGCGGCCAGCAAATCCGTCAAGGATGCTGACGGTAACCATATTGACAATAATAACGACAAGAAGGGCAGCAGCAGCAGCAGCACTACCAAAGACAAGTCAACCGATGCAGCGCCAGGCGCAGTGCATTGCGGGTTTTGCGACGCCACGTTAGCAGTGGACGGCGCTCTGGAGGCGGCGCGGCCGGGCCCTGTAGGGATGCTCGACGACCTGTGCTGGGACCTGATGTGCGCGGTAAGGAGACTGCTGCTCTCATATTATTGGGGGTGTACTAATAAATAGTCACGAGGAGAAGAAAGAGGGGAGATTACTTGGGAATGTTGGGAGTGTTGGGGATAGTGTTCTCTCTCATTTGTGTTTTGTTGCCTTCTCTGCGCTTTGTTGAAGTCATTATGTATTTCTATAGCCTAGCCTTTCAGCCTCTCACGAGACTCCTCTTCTACTGCCGAATCAGTGTCTCATCTTTGCTTTTTTCTTTGCATGTCTTAGGCATGCCCCGTGCTCGACCTTTCCGCGCGCAATTTGCCCGTGCCTCCCAAAGTGTGCTGGATTACTGACACCTCCTTAGCCTTGCCACCGCAAGCACTCTGTGACGATAATAGTACGAGAAACACCGAGGCTCTCTTCTCTGTGGTGCCTACGCCTGGTCGAATCCCTTTCAATGAGCGCCTTTCATCTGAGGAAGGAGATCTGGATGATAGCACCACCTCTTTCTCTTCTTCATTGCAGCGGGCCCTGTCGTGCCGCCGCTGTTTGCAGGTAGGTTTTTGTGAAGCGATTGAAAGTTCAATTTCCTCTTGATCTCGAACACATGTTGTTGGCCTTCCTTTGTATTTCGTGCACACCCCTCATTGCACGAAACACCACCTACTACATTGAACCTCGCCTTCCTCTTCTCCTCTGCCTCGCCATATAAGAAATCCCAACTCTTCTCCCAGATCTCTCCTCCGATGTCTCATATAGTAACTCCTGCCGGTTATTTTTGTATCAAATTAGGTCGTCGGTGAAGCGGATGAACCAATCGCAGACGCGCTTTTTGGCATTGGAACCAAAGAAGATCATGAGGACACGAGTACTAGTCGTAAAAGTCGGTTGATCGCAGCAAGTGCAGCAGAAGGGCAGGTGAGGAGATGGCTGGAACTAGCGCCAAATTACGACGTACAACACACAAGACATTGCATTACTACTTTCATTACTTTCAAGAATGTGGTGTGATGAAGTTGTATTCAGTGAAGTTTCTTGTCTTATTCCTTCTTCGCCATTCTTTATAATTCAACGATGCTGTCTACACCTCGTGCGAATTCTCAGGTTCGACTCTTTCGGCACAAAGTCGCTGTCACCAATCGTCCTGACCTCGGGCAAGCTCTTCGCACTAAAAGCGGAGAATCGCCCTCAGGACCACGCAATTCTGACACTCGCAGCGCTCGTCCCTGTACCACCAGTGATATCCACAGCCGGAGCCTTGCTGCTCCTTCTCGTGGTCGCACCGCGGAGCATTACGTGAGCCTTCAACTCGTGGCGTCCGCAGCGGCAAAACATGCGTTTCAATTTCAACTAATGCCACCCTTCCGCTACCGTACTGGCACTACCGCCTCCAGCAGTGGCAGCAGGAGTTCGGCCAACAGAAGTAGCGACGATAGCATCGGTTTGCAGATTCAATCGTGGACTACGTTAATAGCCATGCTCCCGCTTCACGCCTTGCGGCCTCCCACCTTAAGAAAGGCTGATTGGAGCGAGCTGTGGTCATCTCTAACGCCGGTCGTAAAAGTCCGCTTTGGGGGCAATACCGTGGAAAGTTATGCTGCTTCTGCTTCCTCGAACGCAACACGAGGAGAAGACATTGGTGGTGATGGTGGGGATGTCTTAACGCTTGAAATGGACGAGTGGCGAGAAGTGATACGGGCTCTTGAAACGAGTGCTTCCGCCAGCGGGAGTAGCAGGCAGCACCTCGCACAACATGCAGGTAACGGAAAGGCGTCATCATCGCGGGTTGGATGGCTGAAATTGCCGATGGACTTTGACGGTGCGGCACCGATGTAAACTCGTGATCACAACGATTGGACTACAGAGCCGCGTCATGTCGGATATGTCTGCATTTGCCCTCCTCCTTCCGTCTAATCCCGTCTACATGGCAAATGAAAAGGAAAAGGCACTTGCGGTTGAGAAATAGCGCTTATAGAAGAAATAATCAATTCAGACCAATGGGCTAATGAGCTAAGTACTTGGTTGAATAGTAAGCCCGATTCAAAGTATATCCAACGAGGCGGGGTATGGTATTCAAATGGCAATGCGAGTTCTGAGTGCCATACTTTGGTTGTTGTTTGTTGTTTGGTGTATATTAAATTAATGATATCATATGGCTTGTCATATATTATCGATTATCGTCCCCCTACCCCTATTATCGTAAGCGGATTTCGAATCAAAATCAACCCGGCTTTATAATTGCAACTAAAATCAACAGCCACTATAAATATGGTGTTAAGCTGCTGCGTGGAGTTCACTCATGACTCTCCTCGTCGAAAATAAGAACTGCTCACATTTGTGGAAATCGCGTTTTGCTGTTTCATTTCTCTCTCAGGATTTATGATTCACCAATCACATTTATATATCTGGTCAATATCTTTTCACTCTCACTCTCAACCAGAAGTGTATCAAGCACTGCCCCCCGCCCCCTACTTTCTTGGGATTGCATTAGAACAACACGGCGCCGAGGGTCACCACGCAGTGCATGTGGCACGTGGCGGCTTCTTTGGCCTTCTTGTCAGGCCACTTCACCACCAAAAAATCGTCAGCTCGCGTGTCGCAGTGCATCGCAGTGTCGCTGTGCGTTTTTTTTGTTTTTGTCGAACACACGCAAAATGCACACGAACACACAAGCATAGTTGAAAGGCAGGTAAATAAGCGAGTGGACGTTAGTACAGGGGGTAATGAGAACTTGAGACGGGCCATTGGAACGAGAGGAGAAAGACGACAGACAGCAGGCAAAGCTCAGTCCAATATTAAGTGCAAAAAAAGGAATGTTGCTCTCAGAGACTCCGGCAGTCAAGAGAATGACAAAAATCAGCGCACCTGTGCATGCCGGCCCCGTTGTTTTGCATGATCACGCACGACACTGCGAGGGACATGCCACAAAAAAGAGAGTGGAGCGCAAATAAAGACACGTACATAAATACTACGCGTAAAAACTAGTCTGATGGCCGATTTCTCCGATAACTTTATGATTAAGTACGAAGTAGATCATATGCATTTGCACGTTAACGCGCCCTTCCCTTCATAGGAAGGTGTAAAATGCTCACGCACCAACAAACTTCATCGGTAAGCTGAGAGCCGCCACATCTCCCATGACTTTCTCGCAAATAGTGTCCACGAGCAGCTGCGAGCGAGCTTCGTCGAAAGTTTCTTTCAGAAGCGTGTCTGTGATAGCTTGCGTTACGATGGGCTGAACCCCATTGCAGGCAAGGAGAAGATGCAGAGAAAAAGGTTAGGCAATTGTGGCAGACTAAGCAAGCAATATGTTGGAGAGTAAGCCCCAACGACCTTGAAGAATTGATACAGCATCATGCTCATATGCCAATCCATAAAACTTCCCACCCAGTCATGAACGCTAGATCGAGCGACGTTTGCGCTTTAGCTATGTCACAATCTTCCCTCTCACCTCTAGCTGTTCTCGGTCAAAGCCAAATTCCGTCCCGTCGTCATCGTCGGAGTCGGCCATGGGCTTTCGACACTAGCGCCAGTCTAGATGGAGGTAAAGTGGAAATGCGCCCGGCGCACAGCTTAAATGATAGGTCTCCTTAAATTCGCTCCTGCTTGGAAGCCCTGTTGTGTAGTACGAACGGTTAGACTATCCTGATAAAACTGTACTCCTCTAGGGTATTATTTTTGGGTCGTTTGAGTGTCGTATTTCTTATGAACAAAATCATTCGGAGCTGGAAGTATGCGTGCAGCAGAATAATTCTCAAATCTCCAAATGGTCAGACGGGAAGAAGCCATCGAGACTCAAAATTTGAGGAATGAGTAATCTCGAAGGTGCTTGAAACCAGAGCTACATCGGAATCGATGGTCAAAAGGTAGAGCACAAACAGTTTAAGAAGCTGGCGACGGTGTAGTTGTTGTAGAGAGCTTCGCATACTTCGCAAGGTGAAGTGTAACATGTGTAAGCTTGCAGATCTCGAAGGCGCTCGATTGTAATAATTCATGGTTCAAGTCGACTGTCCGTTACACTTGTAGAAGGGTAGCCCCTTCGAAGAAGTCTGAGTCAACAACATTGTGAACATTATGAATGCAGCAAATGTATTGCTTCCTCAGCTTCTTTTAACTTCGCGAGCACTGCACAAAGTCTTAGGAATTCTGAAGCTCTCGCTGGAACAATGAAACTCTCAGAAAGTCGATTATAGGTATGCCCTGATTAAGCGTACTGCGTTGAAACTCTCCTCGACTTCTTGTCGTTAGCTTCGCACCTCTTCGCAACCACCGGGTAAAGACTAAGAAACTCCAAGGCTTCACATCCTACTCGCAAACTTCCGTGAGATCTCAAAGACTCCACTATCTAGACACTCAAAGACGACTCCTATGGCTTCATTACAAAGAAACTCTCGAAGGCTATACGACGGATTTGAAGTGCAAAGATTCCAACGAGGCAACGAATCGAAAAAAGT
>Ga0307982_1004554_pt1 | contig 10945 bp, 4 predicted proteins | sample OrgLakmetagen989_FD_201847 | JGI IMG/M metagenome (GOLD analysis project Ga0307982, IMG submission 201847) | Saline water microbial communities from Organic Lake, Antarctica - #989 | ecosystem: Environmental > Aquatic > Non-marine Saline and Alkaline > Saline | place: Antarctica: Organic Lake... | reverse complement strand
AAAACTGTCGGCATTACGTGGAATGCCTCCACTAACCGCGGCAGTAGATCAGCTGCCGCGTCCCTTGGCCCCCTCCGCACACCTGCGGGCAGCAGCAGCGGGACGCCGGTCCACAGCGGGAGCGTCACAGGCGCCGCTCGGGGGGACCTGACTGGTGCCTCTGCTGCTGCAGCACGCCACGCAGCCCGGGAACGAGAGCGCCAGCAGCGGGAAGCAGCAGCTGCCGGCATTGACCTGTCCAAGCACCAAGTCCAAAGCTCAGCTGCAGGCAGCGGCGGCTCGTACTCCACGCAGGCGCTGCCTGGCCCTGCATCCGTCGGGGGCAGGCCAAGCATGCCGCTGCAGCGCACGCGGGAAGCACGACAGCCTGGCACGGAGGCGCCCAGCAGCGCAGACACTGGCGGCGAGGTACCCAGCGAGTTCTTGTGTGCCCTCACCGGCAGCATCATGCGCAGCCCCGTGGTGGCGCAGGTGGACCTGTCTCCCTTCACGGGCAAGGAGGCCAGGGGGGTGGCCGACCTGTCCATCATGCGCCGCCGCGAGAAGGTGCAGCACGCCCTGCAGCGCAGCAATGGTGTCGTGCGCTACGAAGAGGAGTCGATTCGTGGGTGGCTGCAGCAGCGGGGCTCCGTGGACCCCCTCACAGGGGGGGAGCTGACGCCTGGCATGCTGAAGCAAGACACACACATGCAGCAGCGCATCCTGGAGTGGCAAGTGGCCAGTAGCATGGCCAGTCAAGCCACAGACTCCGCCCAGAGTGACAGCAAGGACGGACAGGAGGACTTTGATGGCGATGCGCTGTACGATTTTTGAAGGCAGCGAATCAGCCCTGCACGCTCTCTGTGGCACTGCGCTGCGAGCTATTGTTCACAGCGTAGTCGAATGGCTTTCCCGTGACCAGCTCCACAGACTTGCGCACTGTGGTCTTGCCGCGGTCCTGCAGCTCTTGGGGCGTGGCGGTGCTAGTCCACAGGGGCACTGGAGGCTTCTCAGAGGTGACACCAGTGTACACTCCTCGCTCAAATAGCCCGCGTACAATAACCGTTAACTCCACAAACACACTGCCTGAGGAGCGTGCCACAATGGAGGAGCGGGAGCCGCCTGTGGACCCAGCTATGCTGTCATCGTCCAGCACAGAGGTGGCGCTAAGCGTAGCATGACCTGTACGCTGCACACTGCTTGCAGTAGTTTCGGGCACCCAAGTGGGGATTTCCAATGAATGAATACCTGGCTTCATCGGGGTGCAGGCGGAGCCATACCCCACTGTGCAGAGCAGAAGGTTGAATTGTTAGGCGGCTGGCGTTGCCACATAAAACGTCACTTACCGACAGAGTTGCTCTTGAACTCGTCTTGAGACCAGACTTGCACAACAAATCTGGGCCATGCTTCTACTGTCCCACATGTCAACTGTAATTCTACGGGGTGTGACCAGTTTGAGTATAATCCATCGCTCACTTCAGCGAGCTGCGTCTGACCGTGCGTGGATCCTTCAGTTAGTGACCACGCTGCATGCCCTGTAGCCACCTCATACACACAAAAGTGGGATGCCCCCTGGAAATCCCGCCCACCATGCAGTGTTCCCAACAAAGTTACTGCAATACGGTGGGTGATTATTGACCGAGACAGCATTGCAGGCCACTCCTATCAAAACTCACTTTCGGCCATGCAGGTAAACACTGCTTTTGCAATGCCCAAGGTCACTTCACACTACAAACCAATGCCTAGAATTAGAGAAACCACGATTTTACAGTTGCTTTGCGTTCGTTTTGTCATGGGTTCTTTGTAGCCGCAAAGCGATTCGCTGGTTAGGGTTGGTGATACAGTTGACGGGGGCCAGACAAGAGCTCAGCAGCTTCACCCGACAGCATTAGAGGGCTGAACATTTCCCGCGGCCTTCAGCACTACATGTGCAGGCCTTTCAAAGCAAACATATTGGGCTGGATTATTTTTTGGCGAGGACCTTCTGGATCAGCATGGCCGTTCTGTTGTCAAGGCGAAGCAACTCAGCCCTGTGTCATCTGATGGCACCCAGCGCTCCCTTCAAAGTGGCGCGCCTTTTTTCTGCACGGCACCCCCTCGCAGAAACATCTGTCAAACAAAGACTGGCAGCTTTGCGAGCGGATCCCAATGTCATGGCAGCCCCCACCTTCCTCAAGGCTGCTGCCCCGGCAGCATCTGCAGCGGAGCCTCAAACTGAACGAACAGTGATCCCATTTCAGACATTTTTGGCCCCGGCCCACCACTCCCCTGCCAACAGCGATGGCATGTTTGATTCTTTTCGTCGACGACACACATACTTGCGCATTTCGCTGACTGAAGTGCGTTATTGCGCTCCCATGCAGACTTTTCGCGAGACATTCATGACATTCATTTGCAGCGCTGTAATCTACGGTGTACCTACTGCATGCCAGCAGATGGAGTGGAATTACAGCCCAAGGAGGACCTCCTTTCAACCAGTGAGATTATTCGTTTGGCTTCTATTTTCACTCTCCTGGGCGTGGACAAAATTCGGCTCACCGGAGGAGAGGTACGTCAAATGGCAAGCTCTTGCAAGCCATGGCAGTTTTCAAGCAATTGCCTGCAATGCAGCCGCTGGTGCGTCGCGACTTGGAGTCTCTCTGCGCCTCGATCCGGGAGGAGTGCGACGGCAACGGCCTGCGGGAAGTGGCCATCACAACCAACGGCCTGCAGCTGGCGAGGCGCCTGCCGGGCTTGCTGGCTGCGGGCCTCACCGGCGTGAATATCTCCCTAGACACCCTGCAGGAGGATAAGTTCCGCCGCATGACTCGCCGCCCTGGCAGCGAGCGCGTGCTGGCCGCCATCCACGCGGCGGTGCAGTCTCCGCTGCCCTCCCCCGTCAAGGTGAATTGCGTGGTGATGGGGGGGGTGAACGAGGAGGACATGCAGCCCATGGCGCAGTTGGCCCGGGAGCTGCCCCTGCACATGCGTTTCATTGAGTACATGCCCTTTGACGACAACCAGTGGGACTCACGGCACGGCAAGCGGGGGGGCATGGTGCCCTACCAGCAAATGCTGAGCACTGTCATGGGGCACTTCCCGGAGCTACGGCCTGCCGATGATGCGGGGCGGGTGCTTGTCGGTGGTGAGGTGGGCGACGGGGGTCATCCGTCATCACATTCCATCGCCAAGCTGTACTCCGCACCTGGCTGGGCCGGCGCCGTGGGGTTCATCACCAGCATGACCAGCGCGTTTTGTGGGGGGTGTTCGCGCCTGCGTCTGACTGCTGATGGTTCCTTGAAGGTTTGCTTGTTCGGGAACACAGAGGTGAGTCTGCGGGATGCCATGCGGGGGGGGGTGGATGATGACGGCTTGAAGGCCATCATCCGCGGCGCACTCATGGGGAAGGCGTGGTCATATGGGGGCCATGCTAGCCCCGCTGATATTGCAGCCAGCAGCAATCGTCCAATGATTCTGATCGGTGGGTGAGGCCGTGGGGCTGTCGGCCGGTGGCCGTTGCCCCCCCAGGGAGCGTAGGGGCAGAGTTATAGCTGAAACGCATCATAGCAGGCCATCACAGCCATATTTATACCACTGGCACAGCCACAAGGTGCACTTGCATTGTAGTTCAATCCGCTCGGTGGGAAACCCAGCAGCAGTACGCTTGCTGCACTTTCCCCAGCGCACCGGCGGCGAGGCAGGCCGATGGGGGTCTTGGGGATTTTTACCACAATCAAGCATGCCTAGCATCAATTCCGCACCTGCATACTGACAAATAGCTTACTGACAAACAAACTTAGGATGTGGCGACTACCCAGGTGGATCTGGGCCTTGCTCGCTCTGGCCTGACGTTCTGAACTATACAGCAACATCCCAGCAGGCCGACCTCAACATTGTGCGCGCTGTATACTACACTATGAAAACCAGCAATAGCGTTTGAACTCTCTCATGCACAGTGCACCTCTCGTCACCGTCACCCCTTCATCGATTGCTTATACGGATGCTAGGTCCCCCCCGCTCTCTTCACCGCACCAGCAGTCAGATGAAAACCACTACTAAGAAAATCATATCACCTCAACCCGCTTGGCTGCAGTTCTATGTCTGCACTCTCACAGAAAGTCCGCAAGATATGCTGAAGAGTGCCGGCCCATACTTGCCAGCCACGGCGTATAGTGGGTTGGGGGGCCTCACTAACTGTCATCAACATGGTCTACTTTCAAGCACTTGAAGCAAGTACATTCTAACCATTTGAGCACACACAGGCATCTCGCCGATGTGAGATTCACCTCTGAATGTATGTTGGCCCACATGTACGCTTGACTCAAGCACGGTGGTTGCGCAGGCCTGCAAACGGAAGCTGCCCTCATGGAAGCAAGCAATGCAGGGCCTGATCGCTCTGAAAGCAACGATGAGGAGGCAACCGGTTTGATCTCAGGTTCAAACACGCAATTGAACGTTTCTCCATCCATGTTTCCCTCTTCGCACCTGCCCAGGTGCCTTGCTGGCATTGCCATCTTCGCGTTGATGGGCGTGCTGGTAATGTCGCGGTCTCGTGAGCGTGAAGCTGAGGTGGGCACACCAGCTTTGAGACTTCAGAAAACAAATGCAAGTATTCATTTTGAGATACGAGGAACTCTCTGCCCTTCATCATTGCCAGTCTCTCTCGCTTCTGCCACCTCCACGCCGACCCCAAGCCGCCAGCCGCAGCGCAGTGCATCGTCATCAGCTGCAGCTGTGTCTAAAAACAAGCCCGCCCGCAGCCCTGCACAGGTCAAGCGGCCGTCATATGAAGAGTTTTTGCGCAAGCCCAAACAACGCATGTCAGAGGATGCCCACTTGCGCCAGCAAATGCCTGCTGGCATACCCCCCGTCTCCTCTGCTGTGTACCCCAAACACTGTGCTCGGCTCCACGGAGGGACGGCCACACAAGTGAAGCCCACCGATCCTGGAACACACTTCGTATGGAACGCCTCCCGCTCTTCCGATCACGCCATTGTGACGTTGGCGGCGGGGGACATGGCAGCCCGGGGGGCGGTGGCGCTGCTGCAGTCTCTGCGGGACGTGGGCACCTGCCCAGGCATCGACGTGTGGGTGCTCATCATGGGGGGGCTACCCTCATACGACTGTCTGCACAATGAAACGCTCACAGAGCCAGCATTCAGGAACCAATTGTGCGAAGCGGACCACCCTGGGCAGAAGGTGTTTGCTGTCTCGCAAGTGTATCTGGATGCCATTCATGCTTTGGGGGGGCGCACGGCCATCATTCCGTACTTGAAAAGCAGCACAGCCGTCATCCCTGGAGGGAGACATGGCGGGTGGGGCCTGTCCTTCAACAAGCTACGTGTGTTCGGCATGGCACAGTACAGATCCGTGCTGAGCCTGGACTCAGATATCCTGGTGCTGCAGAACCTGGACCACCTGCTGTTCTACCCGGACTTCACATCTGCCTTCACCCAGGACTGCTGCAACCGGGCCGCCCAGCCCCGCCCCAGTGGCGGCTTCTGGGTGCTGCAGCCCAGCGCCGCACGCATGGCGCAAATCGAGATCATGGTGAATGGCCCAGATCCCTTGGTGCCCCTGAACTTGGAGATGGGCCCAGAGGAGCACTGGCACTTTTCAGACATGTCTGTGGTGACTGTGCTGTTCCTGGAGGTGCGCAAGGTGCCCCCCTACTACCACATGCCCGAGGCCATGGATGCACGGGTGGCCCATGACGACATCCAGCACTGGTACACTGAGGCTGGTATACAGAACAGAGTCGCACGCTGGGAAGCTGCGGAAGCGAATGGCTCACTGGTGCTGGGGTCTGCCGCGGACTTGGCTACCTTCCCAGGCAAGCCGGAACACCTTGGAGAGTATGAATTCGTGGTGTCCAATAAAAACCCTAACTTGGGGGACAAAATCGCGTTTGACATGGGGCACCCTGAGATCGCAGGGCGCCGGTGGCACATGCTAAACGAGTCCTACGACGTGCTGGCCATCGAGTGCCAGTGCATGCAGGAGCGGGAGCTGGGCCCACTCAAGTACTCCCTGCACTTCTCCTGTTTACCCAGCCCCATCGAGAAGCCCAGTTCGTACGAGACACGGGCAGCGCTGGAGCAGGCACTGGCCTCGCCGCCTGCAGAAATGCAGCCCTGCATGGCCACCATCTACCGCAGCTGGCTGAAGGTGTACGACCGGGGATTGGCAGCCAGGGGGCGTGTGCAGGCAGGCAAGCTGGCCCCAGACGTGTGGCTCCAGCGCTGGCGTGTGCGTCGTGAGCTGCAGGCTGTAACTGGGGTGGACGGGTGGTTGAGCACCACCCAGCGACCACCGTGGACCTCAATGGACAGCTGGGCGGCTGCCAACACGACAGCAGCGCCATGAGCAGCCGGGCTATCCCTGCAGCTGCGATGCGAGTAAAACTGTGTGTTTATAATATATGATGTGATACGACATCAGGTATTAGTTGAGTGGGCTGCCTGCATGTCGGCAAGGACGGCGGCCAGCTGCCCCTGGGCAGCGGCCAGCACTGCATCCGGGCGCCCCAAAGCCGCAACGTCCAGCCCCAACACACCACTGCACGCGTAGTCTGTAGCGAGTGCCGGCACACTGCCACTGCTTTCCCCCAGCAGACCCTCCTGGAGATTGCCCGAAGCAGCCACCAGGCATGCGACCCGCTGCCTGTTGCTTTCCCCCGCGTCACCCTCCTCGCTGTGCACAGCGGAAGCCACTCGGCGAGCCAGCGCCATGAACTTGTCCACATCTGGAATTTGGCGATGCCCTGCCCGAGCAGCTGCAATTGTGCGTTTGGCCTCTGCCAGGTCTGCCTGCAGCTGGGCCTGTCGGGAGGCCGCCTTGACTGCCTGGGCTCCACCATCCTCCGTGATGGCACTGCCCATGCCGAGCAGTGTCACAGCGGTAGCATCCACTGGGGCCTTGTCTCCGTACCTTGCGCTCTGCACAGAACCCAGCAGGCGTGCCAGCTCCCGCAGGTGGGCTGCGGGTGCACTGTCCTCCTTGGCCGGGGGGGCACTGTGCAGCAACGCGCAGCGCAGCAGACGCAGCGCCAATTGCATGGCCATTCCTTGTGTAGTATGCGCTGCATCGTCACTGGCGCATTGGCGCGTTGGCGGCAAAGGGGCGGGTGGCGTCTGGGCCCCGCCCGGCACCGCAAGCAGGGGGGGCGAGGGGGGGTCGCGGAGCGTGGCCTGCCCTGAGGTGGGCTGTCCAGCAGATAGGGAAGCACTCCATGAGGCACCCTGCTCGTGCACTGCTTGTATGGTTGTGGATTGGCACACAAGTGGGGAGGCCACCACCAGGGCGTACTGGCAGGTGCTGGGCTCCGAGACACTAAGCACTGCTGCTGCCTCGGCACAGCGCCAGGACACGGCACAGCTACGGGGGGTGCTTCCGCACATGGTTCCATCTGTATAATGCTGGAAGAGGTAGCTTTTCCCCACTGCAGGCTCAGGACTTGCTGGGTCTGCAGCGTTCATGCCCTCGCCCAGGTGCCCTGACACCGCGATGTCCACTTCCCAGGAATCATACACACCCAAAATGCCCCAAAATGGCAGCCAGCCTGTTTGTATATCTTTTTGTGTCACATTTGCATATGGACACACGCTGTATTCGTAATTCTCAAGCCGGGTGATAATGCACGGTGCACCTAGAAGCTCTCTCGGCGAATCCTCCGTCGGCGCGTGTGGGGCTCTGGAAGGGACGGGGGGCGAAGTGATACCAGTGGTGGTACTCGCTTCTGGAGATGTTACTGAAGGGCTGCTTGCATGGACAACGATGGCATCAGTGTCACCTCCCAGGCTGCCTCTCATTGAAAGAAAGCTCTGGGGGAGCTGAATCAGCCGACTAGACTCGCCGACCTGAAAGTGCTGCAAAAGCAGGTAAAGCACCAGCGGCAACGCTACCATTTTATGATGCACAGTCACGAATGCCCAAGCACATGGGCTACCGGGGGGTGCAAGCTGGGAGCCGGGCTTTAAACAGAGGAGCGTGATATATACAAATAGTACTACAAGCAACTCTTGTTCGCTGTAGACGGCGAATCGTCTCAAAGAGACAAAGACTGGAGCAACAAGAAGCATATGACAACAGGGAAACGTGAAATGGCGTGCGCATTAGTTGCAATCGAATACTGCACCCCCCTTGGACGTCATGACATGATGGAGCTAGCTGGGGGCAAATATGGCGATGGGTGATTCTCAGCAGGCGGCCGCTAAAGGCATTCAAATGGAATAATGCTGCATGCAGCCTCAGCCTCTGAATCCAATATGGAGGCTGTGTTTGCTAAGCACTTGCAATACTGCAGAATTCAAGCTCAATAGCTGCCCGTGGCACAACTACTTTAGACAGCGTTTCGTGGTCGTTTCACTCTGCATTGAGGCAGGGTTGCAAGTTACCACTGGTTTTTGAGACAAGGCATATTTGCAGTATGGGTGCATGCAATAGTACACCATCATCAGTGCAGCCTGAGGCTGAATACATGGAGGACCAAAGTGCTGTCAAGAAGGTGAGCACAGCTACTACGCATGTCGCAAGAAACCGTGCTCCTTGCTCACTCTCCAGCTTGAATGCCACTCTATTCATGATACAGAGTGCCCCAGCTGCGGCAAGACCGGCACAGATTTCTCCTGCTCAATCTGATGCTGCCGAACCTGTCAACTTTGTAGAGGGTAAGCAAGCCCTGCGGTTCGAATGCATGCTGCAGTATTTCATCACACGACATTGCGTGCAGCTGCTGCGAGCCGTGCAGCTGCAATCGAAGTGCGGCCAGCACCCTTGGCCGCCAACAAAGAGTTTGGAAAACAGCTGGAAGATGGTGATGCAGATGCCCATTTTGAGCGGAACGGTCTGCGCGGCTTGCGGCTGAAGCAGGAGGCTGTGCCAGTTGGTGAGTTTCGCTTGTGCACTCCAAAGCCACACGCGGGCACTGCAACTGCATTATGTGCAGAGCGACGCCAACGCATCCAGAGTTCAGGCACGTCTGCATCCTCTGACGAGGGGGGCGACACCCTGGAGGACTTCACTGCGCCGCTGAAGGCCACCAAGTCCGAATCCGAGCGCGCCGGTGGCTTCCTGCTGCGGGATGATGTGCAGGAAATGTTCACCCGGGAGAGCGCAGTGCACGGCCTGCGGCTGAACGGCGAGGCGGAGCGTGCCAATTCCGACGACAGCTCCCTGGGCAGCGACGAGGAGCTCGCTGATTTCTTGGAGGAGGAGGATGAGGAGATCCTGCCCAACGACGAGGAGGTGGTGCCTGACGCCGACGCCGCAGCTGTGGCAGAGCAGTACAACCTGGGCACTGCCCTGGAGGAGGAGTGGGAGGCCCTCAAGACGCTGCGGCTGGTGTTTAACCGCGCCAACATCGCCGAGGAGCAGCAAACAGGCTTCCTGAAGCAGCTGCGGCGGGAGGTGTTCACAGCCCCAGACGCATACATTGTGCGGGAGGGTACCATGGGAGACAAGTTCTACATCGTCACGGAGGGCGACGTGGTCATCACCAAGAATGTGGAACGGCGCCCCCCCCGGCATAAATCCTCAAAGGCTGATGTCAAGGGGCAATTTGAGGAGATCTTGACACACCTGTACCCTGGGCATTTCTTCGGTGAGCGCAGCCTGTTGCGAGAGACCCCTCGCAACGCCAACGTGAAGGTGTCTGGCACCTGCTCTCGTGTGGTAGTCATGTCCATGAGCAAAGACCGCTTCACGCCCTTCATTGAGAACGACCCCAACTTCAAGCGCATGATCGGGGAGCTGGCCCTGGAGCAGGAGGAGCGCCGAAGGAAGCGTAGCCAGCGCAACACCGCCAATGGAAACAACGCCCTGGAGCGAGACCTCGCGGCACAGAGTGCGGAGCTCAAAGTGGCACATGTGTGGAACCGGCGGCAGACCCAGACAGGGCAATTCGTGCTGAATGACTGGATGACCCGCACCAAGATCGGCAAGGGCTCCTTCGGCACAGTGTACCTGGTGCAGAGCATCACGGACTCCACCAAGGTGGCTGCCATGAAGAAGATCTCCCGCAAAGCCATGCGCAAGGCCAGTCTGGGGCTGGGCAGTGACGCTGAGGTGCTGCAGGAGGTGGCGGTCATGAAAATGCTCACACATAAGCACGTGGTGAACCTGTTCGAGGTGATTGATGACACCGCCAACGACGAGATCCTCATTGTGCAGGAGTACATGGAGTACGGCCCCGTGATGACGGAAAAAGAGTACAACCAGCCCCTGGAGCTGCTGGTGGCACGCAAGTACCTGAGGGAGATGTTGCTGGGCCTGGAGTACCTGCACTACCAAGGTGTGGTGCACAGGGACGTCAAGCCCAGCAACTTGCTGGTGGGTGCCGATGGCGTGTGCCGCCTGGCGGACTTTGGTGCGGCGGCGCTCACAGATGACTCCGAGCTGGGCTGGGTGAAGGACATCAAAGGCACCCCTGCGTTCCAGCCACCGGAGTGCTTTGCGGAGAAGACTGGGGAGCAGGGCTATGCTGGCTTTGCGCACGACATTTGGTCCCTTGGGGCCACTCTGCACACCATGGTGGTGGGGGTCCCCCCCTTTATGGCCGCCAACGAGCTGGAGCTGGTACAGATGCTCAAGACGCAGGACTTCAGGCTGAGCAAGAACGTGGCGCTGGACCCACACCTGCAGAACCTGCTGCAGCGCATGTTGACCAAGGACCCCGAGCAGCGAGCCACCCTGGAGGAGTGTGTGGACCACGACTGGGTGACACAGGAGGGCAGTGACCCCCTGCCCTCCTTCAAGTACAGCAAGCTGAACCTCAAGGGCGCCCTGGAGGAGCTCACGCAGCGCATGGGGTCGCCTGCGCGCTCGCGAAACTCCCCCATACATGGCGACGCCACGAGGGCGAGCACCTCAAGCATGGAGCGGGGCAACAGGGGGTCCCTGCCGCCCAGGGTGCCTGGCGAGACCAGCCCCCGAGATGCACTGTCTCCATCCACTGGACGCGGATCCCCTCCCATGCGGTCCAACCGCT
>Ga0307982_1004553_pt1 | contig 10946 bp, 14 predicted proteins | sample OrgLakmetagen989_FD_201847 | JGI IMG/M metagenome (GOLD analysis project Ga0307982, IMG submission 201847) | Saline water microbial communities from Organic Lake, Antarctica - #989 | ecosystem: Environmental > Aquatic > Non-marine Saline and Alkaline > Saline | place: Antarctica: Organic Lake... | reverse complement strand
ACTGCCTGTGGTAGCAGGCCTAACCCTAGGCGAAGTTGGATCATTCCCCGCCTCAGACGATGAAGAGATGTTTACCTTGTCATTCGTTGCAGGAGGAGGCTCAATTGCTGCGGTGTTGATGGGAAGTGGTGGCGGAGCGTCGGCCTTCGCTGAACCTTCAGTCGATGCGCCACGAGCCGTTGGCGAAGCCGAGCTGCTTATATCTGCCGTTGGCACGTTCGCTTCATTCACTTCTTCCACTTCTTCGATCAAAAGCACGCGAGGAATTCCTTGATCCTTAGCGCTGCCAGTAGCCTCAGATATGCTTGCCACCTCGTCTGTGTCTGCTCTAGCAATCGGCTCTTCATTTGTCACTGCAACCGCAGGAAGATCGGTATCCACACGAGAAGCCGGCTCGACGGCCGACGGTGAGTCGACCACGCTGTCACTCGTATCAGTTGAGCTCATATAGTCTGCTCGAGTGATGACGTTTTGATGCTGCCAATGATATAATTGTTGCGATCGTTCCAAAATGCAAGGCTGCGCAAGGGAGTGGTAGATGGGCACGTGTGTTGTGTCGAAATTGTGTCCGGATTAGCCTCGCTTGAATCTTGACGAAGGTGCTTTTTGTTGTTGGGCCAACAATGATGATGATCGAGTTGAAAACAAAAGCCAACAAGTTCGGATGCCCGCGCGATGCGCGGTTCAAGTGCAGCTAGTTTGGTGCGGAGCACCGTACCCCTCTCTTCGCGGCCGTGAGGTGCCCGTGGAATAGTGCCCCATTTAGCGCCCGTGGCGCGTGACTCTTTTTGTGCCCGTGGTCCGCTTTCTTATCTACAGCACATGTACAACAGAACTGTACAGTAGTACAGTACAAAAAGAAAGGGCGGACACCAACGAACGAACGAACCACGAACGAAATTCCATTTAATAGAAAGGATGTGTTCAAGGATCCCCCTGTAAACTTCAATGCCACACCTTCACTTCGGAATTACTACTTATCTGCATTACTTTATTACTAATTTCTACAGTATTACTTTTTGAGGCAGGCTCCGAAGGCGAAGGGCCGGAATTAGAGGGCTAACTCCGCTTTCGTATCGACTTCCGACTTCTAACACGGCAGAGAGCAGAGATTTAATCTTCTCATGGTACGTGTGAATCATGAATCAACTGCATACTGCATAGGGGGCATAGGGGGCCCTATACTAGATTCCTATAAACCCATATTCTAGCCTTTAGCCTTTTGACTTGTATTGCTGGCGAGGTAAAATTACGCACCACACCACCTCCCGAAGCGCTTTAATATTTCGCATGTGCCTGAAGCGCTGATACGTGGAGCTGAGCCGAAAGCCTCCTTACTTCGTCTGCCAAGCTCAAGCTACCTTGGCTCCCTTCAGGCGAGCTGCCGTTGCTTCCTCCACTGCTGCTTTCTTGGCGGCTATCCCCAGCAGTATTGTGATGATGATGGAGCTCCGTATCCGGTGAAGGAGGGCCGCTGGGCGCTTGCCCACTTCGCTCAGGTTCTTCTTCTTCTTTTGCACCCGGCGATCCTCTCCTCCTTCTTTGCACACTCAGCTCCTGTTCCCGCGATGATGACGAAACCACTGGTGCTCCTCCAGCCAAGGCCGAAGACAACGAAGGGCTAGCACGAAACTTGCCACTAGCCGCTGCAGCTGCCCTTGTTGCTGTAGATGCGGCCGCTCGGGCGATAACGAGCTCTCCCCTAGTCCCGTGGGGGCTGCTGCTTTTCGTTGATTGGCCCACTCGAGGGCGCGAAGCCGCTGCTGCTGCTGGGTTGGATGAGCGAGGCGCACGCTGCTGCTGCTGCTGCTGCTGCTGCTGCTGCTGCTGCTGATGATGATGTTGAAGTTGAGGTGACGACTTCAGAGGCAATGATCGGCTGTTCGATGCTGCCTGAAGGTGTCTACCTAGATTCTCATCCTTCTCATGTAGGGGCTCTGAAAGGGGGCGATTCGGCGACGGTGGCTCCGCTAGGGCATGTGGAGATGCTGAAGGAGGACGATGATGAGTTGTCGAGGAAGCAGCCGCAGTGCCACTCGTGTTGCCCACGACCGTAAACGACGACGCGCTCGGCAGGCTGCTCGTGGAGAGGGTCGAGTGTTCTAATATAGTAGACCCCACGGCCCTCTGGACCGCCTCTCGCCTTGCGCCGTCGAGGGATTGCCGCACTCGGGCCAGCGCTTGCGCCGCTGCGTCGACTTCGCTTTCCAACTGCAATAAAAGTTTCGGCCAAACATAACGTACGCGCACAAAATGTTCAGTTTTTTTTTAATGAGAGAGGTGATAATTAGAAGAGGCTCGGCGCTTATAACTGCACGTACGAAAAGCTGAATGTAATTGACTGAAAGGTTTAGGAGGTATGCTCCTTCGAAGCAGCGTGAATAAGGAGGCCTGGGAAACTCTGCATCTTTTTCAAGTCCCTATGGCTGCACTTACCCTTTTCAGACGTTTTTCTTCCGCTGCCACCCGCGCCGTGGCCAGCTGTTCCATTTCTTGGGCTTCGCAGGCGCGACGCTCGGCAGCAGAAGCAGCGGCGTCCAGGGAGGCCATGGTGGCTTGACGCTGTTGTTGCGCGAGGCCGTCGGTGGCGAGCTTCTTTTCAAGGGAGTCCACCTGGAAGAAGTTAATGGAGAAAGAAGGCATGTGGTGTGAAATGAAGATAGAAAATAACGTGGAATTGAATAAGAGGGCAAAATAGATAAATTAGGCAACAATTGACACGACAGCAGCAGCAGCGGCGGCAGCAACAACATCAACAACAACAGGATGTTTTGATTTCGGTTTTCCTTCTTACTTGGCGTTGGAGCTGTTTGGCTTCGCTTGCACTTGCATCGCGTGCAATGTGCAGTCTGTTCAATTCTTGCTGAGCTCTTGCGCAATCTACTTCGGCTGAGGCGCGGGCTGCCAGAAGCTGGGCAAAAGGAAGGAGGGAAAAAAGATAGAAATCCGATCACGGAAAGGTTGGCTTAGCGTTTGTGTACCAGATCAAGCTGTGCGCAAGCCCGCGCACTCAAACACACGTGTTTGCCTTTGGATTCTTAATTACCTCGCGAATCGATGCTTCGGCCTCTGCCGCCTTCGCCTCTGCACTCGTTCGCCTCCTTTCCGCGTCCTTCGCTTGCTGTTCCACGGCAGCTAGTTTCTCGGCCGCTTCCACGGCGCGCGCCTCCGCGGCTACAGCTTGACTTTGCCTCTGACTTTCGGCCGAGTGCGCCTTGGCCGAGGCTTCGCTCGCGGCTTGCCTGGTTTCCTTTGCGCTCACCCGCGCTTGGTCCGCGTCGGCGTGCGCGGCAGCCGCGGCCCTCTGGGCTTCGTCTCGTGCCGCTTCGGCCGTAAATTTCGCGGCTTCGGCTGCTTCCGCCGCTGCGTGTGCTGAGCGCGCGCGCTTCTCGGCCTCTGCTGCCGCCGCTGCCGCAGCCTCGGCGCGGGCCTGGTGCTGCGCCTCTTCTATAGACCTTTGGCGCGCTTGCTCGGTGGCCGCAGTTGCGCGGGCTTCGGTCTTGGCGGCTTTCTGCGCGAGTTCCTCGAGGTAAGCTTGCGCTTCGGAAGTTTGCTGCTCTAGCACCGAAAGCTGCCGCTGCTGCTCCTGGGTCTTCTTCAAGGCTGATGCCGCAGCCGCTTCCCGCTCTTGCGCCACTTCCGTGCACCGTTCGCTGTCGCGCAAGTGGCCTGCGGCGACGTCACGGCTGGCCTCGCACTGCGCCTCGAGGTCCACGAGCCGCGCTTCGGCCTGTTGTTGCCGCGCTTCGCTTTGATTGGCTGCTGCGGTAAGGCGCTCCAACCGACGCTCCGCCTGTTGGCATTTGAGTTGAACGGAGAGAGTGAAGGAGAGCAGGGAAAGAGCGATTTTTTTAGTAGGTGGGCATTGAAAAAAAGAGTCACACAATGAAATATCGCTCTCTCCCAGACTGGCATAGTTGCCACAGGAAGTCACAAGCTCCATGCGTCCCGACAATTTGATGCCTGCATTCAATTGCGTTACCTCTGCCGCCGCTTTTTCTCGTTCTTCAGCCAGCGCTTGTGCTCTTGTGGCCTGCTCCTCTGCTTCATGCTTCCTGGCCTCTAGCATCGCCTCTTGGTCTTTGGCTTTGCGAGTAGCTTCAGTCATGGCCTCTTCCATTTGCTTCAAGTTGGCCCGAGCCACGGTGACGTCATTCTTGGCGCTGGTGAGCTCGCCTACTGCCTGGCGCGCGCGCGGCTCTAAGTCTCGAACCTAGTTAGAAAAGAGGAGAGAAGGCAGCACAAGCCAGGGTGCGAAGAAAGGGGGGAGGAAGGGAGGCAGCAAAACAAAGAAAAGAAAAGGTTCATCATCACACAAGACAAGAAGAGAGAAGAGAGATAAAACGTGGACTAAGGAAGGTGCTCCAAGCGCATTTGATCTTCGCTTGTGCGAAATTTTGCTCCTCCTCACTTCACCAAACTCCGAAGCAAACCCACGCACTTCCACCCAATTCCATTCCATCTACCTGAGCCTCCAGATCAGCGAGCCGCCGTTTGCACTCCAATTCCACCGCTTCTGTTCGCTTCTGGGCGTCTTTCTCCGCAGCGGCAGCTCGTCGCAACGCTTGGGCCTCAAATCGTTTGCTATCGTCTTCTTTGGCCGCCAAGTCCGCCACCAGCCGTTGCAAGCGGGCTTCCTTGTCGACGATCTCGTGCTCCAACAAGGACAATCGCCGCGCTGCGTCGCTGCGTTCGGCGGCGTCGGAGCGGCGAGCGGCTTGCAAGGCTCGCGTTTGCTCCAACGACTCGCGGCGTAAGCTCGCCACCTTGGTGGAAAGCAGCGGAAGGGGAGGTGAGGGAGAAGATTGAAATGAAGGAAATAGAAGTTGCGCGCCCGTGTGACGTACAAATGAAATGATGTGAATTATTGAGGTTGGTGCGCCTAGCAAAGAAAAAAAGGTGTGCATTCTCGAACTATAAAAAAATACAATGATGGCAACAGTTGGAGCTCAATTCCTGCTGCTACTGCTGCTACTGCCTCGCGTGGCTGATGCTTGTACTCTCTCATCATCTCATCTCATTTCTCACCGCTTCCTCTGCAGCCTGTCGGTCGTTAGCCGCGGCCGCAGCGGCATTTCGGGACTCGGCCACCGCCACTGCAGAGCTTTCGCGCAAGGTTTCGAGTTCCGCTCTTTCCTTGGCAAGGCGCTCTTCCACCTAGCAACAGAGTGTGTCCGTCGGGTGGGTGTGCAGGGGTGGAAGTGAGTGGTATTTGAGGAGAGCTTGCAGATGCTACAATTGAGGCAGTGTATTTTTTAGAAGAGACGCTGCTACCTCTTCTGCCTAGTACCAACAAGTAACAGTAGTCCGACCTCTTGCAGAGCTTCTTGGCTGTCCCGGCAGCGCACCCGCAGTGCCTCCAGGGCAGCTCCAGCTCGGCTGCACGCGCTTTCCCGCTTCCGAGCCTCTTCTTCGGACCATTGCGCTGCCTCTGCCGACGCCGCTAGCCTCCCTGCACATGCGCGCTCTTCAGCTCGTGTAGACGCGAGAGCTTCTGCGGCTGCAGCGGCTGCTGAGGCTGCTTCCTGATACGGTGCGCAAAAAAAACAACAAGCGTTAGAATAGTACTGCTACAGAATCTTCTGCTTCAAGGTACGCTTCAAAGCCATGTCTTAGTTGCCCGAAGAAGAGATGATTTTTTCCTCAGTTTTTATCTCCATGCTATACCAGCTTTTGCCTTGACTTTTCTGCAACCACACAAGTGTCACAACAAGGGCACGTGATCCCTCTCTTCCTCATTTTATCTCTCTTTATCTGGCGTACTTGTGCATCGCGTTCATTGGCTGCCAGCAGTTCCTGTCGCTTGGCTTCTAATTCGCCGCAACGATCTTCTGCTTGCACTGCTTGGCGCTGCAGGGCTTCAGTGCGAGATTCAGCTTCTGTTAAGCTCGCTTTCATAGAGGTGAGCTGAGCTGAGGTAGACGCAACATCGCGTTCCAATGTCTTTAATTGCTGAGCCACGGCTACACCTTCGCGGATCTGATTAGACACACGCACGCCGTGTAAGGCGAGAGAAATCGGTTTTAAAAAAAGAAGACAGAATGGGCGTGAAAGGAGAGCGATGCTCTAGATTGGCAAGCAGAGCGATTGCTCCAACCAAGTTAGTCAAATCAATGCTTGACAGTGCAGCCGTGCATGGCAGCACACTCTATGCACGAACCTTTCGAGCAAGGTCACCAGGAGAAGAAAGTCCGAGTGAAGCCATTGAGTCCCCCAGGTCCCCTGCTAGGGGCGAAAATGGAAACGCAGGGTCGGCATTCCATGCCAACGGAGCGTTGCCACTGCCAGCAACACTACCACTAACACTTCCACCAGCGCCAGTGGTTGTATTCCCGGCAGCAGCAACTGCGCCTCCAGCACTGCTCGCGCTCCCAGCAACAGGCAGGGGCTGTGCAGTGGCCGCAAACAAGCGATAAGCAGCGCGCAAGCTGGCCGACACAATGCTCGTCTCGCCGGTGGCCATGCCACTGCTAATACTAGGAAGGTTGCTCGTTTCAGCGTTCCTGCTTTTAGCTGTACTGCCGGCGCTGGTGTGCTCTGCAGCAGCTCCGGCTTTAGACTCGTCCGAGGGCAACCCTAGAGCCGCGCGCAACTCTACTGCCATCAGTGTGGCTACGGCCACGAGCACCGTTTCTCGCCCTGCAGATGGTGGCAAGGCATGCCTACTACCGCTACTGCTGCTGCTGCTACTGCTGCTGTTGCCACTAGCAGTGGCGCCACTTCTTAGCACTTGGCGTTGCAAGCTTTCGACAGCAGCTCGCACTGCACTTGCGTTGTTCACTAGTGCACCTTGCAGGGCAGATTCTGCTTTGGTGGCACGCTCCTCAGCCAGCGCTAACTCTTGAGTTTTTGTTTTCAGCGCTTCTTCGTGGGATGCGCTCTGCACGTGCAAAAGGTTGAAAGTACCAAACACGCACGCGTACAGATTGAAGGATGTTTCAAAGAACAACGCTATTCCAGAGCTTTAAAAAAAGAGCAAATGGCATTGATTTGGGCATATAAAATAGCAATTTTTTTAGAGCGTCCTCTCATTCTATCCTGCATGTGGTGGTAATCACGTGCGCGCGCGATCTAATGTTTGCGCTTACCAGTCGTTTCATCTCTTGGTCTAGGGCCATCGCGGTATCGTGGCCCAAAGTGGCGCGTCCTTCGGCGTCCTCTAGGCTCGCCGCCATGTGCCGCAGCTCGCTCGCGTGCTGCCTTGCGTCTACCGCGCGACGGTGCCGCACGCCTTCGAGCTCGCCTTGCAGCTCTGCCACCACTGCCCGCCACTCCGCCGCTTCGGCTCCAAGCTGCACGTCCATTGCCGCTGCTCCTGCTCCTGCTCCTGTTGTTGCTCCTGACGTGGATTTCTGGTGGTAACCGCCGGGTTTACTCGATCTGTTTCTGCTGCTGGCACCAACGCTGCTGCTCCTACTTCTGCTGTGGTGGTGATGCCCAGATACTTCGTTTGCCTTAGGGGCTTCTGCAAACCCGCCCCTAGCATTGCTCACACTTTCTCGTGTCAGCTCGCTGCCCAGTCGAGGCGGAGCAAAGTCAGCAGTATCGCTTTTCCCAGCAAGTTTATTAGTGAAGTTCTTCGTTCTAGTACCACCACTTTCAGGGCCAGTTCCTGCACCTAGACTCTTATCCACTGGTCCAAATCCCACCTCGTAGCCAGTCGAGTATCCTGGTCTAGGACCGCTAGAGTCGCCTATCACTGATGCTGCAGTCACTGAAGCAGCCGTGGCTGCAGCTACATATGCACCTTTACTGCTGTTGTTACTGCTTCTACTATTGGCGATGTTGTTGGTTTTGTGTGTCGTCCCGCTACTCGTGCGGTCGTGTTCCCTGTCGATTTGGGCGTTAGCCTCGTGCCACGCTGCCTCACCCTGCGAGCCTCGCAGGCCCCCCACTTCTTCCGTGCGCTGCGCTAGCGCCGTCTGAGTTTGGTGGAGGCGTTGGCGGAGGGAGTGGAGCTCTGCATCGCGATCGTTTTGTGACGGGGTTGGCGAGGGTTGCGGCGGTGCCCGCTTCTGCGGCGGTGGCACTTGCGGCGGACCCCGCGGTTGTGGTAATGACTGCACGCCTTCGCGCGGTGGCTGTTGCGGAAGGCGAGGCGCTTGACGCGAGGGTGGTGTAGGCGGGGCTGCACGAGGCCCACGGGGCGGAGTTGGGTGCGCGCTCGGAGTTGGTAGTGGCGGCCGTGGAGGAGTGCTTCGAGCTTGAGGCGGCGGTTGTGGTGGCGGCTTCGGCGTAACAGCGGGCGAGATGCCACCCGGCGACAAGCGAGGTGGCGAGTGTAGCTCTCCAGTGCCTGTTAGACCTCTCTGATTTCCTGGCGATGTGGCACTCTGATTCCAGCCCTATAGATTTTGGGAAGGAGTTAGGCTCAAACTGACAGAAATGAAACGTATGAATGCAGGCAGTTTGGTGGTGTCCTCCTCATCGGCTAGTCTTTGAAAGAAGCTGCGAGAGTCATCATTCAATGCAATGTAGAAGAGTCCTATTTCACCTCATGGTACGAGGCTGCTAATCTTTGTGCTGCTGGTGCTCCCGGGCTCTTGGGTGGCAAGTACCACGACTGCTCCATTTTTCCACACACAGTAATCGAATTTGGCGCGAAAACTGTAACAGTCCAGAATCGAGTCCCAATCCTCCCTCATTAGATATCGGTGTATTTTTGAGACAGGCCCCGAAGGGCCGGAATTAGAGGACTAACAGGTAGAGATAGAGAAGAAAAGCAAAGCAGCGCAAAACTAGACCTATGAAGCTAATCAGGCGCACATGCTCGAGTGGCCATGGAAGTGATGGATTTTTCATGTTCAGTTTCAATTTCAGTGTTAAAATAATTGCTTGAAATTGGATTTAAGTTCCAGTGGACTTCCCCGAATGAGGTAGATCGCAATGGTACTCGAAATAAAAATCGCGCGAAATCCATTCGCGAATGGGGTAGCAATTGCCTCGAACTACGTAGCAACGAGATTAATGCAACAGCCAACAAGGGGGAATCGGGATCTCGGGTCTGAGCCAAGTGCGCCCTTCAGGAAAATTGGATCGCTGTTGTAATTCCAAAAAAAAAGAGAAGAAAAATTTACGCGAGAACAGCTGAACAAGCGAGCCGGCTCAGGTGAACGGACTGGCCAATTCTTCGGGAAAGCACAACAAGCCAGTGGAGTATTTTTTGCTTGTTTTCATGCCAATAGCACGGCGAAGCGGAATGCCAACAGGCATTCAACAGTCCGAAGTCGTTGGTGAAGTTGTATGGAGGAATAATCACGCCAAACATGACTCTTTCGCTTCCTCATCTTCCTCCTTTAACGGCTCTCGGAGTTCGCCGCTTCTGTAGCTGTTTGGGCTCTCTGGCAGGTTGCTCGGGCGCCGCACCCGGTTCCACGTTTGCTTCATCTCTTGCAAGTCCCGCGCCACCCCTTCCCTGTAGTTCTGAACGCTCACCGTGGTGCCGTCGTCCGGAATTTCGGCGAGTTCCGCTTCGATCCGAGCAATCTGGCCGCTGACGGCGGGGCGCACGATGCTCTGGCACGACCCGGTGGTGCTGAACTTCTGGAAGGTGCCCAAGGGCACCCGCACTGGCGAGCCGTACAGGGGCACCGGCCGAGTTTGGGTGGCCTGGGGAAACTCGTCGTTAGGCATCCAGGGAGCTTGCCCTGGTGCGAGGCGGAATTTGGGCCGGAAGTTCAGGCTCGGCTTGATGTTAGGGGTAGGATCCGGATGCCGCCACAGTGTTTCTAGAGGGAGCGTGAATTATATAGGTAGTAGGGTACGGAGGTTGAATAGAAAGAGAGAGGATTTTGTAAATGATGAAAACCGGTAGAGGGGCAAAAAAGCTGAAAGAGCACATATGCAAATCGAATGTCTTAACGTTTTTGCCAGTTTGTAAGTAATTTCTATAATTACCGTTCAAGTAGTGGCTCACGCGCTGCGACTTATCCCAAATGTGCGGATGCGCGTGCAGCGAGGATTTATGGAGCCTTCGGTGCAAGCGTCGAATGTCCTGTGACAAATTAGGAAAAGCGTTTGCTTAAATGATGGCATGTATTTAGTTGCATTGTCTAATTGGGTGGATATTTCTGATTAGTCGTAAAGGAACGGATGGTTTCATTTTTCGTGCGTTGTGTAGTAATCAACATTAGCGCAAAGTTACGAGCTTTCAAACATATCAGGAGCTAGAAGCTATTACGCACTTGCTCGTGAAGCTCAGCTTCGCGTTCTTGAGCGGCAACCTGCTTCACAGCTGATATTTTATCGAGCACGTCCGGTAAAATGCCGCCAGGTTCGGCACGCCATTCTGGTGTGGTCAAAGTGCCGGAAGCTTGCCAGGTAAACGAGGCGCGAAGCGAGGCCAGCATGGCGTCGTGCTTCATGGCGTCTTGCTCCACACGCCGTTCTTGCGCGTTCCATGGCACCCGGCGCTGCGTGGTCAAGTAGCCCGGAGTCTTCAACGCCACTGGTGCAGCAATCTCTTTGGTGCCGTTCTCGAGGCGCACACTACGACCACTGGTAGCCGATTCTATCATGACTTTGCCGGCCTATGTTCCTGGCGCTTAAAGCTCTTCCGACCACTTCTGTGAAGCTATTGAAGGTGGTATCCGTAGGAGATTCCAATAATAGAAGGGTCAAATGTCGATAAAGACGCAAAAGGACATACTCTACGGAAACTAGCTCTAGCTAGCTACAGAAGTAGAGTTCGAGTCTTCGAGTCGGCGCGGCGTTGGCACAAAAGAAAGACACCGAGATGATGATGATGGATGATGGATAATGATGACTTCAATATACCGTACTTTTTGTCTTTTCCAAAGCCATCAAAGATCAACACAACGAAGGCGAGAAGCAAGTAGTCGTCATCGAGGAAGAATATCGAACTCGAACTAATTTAGATAAGATTAGATTATACTCCCCCAGTGTAAAGAAAGACATGGTCAGAAATAGCACGCTCTCAGAGGTGA
>Ga0307982_1004551_pt1 | contig 10950 bp, 6 predicted proteins | sample OrgLakmetagen989_FD_201847 | JGI IMG/M metagenome (GOLD analysis project Ga0307982, IMG submission 201847) | Saline water microbial communities from Organic Lake, Antarctica - #989 | ecosystem: Environmental > Aquatic > Non-marine Saline and Alkaline > Saline | place: Antarctica: Organic Lake... | reverse complement strand
AGCAATTTTGCTGTTGATTAAACCGTAGCTACCTGCAGCCAAAACCACACCCAAATTGAACAAAATGTTCGAATTCCAGGACACTCAGCATATGTGATATGTAGGAGTCCTCGTTGTGGCCCCCCCCTGGCCAAAGTGTAGCAGCGCTCGTCTGAACAAGTCTAGGCAAGCCCAGAGCCGCTTTGTTTGTTCAGCAGCTGCATGAATTGAAAACTCAACCAGCAAGCCATATTGTATTCAGCAACAACTGCTGGAGGGCGAATTCCTAAGAGGTGTGGCGCGTGCAGTGCACATGCCAAACAGGCAGTCAGTGTGTCCAGGCGGGGCTCCATTGACATGGGCCTTGGCCACCAGCGATTCATCTTGCTGGCCAGTAGAACTACATAGCATTGGTTGTGCATATGCTTGCACGTTGAATCCCCCTGAGGCCGCTGCTGCTTCGCTGCCACCCACCACACGAAGGGCGCCATCACTGCATCGCATCGCTTGAGTTGACGTCATTATCGAGGGGCAGTGCAGCCACCGCCTTGGCTGCCGCTTGGTCAGACACTGCCACGTCAGCTGCCGGTGACACTGCCACCGCTGCTGCCGTGGCCAAGGTTTCAGCCGCCACTGCCGGGCAGGCCACTGCCCGCAGAGCAGCTGCCACATTGGCATCCGGGGCGCTCTCTGCCACAGCAGCACTGGCCTTGGCGTTCTCGTGCACACAGAAGGTGCCCAGCGCCCGCCGCGCCGCCGACACGCTGCTGTCGTCGGCGTCTGAGGCACCTTCATGGGCCCCGCCGCCGGCCCCCCATGCGGAGCTGTGGAACATCATGAGTGCCATGCACACTGGCAGGTACCACAGCGACCACATGAACACGCGGCGGGCGTTCTCCTCGCTGGCCTCCTTAGCGAAGAGGCTGGTGCAGTACAGCGCATATGCGTTGATGGGGGCTGTCCACACCGCAAACATGGGGGCAGTCACGCCGGCAGCAACAGTTGCGAACGGCAGGGCTGCGAGGCCCACGGTGTACACAAGGCTTTCCCGGCCCACGGATCGGCCAGTGGGGTCCGTCACACTCAACATGGCGTAGTTGCCAGCCGCATAGTCCTTACGGTGCCGCCAGGCAAGGGCATAGAAGTGGGGCATTTGCCACAGGAACAGAAGAGCCCCAGCCGACAGTGCACCTGGGGTGATGGCTGCCCCCGTTGCGGCGGCCCAGCCCATGATGGGGGGGATGGCGCCCACCACAGCCCCCACCACGGTGTTCAAGGGGCTCTTCTTCTTCAAGGGGGTGTACACGCCAGCGTACAGGATGATGTTGCCCATGCCCAAGGCAGCTGTAAGTGGGTTGCACCCTGCATACAGCAAGGCTGCCGAAGCTGCCGCACTGGTCAGCCCGAAGCCGGTTGCGTGCGTTGCAGAAAGCCGGCCAGACGGGAGAGGCCGCGCACGAGTACGGGCCATTTTGGCGTCTGACTTGATTTCATACAGCTGGTTCCATGTGTTTGCGCTTGCACTGGCGAGGAAAGTCCCCGACGCAACTGCTGCGAGGGCAATAGGGTCCACAGGAGGCCCGGTCATCACAAACCCCATTACGGCTGAGCCCACCACAAATGCTGATAGACGAGCCTTCGATAACTGTGCATACATGCGAAGCAGCCTCCGCGAGCTCAATGGCCTGGCCGGCCTGCTCGTGGGTGGTGAGGAGCTCATATTTGCTGATGCTACTGCTGGCCCGACATCAGCCGCAGCTTGTTGGGCCTCAAGATGAGAACGTCCAGTCGCAGTGCCACGACTAAGTTGCCATAATTGTAAATATGCATGATTCCTTCGCATCAGGGTGCGTGTGGCACCAGTGATGTTGACAACGCCAGCCACGCGCATTTTCAAACTGCGGAAAATGGAGTGCGTATGTCAAAGTCCAATTCCAGATCGCAACGGTCAGACACCGAAGGAAGGCAGATCTGGATCAAATGGTCTGATATAGAGAGGGTGCTTGCATTTTAATTCTCGCAGATTATCTGCGACCAGCGCTGCTGTTAGAGGTGAGCCCCCTTGTCCTCAGTTGCGTGATGCGGGATGGCGGCTTCCGTCCAATCAGCCTCACCATTCCTGGCGAAGTACGCACAGCCCAAGTAGCTGAACAAACTGTCTGTACATAGTGTTTTGTGTTCATGTGAGCTGGCGTCTCCGTCGCGCCCCGACCTGTCAGCCACAGGGTGCTCGCGTGTGTACCAGCTTGCTCTTGCGTGATTCGCATGACGGAGAGCATCAGTCGTAGCGGGGAACGGTCTCCGATCTGAATAGGGGTGGCCAAACCTCCTCCCTTCCAGCCGTCACTCCAGGGGCGTCGTGGGCACAGCCCTGCCCCCCGGGCAGACCGGCCTGCAGATCCCCACTCTGGGCTTACCCTTGGCGCTCGGTCATGGTATCCATGCAAGGAACACGCCGCGCCAATGGATGCCTGACTGGAAAACCTCAATCCACCATGTACAGGCATCGATATCCATCGCCGGCGCTTGCAAGGTCCTGTCCCACTACTGGTTCAAGCACAGTGCATGCAGCTCACAACAATGCATTCCATCCAAATGATGTCAGCAGTCTACACTGATTTAAGACTCGATGGTCATGACGTTGGCGCCGCCCACTGTGCCAAAGGCTGCCCCAGCCGGCGCAACACCGGCGGCGTCCCCTGACTGCACCACCGCAATCTTGCGGTGCAGCAGCTCCCGCAGGGCAACGAACTTCTTCCGCTGCTCAGCATGAGATGATGCGTTTTCCTTGATGTCTTTCTGCTTTGCACGCAGGCTCTTGGCCATTTGTTCCTGCTGCGAAAGCTTGTTCTTGTACAAGTCCGACCAAGTGGGGAAGTCGCGCATGAGGACACCCTTGCCGGCATGGAAGGCCTCTTCGTTTGCAGCGCGGTCCAACCGCTGCTGCAGCAGCTGGATGCGGATGCCTGAGCTATGGTAGGTTCGCTCTTGCTCCTGCACGCCAGTGCGCATCTCCGCAACTTGCTTCTCCAGGTCAAGCCGTTGGGCGTCGAACTTGGCTGCAGCGCCATCGTACTTGCGCTTGGCTTGCAGGTACGACGTCTCCACATCTGTGTGCTCTGTGCGAATGGACTTGAGCTCGTTCACCTTGGGCTGCAGGGTCTCCTTGCGCTCCTTGATTTTGGTGGTGATCATGCCCACGATCCGAGAGATCTCCTGCAGGGTGGCACCCTTGTAGTCGTTCACAGCCTGGGCTTCCGCGGAGACTTTTTCTTTGGCTGCCTGTACATTCATGTACCCCGTGATGCCCCGCTCCTCCTCCAGCTTGGCCAGGACGGCGTCCACATTCTTGGCGCGGCCCTTGAGGGTGCCCACTGTCTTTGAGAGCACCACACCCTCACTGCGCAGGGCATTCAGCTCCTCGCGCAGGCCACGGTAGGTGCTGGTCTTCTTGCGCAACTGCTCTGCATACGCCTTGAATTCATCCCGGCGCATGTAGTTAGGGCCGCTGATGCTGGACATCTTGGCCTCCAGGGCCTCCACTTGGCGCTGGGCCTCGGCCAGCTCTGCCTCAGCCTTGTCCAGCGCCAGCTGCTTGTCACTGCGCTTGCGGGCAACGATGGCTGCTTGCTGCCTGAACATGGCCAGCTTGTCGTCGCCTGCATCACGCTGGGCTTGCGCAACCTGGGCGTTGAGCTCACCGACAGATCGCTCTGCAGCGGACACCCTCTGGCGCAGCACCGCCACCTCGGAGTCCGACTTGGGGGGCTCTGCCATAGTCCGCCTCAGCCGCGTCAGAGTGTCCTGCCTGGCACGCAGTGTGTTGGGCAGCAGCGTCTCTAGCAGGTGCCTCCCCTCGTCGTGCTCCCGCCGTGCGGCGGCAAAGACGTCCTCCGCGCTTAAATCCTCGCGTGTGTTGGCACGTGTCTCGGCCAGTTTGCGGGCAACTTCAGCATAGCGCCCTTCCGCTTGCCGCAGCGCCATGCGCTGCTCCATTTCCCGCTCCTGCATGCGGGACTCTTCCTCCTGCTCCTTGCGGAGGGCGGAGGTGGCGCGCAGGAGGGGGGCGAAGCCCTCCACCTCAGACGTGCGCTTCTTCAGGCCCTCGATCTTCTCGATGAGCTGCCGGCGCTCCTCCTCCAGCTGTGTGATGCTGGACCTCAGCTGTGCTGGTGAAGCCTTGGAGCCTTTCTTCTGCACACGGGGCGGGGGGGCTGCATGAAGCACAGGCGCTATGTCGCAGCTGGCCGACCTACCTGCGCCTCCAACTGCTTATGCGTTTCTCGAAACTCCACCTGCAGTTGCTTGTACTGCTGATACAAATCGTTTCCGCCTGCACGAAAATGGCTGCTGTGAGTACTCGGCAGCCGCAGTGTGGGCCTCACCTTCGTCAGCGAGCACCTCCGGCGGCAGCTCCAGGGGCAGCAGGTACCGTGCTACGTAGGCTCGCTTCTTCAGCTGGGGGAATTTTGACAGCAAGTAATAGAGAACCGGGTACACCGCACTTTTGATCCCACTGCCTATTGCCCGCTTGAAAGGCTCCCTGCGACGCGAGTGTGCTCAGGCTTGGCGTGGTAACCGTCGTTTGCTTACTCTTTGCCTTTGGGCACTTTGAATTTCAAGACGGTCAAGAAATCGGCAATACGCTTTCCACGTGCATCACCTTCTTCATCACGCACATCCAGCTTGTGTCTGTCATCCAGTTGTGTGAGAACATCAGTGAGCAGCTGCAGAAGCTCTACTGGCGTTTTCTCGTCCAAAGCAACCATAGACAAGTCTTGATTGAATGGAGGCTCTCTGAGCTTCTCCACGACAAGCCTCAGCTCTCCTGCCATATTGGAAGAGTTCCTTTGCGGTAGGAAACTTGTCCTTTAGTGCTTGGTGTGTCCTTCAAGCCACGGCCTTAACGACAACGTGACTTTGCACTGTCGCAAGTTGTGTTGGGCAGCAAGGTCGCCTTTTTGTGTCGCAATAAGCATGCACAATAACTATTACGGAAATGAATGAGCCGACTGGTTGTGAATTAGGCCAAGCCAACATCGCAACATCGGTGCACATCGGTTTTCCCGCGTGACAAAAAGTCGCGTATTTTCAGGGGGGCGTCATGCGTGGCAGAAACCCATATTTTGGCGAGAACTGGTTGCTTTCAAGCCCATAAGACACACACACACCATTTTTCAACCGGCTGGCAGGCCCAAATCATGCAGGCTAGGCCTGTTGTCGATCAGCTGGGCAGGGCAGGGGCAGGCGACAGGCAAGCCTGTCGCCTGCATTCACCAGGGGCCTCGAAGATTGCCCAGGCACGATGCTGAAGCCAAGCCCCTGTTGATCTACAACAAGCTTACACACATACAGCTGTACCGGAACTTCATTTGCAAGGTGTGCTTGGCTGAGCCTGCAGTGCAAGGCAGCTGTGTGGGGGGGGGTCATCACGAATGCCCGAGAGCAACCCTGCAGTTTGATACGGACAACAGCGATATAAAACAACTTGCAGAGGCCCCCTCGGTACCAAAGGGCACTTTGGTTCCAGCAAGGTTCATTTGACCGCGCCCAGTACTTGTGGGATCCCCAGGACGCTCCGTAGCAGCGGTTCCAGGACAGGCTTCCGCTTCGACAAAATGCCCTGTTCAGCTTCAGATGGCAAGTGCAGTCAAAGGCTGGCGCGAAGCGTCTATCAAAACGGCCGACTAGAATCAATAGGCAACACTGCGCAGCAAGCAGACGAGCCAGTGCAATGGCAGCTCCCTGCGCTGCCTTGCACAGGGGTGCATGGTCAACAAACCATGCCGGACTGGAGCAGCCCCCAGTGAAACCGCCCCCCAGCATCAGCACCAAGCTCAAGCACTAGCAGTGGGCACTAAGCTGTCCGGGGCGATTGCCCTGCCACCATGCCTGTGCTGTGTCGCCCCAGGACGCTTGCAGCGCTCTGGCGGGCCTCTAGTCGTACTCGTCATCCCTCCCCCGCTTTCGTGCAGAGCGATACCTGCGCAGATCATCATCATGGGAAATTTGAGATTTGCGCACACTGTTGGTAGACTCACGCGTCAGAGTCGGTCATGTAGCTGTGCATACCCTGGGCTACGTTTGCCTGCATCATCTGAGCCTTGGCATCCGGTACGACTTTTGCACTGCTCTGACTGCTGCTGCTGAATACACGGTTGGCAGATTCAGAACTTCCAGATTTTCTCGAGGATGCTGTTTTGGTATCAGTCAATCCGTCCCATCCCTGGGCACTTGAGTAGAACCGTACGCTACGCGCAACGAACTTTTTTGAGATAACTCACATGAACGACGTTGCCCATATTCTGGCTTTCATCTAAGTATCGTGTTTCGCGCACATAAATATCTTTTTCTAGCAAATGCAGTGCCTTTCCAAGGTCGAGCTCATGATTGTGTAAGCGCTTGAGCTGCTCTGAGGCACCGTCAGATGCCATGAGGAAGTGCTGTGATTTTTGAATGTGGCCCTGTGGTGATCCGATGCTGTTAATGTATGCCGCACCTGGCTAAATATGTATTATTACACAACTAGCAGCCCTGCAGATTTGCGGATTGGATGGCCGGCCTAGACTAGATTCACCTACATGTGGCCTCGCCTCCAGCTCCCCCTTGACACCCAGCTGTCCAGGGTGTGCAAGCCCTCCTCTCCGCAGCACGGCACACTGCTCTATGCCACATCCCTCAACTTGTCGTCTTGTCTGACTTCATGTCTTCAAGCCAAGGTGTCCAGGGGGTAGCCTTTTGCACACTTGCAGCAGATCGCGATCGTTGTACATGTTTGAACTGTCCTCCAGTCGTCGCCCCTCAAATGCAAAGGGGGCGAGGGTTCAAATGCTGCCACTTGGGTGACAGCCAATTGCAAGTAATCTGGCATGATGTTCTAAATAGATCCGGTTTCCAACAGGACGAAGATGCATGCCACGGTCATGGCCAGATGTAAATAACATCGATCGGTATCACTCCTGAGGATGGGCTGACGTCGACGGTTCAATACAACAAGTACACTAGTCCTGTCGTAGTTTGCCAACCGACACAGCCAGTAGTGCTGATCATGATCACGACGACTGTGTAGAAATGATCTATCCGCTCTCTCCCGCATATGGCCTCGGCTTGAGCCCTCCTTGACCCTGCAGCCCCCCTGGACCCTGCATACCTAGGGGGTGGTCCAGGCTCTTCTTCTCTGGACCACGACATACTTCTGCACGTCGTCTCCTCCTACTTCTCGTCTTCGATGAACTTCCTCCCTCAAACTGGCGATGGGGGTCAGCAGATCTACCTCAGCGACATGACTCACCCCGCCTCGACAATGCGCAGCTCAATCGGTGCTCCACAAAGCACAACCAGTGTATCCTGATGAAAGTGTGCTTTTGGCTGCACAGGCCCTTCTTTTGAGTGCCTGTGCAGCCAAAAGCCCAAGATTCCAGGGGGGCCCTCACCGAAGCAATTGAGCTCGGCCCGAGCTAGCTGCTACAGCGTGCCAGCTGTTCCGATGCCCAATGTATTAAACTGGTGCAGATTATATTTATGACACCTGCGAGGCTGTTGATCCCTCTTTTGCTGCATTGCTTCTGCTCAGGCGGCTGCGCGTGACCTCCGCCTTCGTCGTCCTCAGATCATTCGGCTGTCCTCTTTTCTTTGGTCACCATGGCGAATGCACCACAGGCAGACCCGCAAAGATTTCGCCAAGGCGATGAGTCAACAGGGGTACTGGCGTGGTAAGTCGCAACATGCACTGGGGTTTGGTGCGAAGACATTTCCGCGCACGTGCGCAGCATCGGTCGTACGCGCCTCGACTACATTCTGAATGGAATGCGATTCTTCAACATTCTGAATGCTGCTCTTTTGATGGCATCTTGTGTTTTTGGGTTTGCTGGCTACACTGCTGGCAATGTGACCCGCTTTTTCCTCACACTGTACATCGGGTACGAAGTTGCGCTGCGAGCCTGAGCTGACTGTTGCCAACGTCGTCCTTTGCAGAGTCTTTGCGGTGCTCCTAGGCCTATTTGAACTGCGTGTGAAGTGGACTGCTCCCTTCATCCGCAGACTGTTTGGCTTCATGTTCACATACTGGGGCCGGACTATCTTCCTGATTTTGTATGTACAAGCGGAGCTGTGTGGCCTGAACCTCGAATGAGTGCTATTTGCCGTGCAGCTGTGGAGCACTGAACTTTGGAGTTCTTGGAGACGACACAGAGGGAACTCTGGCTGGAGATTTGGCAATTTCTGCTGGCGTGATCACGATAGCCAATGCTATTTTTTCATGCATTGTGCTGTGCTCCCACCCCGCCTTTCGTGGGGACAGCCAAGCAGCTGAGCGGCCGGATGAGCTGTCAGAGGCCCAGGTGCAGCTTTACCTAGCCCAACACCCCGAACTCATGCACAGCGCCGTGCAGGGGATGACTACTGAACAAGCCCTGCAGGGCGGCAGCCAGAAATCTGACTTTGGGGCTGGCCCCGGAGATTCAGGGAAGGCTGCCGCTGCCGGTGGCTACACGCCACCAGCAGTGCCAGCTCGCAGCACAAATGCTGCAAAGAATGACGACAATCCATTTGGTGCCGAAGACAGTTCTGAATTTGCTGCGCAGATCACTGCCAAGCCCCCAGCCCCCCCAGTGCGGTCGCACGCTCCAGCACCAGCACCTGCTCCAGCACCCGCACCGGCGCCGGCGCCGGCACCAGCTAGCGAGGCGAATCCATTTGAGGCGGATGACAATCCGTTTGCGTAGAGGGTTTGTTGGGACCTGGAATGTATTGGAGTGTTGCACATGTGGTTCAAGCTGACATAATTTTGCCGCCGCCAATTCCGAAACTGATGGCCGGCTTCTCACTTAGGGTAGGCTGCAGGGAATGCTGCACTATATCCTGGAGGTGATTCTCGGCGAACAGCAGATGGCCCGCAGCTATGACAAGGCGCTGGCTTCGACTTGCCGCTGCGTGGGCACGGCGAATCCTGGCCGCCAGTTGGGAGGCCTGCTGCAGCTTGCCTGCGTCCCCCAGGGAATCAGCAGACAGGCACTGCACCAGACAATACAGACAGTATGCAGCAGAGTTCTGTAGCAGTTCTAAGCGAGCCTTGTCGCGCGCAGCTGCGGCAGGCGAGGGGAATTGTGGCGGGCGCTGCACCAGGGCACAGGCGACGTGGCAGGCATCCTGTAGATGGGCCAGTGCGAGCTGCTGGCCGCCATAGCCGAGCTTTGACAGCTGCAAGCACACCTCTCCGCTAATGCTCAAGTACGCTGCGCGCACATCCAGTTCTTGGTCGCAGTCCCTGGGCAGGGGCTTGGCGGCGCCGCCCAGGCTGTGGTGCAGCAGCGGGCGTGCAAAGCGGAAGAGGCTCGTCCCTAGCACAGGCAAAGCCACTTTCCAGCCTTCCAGTACTTTAAGTGTGTAAGCTGCACCGCGGGTGCTGGAGGTGAGTGACCTGAACAAGCACCGGGCAGCTTCCTGTGGATGCTTCCTCGCTGACTGAAAGATCAACTGGATGCTTGCCGTGTACACGAAGCTGTCTTCATCGCTCAGGAGAGAAAGGGCCAGCACCATGGTTTGTTGGACGATGTCGCTCCCATTGAGTGGCTGTCGTCCCTCTGCTAGCGCATGGGCAGCGTCCATGAGGGCGCCCCCCCGGAACGCCGCTTCGCGCTCCAGGGCCATGACGCTGCAGGTGTGCAGGCGGGCCCGCAGCCCTGTCAAAGCCACACCATCCAGGGCATCCTGGGATTCGTCGTTGTATGTGAGAATGCCGACACTGAGCGCTTTGGCCATGTCCGACAAGTGCTCCAGCTGTGCGGAGCTCAAGGCGTGCAGCACAGGCAGCAGGGCTTTGAGGGCGCGCACATCCCCCCCGCCCTCCAGAGCCACACGCCCCATCACCATGGCAGTCAATAGGGACAAGCAAATGCTCACCAGCTCGGCATCTGTTTCGTCCAGGTCTCCACCCGACTCCATGCAAGCGGAGAGCAGGTGCCCGATGGCCTGCAGCGAGCTGCCTGCGGACCTTAAGATACACACCCCAGCCTCCTCCGTCACACACGCCAGCGCTGTCAACAAGAGTGCGACACGACGCCGATTTAAAGTTTCGGTTGGCACATTGGCGGTGGAACCCGACACCGCTGGCTCGCTGTCCGTGCCAGCCGGCTGCCTTGCGGCCATGAACATCCCGCTGCCGGCGTCGCCCACGATCCCAGCGCCATCTGTGAACAGCAGTGAAGCATCAACAGAAGGATCATCCTGCAGCTTCACAGCAATGCTGCGGCGAACTTCTGCATACTGCTGCAGCAGGTGGTTGAACACCCTGGCTGCCAGGTGCTGGTTGCCGCCGCCCTTGCTTGCCGCTTGCAGCAGCTGTGCCACCTCACTGCAAACACGCTTGGTCAGCACGACTTGGTCTTCGATGGACATCACACATCGAGTGCACGTGAGCTGAAGCCCATCGCTTGCACTCATGTCGGCTGCGATGCGGTGCTGTGCTGCGCCTGCTGCGGTGGCCCCCCCTCCGCTGCTCATCGCCTCCAACAGAGTGTTCACGGCGATGGATTCCGGCGCTCCACGCATGAACACAAGGAGGATCTCCACCACACTCTGTCTGCAGCTGCTACCTGAAGCCTTCAAAGCCGGCAGTGAGTGCAGCATGCACAGCGCTGTCTGGGAGAAGCTGGCCAGCGCACCCGGCTTCACAACCCCACAACACCCCACAATTTGGTGCAGCAATTCGCTGCACAGAATAACATCCATACGTTCTTCTTGTATGGGTGCTATGCACCTGTCTCCGGTAGGGATAAGCCCGCTCTCTTCGCCCAGCAGCCGCCACGGCGAGGTGAGGCTCAGCAGGACACAGCGACACACCGGGGCAGTGCAGCCTTCGAAGCTCACAGCAATACCGCTTGCATCATGTGTATACTGGTTCCATAGGGTGAGAATTGTCAGGACAGTGCCGTGCTGCAGTTGGCTGGCTGCAGCTCGTGCTGAGTGGGGGGC
>Ga0307982_1004550_pt1 | contig 10951 bp, 15 predicted proteins | sample OrgLakmetagen989_FD_201847 | JGI IMG/M metagenome (GOLD analysis project Ga0307982, IMG submission 201847) | Saline water microbial communities from Organic Lake, Antarctica - #989 | ecosystem: Environmental > Aquatic > Non-marine Saline and Alkaline > Saline | place: Antarctica: Organic Lake... | reverse complement strand
GTTGTTGGTGATGTTGCAGGCCATGTTCCCCAGGTAAGGTCCACAAAAGAACATGGCCGAGAAGAGCGCGTGCTGGGTTAACGTCAACCGCCGGGTGCTGATATTGGTGGGTCAGTCAGCCAGTGAGCCGTTCAAGCAACCGCCAAGGATAAATAACACCAACACGCGTGTGTCCGAAATAACATAACAAGCTACATTGATTTAGTCGATTACATAAAGGTGCAGCTTTAATATCCAATACTTGAGCCACTAAAAGCCCTAGAGACCCTAAAACCACAACATTGAAACAGGCCTCGCTAGCTTACCTCGAGTCCACCAGGTACTTTCGTTTTGCCGGAGACGACAACGAGTCAAACATGCCGTAAACGAATTGAAAAAGCGTGCAGACGTTGGTGCAACCTGCACAAAAAAAAAAAAAAACACACACACACACACGCCAATTGTCAATGATGTTTACTTCCACAACTATAAACATAGGCAGTAGATTTTCTCTTTTTACGAGCTTCATATCCGATTCGACTCCCCTACAAAATCTTCAAATTGAAAATTATTCAACTGCTAGCCCACATCTTTCGAATAATCGATGGCCCTAATATCAAAGATCACCTTTGTCCATCGAATTGAGTCTCATGAGACATATATTGGCGCCGAGGCCCCCGAGTACTGCTAGCCCGAAATTCAAAGGGATCGACATGCTGTGGCCGGTGGGAACCATGGTCATAAGCATAGGCGCAGAACAAGCAGCACGGCGAGTGAGAATAGGAGAAGCGCGCAAGTTAGGCAATGCGCTAGTCGGTGTCAACATCTTGTGTTTGCTCTACGATCTATCAATGCGAAATGCGAACATCTGCAAAGTGTGTGGACGAGTCGTGTTCTATCTAAACTAATGTAGCGAAATTCTCATAGTTATCACAAGGTGCGTACGAACAGTCACCAAAGAGACCCCTAACTACAAGTGCAATAATTTTAGAGCAAAGGGTTCACTCTTACTTTACTGTAGCTACTTACTGTCTTACGTATGAACTTGCTCGCTACGTTTCCTCGCCTAGTTCTGAGCAGTCGCAGCGCTTTTCAGCTTCTATTTGAGCAGCTCTTCGGAATGTGAAGTGTTAGCATAGCATATATCAGTTCCTTGAAGTACTTAGTTTGTTGAGACACATTTTTTTCCTCACAAATCACTCTTCCTGAGAGGGGGGAATTTTCCTCTCGCAGTAGTCTGTCTTCCACAAGATTGGGGCGGGCCCTGCCTGGGGTGTGATCCCCTTGAGGAAGCAGTGCCTGGCTGGCTATGGCCTCAGCGGCTGATTTGGAGCTCCTATGGACGCGCATTGAAGTTGAGATTGACCTGCCCCATGCACCTACGCGATCTGCTGCAGTTCGAGGTGTCTCCAAGCTCTGGGTTCTTCCGATTAATCCAAAGCCTAGGAAGCACGTTCGTCTCCATTGCCGACAATGCAAGGTCACTGGAGTAACCATCAATGGAATTCCAGCAACTTCCTGGGAAAGCCTCGACCCACACGGTTGTCTAGTGCGCAGCCCCGAGCTAGTGGGCGATGGCGAAGCCCTAGAAACGTTTTCTCGTGCAGCGTTTCTCGCCGCACATGATGGAGAGCTAGCTATCCGCTTGCCTGCCCTTGGGCCTTCCAGCCAACCCCCTCCAAAATATCTACTACCGGACGAAATAAACCCTCCAGCACAGGAAATGAAAATAGCTACCAATATGGATATTGACCTCTCTGCGTCAACCGACGTAGGGAGCAGTAGAGGTGTCGACGCTGGGAGCGGCGGCAGCAGCAGCTTGGATCCTAGTAGCCGTTCCACACCATCCTCAATGCTACCGCGCGCTGCCGAATCCCGTGCTCGATGCTTGAGTGCTATGCGGACACGGTTAGCTGCGTGCGCAGGGACACACGGCAAGCCACTCTTAATCGAGGTGCCTATCCCTTTTTCTCATTCAAAAGAATCGTAATTCACCCAGTTTGGATTTTCGTTTTCTGCATATCGTAAGGGTGAGAGCGAGAGAGCCAAGCTTAGTTATAGTTGATAAGTGTTTCAAGCTAGGTCCATTCTATTTTTATCAGCAGCCTGCGAATGTTTCCCTGTAAAAGCTACTGTTTTTTTTATCGCGCACTCCGGTTTTCGCTCACGCCCTCTTTTGTTTCGTGTGGGCGGGATGGCCTTTCTTCAGGTCTCGTACGAGATCGAGGACCCAAAAGGTGGTTTTGAGTGCACACGACCTCACAGCGGTGGCGGTGTGTTGATGCACACTTGCGGCGGAGGTGGTTTTGGCAGCACCACAGGCGTCGACCTGGACGGCGCGCGCTGCCGCTGGCCTTGTTTAGACGGTTCTTCGGGTACCCACCAGGCTCCCGTGGAGCTCATGGTGAAAGCCGACGCAAGACACGCCTGTGTGGCGAGCGGGCAACGGCTCTTGAAGACCGCGGAAGATGAAGGCGAAGCAGCCTTTCTATCGTCACTACAGGGTTCGCTTGCCATCAACAATGCTGTGGCAGTTCCATCTTGGGTGCAAGCGCGCGTGGAAGCTGCTGCTTCAGCTACTGCTGCCATACCAACAACCTCTCCATCAACGGTGTTACTCGAGCAGCCCACGCCGGTGGGGCAGCCGCCATCGCCACATGGGCGGGCATTTCGCCAACACGCTTGGTTCGTTGGGCCCCATTGCCCGATGCGCGGCGTTGGCCTTGTCGTAGGAACGGCACTAACGCGGCTACCGTCGCCGCGACGACCACCGCAGCCGTCTTCTTCTTCTCCGAACCTTCCTCAAGGAGCTAGCCAACCATTTACTGTCACGCCGCCGCCGCTCGACGTGTGGGTCAGCCAATCCGCGAGCGGCAACGGCAACGAAATTACCGACGATGCCGGTGGTGATGATGACGTCATCATGACGGCGACGACGACGCTGCACGACGCGGTGCATTCTACGAATGGCCTCGCGGCGGCATGCATGTTTTGTGGGGATGTGCTGGGAACCGGCGGTGAATTTCCAGAGCCAAACCACACGCAGGTGGGGTGTTGTTGGCGTTGGCATTGGTGTGCTCCTGTTTGTAATGAGAAGGCCCCGAAAGTAATGACGAACCAACGTGGGCTGTCGTGAATGACTGCCAGCGACAATGACGAGACATTATTCTTTACGTCCCCTTTCTGCTAGCTGAATTAATTGTTCTCTGCCGCAAATCACCTTAACTCAACCGCAGGTGTGGATGCCTACCCTGCAGCTCGAAGACACCCTCGTGTTTGCCAACTTGACCCTCGTCTCGCGCCGTTTGCTGCATGGGTCAACGGTAGCCGAGCCGCAACTGCCAGGGCATTTGTTGCAACTTCGCGCCTTGTAAGAAGAGCGTGTGATAATTTGAAAAACATCGAGATAGAATTGCTGGCGACTGAAGTCAGCTTCGTGCTGCATTTCATTCGTCTCCTCGCATCCTTTTTGAAGTCCTTCACTTTCAGTAGACTCCTTTCACATTCTCTGCACCACTACCTTTCCTGTGTTTTTGTTCACTCCTCTTCTGTCGTTGGTTTCTTGCATGGCATCGCGCCAACACCGCGCACACAACAACAACAGGTTGTTGGCCTATTTGCTGCCCCTCGTCAAGCTCAACACGGTGGCCAGTGACGGTTGGCTGTTAGCGGGGATCAGCGGGTGGCTGGTGCTGCGATGGGCGGAGCGAGCCTTGGGAGACGACCACCACCGCCTCATGCTCTTGCGCTTACACGATGCCGTGGTGAGAGAGTGGAGGGCTACGATTTATCAAAACCAAGTACTGCAGTAGGAAGGAAGAAGAGACACGAGACAGAAAAAGGAGAAGACGAGCTGTGTTGGTGTGGTATCGTTCAAGTTTTGTTCTCCATCTTTTGCTCTCTTTTTATCCTCTTTCTCGTCCATACTACATCTTGCACGCATACCTACTCAGGTACGAAGGGAGGCTCGCATGCCGGACGTTGCTCCCATCAGCCGCGGCGGTGCTTACGCCCGCCTCAAACCCACTTTCTCGGCATCAGCATCTTCCTCGGCAGGAATGACAGCCGACACCACCGCTGCCGCGACGAACATGGTGGACGGCGCGTGGGAAGCTTCAGCAGATGAATCACTGTTAGGGCTAGCCGCCACGGAAGACCCTCTATTGATGGGGGCTAAATCCATGGATGCGGACGAGCGCGCGCACTGGCATGCCAAGTCAACTCTGGTGGGTGTTTGAACACGCAAAACGAATAAATACCAATGGGTTGAATGAATGAATGAATGAATGAATGAATTGCTTTCGGAACTTGAACTTGATTCAACGAGTAGGCGTTCAAGCCCACGTTATTCGCCACAAGTCGACTCTGATTGTCTTGGCACTGCATTTCCTTTCACCTCCCTCCCTTTCATTCTTTTCTGCTGCTTTTCGTGGCCTTCAACTTTTTTTTTCCCCTGCACTTCTATTTTAGGTGATGCACATGTTAGAGCAGCGGCTAGGCGCTGACGGGCGTGATTCTCTGCTGCGAGCGATTCACTTGTCGCTCTTGCCTGGGCTGGACCTTTTGACGGCGCCTCCTTGCTACGACCAGCCTCAGCCATCCGCAGGACCATGGCCAGCATCTGGAGAGGAAGAGAAGGCGACTGACCTCGCCGGCAACGCCACTACCACCAACACGGTGGTGGTCCCAGGAGGAACTCAAGAAGGCGGAAGCGACCTAGTACATGGAGTAGAGTGGGCGCCCGCGCTCGACACCCTGGGCTTTTTCGGACTCGCCACAGTCACGCCCGGCAGCGGCAACGGCGGAAGCGGAAGCGCTGTCAGCCTTCTCAGCAGCGGCGGTAAGACACACAACTGTGCACACTCATCGCGTGTGCATTTTATTACCACGTTTACGTAGAATAGAAGTGATTTTTGGCACAGCTCTCAAGTTTGAAGGAGTATGCGTACGAGTTTCATCTGCCGTGTTCGACATGGAAATAAAACGATTCCTTCCCTTTGAACGCAGGCGGGGCGGGCGACGCTTTTGGCGGTTGGCTGGAGCAATGGGTGCGCTGCAGTGGGGCCGCGCTCTTGAAAGTGGCGTGGGAGTACAACAAAAGCAAGCACGAAATTGAGCTGACCATCGAACAGGTGGTGCCCCCCTGGCGCTCGCACCACAGCAGCAGCAGCAGCAACCACGGTGGCAGTGGTGGAGAAGGCGGCAGCAGCGGCGACGGCAGTGAGGCTGCAGGCCACCACGGCTGCTTTCAGGGGCTCTTGCAGATTCGCATCGTAGAGGTTCGTGGGGATAATGAAGGGCTAGGTTCAGGATGCGTATGAACACCTTGAAGCACCACCAACTTTTACTCTTTAGGTTCGTTTCCCAACGCATAAGTCCGTATTTGTGTCGGCTATTCGTTTTTCTTCTTTTTCTTGTTTTCCCGCAATTGTATGTTTCTAGTATATGTGTGCGTGCCTTCTCTTCGTGATGCCTGCAATTCTGTTTCTTTAATGGCTGTCAAATGCCAATAATTTCAAAAGGTGGATGATTTGGTGGTGGACCACCAGCGCGTGATTGGCTCCGAAACGCAGTACACGTTTGCCTTCAAGTGCCAAACCAACAAGTCGCGGATGCGGAAACGCCCTTCATCTTCGCTTTCTTCTGGGGGAGGCAGCAGTGGCGATGCGAGCGCTGACGATGGCAGCGGCGAATGCCCCGTGCTGTGGATCAAGGTACAAGAGTTGACGAGAGAATGAGCCCCCATTGAAAGAAATTGCTCTACTTCCAAGCAAAATAACTATACACGTGCGGAATCTAAATGCCCGAATATATAAGCGAACGCTGAATGACTAATTTTGTCCTTGTGTTTGTGCATATGTGAATACGCGAACTTGGGAAAAGGTGGACCCCGATTACGCCTGGATGCGCGAATTAGTCATGAAGCAGCCGTTCGATTCGTGGCTGGAACAAGTAAGATCGGCGCTATTTTTTTCTTTGGTGCTGTAACTGAAAGCTTTCTTCTCCTTTGGCTTTCTGTACTTTTGTATGCATCCTTTTGTTTCAATCTCCTTTTCCTCTCCCGCCCCCCCCCTTTACCTCTCTTGCTCACCTAATCCGCACGCGCACTCATGCCCGCAGCTCGGTCGCGACGGCGACGCCGACGCGCAAGTCTTGAGCTTGAGAGCCATCGCGACCGAGCTGCCCATCGCGGGGGAAACCACCAAAGTGCCGCACGCCAAACCTCCCGCCGTGCTCGCCGACGTGGTATTGCCATGATCGATTGTTATTGTATTAGGGTAAAGTTGCTGGTAAATGCTCCTTCGTTGTATTTGTTGTCGTTTTATTTTTTTTCACATTGATTAGCGAATTTGAACCTTTTTGTTGAACGCCTCGAGTAAAAAAAGAACATTTGCTTTAGCCAAGATCAACAAATTATTGATGCTATGAATTTCTACGATTTGGAGCCAATTTGCCACTCTTCACTGCGCACGCTCTCGCGCTCATGGTGCGAATTGCCTATTCTCTCTAGGTGCGCGGGGTGCCGTTGCCTCTTCCGTCTGCGTGGCTTACACAGCCAGGGCCCGGCGCTTACTACAACGCCTACAGCAACCCTAACACCAGCAGTGGCGGCGGGTCGGGCTACTTTGGCGGATCGGCGTCGGAAGCGCACGGGTGGGGGGTGCGAGTGGAGGCAGCGGACGCGCTGGCCAGGTGACAAAAAAATACATATATCATTGGATCTAATCATATATGCCCTTTTTTATGTTTATATGGTGCAATTTTTTACAGCTTTTTTCGTGACAGCTGATATTTTCAGCACTCTTCATCTCACCCCTTTCTGCTCTTCATTTTTTCCCTTCTTCTGTCTTCAGGTGGCAAGCGATGCACGCGCCTCGAAGTGGCGTGGCGTCCTTAGCGGGGTCGTGGCGGGGCCGAGACTTGCTGCGGCAGTGCTTGCTGGTAAATGTTATTATATGAGGGATGCAGAGGGAGTGATGTGCAATACTTATACGTGAATAAGGAGCCTAACTGTCGATTGCTGCCTCCGATAATCACAGTTTACACGTTTTCTCCATCGCTACTTCGCTCGTAAAATCTCCCTGACAATCGCTATTTTGCCATCAGGATTTGTTCACGGACGAGCACACCTCCACTCCCATGCCGCTCGGTTGTCGCGTCGTCCGCGCCATCAACCACGCTGCGACCTCGTCGTCTTCTTCTTCTTCTGAGAGTGGCGGTGTGCTGTCGAGAGGCGCTTTTGCGACTTCTGCGTTACATGTAAGGAAGAATTTGTGCATTGGATCCTTTTCCGTTCGTGCTTTTTCTGTCATGGTGCATGCACTACTTTCGCTCGAAGTCTGATTCGTGAATTCGCCTAGAGGTGTCCTTTCCAGATCTCCTCCTGGCGTTCGCTACGATCCACTCACCTCATCTCTCTACTCCCATTTTTTTTACACGCGCATGTTTACGCACACACGCATACATGAATACATGAATACCAGGTCAGCGTGCTCGAGGCGCTCGCCACTTGCCGAGCTCAAAACGGCGCGACCTCATTGGCGGGCGCTCGAGCTCTACTGCAGGCCATAGGGTACGCCGACGACGAACACGACGAACAACCTATCTTGGCCTTTGCTGGGGAGTGCGCCCTCACTCGTGGCAGTGCTGGTTCTTCTTCCTCTGTCGTAGGCTTCTGGAGGAAAGAGAAGAAGAAAAGGAAGAAAGAGGGGGGCACTGTCGTTGTTGACAACAGTAGCAGCAGCAGCAGCAGCAGTGCACGATCCCTGGACAAATCGTATGCCCTAGCCAGGCTTCTAGGCTGCTTAGGCGAGGTGATTTGTGCACTTATTCAAATGTTGGTTGTCTTAAAAGTCAAGTGCTGAATGCACGTCTGAGCCATTCGTTGTTGTTGTTGTTGTTGTGTACTCCTGCTTGAGGTTTCGTCTCTCTCTCATTCTCAATTGATTGGTGGTTCAGGTCTTTCTGCGTCACGACGAAGTCAATCAAGAAGTGGAACACTGGCGGCTGGCAGCACAAGAGCAGGCCCAGCGCTTGTTTTACGCCGACTCTTACCGTGGCAGCCATCTGGGGATTGTGCGCGCTGCCGCTCTTCAGGTACGAAGTGTTATGCAGGAGTAATGTGTGCATTCGGTGTATCTTTTTGTGCGCACATTCGTACGCTCATTGACGTTCCAACGTTTGAGTCATGTAAACATCGACATCGTTGTTGATTCTGCGTGCGTGCATCTTAGGCACTCGGCGCGCTGTCCCTCCTATCTGCGCCATCTGCACCCAGCAGCAGCAATTTACCTTCAACTTCTAGCACTGGCCCTGTTGGCACTCGCATCAATCTTAACCCTGCTGCCGATAGCAGCAGCAGTGGCAATAATAGTGGCGCTAATAGCACCACTAGCGCCACCACCATTGCTGCCAAAGACTGGTATTTGAAAGCTTGGAGTGGATCAGAGCAACCGGATCTTGTGCGGCTAGTGGCCATTGTAGGTACCGTACAGCAGCACACTGCCAGCGGGCAAGCAGCTCTGGTTGTGGAAGGCCTTCGCTGGGCGCTCAAGGTGCTGTTTGGCGGACATGAAGACATAGATAGCGGCGGCGGCTCTGGTGCTGGTGCGGCCGTTGCGGCTGCTGCTGATAACAAGGCAGGTGGCACTTCTGGTACAGGCGGCGATGGTGTAGACCACAAGAGGAAGCGCAGCGCTGCATCTCCTTCTTCTTCTTCGACGTTATCGAATTCGTCACCACCACCTACGTGCTCGAAATGGCTGCAGCTCAACGCGATAGTGGCTCTGGACGAGTGGGCCAAAGGCAGCGGCTCCATTGAGCCGGGGGGGGTGCTGACGGGGCAAGACTTGCTCTTTGCAGACCAGAGGCTGCCGGGGCTCACCGGTGGAGCCTGCCCTGCGTGGAAAGCTTGGTAAGGATGATGCTTTGGGATCTGATTTTTCGTTTTTACGTGTGTGTTGACTTGCATCCGAGATGCAACACGTTCTTTTCTGTTCCGCTTTTTTTTACTCGAGTGTTTCATAAACATCGAGACAATGCCAAGATTAGGATATGTCGACATTGTATGCACAAAATTGAGTCAGTAGACTTCACCCCACCTGCTGCAACCACTGTTTTTTCATATCAACCAGGTATGCGCCCGACGCAGCGCGGTTGCCGCCGTCGCCTCGCCCCAAGCAGCTCGCGAAGCTCTTTCGGGACTTGCTGCGCGGTGCGTGCGGTTATCCGGTGCGAGAGCCCATCGCGAAGGACCACGCTCACTTGCAACCACCGCAGCAGCAGAAAGAAGCAGGAGCTGATGCTTCTTCAGCTCCTGCAGTTCCTGTGAATTTAACTGCTGTGCCTCCACCTAGTGACAGTGGTAGCAGCAGCGGTAATTGTGGTGTTGGTGGCGGTGTAACGCCAAAACAGCAGCTGCGGCGAGACGCGCAACACCTGTGCTTGGAGCTGTGGCATTTGGCGAATGGTGGACACTCCGACGTGGCCCATTGCGCCCCCCTGAGGGTGGCGCTGCAGCACCTGTGGTCCACCCTGCTGGGCCAGGACGTTCCCCCTGTAGTGGCGCTGCGCCACCACCAGGCCTGCGACCCGCGCAGCCTCGTAGGCGGGCTCGACGGCACGCTGCTATCGCCAGCCGCAGGAACAACAGCAGCAACCGCAACAGGAGCAGGAACGCCCGGAGAAGAAGTCGGGCCAACTCCCACTGCGTGGGTGCAGCCGTTGCGGTTGCGCAACGAAGTGCCCCCGTGGGCCAATCCCGACAGTGGGCTGGAAGGCATTTACCGGCACGTGCGTGCGCAGCGGCGGAAGCGCCTGCCGCAGGTGAATTGGGTGGAGGAAGCCCGGAGCGCGGCAGCGGCTCACGCGCTCGCTCTCGCGGAAGGGGCCGCTGCTGCTGCCGCGGCTGCGAAGAAGCCTCGCCCCGACGACAGGCGCATCATTCGGATCAAAAACTCGGCTCCAGCGCCAACTCCCAGCAGCAGCAGCAGCAGTGATCTTTCTTAGGGGCTAGTGAGCCAGGGTTCTTCTGCTCAATTACGGATTCTTTTTGCGTCTTTATAAAGCGCATTTGTTGGTTCGTACAGGTGGCCTGCCGGTGTTGGGGGATGCGAAATTTGTGTGCTATATTTGCCTATAAGAAGCCCGTTTTTTTCAGTCAGGAGCATCTCGTGGGGAGTTACTTCATGCAAATAGAAAAAGGGCTGTATGGCGAAAATTACCACCCGGATTCAGATACCGCAAGAAACAAAAGTTCGAAATTCTGGGGCCGGGAATGGGAATAATTAGGTCGCTAAAGGGATTTCATTGTGCGGTTGTTGCCCCTTCCCCTGTTCTAGTCTAATCTAGATATTACTCCCCAAAAACAAAGAAACACCCCTGTTCAATGCAGTAGCAGAAAAAGTGTAACCTTCAGAACAAGTCTGACTATGCTGAGTGAGTGTCCTTGTTGCATAAAGCAATTGTGACCCTATACTCTCAAGTTGTCCATCAGCCATCAGCCATCAGGCATCAGGAGGTTTTGGTTTGGAGTGGGCCTGTTGTCTCCACTTCGGCCTGTCCTTTGCAATGGCAATCCACTCCTTAAATTCCTTGGAAATGCCTTTACTGGCGAGCACATTCGAACTCGAACTCGAACTAATACAAACCCAAATGGCACAGAAGCCAATGCTGCGGGCAGAAGTGCACGCGCATGCGATGCGCGCAAGTCAAAATCGTAAAAAGGAAGTGCGTAGAAAGAAGGAAGTATAGCACTTTCAACCCTCCCTAAAGTGGAAACTGTTCATGAATATATTTTGAACCAGACTTAGATCTCTTCAGCGTCTGTTTCTCCAGCGCCCTACCCTACGTCATCTGTGGGCAACCGACCGGCCGAGAATGTGCTACCCAACTTGTCAACAACTGCCGTGGTGCCCGGCTCATGGGCATACGAGCAACGTGGCCAGCCCAACGAAGAAACCGATTGTGATAG
>Ga0307982_1004549_pt1 | contig 10951 bp, 10 predicted proteins | sample OrgLakmetagen989_FD_201847 | JGI IMG/M metagenome (GOLD analysis project Ga0307982, IMG submission 201847) | Saline water microbial communities from Organic Lake, Antarctica - #989 | ecosystem: Environmental > Aquatic > Non-marine Saline and Alkaline > Saline | place: Antarctica: Organic Lake... | reverse complement strand
CCGCGGCTGTTCTTGACCGTACGGTAGCTGGCAACTGGCGTGGGTCTCCAACTAGCAAAAGGCGCTCCTGTTTCGGTGTGTTTAATTAAAGAAGAACGGTTTAGCAAGTGATAAATAGAGTAAGTACCTACACAATTATACGTTCATGCAATAAAAGACGAAAAATCGACACACCTCTCCTACTCGCATGACTATCTTGTTCCTATTTATTGAGGGCTTTCTTCATGAATATTACTCCCACACTATACAGAGGAAGGCTCTCAACCTCACCGCGCCAAATCTGAGAGGGATCAAACAGCTCGGCTCTACTGCCTGCGCTGCCTCGTCAATCAACACAACTTTAAACTTGATACGGGCTTGGCTGACGGCGTCTTCGAACACGCCACTGCCGCAACCGCTCAGGGTCGCCAGCACCACCTTTTAAGGTGCAAGAGAAAAGATACAGTTTAAGATGAAGACGGTTGACGATGGATGAAGAATGATAGAAGAAGATAAAAGTACAGAAGAAGAGAATGCAATACAAGTGCATTCAGCATCGACAGAGATGAAAAGCATAGGTACGCAATTACGCATAAAGAAGCGTAATCATTCTCAAATCGGTTCGCAAGTACAAGTATACCGTTGCGCTCCGGAGCACTTTTGCCCGCACAGTCCGTCTTTCAGCATCTACTGCTTTATTAGCTTGCGCTCGCGACGCTAGTGCTGTGCGCAAATGAGCTGCAGCCACCCGCCTCTTCTGCAACAATTCTGGCACTGATGCTGGTGTGCTATTAGTTGAAGCAGTGCCATTATTCTTTTTGCTACTACTGCTGCTGCTAGCATTACTGAGCGTGTTCTCTGCTTGGCGAGCAAGTGCGATGGCATGGTCTAATTGGTCGAGATCGGACCTCGCGCTCAGCACCGCTTCTTCCGCTACCTGACGATGGATGTCAAGGATGCACCAACAAAACAACATTGTGAGAAAACACGTTCCTAACCTGACCTTACGCAATTTCTAAGAAATGCATCAAAGAGAATAGACACACCCACAACACCTGTAAGGATGCCAACGCTGGCGATGATCGCAAGCATGCTTCTACTTGAGCTTCCCACCCTGCTTCGTCTACTGCTGAGTTGCTGCTGCTGCTGCTGCCCCCACTGCCACTGCTGCTGTAGTTGCTATTGTGGTCGCCACCACCGCCTGTAGTGCTACTCCCAATGCGCAATACTTTGGCTTGCGTGATGTGATCGCCTCCCGGACAGAGCAAACCATCTCGTTTTAAGCGCAGCACGATTTCATCGACCTTCATGTATGAATGCACGCATAGGTACAGTACATTGCAAACAAAAGAGATGAACGGATACGCGATGACGCAGGCAGGTATGCGCGCACACACAAATCTCGGCAAAAGTTCTAATCAATAACAAGGCACTCGTTTACCGCGCCGTTGGAAGGTGCACACACGAGAATTCGACCGCTGACTCCACTGTTGCTGCTGCTTTCGTCATTCGGTGAATCAGAAGGCGCCGCAAGAAGGGCCGATAAAATACCGAGAACCGTGCGCGTTTTGCCCGTGCCTGAGCCAATCAAGGACAAATACTCAGGGAAGAAAGGCTTAAACGTAACTAGGGGATTTGACAATCACTTAGTAGAAATTGTTCTCAAATAAAGCTTGACGGACTGTTATCATGAGTCAGGAGAACAGCATTACCTGGAGGTCCTTGCAAGAGCATCACGGGGCCATCATCCTTCGAAGGTGGTGGAACTATATTAGTAGCATTGGTCGATAGCATGGCAGGCGCGCAGATGCGGCAAGCAGCAGCAATGGCGTGCAACTGCGGCGCGTTGTACTGCTTGCAAATCTGAAATATTTTTTTCATACATAGAAGATACATGTCTATGTGATGGGCACATCGTGTTTATTATTAAGAAAAAAAAAATCACGAGGTAGTCTTCCTCTATGCGCAAAATCTACACATACAAGCCGGTACGAATACTCTCGACAAGTAGCTTGAATCAACGAGGTGTGAAAGATGATAAATTATTTGATCATTTGCCGTGAACACAACGACATGAAGCTAATTCCTTTACCTCTGACCACAGTCTCGCCTCCAGGGAAGGCGGTCGCGTTGGAATGCCACTGCGCACAGCTGCTGTCACCGTTCCCACAGCAGCAGCGTTGTCACTGCGCAACCCACGAGAACTACTTGCCGTGACGCTTGAGCTAGACTTCGCCACTTGCTCTTTCCAATGACTCAACGCACTTTTCGCCGCGTCTCGTACCGGTATACACCAGTGCTTCTTCAGAGCGCGCAGCTGGGCAATCACGGTCTGGCCCGCCTTTGGTTTATACATTAGAGTGTACCGGGGGGGGGGGGAGGGGGGGGGGTATGACGTACGTCTTCACGAAATTGAATGATGTAACATAACAATAATTGTATAGCGATGAAGTAAAAGAGACGTTTGTGATGCTGGAATTTATCTTTACCTCTGTGCGAAGAAGAGCCTCGTTCACAAAAAGCCCTTCACAGAGGCACACGGTACGACTCAGAGCATCTGCCCGTGCACGCAGCAACGCGGAGGGCTCCTTCGTTGCTGCCATTTCTTGAGTTGTTGATGCTCCACGAACCGCAGCTCCAGCATTAGCCGCATCGCGCATCCTGCCTTCTTCGTGTGCCCTACCATCAAAGTCTCTGTTGTCCTCATTGTCATTTGCAGTGAGATCTGCAGCGGCACTTTCTCGCATTAGGCGCATGCTTAGGGACACTAGCGCATCTTCTTGCACGCAACCAGCGTCTGGGTGATGGTGGTGCTGATGGCTGATTGGTTTTGAAGGAGGAGGGTTAGGAGAAGCATGGAGAAGGGCAGCTCCTAGAGCAGTCAAATGGCGCATGTTTTGCAAAGCACCATATTCGCGGCTGGCGGTTGCCAAGGACTCCAGTCGAACTACGCGCCACCTGTAGGTGAATGTATGAAAGTGTGATTGAAATGTGAGAAAGAATACATAATGAATGATAGTTAAAAACACGAAAATTGCGTGAGAACAATCTGAAGTAAGAAAGTAGCACATGTCACAAAACAAAGCTATCACCGTTGAGGCACAGATAAATGATCGGAAGCATCAGCAGCATCGTTCAATGCAGCGCCAAGATCTGATCGATGGTCACCTGGGTATACCTGCCAAGGATAGGCACACGTCCGAAGTGTGTAGAAAATAAGCCAATATAAAATATACATACATGTAAGTGCGTGCCCTCATATACTAGATACACGCACAGCGAACATAGGCCACTTTTCAATGATCATTTCATGATGAGTATACGTCAGGTAAGATTTGATTATGACGTGCCTAAGCACCTACTTTAACACGAACAACGCTCTTGCGCGTGAAAGTAACGGAAGACGAAGAATTGCCCTTTTGGTTGCCCTGCTGCATCGCTAATCGCTGGCTTTCCAGGACCGTGTCTGAAATGTCATCTTCTTCTAGGACCAAGCCCACCACCTTGATGATAATGAGAAGAAAAAGAGAAGAAAAGCAAAGGATGGGGTTTGAACGAAGAGCATGGATGAAATCATGTCCCATGATATCGTTACACGCTACAGTAGACTCGTGTATGTACACCAGGAAATATTTTCATAGGACGAGTTCAAACAAATCTCACCTCAGTCCACGCACGGTCATCCCAAGCGGATGAATCGTCTCGTGCGGCCTCCACGGGGCTTTCGTCAGCAAGTGGGCACAAGAGAACCAAATCGCTGGGTCGTACGACTTGTCCCGCCAGAAGTTGTGACGACAGCCCACGTCCATTGCTGGTTCCGCCGCGTGGGGCCTGCTGTTGCTGCTGCTGCTGTAGGTTCGGGTAGTCTAAGATGGACGATGCTCGCATTTCCAAGCTGAAGCTCCCGTTGTCTAAGCGTAGCACGTTCATCAAGTGTGCGTCTAATTCAGGCACTTTTGAGCCACCGCCCGTCCTTCCTGTCGACGATGATGCTGACGAAGAGGAGGAGGAGGAAGAGGAAGACGACATCAGGTGCCATTGTGACCGCCCCTGTGTACTGAAAGCTGCGCTGCTATCTGCTGCTACAACACTTTCCGCCACTGCGGAGCGAATTTCTTCGAGAAGCAACGGTTCAAAAGCATGGCAGTAGAAAGCTGCGTTTGGGAATCGAGCAGGCATGACCGCACACGACGCTGCTGCGTGCACGACTGCAGGAGGATGGCTTGAAAGGTGGCGTCTTTGCCCATTGCCACTTCCACCTCCTTGGCCGTGTTGCTGCAAGAGGCGCAAATGAGCCGGAGTCCAGCTCAAAATCGCACAGTGGAAAGCCTCCAGGTTGGTTGAAGGCAATGTAAACGCTACTGCCATGTTTTGAAACGCTTTCACTGCGGCAGCTCGATCGGCTACAATGCTTTGAAGCCCTTTCTTTGGCAACGCGACGTCCACTGGTCCGGCACTGCCTAATGCCATCGGTGGGGGCGTGCGATTTCTCGGCTTCATCGCAGCGTCCGCCAAACTAGTGCCTAGTGGCACCTTGCGTGGGCGTGCCAATAGCGCGTTTTGGTCTGTGTCAGCGCTGTTGTTGACGTGCTGAAAGATGTCCGCTATCAACTCACTGCCTTTGGGACCTCGAGAGCTGCTACGATCGGTCGAGAAAGACCGTTGCATCGCCGCCATCTTTTGCGCTGCCTGAGAAGTGCCACCACGCCCACCGCTGATGCGCCGCTTTAAGTCTCCTGCTGCACCCATCTCGCCCAACTTTGGGGCTTCAAGTTTTTGTAGAAAGTCTATTTGTGGTTTCGCTGGAGCAGCACTACTCGAGGAGGTGTTGCGCATGGCTGCGCGCATCTTTTCAATCTTCCGGCGGCGTGCGCTCTGCATCACACGAGCGACGCCTTCGCTTTTGATTCGCTCCAGAACAGCCAGTGCGTCTGTGACCGTGACCTCCAGCTGGGCTGCAGATGCCGAGGCACCTGGCCGAACTAGTTCAACCCAAAGCCGTATGGCTTCATCGATGAGCAATTGCGTTTGTCGGACGTAAAGATCGGTTGAGTTTAAGCTTCGCTTTGAATTCTCAGCGGTCTGTGACTCCGAAGTAGCGGCATTTTTGCGGATGAATTCTTTCACGTCAAGTAAAGAAGGCATGGGTGGGGCAACGCAATGTAGGTGACGAACGTAAGGGCGAGTATGAATCTTGGTGCGCACAATCAACCATTCAAATTCTTCAGCTACGTCTCCACAGGCTGCACAATGGCAAGTGCCCGTTTTTGACAGCAACGAATTGTCTGAATTTAGTTTGACCAAATCGCCTTCACCGTGTGTGTTCATTTGATGTTTAGGCATTGCCGCTGACGACAATGAAGACGACGAAGTCGAAGAATGTGACGACGACGGTGCCGACATATAAATAGGTGCAGGGCGCTTCTTTACGCGGTCAAGGCGGTTGCTGGACGCACCCGAAGACGACTGAAGAAATGCGTCTTCTTCTTCTGCTGCCATCAGCGCATCAAGGGCGCTCTCTGTTGATTTGTCCGTCAATTTAAAAGGCCTTCGCGCTTGAGCACTTGATGAAACTACAGGAGGAGGTGAGTCTGAAATCGCAATGGTGTTTTCGGCTGTCGCTTGCTTCCGTTTCCATAGAGCCGCTATTGGGGATGAGTGCAGCTGTGAATTAAGTTGTGTATGCTTACCTGGAGATACGGTACCAACAGACATATCCTCTAGTACAGCTAATAGCACGCTCTTCAACTGGGGGTCTAAGGGAGGCTCACTTCGCTGAAGCAAACGATGGCAACCATTTGTAAGAAGCGTAGCAGAGGCATCGAGTCTGCCACTCTGTTGAGCTGAGATAACTGCATTTGCTAAAATAGCTCCGGACCATTTCCGAACATTTTTAACGTCTTTCGGGGACGCGCACATGTTTTGAGGAGGTTCCCACTCAATGTACTGCAACAAGCTCGAAGTCCATTGCTTTAAAGAATCAAAGATTAGGTCTCGATTTGTCTCCAAGAAATCCTGGAAATACGTTTTGAATCCTTTGAGCACAAGAACCGGCTCTGCGGCTAACAAGACGTAATTACCCAGAAGTCCTGAAAAGAAAGACCAAAGCCCTTTGGAACAACTTGAGCTGCTGTCTAGCAGTAGAACCAGTCTAACTTGTTGTCTGGCAAGAGCTAAAAGGAGATTCAGAATTCGTCGCGAGAAGGCAATCGTCTCCAAAGAGCCAGGTAACGGAGCAGTTCGAGCTAGTTGATCACGCATTTGAATTGTCTCAAGTATAGCTCGCACGACAATATTTGTCCGTGTGCCAGAAGTATCTGCTCCTGCTTCTTCGGCAATCACATCATGGAGAGGTTTGAGAATCGTTGCGTTTTCTTCAACTGCTCGTCCAAGCCGTCGGTCCGCTTCAACAAGCAAAAATTTGTTCAGAACTTCGCAGAGAGGCACGTTTCCGGCGCCAAAGCCCGCAGTTCCTTGAGACCCGTCACCTTCTCCAGATATCAGTGACATAGACACAATTGAATGCAGCACGGCCTGAAAACGAGGCTGAGTTGCGGTGATGTCAGTTTGATCATCAACAACGATAAGACGACCAGCAGCATTGTGCGTGGATACGCGACAGGCCTCAATAAGGCGGTGAAGGTAAGTTAGGAAACGTATGCGTTGAGGAGCAAACGATAGTGACTTTGTTGGATCTAGGTGAGCCATCAGCATTTCAGCACCAAATATATACGCATGCACACATACGGGTAACGAAAACGGCCTGCACTCGCAGTACAAAACGCGAACAAGTGGGTGGCATACGAAGTTTTCGTGGTTGAGAGAAGCCAACGATCTGCCGGTACAAGTACAGCTAAGCTTTTGAGTTAGTTTGCTGTGCCATGCAAGTATAATCCGGATCGTCTCATCAACTGCTTCTTGTGTGGCTTGCTCAATATCTCTGCACTCTTCACTTTCATGGGCTTCCTTGCTTTCACATAAAACATCCGTCAAAACAGCTGACCAAAGAGCTGCGTTTTTCTCAGGCCACCAAGTTCCACTATTGTAATTGACAAACGACGGAGTACTCAGGACAATTTGATTAGAGTCCGATTCCCAACGCTTTTTCGCACCAATATCACTTGAAGTAGGTGCCATGCTTTTATTATCAACCTTGGAGGGAGCTGCTTCGTCTGATAAAATTGGTATTTTTTCGTAATGGAGGTTACTGAGAAGTTTACAGAGAGTTTGAATAGAAGCGTGATTTATGCGATTCAAATGTCGGCCAATATTTGATGCTTGTCTGCGTGCTCTGTCAGAATAAATTGCACATGCATGGATGGCCAGTTCAAGGAAACATCTCTCTACTGCGGTCTTCAATTCACTTTTCCTGCTACGACTTGTTCCTAGGGACGCAAGAGTAATTTGACCACAATCTAGTAGGTCTTCCAGATCTGACGAGCCAAACACACGTTGCTGCTCGTCATCATTGATCTCCCAGTGCGAATCAGCGAGCGATTCTATCACTAAAGCAATAAGTTTAATCATAACCTCATGCCCAGACGGGATGTGAACATTATCAGGTTCAATAGCGTCGTTCTCAAGGTGCCATTGCAGACCCGAAAGCAATGACCAAGGTTTGACAGATGCCGGTGCCATATACCACACCCGTTGGCCAAAGGCTTCTACGTACGTGCAAAGAATCGTCGCCGCAGCGAGAGCGTCGTTCCTAGTGACCTCAGGCGCAATGTTACCGAGCGCAATGTCGAGTATTCCAGGGCAATGGCCAAAAAGGGCTTCGAGCGCGTCACTGTCGAGATTGACAACAGAAGTTGCGAGTGCGTTCCACACAAATGATATTATAGGGGTTTGGCCAGATATGCCAATAGAAACTTGTGCCACCCATCCGCGCAGTATGTCGCCGATGCCAACGTCCTCATAGTCTGACACTCCAACGAGGCCAAGCTGAGTAACTGATGCGGTTGCCCACGTACGCACGTCCTCAGGTACATCACGATAACCCATAAGACTATATACACCCGCTAATTTATAGCCTTGGTCCCATGGTAGAACGCCTTCAAAACCATCACGGTCAGACGCTGCAACTGCGTTGACTGCTGAAAGCGCAACACCAAAGGTGTTCCGAAGCTCTAGGTTGTCAAGTAAAGAAGGAAAGCTAAAAATTTCAAGCATGGCATTGACGAGGCCTTCTCCTGCAGAACCATGCTGCCATAATGCTTGAGATAAAACAACTTTGGCACCGCGGCAGGCTCCAACAAGCCTAGTAATGTCCCACTGTGTCCAAGGCCCATCAATAGTTGCTCCGCTGTGATCTCGGTACAAATGGTAATTGAAGATGCAAGCAGCGCATCGTTGGAGCTGTTGACTCATCAGTTCAACCTCTTGAGCGTGGAACGGAAGCTCAAGCACTTGCAGCGCACGCTCTGGGTGACGGCACCACCAATGTCCCTCTGAAGGCAGCGCCAACTTTGGTGCGAGGGTTAAAGGTGGAGACTCAGCCGGTGCTTCTACGAGCTTAAACACTAAGAGTTCTTCCAAGCTAGTCTTTGTCTTATATCCATTCAAAATTATACTGTCGCCAACTTCAATGACCTCTTGTGATCCCCGCATCAGTAGCTGATGGTCGCCATTTCTATGTAAGAGCCCGACTCCTGATGCTCCCAAACTCAAAAGGAGTAAGCTGCTACTGCCATCGATACGACGAAGCTCGCACTGCTGCCTAGAAACGGTCATGTCCTCAAACTCAGCTGGTATACCTAGATTCAATTTGGTAGCACGCGATCCCAACGAGGGAGATGAGCCCATCCGCCCAAGAATGAAGTGGTCATAGGCACTTTCGAGCACAATATCAGTCGCTCGAGGGCCGCGTGATTGGCCTTCAGGTCGAAGAAGCATAGCTACTCTAGACGCAGTAGAGCTCCCTGAACTTCGAACGCGCCTGCTTAAGGCTTAATATCAACACATTTTGTGCGGTTTCTGAAGCCTCTTTTACTCAGGTAAACCCTAGCTAGCGAGCTAGCTCCAGTCAGTCTCATTTTTGTTACTGTAGAGTCATCAAAAGTTGTTGTTTTTGAGGCAAGGGGATCTCACTAGACACTAGACTACTTCTAATATGGGACGGAAACGACCCCCCAAAACCCTCCCCTGTAGTGTTGGTTTGAGATTTTTTAGAGTCGACCTACCGTGGAGCGTAGCCCACTGATGAGGCGCTCGCGGCAACCACCATGGGGCAATACTGGTGCTCAAACTTCGGACCAACAAATGACCTTATCAAGAAGCAGTCCGAACCTTGAGCACCAGTATTGAACGTTCCTTTGCCTCCCTAGGACATCGTCTACGACTCCCACTACGAACACGTTGTTTGGACGCTCAAGTTGGCCGTTTGGACCCTAGCAATGGCCAAATTGAGCTCTTAAAAGGGCTCAATGCGCAAAATTGTATTGCTTTCAAGATTTGGTGATCCTATTCTTTGGCGCGTGCGCCTCCATGCTAGAAAGTTGGTGTACGGGACATCGATACACGAGGGTTTTTCCGTTTCGTCTAGTCTAGTCTAGTTAATACTCTCCCAAAAACAAAGAAAGACAAGCACACAGCAGTCACAGAGGCACATTTAGAATGTACTTGAGCTGCAAATGCGCTAGCGAATTCGCTCCAGAAGGCCAATTAAGGCTCCAACTGGCGCCTTTCCTCCGAACAAGTCGGCGGGACTGAGTGCTCGTTCGTGTGACACGTCCCAGGTCCACGAGGCAATTCTCTGTGCTATTTGTGCCCCAGCAGGGCATCGTCTCAATGTTTTTCTCAGGCGTCGGGCGCCAGCCGATTTCAGCATCGCCTGTCCTCTTTCTTGCTAACGAAGGATGGATCACGTGGCTGCAATGCTGTAGGCTGTGCGAACACGAATGAACACAGGCCTATGAACACCAGGAATAGCTTCTCCGCTCCAGAAGCGGTACTTAGCGAGGTCGAACAAAGATTCGATTGTGTTCAGGCTCAGACTCACATGTATCCGAGTTTGGTGGAATTTTTCATCCTCATCCTGAACCGAATTCCTCTCCTCCAAGTCCAAAGTCATACCCACTCACCGATAGGATGCTTTCACCCACCGAGGAGCTGCGAGCCTAGGCCCACTAGGATGAAAAAAGAAATGAAAGAAGCCACAAAGCAGGGGAAATCGTAGTGGATTTTTTTCTTCGCAAATCATGCATATGTTCAGTGGCTGCGCGGGTGACGGGAAACTCACCGTCAGCACCCGCGAGCCACACGAGGAAGTTGATCGATGGAAGGTATGTACATGGCCAAACTGCTTCGATGCTCTCTCGAACACAAGAGCATTCCACAATAAGTCGTCGTAGACGATCGCAATGCACTGCCTCCTCTCTTCCACGGTAGAAACTGAACCCCGACCGGGCATGCTGTTGAAGAAGGGGTAAACGAAGATATGGCGGTAATGTGGGCATTAGTGTGCGAAAAATGGTAGCCGTAGGTCATTTGGTACATAAATATGATGAAATTATATGCTCCATTCATCAGGGAGGCCACCCTGCGAGTCACAATGACCCTCCGGTCGGAGGGCCATGGTGGGGATCCTTCGCCAAAACTACAGGGGGGCAAAGGGGGGAGTGAATTGCTTTATCGCATGCTACAATTTTTGCGGTCCTTGATAATAGAGATCGAGACGCGGCAGGCTGTGGCACATGCTTCAAAAACAATTACCTCTCGTTGAGTAAAGTGGTGCCTCGTTAACTCACCGGCCAATAAAAACGGGGGCGTGATCTTTTTACGGGTCAACTGCACAATTGCGTCTTAGGAAAATCTGTTGAGGCCCATCTGCCCTCTCACTTTCGCCCTCAAAAGTAAGGGCATTTCGAAGGATTTCGATGAGTGGATCGCCATTGCCAAGGACAGGTCGAAGTGGAGACAGCTGACTCACTCCATTCCCAAACCTCCTGATGCCTGACGGCTGAAGGACACC
>Ga0307982_1004548_pt1 | contig 10951 bp, 13 predicted proteins | sample OrgLakmetagen989_FD_201847 | JGI IMG/M metagenome (GOLD analysis project Ga0307982, IMG submission 201847) | Saline water microbial communities from Organic Lake, Antarctica - #989 | ecosystem: Environmental > Aquatic > Non-marine Saline and Alkaline > Saline | place: Antarctica: Organic Lake... | reverse complement strand
GCATATTTTTGGCCATATTCACGAAGGCTATGGTGAGTACACTTTGGGCCGCACCCGCCTGGTCAACGCCAGTACCTGCACGCCTCGGTATGTGCCCACAAACCCGCCGATTGTTTTGGACATCTGAGAGGGATAGGGAACGCCTGATGAGCAAAAAGCCTTCGTATAAACTCAGTGACCTGACTGCCCAGTGTGATCCTGATGCGCCAGTTCCTCAGGATATGATCGACTGGGAAAATGCCGCGCCGGTTGGTCTTGAGCAAACCTTTATGGATATCAAAGTTGATATACGGGAAGCTGTTCTACGATTTCAAGAGCTGCTTTCAGATGATGTCATCCTGCTGGTTTTGTTCGGTGGCCGGGCGCGCGATGATTACAGTTCCGACAGTGATATCAATGTGGCAGTGCTGTTCCGCGGAGAGCCTAAAGACTTTACGGAGACGTTGATGGGCCTCTCTGGCTTGGCTTATGACTTCCTATTATCGTCGGGTGTACTGATTCGACCGTTTCCGGTCTGGGAAACCGAATGGTGTGACCCTGAGAGTTCTGCACAAAAAGATACCCTGCAGGACATCGCCCGCGAGGGCATTACCCTTTGGCAAGCTTGACGCGTCCCGTCACAATAGCGAGCTACGGAAAACCCCTTAGGGGTACCACTAATGACTGTGCATAATTCCCCGCATCCCGAGAAATCTCAGGCCGACCTGAACCGCATTGGCGGTAAGGGCTTGAAAGCGGTTATGAACATTCTGGACAAATGGGGGTGCTCACCAGAGCAGGCACAGGCCATCCTTCGACTGCCGAAAGCAACCTTCTACCGGTACCGCAGCAACCCAGATAAAGCCAACCTGGATGCTGACCAACTGACGCGACTGAGTTATCTGCTGAACATTCACCAAGCCTTGCGCACCGTGTTTGAGAACAAGGACAACGTGTACCAGTTTATGAGCAAGAAGAACCACAACCCTTTCTTCAATGGCAGAGCGCCGTTAGCCGTTATCGAGACTGGCGATTTTGGGGCGCTTTATGAAACCTACAAGCGAATCGATACGCTTCGCGGAGGAATCTAAGGAGTTCAGTATGGGTCTGTCCGTGCGACCGGGCAAACCTGATTGTGGGCATTGGTAAGCTCTCAAATCCTGACGAATGTTTTTAGCCAGACTGTCCTTGGGAATAAAAATTAGGCCCTGACGATGCGCTCGCACCAACAATACGATGCAGAAACACTACACCGGCTAATGTTGCCTGTCGCAAAGGAGCTTTGCCTCACCAGTTCGGAGCTATTTTCTATTTGCGGATCTCAGACTGAGATAGAGAACGACAGGCCAGCGTTCGAAACGCGCAAATGCTCGCTCTTACTGGGTATCGCGAAAGCTCTGAATATCCTATACACAGATCCCCAGCGCAGCGCTGAGCGTCTGCGGCGGCCCTCCTCAGATGAACCCTTTAACGGCGATTCACCAATGGATCTGATGCAGCGTTCGGAAAAAGACCTGCAGCTGGTTCGGCGATACTTTGATTATCGAGCCCAGCCACACTAAAAAACTGTGTAAGCTTTTTGCCACAATGTTGCTCAAACGATTGATCGTAGTATTCCCCCCTGGACGCTTCTTTTTTGGGTGAGAGTTACCGATTTACCAAGTGCGTTTGGTTTCTAGCCAGGCTCGCATGGCGGGCCCGCGTTTTAGTCGGCCAGACAGCTCCCACTCTGACACCCAGCCCAAAACACGACTGAAATCCACAACGTCATCAACATCTGACGGCTGCACGTTGGGTACCACTCGATTTTTCAGTTCAATGTAATTGTACAGAATGTCGAAAACAGCTCGCTCGTAGCTGGCACTGATACAGATCGGTGTATCAACGCCCCATTTAGCGAAAAATTCAGACAAATCAATCAGCTCTTGATCACCAAAAAAGGAAAATGTGTCTGGGTAAAATTGGCCCGCGATGATCCACTTATCAGGTGATCCGGCGGAATGCCAAAAGGGTTTGTAGGTCCGCCCCGGGTGAAATAAGCACAGAGCGGTCATACCTGTGATATAGGGAGTAGCCATTGCCCCTAACCCTTTTCCGGAGATGGCTGATCTCGATCTTCCATGAAATCGTCCGTGACGCCCTCGTCAGAATCAACGTACTCGTCCCAGACGGGATCGGTTGGCCGAATATAGCGTTTGACGGACCCCCGGCGCCGTTCTAAAGGCTCTAGTTCCTGCGGGAGTGGTTCGGCCAGCTCGTCTGCGTGGGCGCCTCTGGCGTCGAGGCCTCCCAGCAGCTCCTGTTCAGTCATTCGCTTAATAGACATCACTCACTCTCTTTTACTGCATGAATGACCCGTGCTCCCGACAATGTAGCAGGTAGTCAGCTTCGACAGTCATCCATAAACGCTCGTATCCACTCGTTTTCAGCCGGCCGCGGTTCAAGCTTGTAAAGCTTCACAATCCGGTAAAAGCGAGCCACATAACTACACTGCCCGGCAGGTGGCAGCCATTCATTAGGCCCCTTGGCACCCTTGCTGCGATTCAAGCTCAATTCAACAGGCCAAAGATTTATCGAATCATTGGCAAACTGCTCACGTTTTTCACGATGCCACTGCCCTGCTCCTCGATCCCATGACCAGGCCAATGGCACCACATGATCGATGTCGATATCGGATGCGTTCTGGATGACCAGGCCTGTGAATGGGCTGACCCAGCGTCCGGTTACTACTCTGCAGCGTTTTGCTTCGGCAAATCTAACTTGTGTAGTTGATGTGGTGATCAGGGCTTCTGCACGGCTGTCCTGACAGTCGCCGTCTGAGTCATCCCAGCCGTGGCCAAATGCGGATCGGTTATAACCCTTTTTTTCACTTTCGTTCTGGGCACCATCAAGTGATGTCAGTGACAAGCCTTTAGGTAGCCGGCCTCCCGCCTGCAGGCAGGCTTTTAGAGAATCAAACGGGGTGTAGTTTTTGGTGCGCTCATACCAGCCGCTTTCGGGCGGATGGCAAATGCCGCTGCTGGAGCGCTTAATTATATCTGCTGCTAATCCGGGGTTACTGGAAAAGATGCAATAGATAGAAACTACAAAAATTGCTTTAAACATAAAATATAGAATCGAGAATTATAGTGTTAAAATAGTGCTGCTTTAGTGCTAAATTAGTGCTAAGTTAGCACCAAATAAACATGTGTGGAGGGTTTTCAGCGTCATGATAATTCTTGTTGGATCTCAGAAGGGTGGCTGTGGAAAATCCACTACTGCAGTGAATTTATGTGTGGAACTAGCTCGTAATGGGGCCGACGTTGTTTTAGTGGATGCTGACCGGCAATGTACAGCGGCGCGCTGGGCAGAAGACCGCCAAGGACACGAAAAAATAGCTCCCGTGCATTGCGTGCAAAAATACGACAACGTTCGAGAAGCGCTTCTCGATTTGGATACTCGTTATGAAATTGTGGTTGTTGATGCCGCAGGGCGAGATTCTAGAGAATTGAGAACAGCAATGACTGCTGCAGATATTTTACTGGTTCCATTCCGCCCGTCTCAACCCGATCTCGATACTCTGCCTGCACTGCAGGAAATTATTACTGGTGCTCAAGATCTAAATCCGAAATTGCGTGTTTTGGGCGTGCTTACTATGGCGTCAACCAACCCCGCAGTGAACGAAGCTGACGAAGCCAGAGCTTACCTTGCCGATTTCCCAGAGATTAAAGCACTTCGGTCGATCATACGCGACCGTAAGGTTTATAGAGATGCCATGAGTGACGGGCTTGGCGTAGTGGAAATGGATAACGGTAAAGCCCGGGCAGAGATTCAACTGCTGACAGCGGAGATCATGAAGCATGGTTAGGCGTCGAGAAAAAGCAATCAGTGTAGTAGCCGCAGATCAAGAAGAACGGATTGCGGCTTTTGCTGCGGGCGCAGATCGAGAGCAAATAGAAAAATTAGACACTGAGGCCCCTCGCAATTATAAAAAAATCAATGTGCCCTTCAACGAGTACGAGTTTAATCAGCTTGAGCGTGCTGCGTTGAAAATGGGTCGATCGAAATTAGATTACATTCGCCGGTCTATGCTTGAGCAGGCAAAAAGGGATGCAAAAAAACCAGCACTAACTTAGTGCTAAAGTAGTACTAAATTAGTGCTGGTTTAGCGCTAAAAAATCAATAAAAACCGAGAGTTATTGCCAAGTACGAAAACATGTTGTAATTTCTTTTTATTGATACGAAAAAACCCGCCACGTAGGCGGGTTTTCGGGTGTGACAAGCCTGCAAGCTTGTCACACCAACGGTCTCGGAAATCCTGTGCTTGGCGGCTATGGACGAGACCGGAGAACTCTATTATAAGGCCATTGGCCTATAATTTATAGGTTTATGACCTATAAATTAACTTCTCCGGTCCCCGAGTGCCTTTTTAAATGACAAGGCAAGGAGCTGGAGAATGAATTGCAACCATCACAATCATACCTCGACTTAGGCTATGAAGAGGTTAAGCATTATCACTCGCCCGAAGATCGCGGATTTATGTCGATTCTATACGCGACTGGTGAAGTTTGGACCGATAAAAACGGAAAACTTTACCGCCCAAAGAAACAAAAATCTTTTTTAATCGGTGACCTGAAGCGTTTCTCTCGCGAGTTTTCCGGATCCGAAGATGTCTGGGTTGGCCAAAACGAATTCCGACGCCCAAATCGGCAGCTCACCAACCTTCTCCGCCTATGCACGAGCTTTGTAGATATCGATTTTTACAACGTCGCTACGCTCGTACACTTGACCCCGGACCAAGTCACGCAGCGAATATTTTCGGTTCTCTATGACGCTCGATTACCCCCACCAAACATTGTCGTTGAATCGGGTAGAGGCTTGCAGATCAAATGGACGTACAAAGAAAAAATTCCCGCTCAGGCGCTGCCGCGATGGAAGGCCGTGCAAGCCCATTTGGTTGAGCTGCTATCAAATCTCGGAGCTGATCCGAACTCTCAAGACGGATCGCGCGTGCTTCGCTTAGTGGGTACGTTTAATTCGTTTAATCGCACTATGGTGCAGGTTTTACGCCTCGATCCGAATCCTGTCGATTTTGATCAATTTGCTGACGCGGTGCTTCCCTACACTCGCTCTGAATTAGCTGATCTCCGGCAGGATCGTGGAGAAAAAATAAAAGAACTTCGAAAGCAGGAAAAGCGCGAAAAGAAACCACAGCAACTGGCTCTCATTTCTGACAATCCCGAGGCATGGCAGCTGAAGCGAAAGGGGATTGGATCTCTTAACTGGTGCCGATTCCAGGATCTCCTGAAGCTTTGTCGCATTCGTGGTGGAGTCAAAGACGGTCAGCGAACACAAATGCTGATCTACCTTCTCAATTTCATGCTTTTAAGTGGTAAAGCCAACTACCACGGTGGGCTTGTTGAGGAAATGCGGGAGATGGTTTTTGCTATTGATCCAAGCTGGAATTTTGACGAATCTCGACTGACCACCCTGCTTCGAAAAGCTGAAGCTAGGAATCGCGGCGAGACAGTCAGCTTTAAAGGTGAGCAGTGGACCCCGCTTTACACACCCAAAACTCAAACGCTGATCGATTGCTTCAAGATTACAGCAGATGAAGAGCGGCAATTACACACTATTATCAGCAAGTCAGAAATAGCTAGCCGGCACCGCGAGCGAGAAGAATCCCGCCGTAGAGCTGCTGGCGCAATACCGAGAGACCAGTACGAATCCAATTCAGTATCTAGGCAGAAACCGTGGGACTCCGAAGGCATATCTCGATCGACATACTATCGGCGTCAGAAGCCCCTAAAAGGTGTGGTGAGACAAGTCCGTGCTGTTAACTAGGTGTGGGGGGCCCCCTCGTAGTTTTAGGTCTTAACTCGAGTCTTGTATTTATTAAGAACAAAGTAAAATAAGGCCCGGTAGTTAAGGCAGTGAGCACTGCAGGATCTTCTTCTTGATCGTGCAGTGTGAGCTGCCGCCAGGAGCGTAGCGGGCGGAGCCTGTTACTTGTATCTGCTAGGGCCGCGCTAATGTCTTATTCCAGAATCGATCCAGCTGCTTTAGTTTTTTTGTGAAAATACAGAAGACTACGCGATGTTAGGCAGTCAAAACCTTTTATGTGTACATAGCAGCTGACGTTTTCGGGCTCAACGGCGCCAGTCGTAGTCGCGCTAGGCTGTAATTCATTAAAGGCCCACAGACTGCCTTTAGCACCGTAATATCCAAAACCATACGCACACAACTCCATGTTTTCTTTAAAACCGCACTCTGTGAAGCCGTGAACGGTCTTTTAACCCTATTTAGTACAAAAACCTCTTTATACAATTATATTTAGCCGTCACTGCTTCGACTAAGCCGATCTTTCACTTGCTCGTATGCTTCGCCGCTGCCTCCAGCGAGGCCGAACAGCTTAGGGCGTATCTGGAGGCGTTGCGGGAGGAGCCTCAGGGGCAGCCAAAGGATTATCAAAGGAGCTCAGGGAGTTCAGGGAGTTCACAGGGCGCATAAGACTCGGGGATGGGTGGTTTATAGGGGTTCAGAGGCCGATTTAGCGGCCATTTGTTTTCTTGCCGCTGCTGGCGTTAAGCGTTTTCTAACGTCGTCCTGGCTCTGGATCTGGTAGCGGTTCAAGGCCAGGGAATAACGCACGGTCATCGCTGCGCGTTAGGAAGCCGTTTAAGAGCGCATTCAGTTGCTCTTGAGGCCATTCGCCGCATTCGAGCTTGTGAAGCACAGCAGCGCCGATAAGCACTTTGCGGCGTGTGTCGGCTTTGCGGCTTTGGTTGTTGATCTTTGTTTGTTGCTGTTGTTTTTTGCGAGTGATTGCCGCCCGCTTTTGTTTTAGCTCGGTTTCTATCTTTGCCTGTTGTTCGTTTAACTCGGACAGTCGCTGCTGTGGGGTTTTCCGTGGGGTTTTCCGTGGGGTTTTCTGTATCATTATTGTCACCATTGGCCTTGTGTTCTTTCGCTGTCTTGGGCGGGTCGCTTGTGCCCTATCTGGGGCACAACCATCCCGCCTATTGTACCCCCTCAAAAAGGGGGTACAATAGGGACAAAGGCGCACTTATGCAAAGTCTTCGACTTTGCGCGCGGCCTCTGGCAGCCCTGCGGGAAAGCCCCTGCCGCTTACGCGGCTCTGTGTAAGCTCTGGCTTACGCCCTCGCAGACACATCGAAAACCAGAAGAAGCGATTTCGGCATGGCCTCGAGTACTTGCAGTGTCAAGCCCGTTAAAAGGTCGGTCGGTCGGTCTGCGACCGCCGCCGCCGCTTATCGGTCTGGCGCTAAGATCGAAGACCAGCGCACTGGCGAAGTGCATGACTACACCCGCAAAAGCGGGGTAGTCAGTGCCACCGTGCTGGCGCCAGCCGATGCGCCAGCCTGGGCGCACGATCGGGACGCGCTGTGGAATGCTGCCGAAGCTTCGGAGAATCGCAGGAACTCCCAGGTTGCCAGGGAGTTCCTGGTGGGCTTGCCGCACGAACTGAACCATACCCAGCGCCAAGCGCTTGCGCTGGACTTCGCCCAGCACCTGGTTGACCGCTACGGCTTTGCCGCCGATGTCTGCATACACCGCCCTGACAAAGACGGTGACCAGCGGAACCACCACGCCCACATCCTCGCTACCACTCGCAAAATGGGGTCGGAAGGGCTGACAGAGAAGACCCGAGAGCTGGACGACAGGATCACCGGCCCGTTGGAGGTTCGCTGGGTTCGTCAGTGTTTCCAGGATGTGACAAACGATCACCTGGAGCGGGCTAGTGTGAGCAACGTGATCGACATACGAAGCTATAGAGCGCAAGGAATCGACCGCGAAGCTGGCCAGCACATGGGCCCAGCCGTAGCTGCAATGGAGCGCCGGCAGCCGCTTAGCACGCGTGTTGGTGTTGAAAACCAAGAACGTGAGATACGCAACGAAGAACGTGAGCACGACGAAATTCTGATTGATGTCGATGAGTATTATTTTGAGCAGCTGGAGGTGGACCAGCAGCTAATCAAAATTGAGATTGCTAAAACGTCAGCTGAGGCTTCCCGCGCGACTGCCGCGCAGGAAGCCTTACGGGCTGCACGGCAGGCATCAGAAGCGGCAGCCATGCTAGCGGCTATGCAGGCGCTGAAAACTCCGCAGGAGGACCAGGAGGCCACACAAGAGGCTAAAGCAGTAAAGCAGGAGCATCGGCAGGGCCAGTTCCTGGACGGCTTACAAGAGCGAATGCGGCCGCTTATCGAACGTACATTGGATTTCATGCACGAGTTCGGCTTTCCCGTCTCTGATGATGTCCTGGAACGTTTCAGGAAGCCTGAAGAGCCAGAGCAGTTAACACAGCTACAAAAAGCACAGCGGGATTTTGATAACGAAAATGGGGTCAACTTGGACGACTTGGACGACTTGGACGACTTGGACGACTTGGACAATGACGGCCCGGGTATGGGTTGATCATTTCCACATCCTTTCAAAACCTCAAATGATCGAATAATAAGAAATAAGGAGTGCCGCTCTGCGGCAGCTTTTTGGCGGCGCAGCCGCCCCGCCGTTGGCGGTACGACACGCCTGACGGCTACTGACTACCGACTACAGATTATGGAACCAGCGCTGATGCGCAATGCAATTTGTTGCACGCCAACAACAGTGTTAGCGGCTCTCGCCGCGCTAGACCGCAACCCGTTTAATATTTTAAAGATGCTTTGGACAAACGGGGCTGGAACGTCTTACAACACCGATAAATCAAAAAATACCGGTAGTTACGGTGCCAGCCGCCTAACGATTTAAAGCCGTTCTTTGACCTTAAAGACCCCACTAATCTCAAAGTTGAAACCGTGAACGGAGCAGGATCGTCCTTTCGATCGTGCGTAGTGAGGGGTTGGGCAAGCGTCAGCGCGGCAGGCGATAGCAGCGGCCCGTTGGGCCGCCCTTTTCAGCGGTTTTGCACCTTTGTTGAGATCATAGAAGTGTAAGGATTATGAACCTATATTTTTCAATAACTTATAAAGGGGGGGTGACACTTCAGGAAGTGCAGTGGTGCACCGTCTAGGGAGTGCAGGTTAGGTTCATATAAGACCATTGACAGTGCGATATGCACCATGTTAAAAGGTTTTGTATGATGCGCTAAAGGTGCATATCGCACCACGTTCGGTGCAGGGGTGCACCGTCCAGATGGTGCACCTGGTAGTTTCCAGGAGATTTAATCAGTGGCAAAAAACGAATGGGTTCAAACGGAGCTTGCAGCTCATCAAGCGTGGGGGGCTTTAATTGCGGTTGCGCCCATGGCCGCACGGCTGATGCATTTTCTGGTTTATCACATGGATACGGGGACGAATGCCGTTGTCGCCAGCCAGGCGACACTGGGGGAGCTGATCGCCGCTGATGATAAGCCGATACACCGAAACACAGTCAGGCGAGCCATTCAGAAGCTTGAAAAAGACCATTGGATTGAAGTGGTGCAGTTGGGCGGTAAAGGGGGCGCCCTGGCGTACGTCATTAATGATCGTGTGGCCTGGGGTCGAGAAAGAAAGCAGCTACGACATAGCCGGTTTTCGGCAGAAGTTATTGCTTCGTCAAGCGAGCAAACTGAACAAATCGAAGGGCGCGAGCCGTTACGCCGGCTGCCGGCACTCTCTGGAACAGAAAAACAAATGCCAGCCGGTGAGGGTGCTGCGCCCCCAAGTCAGGGGCTGCTGGAAGGGATAGAGCCAGACTTGCCGGCAATTATGAGTGATGCTGACGGCAGAGAGTGGAGGATTGACCGGAAAACAGGCGAGGTATTGGGCCTAGTTTTAGCTGATTAGTGCTGACTAAACAACGAACCGCCTTAACGGCGGTTTTTTTATGCGTAACAAAAATTCGTTACGGGTTGACAGCGTAACGCATAACGCATAACATAACGTAACTGTTACGCGTTATGCGTTACGTTATCCAATTTGTTACGAGGTGAATGTTATGGCAGGTGTTACGGCAGAGCAAGTTATTGCAGCAGCAGAAGCGATTGCAGCACAAGGCGACCGGCCGAGCGTTCGGGCGATCAGAGACCGGTTAGAAACTGGCAGCTTCAACACAATACAGCGGTATCTGTCGGAGTGGCGCGAGACCCGCCCACAGATCACCCAGGCCGCTTACGAGTTGCCCGCGCAGTTGGCTAACGACTTTGGTAAAGAGTTGAGACGGGGCGCAGAAGCAGCAACGGCGGAGCTTAGAGCAGAACTATCGGAAGCACACGCAGAGACAAAAGAACGGGCCAAAGATGGTGAGGCACTGGAATTGCAGGTGTCCGAGCTAACGGAAACCGTTCAAGTATTGACGCACGAGCGTGATACAGCCGCCGCTGATGCTTCCGCTCGCGCTGACCAGATAACTGGGCTGACTGAGCAGTTAAAGCAGGCTAGAGATGCAGCAGAAGCGGCAAGAACTGAGGTTGCTACTGCTCGTGTGAAGATTGAAACCTTGGCTGACCAGATCACGGACATTAAGCAACAAGCCGAAAAGCAGGGCGACGAACTGAAAGAGCGAATCAATGCCGGTACTGAGAAGCTGGATACTGCCCGGGCTGGACAGCAAGAAGCAGAACGCGCCGCCGCCGTTGCAGCGTCAGAAGTGAAAGCCGAAACGCGCCGAGCAGACCAGGCCGAAAAACGGGAAACCGCAACGGCTGAACGCCTACAGGGTCAAATAAACGAACTGAAAAAAGAAGTGGCCGAGGTCCGGCAGGAAGTGAAAGCGGCCCAGATGGCAACGGCTGGAGAGGCTGAAAAATGGGGTGAAACGGTGGCCTCGGGGCACGAGCGCAACGCCGAATTGCAGAGTGAGCGGGACACGCTGGCTAATCGCTTGGCAGTGCTGGAAGCGCCGAAAAAGGAGGATAAAGATGGTTGATCTAGTGTTTTTGGACACTGAGACGACGGGCCTTGGCGACGATGCCCAGGTTATAGAAATTGCCATTGTTGATGTGAGCGGTACGGCGATCTTTGAGAGTTATTGCAGGCCAACAGTGCCAGTT
>Ga0307982_1004547_pt1 | contig 10953 bp, 7 predicted proteins | sample OrgLakmetagen989_FD_201847 | JGI IMG/M metagenome (GOLD analysis project Ga0307982, IMG submission 201847) | Saline water microbial communities from Organic Lake, Antarctica - #989 | ecosystem: Environmental > Aquatic > Non-marine Saline and Alkaline > Saline | place: Antarctica: Organic Lake... | reverse complement strand
CGTCGTCATCGTCGTCCTTGCGTTCGTCGTCCTCATTGCCCAACCCGCTTTCATCATCATCACCGTCGCCGTCGTCGCTCGCTCCCACCTCCGCGGATAATGCTCCCATCTTGACTGGCTAACTTGATCCTATTCGAGGTCAAAGGAAGCAATCATCTCGTGAAGAGCACTCTTGATAGTGTCACCTTGCACGGAGACTTCGTTGCCGTCGTCGAAGACGGGAAGAGGCTACGCGAATACCCGCCAGCCCGCCTCGATGCCCTTATTCACGCTTGCACCACCTAAGATTTCTCGAAAAAATCATGAACAAGCAGTCACAATACACTTTTCTTTCTTCATCGACAAAAAAAATGCTTTTATACTTCTCAAGCAGCTTGAATATTTCACGCTTCGTGCTTTACTTTCACTCCTTTCCACCGTTTCATGAAATACAAACCTCGAGGTTCTTGGCAGCTACGGTCACGATAGTGCCCCATCCGCTGAGCCCAAGATCATAGAACGCCTCCTTATTGGGCCAAAGAATGCGAATCGGTCGGTCTCCTTAGGTCAGATGGCGCTCTCTCATATGCATAGACTCCTGAATGTAGACGGCTTTTTCAGCAATCCCGGAGTCCATAATAAATAGATCACGACCATCAGTGCAGGTCAGCTAGAAGTCTAGAAGTCACCACAGCTTCGCTCGTCAGCACTGTTGCCGCAACATTAGAATAAAATCGTTCGACCGCAATTCTAAATGTTAGTCGTGGACCTAACTAGTAGGGGAGGCCCCTTGCTTGGAAAGTGGTTGAGCGGCGCGGTGGCGTAAAAGCGTAAAGGTATCGCAGACGCGTAAAACCAAGTAGACATCGACGTACGTAAATTTACGTAAATTTACGTAAAATTTCGATTTACGTAAAAACCGTCATACCCAGCCAAGACTCTAACGCAACGCAACTCAAGTCCCAAAGACTGACATTGACTTCAGGAACTCGAAATCAAACGCCCGTGTGATGTACAAGCGCGATGTTTTAATCTAGAGCCATTGCATCAAAATAGGTCACTGATTTTTAAAAGTGCGGTCCTGAACGATTAGCATGACCCTATGAGTTAGTAATCAAGTACTTGTCTCAGGATTCTTCTATACCATCGTTCCTATATTTCCGTTTTGTGCGTCGCCGTGGTTCAGCTGGAGCGGCGCCTGCGGAAGCGCGGCCACGGCCGTGTCCCGGACGGATTTTTCATCGAGTGTTGTGGACACTGCACCTGATGACTGACGGCCCACCCTTCTAACGCCAGGAGGTGGCCGTGGAGGCGACAATGGCTGCAATTGTGCCCTTTGAAGCGGATCTGTGGCCGCAATCGATGGCGGCGAACTTGCCATGGCATCGTCTTGTGTGACAGCACTTTGGTCAAGGTCAGGGGTGCCTGAAGAGCTTCTTCTTCCAATATCTTGTGCAGCGTTTTGACGAGCGGCGAAAACACGAGTGCGGCTTTCTTCTTGGAGCTTCCGAATGTGCACTTTTCTCAAGCCAACCGACGATGACATCAGGACGCTGTCAGCAACACTGGCCAATTGTGCCAGTGAAAGCACTCCAGCCCGGTGGATTGCAGCCTCAAAATGCTCGAGCTTGTGATGCCGAAGGAGCGACCTCAATCTACTGACATCACCACTGCTCTCACCGATTACGCCACTTTCATCGTCTTCTCCTTCCTCCTCGCTCCGGTCCACACCCGTGCTTAATTCTCCTTGAGCAGCCAAAGCAAGTGGACGCTTTTTACCTAATGGCCGTTTTGGCGCTTTTGATGACACTCCTTTCGGACGCACGAAGGCTCCCGCACCCGGCGCCGCAGTCGATCTTGCCTTCGCCTACAGAACGAAGTGGAATATGTTATGGCAGGATTCAAAAAAACAATACACATTACGAATAGTTCACTAAAGCTGAAAAAAATATGATAGACTCCGTAGGAAAAGCCAGTATGTACTAATGTGGCTATGCACCTTGATGGCGCGGATCACCGGATAGATGTCCTTGGCGCCCTGAGCACAGATGACCACTGAAGCCCAAAGGGCATTGTATCCAGCCTTCTGAAGCTTGTCGCTTGCTTCAGTGAGCTTCTCTTTGTCCACGTCACCACTGTCCTTGTCGTAGAATACCGGCACCGGTGCAATCTTGGCCGTGTTGGGCGGCAACTTGGCATATAATTCGCGCATGGCATCTACGCTTAAGCCTTCGCCCACCAGCACAAGCTTCACTGCCGCCTTCTCAGGCAACTTCTCGCACAAGTCCGCCAGTGCCTTGGCCTCTTGCTTGTCCAGCACCTCAGCGATCACTTCCAAGCCATACGCAGGCGCGGCTTCCATCAGGTCGGCTGCTCGCTGAGGGCCCACCAACCGCCAGCTGAGCACCACTGCCGTGCAGCCGCACGATGACGCCTGCGCGAGCTGGAGCTCCGTGAGCACAGGACCGCGCCAGATGACGGGCAGCGGCGATATTCCGGAAGCCTGCTTCTGACCACTGTCGTCCCCGCGGGCGTCGGCCTGTTCCTCCACAATGGCCTCAACGTCCTGCTTGCTGCAGCCGCCCTCCATCGGGTCCATGTACACTGCAGCAGCGGTGGCGCCGCCGACGCGGAAGGCGCGGCTCAGGTTCGCTGGCTCGGGCAAGTCTTCAATCAGCTGTATGTTCCTTCCCTTGCTGCCAGTAGCTTGCTGGGGCACAGGCATGCGGCGCCGGAACTCGGTCACCAGCGCCAAGGTCTTGCCTCGTTTCAACAACAGCAAAAAGAGCATACTGCCACTTGCCTTGGTGCCTCGAATCGCCAACAAGCTTGCAGCTTCTTCGGCAGGCACAGGCACCTCAGGCAACGGCAGCATCGCCGCAATAGAAGCACGCACTTTCCGTTGCTGCGCTGCACGGGCCGCTCCACTCAACTTGGACCAACCACCTTCTTGGCCTCCTAGCCCATGCACTTCGCCCGCCTTCACCAGCGTGTACAGGTTCACGAATTCTTCTTCATCTACGCTGCCGCTCTTGTCGACATCTGCCATGATGAACGCCGCGAAGAGGTCCTTGTCGGATGGCAGCTTATTCTCACCGCTTTCCTTCATCAGCCGCAACACTAGCGGCACGAAGTCTTCCTTGCTCAGCGCATCTGGGCTGCTCTCTGGGCACGCCGCTCTGAATGCTTCCCGCAAGGCCTCTACTTCTTGGGCCGAAGCAACGCGGAGCGCGCCTGCCATCGATGCCTTCAGCTTGCTGCGCTGAGCGGCCTGAGCTGCACCTTTGCTGCTGCCGCTGCCTCCCATGAGCCGTGCACCCCATCCACTGCTGCTGCCACTGTCGCTTAGCCCGCGCACTTCGCCAGCTTTGACCAGGGCATATAGCTTAATGAACTCTTCTTCGTCTACGCTTCCGCTCTTGTCTGCATCGGCGACCTCGAATGCAGCCAGCAAGTCCTTTGGTGGCGGCAGCGGCGCGTCAGGTTGACCTTCTTGCATCAACTTCTTGACGAGCGTCATGAAGGCGTACTTTTTCAAGGTTGCCTTACTACTCATGTCGCCACCACCAGCAGGCTGTCGGCAAGCGGCTTGAAAGGCACGCCGCAGTGCATCAACTTCCTCTGGCGTGAGCATGGGAAGCCCACCCACCACTGACGCCTGCATGCGCGCTAGCTGGGCCGTGTTGCTTGCTCCAGCTTGCGTGGTGCCGGCACCACCAGTGCTGCTGCCAATGACCCCCTCTAGTATGCCTCCAAGGCTGGCTCCACCAGTGCTGCTGCCGCCGCCGCCGAGACCGTGCACTTCACCGCGCGCAATTAGGGTGAAAAGCTTCACGAACTCTTCCTCGTCCACGGAGTTGGAATTGTCAGCGTCGGCAAGATCAAATGCTGCCTCCAAGTCCACGTCAGACGGCTGCTGGATTCGTTGCTCCAGCGCCAACTTTTTCACAAGATTCTTGAAGTCTCCTTTACTCAGCTCAGATGCAGCTGCCGCTGCGCCGGGTATCGCATGGGTTCCTGCCCCCTTCGGTGACCTGATCCTGCTGCCTAGTAGTCTTCCACCACTACCAGGTGGACCCACGAGAGCGCACGCTTCGCGGAACTTGCTTCGCAGCGCACTCACATCGGCTTGCCAAGCGGCTGCCTCTCTTTCAGCGGCTCGACGAAGAGCAGCTTGCGAATCGCCGCTGCTGCCGTTGCCTTGGAGCACGCCTTCGCTAGCTGCGGTTGCTCTCAGCGCAACGCGGAAGGCATCCGCCTTACGGCCTTTGCCTTGCTTGTTTTTGCTCCATGTGGGCATTTCAAAGAAGCGACTGCTGTTGCTGCTCAGCCCGTGTACTTTACCAGCTTTTACAAGTGCGTATAATGCAACAAACTCGTCTTCGTCTACACTGCCATTGCCGTCAGCGTCTGCGATTAAGAAGGCTACATTCAAGTCCGCATCAGTCGGACCGGAAGTATTGACGTTAGCAGCATCTATTTGTGCTTCAGTTGGCGTACCTAGAGGTATAGCAAGAAGACTGCCTTTGGTGGCTGTTGAAAATTGTTCAGCGCTGTGTGCCGCCATGATTTCTTGCACGAGCTTTTTGAAAGCCTTCTTTCCGAGGCCATCACCGCCAATGCCATTTTCTCCGCTTCCGTCAGACCCTTTCAACACTGCCTGAAACTGCAAGCGCGCTGCTACTGCTTCATCTGCTGAAAGGTGAGCAATGCTATCATCGTTCTCGCCACCCTTGCTCCCTAGCGCTTGCCGTTGCTTACCCACAGGGCGCTTCTTGTCAGCAGCTTCCTTCATCTTGGCATGTCTCGCAGCAAGGGCGCTACCAGCAGTGATGTCCCCTACTGAGACCAACACCGCAGGCCCGGCCTCTTTCTCAAACAATGCCGCAGCCTCGGCAATCGGCGGCCTTTCCAGTGGTTCTTGCGCCCAGCACGTCTTGATGAGCTTAGCAAGAGGCTTGGGAGGCGCCGGATGGCTTGAGGGTATGCCACCTTTGCCTGGGACAATGGCTGGACGGAGCCTCGACATCGTAAACGCAATGACCTCATGAACGGCTTTCTCCTCATGTGGCTGGCGCTTGAACCATAGCTGCCAAAGCATGATTCCGAACGCGTAAATGTCAGCGGCTAAGTAGTTCACATTCTTGAGATCGTCATCACCTGCGAAAAGCTCAGGGCCTGAATAGGCGGGATGACCAAGGATCGAAGTGTCAACTGGAGGACTACCATTCGCTAAGTTTGTGTCTCCGTCGTCCACAATTTTGCTCGACTGATCGGGGTCGATGCCATTGCCGTGGCCATTCAGAGTTCCGGAGCTGTTACCGAGTCGAGCATGGCCGAGGAGACCGCTCAGCCGAACGCTTCTTTGCTTTGGGTCATTAAGCAGTACATGTTCGGGCCGCAAGTCTCGATGCGCCACACCGTGCCCATGAAGAAAGGACAAAGCGCTCAAGACCTCTGCGACAATTCGAACGAGTTCCTTCTTGTTGAAGCCCTCTTCGGGATAATATGCAGCAAGAGTACCTCCAGTGTAGAGCCCCATGACCACGAACAAACACGGCGCCCCATTGTTAACTACAATTGCCCCCGCTTCTACAGAATCAAGGTCGCCAGCGCTGCGCACATCATCGCCATTGCTCTTACTACTTCTACCTTTATTATGGCTTTCACGGCTCTTCCTGCTCTTTTCCACATCAGGTGTGGTACCGAATAGTTTGACGAGGCAAGGATGAGCTAGATCAGCCAATCGAGCTACTTCCAGCGCCGCTGCCGCTTCAGCCTCAGACCTCGATTGGCCCACTTTATCATTGCTACCACCCACAACGAAACGCTTCGCGACAATTTTGTGAGCACCGAGGTATGTGCCTTGGAAGAGAACTGCTCCTGAGGTCGCGCTCCAGGCAAAGGGCTTGCTATCGAGCTTCACATCAGCTCGCGGCAACAAATATGCTGCAGGATTAAATGAGCCGTCTTTGTTATCGGGTGCTGGCTCTCCACTTGGGCAAAATAGCGTTGACAAAATCCCAATGAGCACTAATATCATCGGAAGAAGTTGGGTGAGCGCATTTTGTACTATCGCAAAGAGCTGTGAGTTCACCATAAACACTGAGGTAGTAGCATCTGGAAAAGCACCCAGAGACCCTAGTAGCGCAATGAGTTGCGCCAGAAACCGAAACAAAAAGCTCGTGCACTCTGAGCGCGTCTCCGCGAGGAAGATGTAAGGTGCGTACAATATGAGGGAGATAAAGGTGAATATTTCCAATATGCACAATACAATGATCTGAATGTATCCCCATGGAGCCAAGGCGTTCACAATCAAGGCGATGCAAATGAATCGAACAATAGATGCTGGATAGTAGCTGACATGCTTCGGTGTGAATTTACTGAAGAGAAGACCATATGCATCGTTGATGTCTTTGCCTTTGACTTTGGGAGTCCATTTGCCTGATTCACATCGAGCTGTGAGCAACAATGCAGCAGCACCTTCTAGAGGTGTGCTTCGCTGCCAAGGCACCTTCTCAGCCGGCATTCTACCGTTAGCATTGAGCGCTCGCTGCATGGCCAATGGAGCCTTTTCATCGCTAAAAAGAACGTTAAACTCGTCGTAATCTAGAATGCCGTTGCCATCAACATCAAGTTCTTTGAAGAGGGCTCGGCCCTCGTGCTTAGTCATGCCCATCTCACGCGCAAGCTTCATGATCTCAGCGAACGATAGGTAGCCTCCCATGGAGCTATTCGCACCCAACATATCGTCATGAGGACGCCGGCTTCGCCGGGTCACATTGGCAAGAGGCTTCCATGATGACTTCCGTCGAAAGGCGTAACTAAGCTTAAAGAACCAGGTAATAAACACCATAAGAAGTGTTATTTGTATTAAAGCCACCGCCTTCCAGCCCATCGCTGCATTGCGAGCGCATATTACCCCCATGGACGTATCGAGCATACCTAGCGACATGGCTAAAAACATTTTGATTTCGATGTGCGGGAGCCGGTATCCGCCTTGGAGGTGGTTAATAGAATACCCACATAGCCGTGCTATCCTCAACATGGAAACATGTACAACAAAAGTTAGGCTCATGGCAAAAATCACCCAAAATATATGTTTCCGCATTGCTCGTGATGCTTTGCTTTCCCACAGTTCGTCATTCTCTTCCAACGACAAGATCTCAATAACACCGTCGTTCGTTGACAGTACACTGATAGTGGCTAGGTTATTGTTACCCGTGGCGTCCACACCACTGCTGTCACTCCAGAGCGCATACAGATTCGAGTGGTCACCGTCAACAAAGCGCCTTCCAGGGAGGATCTCTGACGCGTTAAATGCCCGGTTATAGACAGCGACGGTATCTTGCTCCATACCTAAATTCTGACTCGCAGTGATGTCGCCGTCTTGCCCGAAAATTAGTCTGCCAGTGTACTGATTACAGTCTGCAAAATTCGAGTTAATACCGTTTGTAGTGACAACGCCATCTACGTAAAGAATCATTAAAGAGCCGTCCCAAGTCAACACTACATAATGCCATACATTGGCAGACTCAAATGCACTGCCGTCAATACTAATGCAATCGCTTTTTGACTCCACTGACCAGGTAAACCTGCAGCAGATAGTAAAAATCAAAGCATTGAACAAGTTTCAACACTTTATAATAATTGGCGCCCATAATTTGACTTACCAGAACGAAGTTTTAGATGTGGAGTACGGCCTGATCCAGGTTTCAATAGTGTATTTCGAAGATAGTGCAAAGTTATTCGCAGATGAGAAATAATAAGTCGACTGGGTGCTAGGAAAGATCCACGAAATTGATGTCACTGAAGAACTGTGTGACCAGCCATCAAAATTGATAGACTCGGTGATACCTCTCCCGGATGATGATGCCCAAATGGTGGCACCAAAATTATTGTCCGTGCTGTCTTTTCCGCTGCTGTCTCTCCACAGCGCATACAGATCCCTGCCATCCGAGATTACATATCTTCTTCCATAGAATACTTCAGAGTTGGCCCATGCACGATTGTAAATTGCCACCGTGTCTTGTTCCATACCTAAATTACTACCTGCGGTGAAATCACCATCTTGTCCAAACATTAGTCTGCCTGTGTACTGATTACAGTCTGCAAAGTCAGCATTGATACCATTCGTAGTAACATCACCATCAACGTAAAGAATCAATGAGTTGCCGTCCCAAGTCAACACTACATAGTGCCACGAGGTCGTCGAGGTGAATGCGCTGCTGTCGATGCTAATGCAATTAGTTTTTGAACTCGTCGACCAGCTAAACCTGTGGACGATATGAATCATTTTGACGAAAAGGTAAGTTGATGTGTTCGAACACGGCAGAGATTCGTTCATGGAGTTAATCACAAAATCGCCTCATCCATTAAACAATATAAACTGACCACAACTTAAAAGTGAATTTTCTACTTGATTTAAATACATAAATACAATCTAGTGCTTAATTTCAAATACGCAATGCACCCACGTCTACTAGTACGGTAATATCGATCGCAAATACACAAGTGAAACTCTGAATTAACGCACCAGGTATAAGCACTCGAAGTGGAGTACGGCTTTATCCACGTCTCGATCGTGAATACACTTGGAAAAACGAAGTTGGATGCAGTTGAAAAGTAATACGAGTTTTGACTGGCGGGAAATATCCATGAGCCTGCACTTGACGTCGAGCGCACCACGGACGATCCCGATGAAGCGCACGGGCATTCGTATGTAATCTCTCCCGTCTGGTAATTGTACCATGTTAGCCGACGCCGGCTGTCGATGAAATAAGTTTTTGCGCGATCGCTGAGTACAATGTTCGTCAAAGAATAAGCCCATTTAGGCGGCTCGATACCCTGGAGATTGAAGATCTTCAGACTGCCAGCAAAGTCGCGTCGATATGCTTTCGGAGCGCTGCGAAGCTTACTTGTGACAGCTATACTTTGCACGAGAAAAAGCAACGAAAGAGGATCGCCAGCGTTGTTATGTGACCCTTGGAACTGTGACCCGCTGCCACCAGCACCGCCTCCATTAGCTACATTCAGGACAGATGTGCCAATGGACCCTGTTGCGCCAGAGCCGAACGTGCTGCCCAAGGTGAGAGTACCCATGGCAGCTAAGAGAGCAGCTCCCGATGCGCGACCGACTGCTGTTTCGAAATCTTCAGATGCTACCGCCGGCTCTGCTTTGGAAAGTTCGCTTGGCTCAGCAGTAGGCGCAGGGACAGGATGTGACGAAGGCGCTGACGAAGGCAGTGGAGTAGGTAAAAGAGAAATCGTGGGCAGCGGTGTCGGTATCGATGTGGGCACTAAAGTCGGCAATGACGATGGCTTTGGAGTTGGCCTTGGGCTCGGCGCAGCCATTGGGTTCATTGTTGGCATTGGCGAAGGCAGTGGAGATGGAGCCAATGACGGTTGCGATGTAGGAACCTCGGAAGGCAAATTCGTGGGCAAAGGTGTCGGAACAGGGGTCGGAAACTTCGTAGGGCGGCTTGGCGCTGGAGTTGGAAAGAGCGTGGGCACTGAAGTTGGCGAAGGTGTAGGCGCACTCGACGGAAGGAGTGTAGGCAGCGGCGTTGGGGCTGGTGTCGGAATCGAGGTTGGGGCCGACGAAGGTTCTAGCGAAGGAACCAAGGTTGGCAGAGAAGTTGGGTTTGGGGTGGGCGCTGGCGTCGGCACCGGCGTGGGGTACTTGGTTGGTCGACTGGGCGCTGGCGAAGGAGGTATCGTTGGAAGTGGAGTCGGCTCAATGGTAGGGACCTGTATCAGAAGTCAGAGCATAAAGTAATTACCTTGCCTTCACGGGCAAGAATGCAACATGGTTGTGAGGAAAGAAGACGAAGTGGCTCTATAAAATACTAAACACAGCACTTACAGGCGAAGGCATCAATGTAGGTACTGGTGTGGGCATTGGCGATGGCGCAATCGTCGGCACTGGAGTTGGAGTCAATGTAGGTACTGGGGTAGGCATAAGTGAGGGCACGATTGTGGGCACAGGCGTCGGCACGAGTGAGGGGACTAGGGTAGGCAAAACTGATGGCACAATAGTCGGCACTGGAGTCGGCATCGAAGTTGGCACTGGTGTAGGCATCAGCGAAGGTATAGGTGACGGCGACGGTGTTGGAATCAACGTTGGAACAGGAGTAGGCTGAGGTGACGGAGAAGAGGTCGGTGCCGACGAGGGAATAGGCGTAGGAAGTGGTGTAGGCATCAGCGAAGGTATAGGTGACGGTGACGGTGTTGGAATCAACGTTGGAACAGGAGTAGGCTGAGGTGACGGAGAAGAGGTCGGTGCCGACGAGGGAATAGGCGTAGGAAGTGGCGAAGGAAGCGGTGTTGGCGTTGGTGTTGGTACACTGCTCGGAAGCGGAGTTGGCAATGGTGTGGGCAGAGGCGACGGCACCGGCGATGGTAGCGGCGTAGGCACCGGACAAATACTTATTTGGTAGTCGCTACAGACGGGGGTTGACTCTTCACAGTAAGTGGAGCCACAGCACGAGTCGAAGGCGTCAGACCCATACCCGTCTACACAGAAGGTACAGCCGCCCGTGAGGTTGGCAGGATATGTCATCAAATCGATGGTCCCGTCGCCATTTTTGTCGTAGCTACATCCTTCGCATGCCAAGATACCTTCACCCGAGGTGTAGCTCCCACCAGCACAATTCGAGCGAACCGTGAACGATCCATCGAGACGCAAATCGTCGCCCAAACCACCTGCTGCAGCATTAGCACTGTTGTTCAAAAAGACATGGCCCATACAGTCCACTGCTGCGTCAGGCGCAATATACAGGCCACCTCCGCCCAGGGCACCGTTGGCACGATTTCCGAACCATTTGGAGCTCCGTACGAGCGCCTCTGACGTACCATTCATGAACAGACCACCACCATTACCACTCACGTGGTTCGACTCGAAATGACCAAAGTCTAAATCTAGAGTGCAACCTGATGACACGTAAAGGCCACCTCCATCTCTTGCACCGCGGT
>Ga0307982_1004546_pt1 | contig 10954 bp, 8 predicted proteins | sample OrgLakmetagen989_FD_201847 | JGI IMG/M metagenome (GOLD analysis project Ga0307982, IMG submission 201847) | Saline water microbial communities from Organic Lake, Antarctica - #989 | ecosystem: Environmental > Aquatic > Non-marine Saline and Alkaline > Saline | place: Antarctica: Organic Lake... | reverse complement strand
AATATCCCTCCACCGTTTGAAAAATCGACATTAATAAGCTCTGTTGTTAATAATGATGGTTTATTTTGCGTTTCAATCTCTGCACTATCATGAAAAATCAAATGCGCGCCCTTATCAAATACCGAATTCTCAATAGTTAACGAATTGTAAACTCTCGGATCCTTAAAAATGTCACCTACCTTTAAACAGTCTTTAACAGCAAACATCAATTGATCTTTTTTGCGGTTATCAACAAACAAAGTAGAAAATTCAGTATTTTTAATTTCAATCACAGCCTCGCCTCCGTCGTATAAAGCAAACTTAATCGTATCGAAATTACAATTTATAATTTTTACTACAAAAACGTTGTCGTGCAGACAAAATTCATTTTTCCAATTTGGTTTAGATATATTATAAAGCCGAACCTCTTTTGTTTTCTCGTTTGAAAGAGGTAGACGAAAAAAAGAATTGGGTTTATCTACCTTTTTTTGCTTGAGAAAGTCATCAAACTCCTTATTCCCATCAATAACTATCAAAGTTTCATCACTCATAACCCACACTGCCCTTTATGTAACATCACGTGGTCTAAAATCACCATCGCCGTCATCGCTTCTAAAATCGGCACGGCGCGTGGTACTAAAATTGGGTCATGTCGACCTTTGATTTCTATATCTACATTTTCCCCCGCTTTGTTCGCGGTGGTTTGTTTTTTAATAATCGAAGAGGTGGGTTTAATCCCCACGCGAAACCAAATATCATCGCCGGTTGAAATGCCCCCTAAAATACCACCGTTGGCATTTCTTTCGGTGCGGTAAGTATCCCCTTCAGCGACAAACGGGTCATTGGCTTCACTGCCGTGCATGGCACTTAAGGCAAACCCTTCGCCAAACTCTACACCTTTGGTGGCCGGTACGCTCATCATGGCACCCGCTAACTGTGATTCTAGTTTTCCAAAAACCGGGGAGCCCAGTCCTACCGGGCAATTCTGTACTCTAATTTGTACGCCGCCCCCAATCGAATCACCGCTGTGCTTAACCGCTTCAACTTTTTGCAAGGTAGTGGCAAAATTTGCTTCATCAGCCATTCGGAGTGGGTTTTGCTCAATAAAGTCTTTATTGATAGTGGTGAATTTATCTTCGCCCACTTGATCCACAAACCCCCAAATATCAAGGTTCAATTTTTCTTTTAAAACCTTTTTCGCTACCGCTCCGCCTATCACGCGGGCAATCGTTTCACGCGCCGAGCTTCTGCCGCCACCACGATAATCACGAATACCGTATTTTTGGTCGTACCCAAAATCGGCATGAGACGGCCGAAACACATCTTTGATGTTGCCGTAGTCTTTTGATTCTTGGTTTTTATTTCGAATTATCACGGCAATACTGGTGCCGGTTGTTTTCCCTTCAAATACGCCTGATAGAATTTCACATTGGTCCGCTTCATCTCGCGGCGTGGTAATGTGGCTTTGGCCAGGCCTGCGACGATCAAGTTCAAACTGAATATCGGCTTCACACAGTTCGATAAGCGGCGGACAATTATCAATAATAACCCCCACGGCTTTACCGTGACTTTCCCCAAAACTCGTAATCCGAAACAGGTTTCCAAAAGTATTCATTCAGCCGCGACTATCGCTTATTTAAGCATTTTTATCAAGTGAAGATACCTAACCCAAAACTTAAAAAAACCGAGACTCATAACCTGAGTCTCGGTTTAAATTTAATCTTCGCAGTTTATATTATCGCTGAACCACTCGTGTTCGGCCTGTAATAAGTTCTGGGTTTTGGTTAAAGAGTTGTCCTAAAACCAATTTGTTTCCACTGCGCTTTCCGTTTCCTTTAAACACAATCATGTCTGTGTTTTTTCCTCGTAATCGAGACGGAGCGACGGTGGCTGGTGTGGTTCCTTTCGCAAATTTGTTAACGTAACGGTCATCGTTTTCACGCTTGTTAATCACGCCAGGGTAAACACTATCAGGTCGTCCGAAACCTTCGATTTCAGGGTTATTGTAGGTTAATTCTGTTATCGTGGTTGGATTGTCTGGTCGCGCGCCTTTCGCTCGTGTATCTGACTGCACCACTAAGTCAGTGGCACGAGTTCGTGGTTCTCCAAATAAACTTTGTACGACCTCTTGCTTATCAGCAATAGCCACATTTCTGAATGTATTCTCCGTTCCACGACGTGGACCTCGGAAAACCACTTGTTTGTTAAGTCGAAGCATTGGGTTACTCCCCGTCATATCAGCGATAGCCATACGACCGTGTTGGTATCCGGCAAAGACCATGTAACCATTACGGTTTTCACGCTGCATAATCCGGTAGTCGGTTCCTTGATTTAACTGATTCGCAAAAGCCATACTTTCCGCTTCAGTCCAACCGCGACCGTTAACGACACGATCTTCACGACGCATTCCCGCTTGGAAACCAGCACTTGAACCTCCTTGCGCGCGTCTAATACCAACTCCATTAGAGCCTGAAACAAACGAGCTACTTACCGAGCTTCCGCGATTCGTATTATCGTTCACGCTGACAATATTGCCCGCATTTTTAACTAAATACGTGTTCCCCCCTTTAAATTCAATTACTACATTTGGATTCGTTGAAGTGACTCCAGTAATCGTTCCAAAACTGGTAATTTCAATACCAGCTGGTGTTACCTTTGTGGTAACTTCACCAGACTGACTGAAAGCATTAATATAAGTCGTTTGAGGCACACCTCCAATACTAAATTCTGCATCAGTAATAATAACTGTTCCTTGGCTACCAGTTTGAATTTCACCTTCTGCCACTGGTTGTAGTGAAACATTTGAAACCACGTCACTTGTTTTAATATCTAAGTCTGACTTAGCAATGTAGTAACGAGCGGTTTTAGTGACATCAAGTTTATATTTACTGTTAGGCGCTACGGTTAAAGTGTAGTTACCCGCTGCATCAGTGGCGGCCGTACAAACTTCTTGACCAGGAGTATTACACGAATTACCCGCGGCTGATATAAGCGCTACAATAGCGCCTTCAATTGGCAGTCCTGTTTCGGTATCAAGCACCGTTCCAGTAACTTCTATTCCGTATTTCTGCGTGTAAACCACCTGTTCACCAGAAGCGTTACCCGCTTTATCTCGTACATTCATGTTCACGCTGTAAGCCGCTAAATCCGGAATCATCGCTGTTGGTGCAAAGCTTCTAGTAGGCGCGGTGAGCGTTACTTGTTCGTTAATACCCGTATTCGGATTATTGTAACGAACATCGAATTGGTACACCCCAGACAGTGGCGTGCCGCCCACTGGGTCAGTATCGTTTGTCCAAGTGTAAAGGGCTGCATCTGGCGCCGGTTTGAAGCCAGCCGTAGCCGCTCCACCAAGGTCTACCATATCCGTTGGCACGGTTGGCGCGGTTTTATCAAAGATTACTGACGTACCATCGGTTGTTGTCGCTACATTAGCGACTTGATTTCCAGCATTGTCTTTAACGGTAATGTCAAAAGGGATAATGCCTTCGGCTCCATCGGCAGGATCTGAAATACCTCTCCAGTCTCGTGTTTGAGATAGATTTCCTTCAGGCGTTGTACAGTTGCCTGGAGCGCCGACTAAACCAGCGTCAATGAGCGTAACGGCTTGTCCGAAGAAAGTTCCTGTTGGTGGATTATTTTGACCATCAACGTAATCACACATTCGAACGACTAAACGTACATTGTCTCCCGCTTTGGCGTAGTAAGTTGGTAAATCGCCTGTAAAGGCCGAAGCATCCTGACTGATACTAATAATTCGAACTAACGTTACTAATGGGTCGGTTCGATCAAATTGAACTTGAGAAGCATCAGTGGTCGCCGCTACGTTAGCACTCACGTTCCCAGCTTGATCTTGTACGGCGAACGAGAAAGGAACTACTACTTCTGAAGTTTCAGAGCCGTCTGTTAAACGCGTAATCGTATTTCCCGCTCCAACCGTCACTCCGGCGCTTACCGCTGGACTGCTTAAAATAGTTGGCGCGCCGTTAATTGTCGCCATAGTGGCAAGATTATCCGCCACGGTATAAGTAACGGTAATAGTATCGTTTGATTTAGCTAAAGTGGTGTCCAACGCATTGTTAGAAACAATTGAAACTACTGGCACCGTTGGGGCCGTAATATCGAAAGTCACACTTGAAGCGTCAGTCGTATTTATAACTTGAGAACCAACATTCCCCGCTCGATCTTGAAAATCAATCGTGAAAGGTACTACTCCCTCGGCTTCGTTTCCATCTGTAAGCAGCGTGAAACTATAAGCGATACAATTTGTTGTTCCAGCACAAGTGCTGTTCAAAGTCGCTGTTTCTCCAGCAATCGTTCCCATTACCGTTTGTGTGAAATTGCTTCGCAGTAACTCAGAGAATGTTGAAGCCACAGTAATTGTGTCTCCTGTTTTAGCCCAGCTTGAACTTAAAGCGTTGTCAGAACTAATATTAGCATTTGCAATCGTTGGAATCGTCGTATCTGTTTCAGCTGGACCAGAACCATCGGCTCGAGAAACCGTACCAAGACTGGTAATCGTGGTAGCATTTCCGGCAATGTCGGTAATCGTAAAGTCTACGCTTGGCGTAATGACGCCGTTATCACCGGCTACCGCTGTAAAGATTAATTGATCGGTCGAAGCGAGAGTCGCATCAAGTTCTTGAGTTAAAGTCGTAATATTAGCCGCACTACTTGGAGTGTTAACCGTGATCGTTACGTCTTCAGAAAAAGTAATATCATAGGTTACGCTTTCTCCGGCTATAGCCCATTTGTCTCGGTAAACATTGTCGCTTGATTGCACCACACTGGTAAGCGTTGGTGCCGTGGTATCAACCACAATATTGGTTGTCATTGGAAAGGTTGGTAAGCCTGTAATATCGTTACCAGCCATATCTTTAAAAGTAACACCTGTTATACCGACCGCTCCGTTTTGGCCCGCCATGATTTGGTAGGTTCGAGTTCGCTCTAAGGTTGGCGTGCTAGTACTAATAAAATTAGCGGTTTGTACACTCAATAGCCCAATATCAAAACTTACAAAACTATTCCCAGAACCAACTGTATCAGCTGGATTTATGTCTAGGTCAAAATTTATATTTTCTCCAATTCCAACATAAACCGTTCCTAATACTGCAGCCTTAGCGGCATTAGCAGCATCTCGACCGATAACCGTTAGGTTATCATAAACGGGTGCAATAATATCACCCGATTGGTAACCCGCCGTGGCTGGGTCCGTGTCTGGGTAGGTTGTCCCTGGGTTGGCAATTTCTTGAATAACGACTGGTGAAGCTGGAGCTCCGCCTAGTAAAGTAGCCAAGGCTTCAGCCGCTGTAATCGCTTCGGCTAATGTGTTGGTGTACACACCCACCACTTCGCTGCCTGGAGTATCACTTAAGACGACAAAGTTAAAGTCACCCGAAGCGGCAAAAGTAATTGGATCGGCTGGATTGGCTTTTTGGTAGTAGACTTTAGTAGGCTCACTAAATGAATTTGTACCCGTTAAGACATTGCCAGAAGAACCCGCTGGTGGGTAAAACGTGCTCGTAAAAATAGCCATGCCACTAAATGAATTTCCACTCGTGGTAATGCTTGCTAGGGTGTTGTTGTCAGAATCCGTTAAACCGATTCCCGTTCCATAGGTGGTGTTTGTAACCGTTACATCGACGATAAAAGAATTATCAACGCCGTTGAAATCGACACCCGTTCGGGGCGAGCCCGCAACCGTCACGTTTTGAATTGTATGTCCGGTGCTGCCCGAAAATTTTAAACCAAAACAAGCCGTTGTGTTGGCTGGAGTACAGTTAGTCACCGCCGTTCTGGTAAATGTTAAATTTTGCAATGTTACATTATTAACCCCTGTGACCGTGACCGCGTAGGCGTTGGTGTCAGTGGCATTAATAATTGTACCCGCTTCACTCTGCCCAATAATCGTTAGTGGCTTCGTGATATTGAGAACTTCATTATACGTTCCATTAAGAACATTAATGATATCACCCGATACAGAGGCCGTTATAGCGGCTTGAATCGTTGGATGATCGGTTGGTACTTCAATAACGGCGGCTTCCGCTTGAGAAAAAAGAAACAAGCTAAAACTCATGGCGGTTAGAAAACACGACTTTGCAAAATTCATAAGAGAGAGGGTTTAAGGATTACTTGTAAGTAGGCGATGGTTTACCATAGAGTTATGCACATTGTCAAACGCAATGTTTTTATTTATTTTAATACTTTGAGCAATTTATGTGCTCGTAGCCAAAAAATTTGTACAGCAAAAAAGAGACCCTCAAGCGAGGCCTAAATTCTTTCTCCTAAAAGGCTAAACTCATTTTTAAATCTGCTAAAAAAAGCCGTCGAAAAAGCTTATTTTTTCAAATAAGCTACTCTATTTTAAAATTTATCGTTACAAATTAGCGGTACCAAAGAATAACCGCCACCACCAGCATATTCGTGCACACATACAAACACTGCACTCTTTTTACCACTGGCCGATTAAAAACAATCCCGTAAATAAGCCATAAACACGCTGAGAAGCTATAAAAGCTCCACGCTGTCAGTGACACTTGCGAAGAATCTTGCTGTTGATAAATCGTCATTACCTGCGGAAACGCCATCGCCGCAGAGAAAAGTCCGAGTAGAAACATAAATCTTTCTACCCACGTGCGGTGCAGCTCTAGCTCATGAATAATTTTATCTTTTAAGAAAAAATTTTGCAGAGTTTTAACACGGGGTAAAGTGTTGGTCATGCGCGAATGGTTTTATCAAGCTGATCGAGAGAAGCGTGCATCATATTTGAAGCTTCGCGACGTTCTTCTTCTATCATAGTATCAATCAAGGTATTAACCTGAGTCGCATCAAGATGCGTTATCATTTCGCCAACCGTCACATCGGCAATAATATCATTTCCAATAGTAATATCGGCGGTTCGCAAATACACCGCGTCTAAATTTTTAAGTACTTTTAATAATTCAGGCGGCGTGCCAATGTCACTTAATTTTGTGTCGGTTTTAATTTCTATGTCTGAATTGAGCAAACCTAAGCCCGCCTCAACTAAGGCTAAAGCTTGTAAATCTGTTTCCAGACAAGGGACGCTTTCAATGCCCATGGCTTTATCAAATTTATCAAAGGCGTTGGCTAAAAGAGTCATTAGCCCATTTTAACATATTTTCAGCAAAAACACTAGTCTTGTCGGCCATAGATTTCACGAGCCTTGGCGCCTCGCGCTGGCCCCACAATTCCACGCGCTTCCATTTGATCTAATAACCTTGCCGCCCGGGCGTAACCGACTTCTAAACGTCTTTGCAAAAAGCTAGCTGAAGCTTTACCGGTCTCAATTACCACGTTTACCGCGTCTTCAAATAAATCATCTAATTTAGAGTCATCCATTTCTTTATCGAGGCCAGCGGTTAACACACCGCCCTTGGCCATGCCCTCAATCGATTGATTGGTAATTTCATCATTGGCAATCATCTCTGGGAACTGTAATTTTATGTGATTCGTAATTCGTTCCACTTCTTCGTTGGCTACATACAAGCCTTGAATCCGCGATAAATCACCCGAATTACCGTCTAAGTACAACATGTCTCCAAAGCCCAGTAAATCTTCGGCGCCGACACCATCAATAATTACGCGTGAATCGATCCCTGATGAAACTCTAAACGCAATACGGGCTGGCAAATTGGCTTTAATTAATCCCGTTACCACGTCTACCGATGGACGCTGTGTGGCCACAATCAAGTGCATCCCAACGGCTCGCGCCATTTGGGCTATTCTACAAATAGCGGCTTCTACATCTTTACCCGCTACCATCATAAGGTCGGCCAGTTCATCTATGACAATCACGATATATGGTTCTTTTTTATCGGGGTTTTTCTCGTTATATTCTGAAATATTACGACAACGACTGGCGGCAAAATCTTTATAACGACGATTCATTTCAGCAACCGCCCAGGCTAACGCTGAGACAGATTTTTCAGGCTCGGTAATAACCGGCGTCAGCAAGTGTGGTAAATTGTTGTACGGTTCCAGCTCTACTCGTTTCGGATCAATTAAAATCATCCGTAAATCTTCTGGTGAATTATTCCAGAGTAACGATACCAAGAAGGCATTCATCGCCACCGATTTACCAGAACCCGTTTTACCAGCGATCAGTAAATGGGGCATCTTGGCTAAATCTACTACGACTGGTTTACCCGCTACATCTCTTCCAACAGCCAGCTTCAAAACAGATTTATCAGCTTCCCAAAAATCAGACTCTAAAATTTCACGCATGCCTACGGTCGCTCTTTTTTCATTTGGAATCTCTATTCCCACTAATTTTTTACCTCGGATAGGCGCTTCAATTCGTACACTTGGCGACGCCAAAGCTAAAGCTAAATCAGATTTCAGCGTGGTGATTTTATTAAGCTTAACACCCGCCGAAGGATCGAGCGTAAACTGCGTCACCGTGGGCCCAACGTGTACCGATTTCATGGTTACTTCAATTCCAAACTGGTCTAATTTTTCTCGGATTGACTCGGCTTTTTGTCGGAGTTTTTTCTCATCAACCGTAATCGTTGAAATTTTATTTTCGAGTAAATCTAAATGTGGTGGTTCCCAGTTACCAAACTGTTGGTTTTTAGCTTCGGTTAACTTATCTTTTTCTTCTAAGGTTAAATCTTTTACCACTGGTTTAGGCGCGGCAGTTTTAGGCGGTTTTGAGTATTCTGGTTTGGCAGAGGAATCAATAATCTCTACTTCGTTTTCAAATCGTCCTTTAACTAATGGGGTCTCTGTTTTAGCGGCGGTATTAGATTTTGCACTTTTGTTGTTAGTCACGGTTTCTGTTCCCTCCTGAGTTGCGGTTGAACGTACAAAACTTTTAAAAAGCTCACGAACACTCACCCCAAAAGCAATCACGCCACTCACCCAAAACATAATGAGTAAAAACACCCCTGCCACCATGTCACCAAAATACTCTCGAGGGAAAAATCCAATGGCAAAACCTAAAGCGCCGCCATACCGGTTTTCTAAGGCCAAGCTGTCGGTTTGAGACACCATTAAGTTTGCTAGCCCACAAATACTCACTACAAAAACCAGTAACGCCATCACTCTTGGCGGCGGAAATAAAATATCTTTTTGCCAAAAAAGTAAGCCCCCAAAACCAATCAATCCAAACGGCACTAACCAGTGCACGGCTCCAAATAAAGCGCGAAACACTTCAAAGTGAATCCAGGCAGCTGCCGGTGCATCACTAAAAAATATAGCCAGTAAAATAAGCCCAATCCCAATTAGACTGGCACCCACTATTTCTTGCTGAAAACCTTGGCTAAAAAAGTTCTGGGTATCTTCTTTAATCTTTTTTTTAGTTTCAATTTTTTTTGAAGCCTTAGCTTTCGCTTTTGCTTTAAGCTCTTTATTACGGTCTTTCTTACGCTCCGCATCCATCATGCGTTTTGCGGCTTTTTCCGCTTCACGCTTTAAAACGCTACTCGGAATTTTAACGCTTGGAGCCTTTTTTCTACGACTGTACATACACTTAAATCCTAGTGCAAAAAATGTGTTCGTCAATAAGAGTAAATTTTAAAATATGAGTTCGAACCAAGCTTTAAATAAAAACTTAAAAGTTCGAACTCTCTATTTAAAACTAAGCAATAGTGCCCCCAAGACTCGTAAGCACGCCATTAAAAACAGCCACTATCTGGTCTCCCAGAAGCGTCATAACCGCTACTACGGCCACTGCGATCACCGCTAAAATAAGCGCGTACTCGGTAAGGGCTTGCCCAGAATTATCGTTCTGCCAGTTTCGTAAAAGGTTTTTCATAATGAAGAAAAAGTTAATAAGTACTCTTGAGTATTAAGGTCTGACTACAGTAAGGTCAATCTATACTTGGCTTAACGCTTCACTAAAACTTCATGTTACTCTTTCTACAAATTAGCTGGCTGCTGTTGATTCTTTCCATCGCGGCTTGGCAAGACATTAAAACCAGAACCGTTTCTAACCGGCTTGTACTAATTGGATTTATAGGCCTAGTTGGCTTACAAATTTTAGGCCAATCAATGCACCTATTAAGTTTAATAATTGGGATTTTAATTGGATTAACACTCTGGAAATTTAAATTTTTTGGCGGCGGAGACAGCAAATTAATAATGCTGATTAGTGCCGCATTTTTGCACACTGAACTTATAACACTTTACAGTTTTATTGCCGTGATTGGGGCACTTCAAGCGCTGTGGTTTTTAAAATATAAACCCCAAAAAACCCTTCCTTATGCCGTGGCAATTTTAATGGGAACGGGTGGATTTTTAATCTATTCACTTATAACCGCTGCTACGTCATCTTTAACTTTTTGATGCACAGTCCCGTCGATTACTTGTAAATGCTCATTGGCATATTTAATAACCGCTTGAACATAACCGACCGTTTCTCTTGCAACCCAAATTGGCCGCCATTCCGATCCAACATACTCAATACCAACTCCATCTTCTCTCTTTTTAGCCCTAAAAGAAACACGACCCAAACCACCACCAGATAAAGCTTTAGCTTTAATCGTAACCGGTATAGACGTGCCACCTTCTTCAATAGCTACATAGGTATTAACTACCACCGATTCACTCAATACGGTGTCTTTTGAAGAAGGGCAATCATCTAATTGACTCATAATTACTGTTCTTCGCTTAAAATTTCGCACTCTTTAACAAATTGCATTGAAATTTCATTGACATCGTTAGTACGTACAAAGCGTTTATCACTGGTTAATTCATAGGTTTGCCCAGGACAAGGAATATGAATCCCCGTATCTTCGGTAAAGTTTGGAAGCTCTTTCATTTTACGTGCGAGCGCATTTTGTTGATCTGACTCTCCGTGTACTAAAAACACGTCTCTTAAATTCCCCGCATCTCGCGAAAAACGTAGTAAGCCTTTTTGATCGGCATGGCCTGAAAACGCATTATAAATTTGCGTTTCAGCACGCACAATGTGCGGTTCTCCAAAAATATTTACCGGGCTTTCTCCTTCAACCAG
>Ga0307982_1004543_pt1 | contig 10955 bp, 7 predicted proteins | sample OrgLakmetagen989_FD_201847 | JGI IMG/M metagenome (GOLD analysis project Ga0307982, IMG submission 201847) | Saline water microbial communities from Organic Lake, Antarctica - #989 | ecosystem: Environmental > Aquatic > Non-marine Saline and Alkaline > Saline | place: Antarctica: Organic Lake... | reverse complement strand
TGCGATCAAAATCCCTTATACTAATCGCACAGAGGCACTTAAATAGATCCCAAATTTGCTTCCGTGGCCTGCTTAACTATATGTGCCAACTACGAGGTGCTAGCACATACCTGTGTTGGTGCCTAGGCCTTTTTTGAGAGCCCCTCTACACTGCGGTTGGGTATGCGCGAAGAAACCAGAAGGCGTGCCCTATGCTTTCAGGATGGCCACTAGTCAAGCTCCCAGATGCTAAGCCTTTGCTGTGGTGCTTTTTCACCTCTAGGCGGCAAAAGTGACCCTCCACGCCGTGAGTCAACTCAAGCGTGAAGTGGACCTACCGTAAAACAAGGAGACAAACATAATCAAAGTATATTACCTCAACGGCATGTTCAAATTTTTGCTTGGATTCGTCAGAGAGGAAGCACGGATGAAACGTCGAAAGAAATGGCCGAAATATCGCCGAGAAGGGAAAAGAAGCAACAACGTAAATGAAGGAAGTTTGCGACTGACCGTGTTGAAGTGCGTCCGAACGCCTATGAGCACCGAATTTTTGTGCATCGAATATCGCCCCGGATACACCTTACACAAGCAGACAAATAGGGAGAGGAGAAGAAAAGGAGTCAGCATCTCCCACTTCCCGGCTTTTCTCACCTCGCAAAACACATGCGTCGGTGCACCTTCCGTGCAATCAACCATGAAATCAAAAAGAGAAAAGGCCGAGGAAGTAGCACACCTCGGGCTTCAAGTGACCATCGACGTTGCGGTGGTGCCGAGGTTTCAACGCCGCCGCGGCCGCAGCTTGCGTGCTTTTCAGCGCCAGAGCGCGGGTCATGTGCTCCGGCGGCGCTGGGGTGAGCGCGTAGGTCATGGTGCCGTCGGGAAAGAACCGAAAGTACCGGAAACTCTGCAGCTTGAGCACCGGCGCGGTGAGGCTGCTCGAATGGTCGCCCCACAAGTCCAACGTGCGTGGTTTCGCCCATTCCTGCAAGAAAAGCGCGAAAGGATTGAAAACAACAACACAAAAGGCGTCAACAGAACCCATTGTAGCGTCTCACGATACTTCAACTTCACATATCGCCTATTTCGACAACTTCATTCAGCGCAAGTGCAACGTGGAACTACTTTAACAAGCACTGCTCAGACAGAGACAAAGAGAGAGATGCAGAAAATAGTCCTTTTCACCGAGGCCATGCAGTAAAAACCGTTGGTGCGGACCCGGGGGCGCTTGAGCCACATGCTCCGCCACCCGCCCCACAGGCGGGGGTCCACGGCTTTGCGTCGGCTTTGCACCAAATAGGTGCGCTGGCACAGCCCGGCGAAGAGCCCGTCGGCGACGTGGGATGACGTCTTTTCTCTCGCTGCTGTGGTCGCATTCCCACCGTGCGCTGTAGGACTAGTTGTGCTGCAGCTGTTGCCACCTGCACTGCCGTCACTGGCGTCAATGCGAAGCGCAGCTTTGCCGAGCTGAGTCATTAGGGCATAACCCAAGGCGTCGCCATCCAATAGTCCGAATATTGTCAAAAGCAGCTCCGGTAAGAGCAGCAGCACCGGTGCCAAGTCCCTGTCTGGCGAGTCTTCGTTGGAACGTAAAGCACTTTTGGCGGAGACTGCAGACACGCGAATGGGCAGCTGCGGAAGTGAACTTTGTTCATCTTCTATTAAGGCATATTCGCTGTTTGCATCAGCCTCTGCTCCTTCTCCCGCTTTCCTCCGAGCCGTTGAGCGAAGGCCTCGCAAGCCGAAGAAGTCGGTCACCGCGTACTTCACCACTCCTTGGGTCTCATCGTCCTTGCTGTGACGACTGCTGGATTTGTCTACTACTGGCACTGGCAACGGGTTGTTTGTGGTCGGTTGTGACGGCTCGGTCAAACTGGACTGCGTCGAGGATGTGGATGCCGAGATTTGACTTGATGGTGATACAGCGCTCGTTGGGAAGGTAGTCGCAACATCTTCGTCGGTAGATCTGGTCGATCTGGCTTGATCATCTTCCCGCTGCTGTGCTGCGAAATTCTCCGTGGCATCACCTGAGGCCTCAGTTGCCTTCCTAGCCGCCTGGTCTTCTTGATTCTGCATGTTACTTGACGACACGAGAGCATTCGCCAACTGCACTTGTGCTTCCAAGTCCGAAAGCAGCATGTTACGAGACCTTGCGAGGAATCGCTTTGCATCCAATGGCATTGTCTCCCATTCGTGCATTGATATGCTTCCATGGCCACCGATCGACGACATGAGAGTGGAGCCTAGCTATGAGTACAAATTCTTGACTATCCTCGAGCACTTAGGATGCTTGCGCCCCAGCTAGACTTGACTACAGCTAAGTTCTCGTAATGGGTACGTACGTTTCTTCCATTCCATACACAAGTAGGATGGTGATGGTGACTCATCACCATCTCAACAAAGGTTTCGTCTTCAGTGGTTCAGTCGTCTTGACTAATATAGTATGTGCTTCTAGTAGAACAACTTCTTCAGAACATACATCATCCGAGTTTAACTTGGTTTAACCCTCTTGTGGCTAATAACTCCGCCGATGAAGCATCATCTCTCCGCTTTCTTTCTTCTTGGGGCATGCGACGCGCTACATACAGGTGACTTGGAGATATGAGAATGGTGTGCGTTCCCTCCTGAATAGTCGTACTACATGTTGTGTCCCATGAGTGACTATTATTGAACCTTTGGGATCTTTGCTCGTTCACGACAAATAACCAATAACATGTAGGTGCGCCCGTTGTAGACGACCGCGATGTGCTTGCACGTACCTACGCTGACTTTGACCTCTGGGGTGGTGTCGAAGTGCGTCTCGGCGCGGCTGACAGCGACGTAACCGACGTACGTGCTGCTGCCACGGTGGTACCCTCATTGGAAGACGCGCGCGCCCGCGTGTACAACAACGGCCTGCTGCCCGCGCTCGGGTGTGAGCCTGTTGAGCTGAGCTTGTCACTGACGGATGATCCAACTGCCATGCGTGTTACATGGGTGACGATGGACCGTGAAGTGGCGAACCCTCGTGTGGAAGTCTTGGGTGATCCTTGCCCATTAGCGGGCGACGTGTGCTCTTTCGCCGCTGACACGACCACCTACAGCGTGCTTCAGAAATGGTGGCCTACCTTCAACGGCTCCATTCACACGGCAGTGGTGCCTGGCTTGACTGCTGGCGCGCGCTACTCGTACCGCGTGGGCTCTGACAGCGTTGACGTGCCCGTGAACGGTTCTGCGTGGTCGTTGCCTTCCAGCTTCAGTGCTGCGCCAGCCACCGGCACCCCCACCACCGTCGCGCTCGTCGCGGACCAAGGCACGGTGATGCCGCTCGGCTTTGCCGTTACTGAAAAGCTGGCTGCGGTCCAGGACGAGCTTGAAGTGGCGCTCGTGCTGCACGTTGGAGATTTGAGCTACGCTGGCGTGGATGCAGCGGTGCCTGCACTCAACATTTCGTCGGTGCGTGCAGCGAAGGAGAAATAGCCTTGCAAAACATACATATATGTATCATCTATTGAGTGTGACGACGCCATTAACTCAATCTCTCGTAATCCTGATTTTGCCGTGCATTTCTTTCTTCTTGTGTTGCCTTGATCAGGACGACGAGTTCGAGCACATTTGGGACTTGTGGCAGCTCCAAAACCAGCCAATCGCATCCTCGCGGCCGTACATGGTTGGCATTGGTAAGATTCATGGAAAAGAGGAGTAGCTTGAGCGCCCTTCTTTAGCTTCCTATCTTTATTCTTTGATCTTTTGACCCATGCGAATCGCTTTATTTTCCTCTTTCACTCCAACTTCGTTGCTCTGCCCGCTCTTCTTCTTCGTCTTCTTCTTCACCCTTCAGGCAACCACGAAGCGTGGTACAACTGGACGGCGGTGACCTCGCGCTTTACCATGCCCGCGGGGCCTACAGGGGGCGCGGTGCCCCCCTTTTGGTGGTCCATGGACCACGGCCTCGCGCACTTCGCCCAGCTCTGCTCCGAGTTTCCGCTCGACGCCGACAGTCCTCAAGTAAGACTGCCACGGCAAAGCAGGCGCCGTACTTCGCGCACAATAGCGCAAAATCCTTTCGTTTCCACTTTCCTTCTATACCTCTGTCTCTTTCTCCTCATCTACTCGCATCGATGTGGTACCTTTGCGTTTATTCTCTCGAGGATTTTTTTTGGCGCCTTGAGTTTTCAGTTCTCTTCACTCTTCTTCCTCCTCTGTTCCTTACAGGGCCAATGGCTTGCTGCAGATTTGGCCGCTGCCTCTTCTCCTGACGCTCGCGCTGCTAATCCCTGGATCATAGTGACTGTGCACCGCCCACCTTACTCTTCTGACCAGTCCTGGGAAGACATTCGCCTCGCTATCGAACCTCTCCTCGCGCAATACCAGGTACTTGACAGTAGTCTGAACTTACGCGATACAAGCAATAGTTTGGGTTTGGTTGGCTCATTCGTTAAGACTTGTCACAACGCGAGCAGCGCCTTTTTTGTTTTTATTCCTTCAATTTTTCTTTTCAACTTTATTTGCGAGTCGTGTCAACGAAGGCAACCTTTTTTGGCTTTCACCATTTTCTTCCTGCTCCTGCTCCTGCTGTTGCTGTTGCTGCTGCTTCTTGTGTACAGGTGGACCTGGTGGTCTCCGGCCACATGCACGCGTACGAGCGCACCCACCCCGTCACCGACGACGGCGCCACGGTGGTGCTGCCGTCTTCCACCGACGCTCAAGGCCACGACGTGTACGAGTCGCCCAAAGCGCCCCTGTACATCACTCAGGGCAACAGTGGGGCGGCCCAGGAAGAGCGGTGGCAAAGTCCCACGCCGGCATGGTCGGCGGTGCGCTGGGCCAATGGGAAAGCCAGCAACGCGCCGCCCCTCGTCGATCATGGCCAAGGTGCCGCAGGAGCAACAGCAGCGGCTGCTAGTACTAGTGGTTCTGCGCACGAACATAAAGAAGATCAGGAAGTTTCAAACAACGAAGGATCGGTGTGGCCGTACACCTATACGGACACGTTTGGCTTTGGCGTGGCTCAGTTCGTGAACGCCACTGCCATGCGCTACGAATCCGTGCCCGTGACCGGAAATTTTACCGATCAATTTTGGATTGTACGGCCCGTGCCTGTTGTCTAGACATAAATGTGGATGAAACTGTGGATGTGCATTGTCTTTATACCGCCATCATGGTATTCGATTTGTGTTTAATTCTTGAAAAGATTATCTCTGACTCCGCGAGTTAGGGGTGTTCTGTGTTCTCATTCGCAGTATTCGTAGAGCGATCATAGCTACATTTTTCGAATGGGCTCATATGGATAGAGGCAACATGTGTTTAATTATAGACTTAGAATGTGCTGGGGCCGATTTTAGTAGTTGAGGGCTACTGGTAAATACTTGCCTGGAACTTTTTTCTCATCCTATTCTGAGCATCTTACTCGTTTGGCGTCTGAAGTCAAGTTTATTGAAACTGGTACCGAGTTCTAGTTAAAATGGTGCCCCCTTTCCCTTAGCTAGGCGATTGAAAAAGAAAAACCACTCATGCTTGATTCATAAAAAATAAGCCCTTGTCATGAGTAAACACTTGAGGTGGCGCCAGCTAGAGCCGGTCGCGGTCAAAATTGGAAGTTGAAGGCTGCGACTCACAAATTTGTTGGGACCATAAGATCGCACACCTCGACTTGGATTGAGCACCACAAATATCAACGATTAGCACTTGCGTCGCCCATCAGGAGCATCTAGCCGTCTTTTGGCATCTTTCTTCGCGAATGAGGTTGCCACTCTGCCACCCTTTTTGAGAAAGCCTCGATGTTCTCCAAACACTTGCCGGCTGAGACCAGTCTCTGGCCACTGCTTACTCAAGTTTCCACCAACGTGATGAGTAGATTCGAGAAAGTCATTGACTTCTGCCCTTGTTTTCGAGCTACGAGAGACATTGGTTCCGTTCAAGGGGTTCCGCGTAAGGACTGCATTATTCTGTTCCGTTGGGCATTTCATTTCCTCATCTGCTGTGAGCACGGTGAGCTCTGGTAAGGTATCCCACTCGTCCGCATCATGCAATATTTCCGTAAACTGGTTTGTATTCATAATCCGCTATGTTTGTGCGTTTAATACCGCTGAGTGTCTCTATTGTTCCGGCGTACGAGCTGGAAGTTAGAGATGGCTCTTGTGCGGTTTCACTGATTTGTTTGACGAAGGTCAAAAAATTGGTGGCAGCAAAATAACTTTCTTCGAACATTATTTACAGGGTACCTCTGTAAAATTATGAGAATCGAAGAATTGATCTGATTTGATCGATTCTCGACACATTTTACTATTTCTACTATTTCTCGCAATCTTACAATCAGTCACAATCAATCAATCGGCCTTGTATTCTGTTGACGAACTTGATCTTGGCTTATCTAGGAAGACTTCAATGAATAGTTGACCTTGCTCTCGAGTAACATGAGTTTGCGCAGTACTTCGCTTTCGAGCATCAGATTTTTCTGAGCCCCCCCGAGAGGGGACTGGATTTAGTAACTAACAGAAAGGGTGCCACCTAATCGGCGTTTGCAGAGTCCCCCGGGCCGGCATCAGATTTTTCTGATCCCCCCGAGGGGGGACTGGATTTAGTTACTAACAGGCAGGGTGCCATCTAGGCTGCTCCAGAGTCATAGATAGATGTGTCCGAGTCTAGTCTAGTCTAGTTAATACTCCCCAAAAACAAAGAAACACCCCCGTACAATGCAGTAGCAGAAAAAGTGTAACCTTCAGAACAAGTCTGACTGGGCTGAGTGTCCTTGTTGCGTAATGCAATTGTGACCATGTACTCTCAAGTTGTCCATCAACCATCGGGCATCAGGAGGTTTTGGTTTCGAGTGCAGTCACGTAATGACAGCGAGGCTGGTTAGACTTCAGAGTGTTAAGTGCTTTGGACAACATACAATTAGCACGCTCGGAGGACGTTGCGAGGTTGTAGCTATACAACTGAACCACTTGCGCCAGCCATTCTCATCCCAGATTACTCATTCAAGAGATGCGTCAGCAGTTGTTCGACCAATTTGTTGACTCCAGCACGGCGCGTTCTAAAAATTTACACATGCCTCGAATAATGTGTTGGCAGTGGTTCCTATGTGGCGTTAGCAGCGCACAATACATTTCTTGTACGCCCGAGCTTTCACTGTAGGCCTCACGTATCATAGCCTCGCAATCGATCAACTACAGGCACATTTCCAACGCGACGTAGCTTGTACACGAGAGCAGCCTTCTTCAATAATTGACTGCAGTTAAGAATGTTTATCCTTTTTGTACGCCCTCAGATGAGTAGCCTTTTTCATTGACTACAGCTAAGCATGTCTAGTAGCATGCCTAATTGGCTATTTGGTAATTGCACAAACGCAATTAAGATGCCTTTACTGGCGAGCGCATTCCCCAGCGTCCTACCCCGCGTCATCTGTGGGCAACCGACCGGCCGAGAATATGCTACCCAACTTGTCAACAACTGCCGTGGTGCCCGGCTCATGGAACAGCAGACTCACTCCAAACCAAAACTTCCTGATGCCTGATGCCTGATGGCTGATGGACAACTTGAGAGTATATGGTCACAATTGCATTATGCAACAAGGACACTCAGCCCAGTCAGACTTGTTCTGAAGGTTACACCTTTTCTGCTACTGCGTTGTACAGGGGTATTTCTGTGTTTTTGGGGAGTATTAACTAGACTAGACTAGATGTTTCTAACGCGACGGGATGTCTCGCAGAAGCGCATTCAAGATGCCTGTGTGTAGTGTACTTTACTCTAAAATAACCTTCATAGTACCATTTGCCATTTGTCGACGTCTCGTTGTTCAATACCTTCTTTCAATTCACGAATTGGCGAATAAACAGCAGGCTTCTCCTCCTCCTTCTTCGCATTCTCTTCAACAACAACAACGCATTTCGAGTACCCCACTTTGAAAATGAGGGCTTCTTCATCACCGAATCTCAACACTTCCATCACTGTCACCTTACTGACAACCTTCTCAATTCCGATTCCGATTCTCAGAATTTTGGCGCAGCCACTCCGGAGGAGCGTTAGTATCCCAAGTGCATGAGACCACGAATCACGAACACACGAATGACACGCTTTCAGAAGCGGATAAACCAGCATTTCTGGGAACCAATCAACGATCAAGAAGGGGTTCGATGCGTTGTGCTTCGCGAGTTCGTGAGGATGTGAGGATCATCCTAAGATGAATGACGCCCCACCGTCACCTTTCATGCCGGAGCCGCCGCAACTTCCGGCGAAGCTAGATCCAAAAGAAGTTTCTGGACTATCTCATTATGTCACCGATCCCGGAGATCCGACCAAATCCCGCGGTGAACCTAAGTCCGTAGCCTCTATCTACGGAACCGCCTCTAAAGCTGGCGTTAGTCGAGTACGCCGAAGAAACGGCGGCTATTCACAGAACTCTTCGCTGCATGCGCCAACTAGCCCAGATATCCTATTTGCAACTGAGAGGTCAACGAACACAATCGACGTGGGTATTTCTTCATCTTGCGAAGAGTTGAACCTAGTTGAGACCACAGACATCGAGAAGGCACAATCAGCCAACCGCAAAACTAACGTGAACTCAAGTGTAGGCACCAAAAGAAGACTTGCCACGTCTGATGCTGATGCTTTGGTGCTCTGGGATCATCCGCTGGCTCAGCCAACGTGGCCTTTGGGTTACCAGTCTGAAGACGAGGCAGCGCTAAGCTTGTACCGAGACCCTAACGGCGATCCAACTGTGCCGCCCTTGCTGGTGGCCGAAACTCTGCGCCAAGTAGCTGGCCAGCCGTTTGTGACTTCGGCGCCACCACAGCGCTTCCCTGCTGACTTGCGCCATGCCACACCAGCTACAGGCCCCGGCGCCCTCTGGACTATCAACAGTAACCTCAAAGCTTACCAACGTGCGAGGCAGGCTGAGGACAACCAGGTCACTTCGGACGGCTTTCCGACCTTCGACTACGACGGCGAAAACCTAGATAGCAATAACATAAGCGCACAAGAATATTCAAGGCCGCACTCACCTTCGCAGCTCGACGGTACCCGCTTGAGTAGAGATTCGCTTCCTCCTTTAGCCGTGCGTCCTCAGCCACCTCAGGTTGCGCACAACCCGCGAGCCGCGCTGGCCCTGCATGCGGCAGCGACCCCTACGCCTCCTGCGGTCGACGGCCAACCTCACGACAGGAGCACGGCTACTGCGAGCGGGGAGTGGGGCCACGGTGGGCTAGCGCCTGCAGCGTGGGCTGCGGATTCAGTGCGGGGCTTGTGCCTGGCTCTAGCCGAAGCAGAGGCCCGAGCCAACGGCTATGAAGTGCCGGTGCACAAAGTGCCAACTGGCTGGACGCCACCACAACAGCAACAGCACCAACGTCCGGACTCATCTAGTAGACCAAGTTCGTCAGCAGCTGCGTCGGCTTCTGCTGTAGGTGCTTTTGCTAGAGACGCGTTGCCTGAACCTGCGGTGGTGTCCGCAGAGCATTTGGCGTTGGTGCTCAAGCTGGCGTCGTGCAGCCAAGGGGGAGTAGGCACTGCCGCAGAGCCAAAGGTGCGGGCCGCGATTGCGTACGTGAGCGGAGGCAGCGACAAGTATTGGCGCGACGAAGGTGCTTCACAGAGACGCGCTCTAGGGCTGCCAACCGGCGACGGAAGCGACGACGACGACAGTTGGCCCGGCGATGACGACCTTGGCGGCGCACGAAAATCCCACTCCCACGCGACCGCTTTTGAGCTCGACGCTTTCGTTCACCGTGGCCGTTTGGTGCCCAAGCTTGCCGCCCCACCGGTGGAGGCGACCACAAACAGTGGGCCGCGCTGGGGTGGGGTGTGGCGCGCGGCGGCAGGCAACCAGGAAGAAGTGAAGGCCCACGCGGCTACCGGCCTCTCAGCGGGCGCGCACGGAATGGCAGCCCTGGTTGCGGGCGCTGCCACTGCCGCGTTCGGTGGCAGCAAGAACAATGCAGCTGCCCTGCTGGCTCCTCACGCAGCGCTCAGCCATGGAAGTCAGCCTGGCAGCAGCAAGGGCAACAGCCTCGGTTTCGGTGCCCTGATCGGTGCACGGAAGCAATCACCGCCGCTGCACACCATGAAGGGGCGCATGAAGAACGAGCTGCTAGCCGCGCGGCGCGCCCAAGCGATCGAGTGGCTGCGGCGGCGCGCCAACTACGCGCAAGTGTACGCGGGGCGCCGGCGCTTTGGGGCCCACCAGCGCTTGGTGCGGTGGGTGCTGCAAACCGAAGCGCGACGGTTCTTCGAAGCGTGCGTTGCCCAACAGCGCAACTGGGAAGCGGGCCCCCAGCGGCACGCCAAGCACTTCTTGAAGAAGCGTTGCGTAGGCGCTGGCGACGTGCGCATGCGAGCCCAGGCGCTGCTCACGGCCGAGCGGCTTCGAACGCTGCGAGCGCACTTGGACTTTGCCACCCTTGCCAACAACCAAATAGAGCGCCGCGCGTTAACCCAAACCACTTCCATGGCTTCGGCTGCGCACACCATCGAATTTCGCCGCATGGTCAACACACCCCATCGCCTCGCCATGTACGAGTGGCAAATGTTGCCGCTGCGGATCAAAGCTCGCAAGCTCGCCAAACGCCGCGGCCGCGTGAAAGGAGTCCTCACTGAACTCGCTACGGAAGTGGCCGCAGCAGCCCAGGCGCAACGCGACCGGGAATTCATGCGGCTGGTGCGCTTCAGCGTGGGAGTGATTGTGCCCATGCAAGCAGAGCGGCGAGCAGCCGTAGAGCGTCTGGGCTTACGACCGCCACTTGCCACTACTGCTTCGGCAGAAGGAGCAAGCATGGCGACACCTCCTGAGAATTTGGGTGCGTTGTCAACAACAGCAGTCGGGTCTGCATTACCGGTGGAAATGGCAAGCGCACCCGTGAAAGGCGCAATCGAAGGCCCCGAAGGTGTAGGTGGTCGAGCGCTGCGATGGTCGCGCGGCGAGCGGCAGCTGGTCGTGCAACCCGCGCTCGCAGCGCTGGGCGCGAAGCTGGTGCGCGTGCGCAACGCGCGCCACCGCTGCGTGC